>Ga0233431_1004261_pt1 | contig 15606 bp, 10 predicted proteins | sample SI_118_April2016_FD_179867 | JGI IMG/M metagenome (GOLD analysis project Ga0233431, IMG submission 179867) | Seawater microbial communities from Saanich Inlet, British Columbia, Canada - SI_118_April2016_200_MG | ecosystem: Environmental > Aquatic > Marine > Inlet | place: Canada: British...
TTTCCTCAGCTTCATGTAACTTGTTACCTTGCTACACGTGAGGTTCGGTTCTAGATTGTTGGTTAAACTTTATCTAGGTTGGATTAGCCAACTTATTCGTACCAGCTTCGCTTGGCACTCTCATTAAAATACCCTGCCCTGCTGCCTATACCAATATCTTCACTAACTGTTATTTGAATATGGTCAATATTATCTCTATTCCAAACCCGTTCAAAAATTGAATTAGCAAAACGAAATACAAATATATTCTGAACTGTATCTTTTCCTAAATAGTGATCTATTCTATATACTTGAGTATCAGAAGCATGTTTTCTTATATTTTTATTAAGCTCTACAGCACTTTTATGATCTCTGCCGAATGGTTTTTCAAATATCACCCTATGATAAGGTTCAGCTATCTGATTTTTGATTAACAATCCACTTTTACCAAGCATATCAACTATCGGTGCATATAACACCGGAGGGGTTGATAATTGATATATCATATTCCCGCCGGTTGAGTATTTTACGTTCAGCGAGTCAGTGATTTTTTTTAACTCCAGGAACGAGTTAATGTCATCATACTGGCCTTCATAATAAAAACATTTTTCAGTAAATGATATTACTTCTTGAGATGCATCATTCTCTGTTTTTAATATATCTTTTACCATCTTCTGAAAAGATATATCATCCATTTTAGAACGTGCGAATCCAATTATATAAAAGCTTTTCGGTAGCTTGTTCTCTTGGTACAACCTAAAAAAAGCAGGTATTAGTTTTCGTTTTGTTAAATCTCCGGATGCACCAAAGATTACTATTGCACATGGACCTACTGTAGAGTCTTCACAAGTGCCGTCATAAATAATTGCCTGATCTGCTGCCATTGTATATATACCTAAATTAAGAAATATTTAAATTTCAGGGAAATAAAACATTTTATTTAAAATTCAACCGCGATAACATTCTAATATAAATATTGATTTTATAAAGTGTATATAAAGAGTAAAAAATGATTATTCCGCTTGCAGTATGCAACTTTTCTCTGTTTTCTTATTCTGTTCAGTAGTGATTTTATCAAAAATTACAGATAATCATTTTGGTGGTTTGGCAGTTTGGGATTTATCATATGACAATGCTATAAATTTCTACTTTTCAAAAATACATATATTTGATATTAGTGTACTTTAGATATTTTTATAATGCATATAAAGTGCTGTATCAGTGTTTTTTGTAAATTCTAACAAATCATTTGACTTCATATCACTAATTAACATACATCCCGATGAATGTGTAATGGCAAGATCAATTTTAGCTTGAGCAATTACACTCTGTGCAGTTACACCACATGGCCAAAAGACTGGTATTTCATCAGCTTTTAATATCATTGAATCGCCATAATCAGGTTTTGTAATATCTTTAATACCAATTTTACCCGGCTCGCCAATATGCACAGGCTTACCATGAGCAAAATTATAATTATTAGTTATTTTTAATATTTTTTCTAAATTTTTTTCAGCTATAGGCACCATACTAACTACGAGATTACCTGTAAAATGTTCTACTGATTGACACTTAATATTTGTTTTAAATACCGATACATTATTATTTTCTTCAATATATTGCGGAAAAATACCTTCCTCTATTAATGCTTCATCAAAACTATATGCACCACCAAATAAAAAAGAAACTAAATCTTTACGATACCACTTTAAAACATCTTGAGGTTCTTCAATTAACTCACCTTTTTCATAGACACAGTATTTGGGAAGATCTGTCCTTAAATCACAATCTTGGGCCATTTTATTCAAAGAGTATACACCTGGAGAAGTTATTTCAAACAGTGGACATGCTTCTTTATTCTTAGAGCAAAACTCTTTAAATGCAGAAGCATATTTTTCTGGAAGCATAACTAAGTTCAACTGTATATACCCTAGCGACATTCCGGCGGTAGACTTTGCAAGACTATTGTTCCTAAATAATAATCTAAGTTCACTAGGTGTTTTATAAGCAAATTCATTCATGATATTTTATATAGAACCTATTTCAATTAATATACAAGTTATGCATATTATAGTTGACTGCTGAAATATATTCATTATATATAATGATATTTTTACTCTTCTCGGACAGGCATGTATTTTAAGCTTAACAACAACAGCACCAGACATAAGAACGCAGTGTATAACATAACAGATGAAAAGCTTAAAGTAGATGCTTTTTTTATAAGATTGGTAACAGTATCTAAACTCCCACTGGCAACATAATTATGAAGCCCTGTTGCAGTAGAATTATCGCCCATTAAAAGTTTATCATAAAATAGTTGTGTCGCATTACTGCCCGAGATATATTTTCCTATACTTTTTATGGATAATCGTCCAAAAACAAAGAAAAAAGCACTACCTGAAATTACAGCGAAAAGTTCTGACATATAAACCCCAGTATTCATTATACCTGAAGCCTGTCCACTTTCTGATTCAGGAAAAATATTTAGTCCTATTGTGTTAAATAGAGGTTCTATTATTCCTATACCGAATCCGGAAATGGATATTATTATATATAAGGAGGTAATAGTTAAGTTTTCTTCTAATGAACCTAAAAGTATAAAAGTTACTAAAACAATAAATAATGCAGAACATGATGCAGCTTTGCACCCTATCTTTTCAGAAATATACGAAGATAAACCTGCACCTATAAATGTAGCTATACCAAAAATAAACAGTACAAATCCTGCCTGAAATGGACTAAAAGCAAAGATATAAGGATTCTGTAGGTATAATGTCAAAAAATAAGGGAAAATCATTGCTGTAAAAGTAGCAAAAGACAAGCCTAATAGCGCAATCAAAAAAACCTTATTTTTAAAATAACTGAATTTAACTAAAGGATTCGATATTCTTTTTTCATAAAAATAAAACATAAAAAGAAGCATGATGCCGGATATTAATAAAATATAAACTAATAAATTACCCCATCCTAAAATATTAGTTTCTGTCATCCCAACGACAAAAAGCAGCATACCCAGACTGAATAAAAAGAAACCAATAAAATCTATTTTATGCCTATTCTTCAGGTCTGGTTTTTTAGACTTCAAAAAGTAACATACAATCAAAAATGGTATTGCTAAAAATATAATATTTACTAAAAAAATATATCGCCAATTCAAATATTCAGCTATAAAACCACCACCAAACGGGCCAACTGAATTACCTATACCTATTAAAGAAACCCATATACCTACGGCAAATCCAAGCTCTTTTTTTGTAAAAGTTATTTTTAATATTGATAATGAAGCAGATGTAATAAATGCGGCACTAAACCCCTGAAGACCTCGAACCACTATCATGTAAAGGGAATTAGTTGAAAGTGCTATTAAGACTGAAGCAACGATATAGAGAGAAATTCCAAATAAGAAAAAGTATTTTTTATTGAATATATCACACATTTTTCCGGCAACTAAAATAAAGGCAGCAGGAAATATTGTATAAATATTCAAAATCCACTGAACTGTAGTTGCCGGCATAGAAAAGCTTGTCGTAATCTGCGGAATAGCATTAATAACAGAGGTAGTATTAAAACCAAGAGTGAACATTGCTACACTCATAGCCACTAATATCAGTTTTTTTCTTATCTCATTATTCATTATTTTATTATTTAGAGAATTTCCAGTAATCTTTCACAGCTTCAATTATTTCCTGTTCTATTATTGGTCCAAGCACCTGAATATTTTTCTGTCCTGAATTAAAAATATCTTCACATGATAAGTTCATTGTAGGGTTTAAAGGATTAGCACCAGTCAACTTCAATAGAGTAGATTCTTTAATACCATAAACAACAGTTCCTACATTTCCCCAATATATAGCACCGCTACACATAGCACATGGCTCTGCGACCGTAATCAATGTACAATTCCAAAGAAATTCTTTTGAATATTTCTGAGAAACAGTCCTCATTAATGCTGTCTCTGCATGCCCGGTGCAATCCCTTGTAGTTCTTTCAATATTTTCCTGTTCAAACAAAATTTCACCATTGCTATTTATGAGCAAAGCACCAAATGGGTTATTACCGTTTCTTACTGCACTTAAAGAGATTTCTATTGTACGTCTAATATATTTTTCGTAATACTGTTTATTATGCATTTTTATGTCTTCCTCATCTACTATAAGGCGAAATCAAATAATTTTATTAATAATAAATAATCTATGATATCAGATCAATCATACAATACTAAAATATTTTTTTTCTCTACCTATTTTAGATATGTAATTACTCCTAATTGATTTGTAGTACTTAAAATTATGTTTATATTATGTGGATTCAAATAATTAGTGCCCGGGTAGCTCAGTGGATAGAGCAGTAGTTTCCTAAACTATTGGTCGAGGGTTCAATTCCCCCCTCGGGTACCATTTCTTTTACCTCAAGTCAGCCTCAAAACAAATCAACAATATATCTTAACGTATCCGAACATATCCAGGGGGTTTTGATGCACGATACAAGGTAAAATAAGGGGGCAGTTTTTCCACTCCAAACAAAAACCATCCTAATACCTGAATTATACAAATTAGTGTTTGGGAACAAACACTACATACTAATATCCTACTCTATTTTATACAAACTAAAGTTTGAACTCCTACAACAGCGCAGGAAGTATAATGGGTATTAGTAAGTTATGTTACGCAGTAAGAGACTTTTGAATTATATAGAACATTTAACCTGGTAGGGATGTGCTCCTGCGCATCCGTCTATATTGAAAAATTATGAAATTGCGTAACATCATATATTAAGTAATGTTACGCAAAGGTGAAAGATTCAACTATATAAATAATACCTCTCACAGGTCATTGCCATTCTCTTGTAGAGACGTAAAGCTTGCGTCTAAAAAATAGAGCGTGCATATATAATTTATTCATAAACTTACCAGGTTAACTCGTGCAATTAATATTTTTCTAGACAGAACCTTCTGTCTAAACAAGAGAACATTAATATTATCTATAAATCATTATTCATTGCGTGAGTATTATTTTTGCGTAACATCAATTATAACTCTAAATCCCCTACCCCGGTTAATAAAATCTTCACTTTTTGAAATTCCTGTGCCGTAAAATAAAGCTTTTTTATTCATCTATGAATGAAAAATGTATATTTTTTCTGTTTATTGCCAAGTGTTTTTCAACTCTTTGAATTAAGCGCTAAAATAGTGTTTTATTCGCGGAAGAATTAAGAGTTTTATAAACAAATAAATTAAGGATAAACAAATGGAAAGAAAGTTAAAAAATACAATGCCGGGGTTCTTAGAGAGTCGGGTATACAAAAGAAAATTTCAAGGAGGATTTATCTTGAAAAATATTCGTGAAAAAATCCTGGTCGTCCTGGTATTGTTGGCAGGTACTGCAGTATTTGCTGACATGTCTTCAACGCCCTACATACCGGTAAAAACATCTAAATATCCGATTACATCAGTCGCGTCTTATGATAATGGTCGATTTTTTGTTGCCGGTGACGAAGCAGGTAATGTATATAATGTAAAAAATTCCGGCAGTAATAAACTATTTTCTGTAGGCGGAAAAATTGATTATGTTTTAAATACCTCAACAGATAAACAACTTGAAGCAGTAACTGTAATATCAGATAAAGATATTTTTTCTTACAGACTCGATGGAACACATGGTAATCTTGTATGCAGCTTAAATAATGATGCAGTCGGCGCTCACTATTATGAGGGAACTAATAGTCTTATCATTGCTACCGAAAACGGCAGCTTTTATAAGCTTGGACAAAATAACAGACTACTAGAATTACCATGCAGTCCAACAGGAACTGAAATTACATCTGTTTCTTTTCTTTCCGGAAATAAAGCAATAATGCTGGCAAAGACAGGAAATGACCAGACAAATGCCTACTACCTGGAATTATCAGCAAAAGATCCTGTCCCGCAATTAATAGATACAAAAGGTGAACCAACTCGATTATCATCCGATTGTATCATTAACACAGACGGAAAAATGTATAGAATAAACACAAGATACAACAGAGTATCTGCTAATTTTGTTGGTTTATGCCAAAATGGGTTAGCTGTTGGAAATCAATTCAATCTTACTTCAGTAGACGGCTCAGGAGGCATATCTAACTTTACAGTCCAAAATAGCGGCAAATTTATTCAAAAAAGCACCGGGAATATCACATCCGAAAACAAAAATATGTCAGAAGATATTTTAACATGCGCAGGAATAGGAAAATTAAGCAACAGAACCTGCTTCGGTGCAAAATCAGGCATGGTGTATTTAAAAAATCAGTTCTATGGTGATTCAGGCCAGGAACTTGAACTTCATGAAGATTATGTTTCCAGCGATATTCTATCTAATGGCTCATTTAATAAAGGTACGACGAAAGATCCAGACTATATACCTACTAATAGTATTTACCGACTAACAATATCCGGAGCTTCTCTGAACGAAACAGATATGTTTAACGATGGTAAAAACGGTATTTATTATACAATAACAGATGGAGATAAAACAACAAAGGAATTGCCAATACTCGGATTTACTTACACTGAATCATCTGATAATAAACATGCATTGCTTACTCCTAGAACAATATCATTCCTTTATAGCCATAAAACATACGAAAACCCAAATAATGAAATTACCATTACAGAATACGTACATGACTTTAACAATAATACGGATGACGTAGTTGCAAGCAACACTATTTCTCTTAATCCAACTGAAAAGTATCCAACTGATTACCAGAATATCAGCTCCATTTCAGTTGAAGCTCAAGCAGGAGATAATATACGGATTAATGGTTTAAGTGGTTACGAAATACATGTAAACATTAAAGATACAGGTAAAAAAGATTTGTCGGACTTGTATGATCACCTGGCCTTTTTTGAAGATGATCCAACTAGCGGCAACGCAGATAAATTGATAGGAAGTAATCCAGCTGATCCAAATGTAGGTTTTGCTGTTATACCTAAAGATCAGGTTGAAGTAGACGGTTATATAAAATACGGAAACAAATCCCAAACAGAGCATGAAAGTGGAAAATCCTATTATGTATTTTTCAATAACAGAGATAGTGATACACCTAAAATAACCCTCGGCATTGTAAGCAAGGATGAAGGCAAAATGACGAATACGAATAAAGCCCAACCCGTCTTTGGCTATGATAAAAAGAACCCAGGCGCGAAAATTACTTGCAGATCTGGTGGGGGTATATCTAGTGATGATGACAGTGATTCTGTTTCTATTGGTGTTACATCTAGAAATAATGGTACTGAAGTCTGTAATGATGTATCTGCTGTATTTGCTGATCAAAATGGAGACTATGGTGGATATTTGAATTATATTATGTATTCAGATACTGCTGCTAAGCTCCCTCTTGCTATATATACGGTGATGCCTGAAGGAGGCATACCTGACTCCTATATAAGCGGTAATTCGGTCGAAGAAAGACTGAATCTCTCAAGTCTGTATCCTGGTTTAACCTGTCATCCTTCTAACAGGAATGGTTTGACTGCCAAATCAATTAGTTTTAATACCAATTTTAGCGATATAGATCTTTTTATGAATTCAAGTGATGTGAATTATTTATTTTTTGATTCTTATGGACAACAATTTACAACAAGTTTAGATGTAAAAAACATGCGGGAGAAAAAAGGACTTTATAACGATAATTATGACACCAAAGGATGGACGGAAAAACCAGATACTTCCTGGACCAGCAGTATAAGGGTTGTAATATCCAATAAAAGTGCATTGCCAGTTATTGTAGGTGGAGATACGGGAACTAACATTTTAGAAACCGATGATCCTCTTAAGGAACAACAACTTCGTGTACCATTTATATCGGATGGAGGTATATTTCTACCACCACACAAATCTGTTACTATATTAACTAAACATAGAGGTTATGCAGATGATGATTCAGATTATAAAGGTATGGGAAAGTTTAGTACGAATTTATATATATCAAATATTGCAGGAAAAATATTGGCTGATTCGCAGTTTATTAACTTTAATGAGACTAACAGAAATAATTGCGTTAACGGACAAATATATTCAGAATGTACATATAAATTCGATGATAAAAATAGTTTGATATTTCTCCCGTATATATCTTATTATAGTCATTCCAGCTGTAATTATATAACTGATTTCGGAGCAACCTGGGAGCCAACTTCAGAAGATAATTACCAGGATGTAATAAAGAAGATAAATACTACGAAGTTCATAGGAGGAACAAATCCACCACAAAGCTACGATCATGGGTGGTCGACTTATGCTACCTTATATTTACCGAACTTAAAGAATATATATTCATGGAGCGGTAGTGGATGGTACAGAGATGAGGACAAGCAAACTGGAACTTACCCCAAACCGAATCCGGATCCACATTATATGACAATAATATATCCGTGCACGTAAACCAAACTAAAAATATACAGGAATAATTTTAAAATGAGTGATAAACAAAAATCAATAACAACATTGATGTCGACTTCCAGAATAAATTGTGTAATTAAATGGAGTATTCGATTAATAATAATTGCTGTATTTAACGTTGTAACCATACAAGTTATGCACGCTGCTGACTGGGCCTATGGAAGTAATGGACATTTTACAATAATTAACAAAAGTAATCATTACCTTACATTTGACTTTTATAATCCCAAATATGACAATACTGATTACCATCAAGATACTGTATATTCATCATTAACATTTGGAAATGCCGGTTTTATGGGTTCGACGTTATATTGTTGGCATTATTCTTATTCATTTGATAATTCTATCACTGATGGTAATTACATCGAATTGTTAAACAAATATAAAAACAACTTAGGATATATATATGAAACCTGGGATAAAGATAAGAGCTATTCTTATAACCTTTCAACGCACAGTGACCTATTAATTGCGAGTGATAGCTTCAAGAATCATAACTACAATGATAGCAAAGATGCACATCGTTTTTGTGTAAATGGTACAATAAGTTACTACGGTGTCGGTGTATATGATCAGACAATATCTGAAAACAAAGCTTTTAAAGACTTCTCAGATTGGAAGGGGGCAGACAGTGACGGCAATGACTATGAACTTCAGCTTGATCCTGTAAATCATGTGGCGCAGTTCATAGGGGGGGGGAATTCTCAAATGACTGATTATAAATTTTTGGATGGTTATATTAATTTTTTCAATGCGACTCAAGGAGAAATAAAAGTTCATGGTCTACGTGTCAATATAAGTAAAGGCAATGCAACATTAGAATTATATAATACTACAGGAGAAACATCTATTGCAATACTAAAGAAAAGCTAACCCCTTAATCCTAATAAAAAAACTGGATTTAAAATTTATGTATTAACTTTATTTTAAATTTATAGTCATCTCAAGTCGACGTTTAGATTTGAGATGACTTGTTGCGTAACAACCTACTACCATTATTTAATTTAATTTTCAAATTATAACATTAGCCTATTAAACCCTCACTGATTAAATATCTTCTGATATTACATACCTCAAAGACTTTGCTCAATCTTGTAATTTATTTTTCTGCAATTCCTCAATTTTTCCTGTGCAAAGCAACAGCGAGGAAGAGGCAAAACTATTCGTGGAACATGATCAACGTTGATTACAGGTTGTTGATTCTTGTCTTTCGTCTTCACTCTGAGCATTATTAATGCAACTCAAAAACCTCGTTTTGAATAATCATCCTTCATATATAATAAAAAAATATTCATTATCATTGTTTATGACCAAATATTTTTTAACTCTTCAGCTTAGATAATAATGTATTGTTTTATCGTTAAATTTTAACCTATTTAAATTATAAACAAACAGATCAAAGAATTTTTAAAAAATGAAAAAGCCAAAATTAATGAAGATACAATTAAAAAAGAAATTAAGTTTTTATTTCATATTTCCGATAATGCTGCTCTACATATTCAGTCCTTGTTTGTTGCAGGCAGCTGAAAATTCAAAAAACAGTAGTGTATATATAGTTAAAGGATCTAATGAATCAGACTCCAATATCCAACAATCATCCTACAGTACATTATCTAAAGCAGAACATATAGCCGGAGAGCTTAACAGTCTTCAGAAAAACAGACTGAGAAACAGCACCGAAGAGAAACCTGATCCATCTCAATCTGAAGCATCTAACAAAGTTGCCGGCATTGGTGCAAAAGTAAACCCACAAACCGGACAGCTAAATGTTAATTTTGATTTAATCACTCTTGCAGGAATAAACAGTGATATCGGAGTAAATCTTGGAATCAGCGGGGGAATGAAAGCGCCTCAATATTCTGAAAATTCTATACTGGGGCTTCCGTCCAACATAAATTATAATATCGATTATATAAAAAATGACATGGCTGGACAATCATCAAGTACTTTAAGACTGCATCTCGGCAGCGGCCAATGTTATGTAATAGATTCCGAATACAGTATTGATAAAAACTATTACCCCGGATTGAGATATTTTCCGAATGAAACTATAAAATTCACACAATCGCCTGGAACTATACCATACAAAGACGGCGACGAACAACCTTCCTATAAATATTTGCTGACCAAAATAGATGGCAGTCATGAATATTTCGGTGAAAACGGTAAACTATTATGTCGTGATGACCGTTTTGGAAACCATATTTTTTATCATTATACAATAGTCGATCAATATCAAACTCCTGATGTAACAAACTCCCTGCTTACAGAAATAGTTGATTCTTACGGCAACTCAATAAAAATAGATAATGGAACACATGTACCAATATCTTCTCTAACTATTACCATGCCTGACGGCAGACAGGCTTTTTTAAAGATTGACACCGACTCTCAAGAGAATGAATTCATGACTCTAACAAATCCAAACGGAAATAATTTTAAACTGGAATATCTTTCAAACCAAATTCGCCTGACAAACAATTACGGTGGACAAACATGCTATTATATTACAGGACAAATACCGTATAATTATGGAGATTTACAACATACCGCCTATTTCCCTGCCGTCTCCAGCATCGTTCAAACTCCGAATCCGGATAACGATGATAATAAAATTACCATAAATTATGACTACGGAGTTAACGGAAATTACTTCACAGGTGCAGGGGCGTATGTTTTTTCACCTTCACATGATTCCGTACAGGAATCAAATAATAACGGATTCAATTATATGACCAAAATAACTGATAAATCTGAAACAGAAGGAGATGTATCTACAACTCAAATATTTAACTTTCTTCACCTGCCCGTTAACTCTACTACGTCTTACAATAATACAAAAGTTGAAAGTAGCGACACCCAATACCAGGGACAAAATAAAGATGGTGATTTTCCTCCATACTACGCCCTTCCTTCAGCTTTTAACTCTCCGTCATGCGTAACAACCGAATTAAATAATGATCAGAATACTGAACTAAAACAGGAAAACTCATGTAACAAATATGGAGAGAAGGAATCCGTAACAGGCTATAATACTGACGGCAAAGGCGGATGGGTAGCGGTATCAAACGAAAAATATGATTACGGTGATAGCTCAAACTCAGATGATAATCCTTATCATCTACTGCTGCACACAGAATCTACCGACTATAAAGATGGCAATAAAAAAACAGTCTGCGATAATACTTTATCAAGCGACAAACGTTATATAGCGCAATCAGTCATCTCAGAAAATTCAAGTTCAAACTCTTCCTTTCAAAAAACCGTAACTACAGAATACGACAGCTACGGGAGAAAAACAAAAACTACTTTAACGTCAACTGACGGTTCATCTATAACAACCACTGCCACTTACTCATCTGTTGATGACAATAAAGTTACCATAAAAACTACAGATGGAGACAACAATATCAGTTCAGAAGTTATCAATATTGGAAACGGATTGATCCAAAGCAAAACAGATGCGAATAATAATATTGTAAGTTATGAATATCCGGAATATAAGACGGCCGGCAGCTCTACTGATACCTTCGGGCTTATTGTTAAAGAATCCGATGACAAATGCTATAAAACTACTGACAATGCAGCTACTGATCCAAAGACTATAGTTGAATCTGATTTTAGAGGCTATACTAAAATAAGCAAACTTGATGGAATGGGTAGAAAAATTAACGTGTCTGAAACTTTTCCCGGCACAAACCTGTCAAGAACTCTTGAAACATATACATATAATGATATCGGAAAAGTTGCGTCCAAAACAGATGTTTTTGGCAGAGCTACTACTTACCATTACAATGATTATATGCATAGAGAAACTTCCGAAACTGACTACCTGAAAAATACGCATAATATCACTTATGATGATGCAAATAGAACATCAACCACCAATATCCTTGATGGAGCTGGCAACAAAATACCAATATCAAAAACCATCTACAATGATAGTGGTAAAGCCATTGAAACAGATTACCTGGCATCAGGAATCCCAGGTCAAAATCTATACTCTGTCAGTAAATCTAACTACAATGCCAACGGCTTAAAACTTATGGAATCATTATCTAATAGCTCCGAAAGTGGCAAAAATGAAGATTTTATAGTAAAAAATGACAAGTATTGTTATAATGTTGATGGGACTCTCACCGATAAAAACATAGAAACCGGAGACGGATATTCCGCGCATGTCGATTACTCTCTTAATATTTTAGACAAAGTCACACACGAAACTAGCACATTCACAAGCGTATGCGGAAACGGTATGGTAATGAACAACAAAGTTCATGAAAGCCAAACCGCAACTTATGATAAAACCGGACATATAATTTCCGTTGAGAACCAGAAAAAATATAAAATGTCACACTCATATGACGGAAACGGAAACCTTACAGATATGACAGACTTTGCGGGCACCCATTTTAAATACACATACGATGAATTTAATAAAATGATATCCATGCAATGGACAGATCCCAATGGAGAGACTAAGGAAATCCAAAATAATTATTTCTCCTCCGATAGTGGCATAAAATCAGAAGAAATGCAGTCAAAACAAATACTGGTTAACGGGAGTGTGACAGACGAAATAGATTATGATTACGATGAACTTGGACGATTGAACACTGTCACAATGAACGAAAAAACTATGAATATACAATATGATAATACTGACAGAGTAACACAAATTACAGATTTTTCCGGTGTCAAAGAATCGTTTAGTTACAACAGTCAAAATCCGGAAACTATAGATTCAATTCAAGATTCATTCGGGCACAGTATATCATTTACTTATTATACAAGCACAGATAGTCCATTCTTCGGTGATGACAGTGTTATTAAAACAGCAAAATTCAGTAATGGTATATCTCTTTCACATATTTACTATACAGATGATTCAAACAGCAAATCCCCAAAATTAGAGGCTGTCGAAGCAAGACAAGATTCAGACAACGAACTGGTAACAGGCTTATACTATTCCTATGACCCGGCTAATCCGGACCATATTATTAAAATTGTAGAAAAATCTGATCTTTATCCTCAGGATGTCAATTATAACAATATAAAAGAATATTCATACAATGATGAAGATTACATGTATAAAGAAACCGACGAAGATGGAACAGGTAAAACATTAAAGACAACCGATTATACTTATGACGAAAATGGAAATATTGTAAAAAAAATTGTTACTGATTATACTTCAAATGATTCACAAACAACAAATTACACTTACGATAAACTGGATCATTTATTGAATTACACAGATAATAACGGAACTACAACTTTGTCATATGATAGCAATGGAAATATTACAGGCATCAAAGGCCCATCGAAAAACATCACTATGTCTTATGATAAACAGAACAGAATGATAGAATATAAAAATATAACTGAAAACATTGATGTAAAATATGAATATAATGCCGAAGGTTTGAGAAAATCAAAACGCGATACAAATTCCAAATATAAAATAACCTTCTATTACTATGACGGTAATATCATTAATGAATCGGATTCCGAAAGTCGTATGTCATATACAATCGGAAAAGCAATGAGGGGAATAATAAATGCTGACGGCAAACTTGAAAAAACAGACTGGAATATTAAAACCGGTAAAGATGTCACCGCCGTCACAGATGAATCCGGTAAAATAACAAATAAATATAATTACGACGCATATGGACTGGATACAACACTACAGAAAAATCAAGCTGCTTTCTCAATTGAAGACAACCCGTATAAATATTCCGCACAATATTATGATCCCGAATCCGGACTTTACTGGCTCAAAGCAAGATACTATTCGCCGGAATTAATGAGGTTCACTTCTCAAGATACATACGACTTTTCCAATTTATATGCTTATGGCAGCGGCAATCCAATCGGAAATTTTGACCCAAGCGGACACTCTGCTCAAAGTTTCACGCAGGACATGGTTTATACTGCCTGGGCATTAGTTGATGCCCTATCCATGGTATTTACGGGAGGTATAGGAGCAGTAATAGGTGCGGCAATGTTTGGTTATATGCTTTATGGAACAATAAGTGATGGTATTAAAACATCAAATTCCCCAACCAATAATGGAGGATGGGGCGACTGGGGAATGAATACATCGGATAAAATATCAATGGCGGTAAACTTTGCCTTGATGGCTCTTATACCGCTGGGAATGGCAGCGTATCAAACCAGAAGTGCATATAAAGAAGCTGAAGGTCTAACTAACGAATTGGAACATTCTGTCATGAATGAAGATGCAATGATTTCGCCTGAAGATGAACCAGATTTAGCAGGGATGCGAAGTTACTATGCGAGTACAATCCTTAAAACAGAACCAGAAAAATGGCTAGCCGCAGACAAAGTGCGTTGGTCTACATATTCAGAGGTAGATCAAGCTTCTTTTAGAAATGAATTTCATTCAAGATATGATAGCATAATAAAAGATAAAGATGTTTGGATTAATCATCAGGATAATTTAGGAGAAATAAAAAAAATAAAGGATAATCTATCTAATCGCAAGGGATATTGGGGTCAGCTATGTAATAATTATTTTTTAAATATGTTTAATTATGGAGATTCTCTTCGCGCAATTGGCATAGAAACCAACGTAGGAAGAAAAGTGGATATATTTGATATAGTCAGCTGATATGCTTTCCAAATATAATTACTCAAATATTTGCTCTAAGGGATTTTTGGATAGCATTGTTTTAGTAACTTAATTTATGAAACTTTGATTATCGATAATAAAAACAAAAAGGAATAATGAAATGATAAGAAAATTTAAAAAATTTACATACCTGCTATTATTAATGTCTTTTATTATAGGACCGGGATTCATATGTGGAAATCTATATGCAGGTTCGGAGCATTTATTTGCGTCGCAGAAGTATAGATCATTTTTTCATTCAAACAACGCCGACAGCAATATGACAGTTGTAGAAAACGAATATACTCTCGACCAGCAAGATCATGGCTACAGAAATTTTAATAAAGACGCAAATGCCGGATTATACTACCTCCATGCCAGATACTACGACCCAAACACCAGACAGTTCCTAACCAAAGACCCAGGGCTTTTGCATGAGACTTTTTCTAAATTTTCACAATCATATACTAACTCTGTATATTGTATAATTTAGACAAAAATAAAATTTTATATCTTATATTTTTCTTAAAAAGCCTAATATAAACG
>Ga0233431_1004263_pt1 | contig 15594 bp, 15 predicted proteins | sample SI_118_April2016_FD_179867 | JGI IMG/M metagenome (GOLD analysis project Ga0233431, IMG submission 179867) | Seawater microbial communities from Saanich Inlet, British Columbia, Canada - SI_118_April2016_200_MG | ecosystem: Environmental > Aquatic > Marine > Inlet | place: Canada: British...
CAAGATCAAAGAACAAACTCTGGCTTTACGTCGCCAGCAGCACCTACAAAGGATAGGTGTATAATCCAACCAACGAGGCTAAAAGTCTCCATTAGAAACTGTCCGAAAGCTTTGAGGACATACACTGCCCAATGATGATCAGCAGGAGCAATCAGCGTAATATAGTCGTTGAAAAATGTTTGGCTCTCTGTCCCCTCCCCCGCAATTTCTGAACTGACAACGCCCAAATTCGCTTCCCCTTCCAGCAGGCGCGGAACAATATGCGGTGGCGTACAAGCTAAAATATTGACTCTAATTCCAGGGTAACGCTCACAGAAACGTGCTACCAGTAAAGGCAAAATATATTTTCCAGCAGTGGTGCTACAAGCGATATTCAACTCACCGACCACTTCATTATCCAATGAAGCCATCATCTCTTTTACGTCGCCACATTTTTTAATTAAATCCCGCGCCGAGGGCAGAAGCAAGCGTCCAGCATCCGTCAAGCGGAGTGCTCCAGACCGGTCAAATAACTCTGTCCCCAACTCATGCTCCAAAATCTTAACATGATGGCTAATCGTCGGCTGCGTAAGATGCAAACGCTTCGCTGCTTCTGAAAAATTCAAATGTTCGGCAGCGTACAAAAAAGATTTTAGCTTAGCCAAGTCCATTTCATTCCTCAATTTTACTTTGTTCAAAGTCACAATTAGCTTGTGAAAGTATGCACTATATTATGACACGAGCAAACTTTTTTGACAATAACAAGCATACACCACATCTGGATTTTCCTAAATTCACCGATTATGTCGAATGATTCGTGGAAATAGTATTGAAATATCTTTTTGAACCTCTTCTTGCCAATCAATAAATTGATGTAAAAAGCTATGTTGACTATTCCTTCCTTATGATAACTGGTTAAAATCTAAAGAGGGTTACACTTTGCGTTTACGAGCACAAAGCCTTCTTGTATTTTGCTTTCGCGTAGGACTTCGTTCACTTGGGGGGTGATATTGATGAATTCGCGGCGGGCAGGGGTATGGAACCAGAGTTCTTTACGATAGGATTTCATCTTTTCCTCTTTTTTTATAGTAACTCTCGTATGGAAATATAAGATCTTTGTAGAATACTATGGAGAGATATGAAATGCAAGCATTCTCAAAAAAGAGATGTTTAGAACTAAAGAATAGGCAATTTTATATGGAAAGTGGCACCTTTCAATAAACCACTTGTTACAGATATTTCGCCACCGTGAAGCTCAATAATTGATTTAGAAATGGCTAATCCCAACCCGCTTCCAGGCAATCGGTTTACGCGTGGTAATGTTGCTTCGACACGATAAAACCGTTCAAATATGTGGGGTAAATGCTTGTCGGCAATCCCTCTTCCTGTGTCTGTTACGGTTATATATATAAGCTCATCTGTTTTTCTGAGTTTTACCTCAGTGCTAACATTGCCTCCTTGGGGGGTATGTTTTAGAGCATTATCGAAGAGATTGGTTAAGACTCGGCGAAGTTGGTCTTCATTGCCGAAAATTTTTGGCATATTGGAATCTGAGATTATATTCAATTGCACCTTTTTCTGTTCTGCGCGCACAGCGAAGGTGGCGCAGACTTCTTCTACAAGCAGGGTCATATCAACTTGATCTCGTTTGCCAGATTCCATCCCAGCTTCGAGCCGAGAGAGATCAAGTAAATTATTAACCATCTTTCCCAATCGATCTATTTCTTGTTCAATTTCTGTAAGAAAGCGTTCTGAAACTTCGGGATCATTTAAAGCACCGGCACGCAGAGCTTCTACCCGCAATTTAGTCGATGTGAGCGGCGTGCGCAGTTCGTGGCTGGCATTTGCCACGAAAGCACGCAGTTCTGCCATATGCCCTTCTACGCGGTTTGCCATGCTATTAAATGTCTCGGCTAGAAGGTGTAATTCTTGTGGTCCAGTTGGTGTTACGCGAGCCCCTAAATCCCCTCGGCGCAGACGTTCTGATATAGTTGTTAGTTCTTCAATAGGGCGGGCTAGGTTTCGCGCTAAAAACCAGCCGAAAATGCTAACACCCAAAGTTACCAGTACTGCGCTCAATAAAAGTAAATTTAATAAGCGTTGCTGGGAGGTAGTTGTCATTGCCAGCGCAAGGGGGGTTTCTAGCCGCAAGATTCCAAAGATTTTATCTTCGTGCTGAACACGAACTGCAACATAAAGCGTATCAATACCTTCTTCATCTTCGCGGATAAACTCCCCTTCACCAAGCTCATTCTCTAAGGCAACGAAAATTTCGGGGTCTGTGTTCATATCGGCTTGGTGAGGGAGGCTTCCATCACTTTTGAATAAGGGTGTACCGTCTACGAAGTAAAGAGTGTAGAGAATATCTTTTTCATCTGCCAATAAACGATCTATAGCGTTGTGCACCTCGGCATATGACATATCGCCTTCGAGGAGTTTTTCCAGGGGCTCCTCTAATGCATTGCTTGCGGCGAAGGCTAAATCCTCTAAGTGATGTTCCACTTGCTCTCGCGATGCTGCGATAATAGAACGCCCGGCAAAGATAGAGATTGCCCCAATGCTGATAATAGCAACCAAGAAGTGAGAAAGTGTTAATCGTGTATATAAGTTATGCGGTAACGGAAATTTCATTCTAGCTCCTCCGCTCCGGCAAAGCGATATCCGTATCCGCGCACGGTTCGAATAAACTTCGGACTGGCTGGGTCGGCTTCAATTTTTAGACGTAACCAGCGTATGTGAACATCTAAAGTGCGAGTCTCGCCGACCCAGTCTATGCCCCAGACTTTGTTGATCAAATTGCTGCGACTCATTGCTTGTCCCATATTGGTCATGAGAATAGTTAGCAGATCAAATTCTCGTGCGGAGACTTGGATTTCTTGGTCGTCTTTGAATACCCGACGAGCAACGATATCTAACTGAAGAGGTCCTGCCTGAATAAGTTTAGATGTATCTATTTGCTGGTCTAGGGCTACGCGGCGCAAAATAGCCTGAATACGCGCCAATAGTTCTCGGAAAGAAAATGGTTTGACGAGATAATCGTCGGCGCCTACTTCCAAGCCCAGGACACGGTCGATTTCGTCGCTGCGGGCGGTGAGCATAATGACGGGGACGGTACTAAAGCTTCTTAAGCGGCGGCAAACCTCTCTTCCGTTAATATCCGGAAGCATTATATCCAGCACAATAACATCGGGGTGAAATTCAGGCACAATTGCCAGCGCAGACTGCCCATCTTCCACGGCTTTAACTTCAAAGCCTTCCTGGCGGAGACTGTAGGTTAGGGAATCAACGATAAGGTGTTCGTCATCTACAATAAGGATTCTTGGCATAAGGCTTTCCTTCTAAGTGTCTCTGATGCTAATTAGGCTCTTCTATTTAGTGTAGCCCATTTTTCCTATTATTAGGGTTTTTGGGGTTTTCCTTAACCAAATCTTAAACTTGTCGTGCTTGGTTGTTAACTGATTGCTCATTTAATAATACTAAACTTTGGGGGTAATGGATAAAAAAGCAAGGTCTCAAGTTTCAGGTAGGTCTTTGACAAGAAGGAAACTTCATGCAGAGGTCTAATTCTTCGGTTGTTCTTGGCAGCCGAGTTTTTACCTTTTTGTTGCTGATCTCTTTGGGTATTTGGGGCTGGCTGCAAAGAGGCTTGCTTTTTAGTCCCGGCCGCTTGAGTGCAAAAGAAAAACAAGGTGTGGTTTTGGAAGGGTTTAGCTCTCATGCAGAATTTGAAAAAGAGTGCAAACGCTGCCACCAATCATTAAAGACTCAACAGGCTTTTTTATGCACAGAGTGCCACACCAATATTGCCGATGAAGTCAATTTGCAAGATGGAGTGCATGGTCAGTTGGATAATGTAATGCAATGCGAGAAATGTCACCCAGACCATCGAGGGGTAGATTTTGACCCCGCTCAAGCGGCGTTGGCGTTTTTTGATCATGATATTACAAGTTTTCGTTTGATACGGCATCAATTTGATTTTGGTGCAACTCCGCTAGTTTGTTCGAAATGTCATCTTTCTCCTGAGTTTGATGCCAGCAATCAAGCCTGTGAAGATTGTCATTTAAAGGCCGAAATCGACTTTATGTCACAACATCTCATTGATTTTGGCAAAGATTGTCTGGCTTGTCACGATGGCGTAGATAGTATGGCTCGTTTTGATCACTCGTCAACAAATTTTGCATTAGAAGGCATTCATAACGAAGCGCAATGTGCGGGCTGTCATCTCAATGGACAATTTCAGGGGATACCGACAACTTGTGCAGAATGTCATGCAGAGCCCGAGATGCACGATGGATTATTTCTGGAATCTTGTGATGTTTGTCATAGTGCGGATGGTTGGTCTCCTGCACTTTTGAATAATAAAAGATTTGAGCATAGTACCCAAACCGGATTTAGCTTGGTGCGCCACACCAAAGATTACGAGAGCCAAGCATTAAATTGCGTGAGCTGCCATGAGCATGGACTAGAGCGCTTTGATCTGCAAACTTGCATCAGTTGCCACAGTAATTACGATTCTGGGTTTATGGGGCAGCACCAGGCTGTTTTTGGGTCAGATTGTTTAAGTTGTCACGACGGTTTTGATCGCTACAGCGATTTTCGGCACGAGGATGTGTTTTTATTAGATGGCAAGCACGCCACAACCATGTGCGAGGGTTGTCATCTTAATCATGTTTTTCAGGGAGCGCCATCCGATTGTGCTAATTGCCATGCCGAGCCTCTCATCCACGCCGATTGGTTTGGGCTGAAATGCCAAAATTGTCATACTAGCGAGGCTTGGGTTCCGGCTGCGATATTGCGGCATGGATTTCCTTTGGAGCATGGCGGTGGCGATGCAGCGAGTTGCACGACTTGCCATCTTGATAAATATACTGCCTACACTTGCTATGGGTGTCACGACCACGAAAAGGGTTCTGTTGAGTTGAACCATATTCAAGCGGGTGTGTCGGTAGATGAATTACAAAATTGTATTCAGTGTCACTTATCTGGAAAAATTGAGTAAGTTTTGTCCCGTAACTTTTTTGGAGTTGAAGCGACAGTTAAAAGAAGGCTCTGTTTGTTTTTTCGTAATTGCTAGATTTTTTTAGAAAGTTGGCAACAAAATAAGGAAGGTTGTTATGCGTCGTTTTTTTCTTGGAGCAATCGCAATTAGTATTTTGCTTGTAGCAACAGGTATTGGCACAACTGTTACTTTGGCTGGATCTGGACCTTTAAAGCCAGGAGATACTCTCTTTCCGCTTCAGTATTTTGCTGAACAAAGCCAAGGGGAATTGATCACGACAGATATAGGGGCAGCAAAGCATTTTATCTCTATTGCCGGGCGGCGAGCAGTTGATTTAGGGAGTATCGCAGGAACTTCGGATGAGTTGCTTTCAATTTATTATTTAGATCAAGCGTTAGATCAGGCGGCTGTGGCTGTTGCGAAGACAGAAAGAACTGAAATTGAAATTTTTCGTTTAGATTTGGTTGATCTTCTTCTGCAGATCAGAGATTCTGCGTCAAAATTAAGTGTAGTACCAATAGAAGACCCTGATGTTTATAATGGTTTGATCGCAAAGATCGAGAGTTTGCAAAATTTGATCGTAAACCCTGATTCTGTATCTAGCGATTTTGCCTCTATCGTAAACATCAATAGTTTTGGCGGAATGGCTAATGTTGATGTTCCCAAATTTGTGGAAAAGAATAATACTGACAACCTTATTTCTGGCGGACCGCAATCAATTCCTTTCCCTGAGAACAGCCCGGGTGCGCAACATGATTTTTTCCCGCTAATCGGAGAACACGCTACTATCGATTGCGAAAGCTGCCATACGACAAGTCAATATGTGGGGACAGCGGACACCTGTGAAGCTTGCCATACTAATATCAAACCAGCTAACCATTATCAGGGTGATTGCGCCGCCTGCCACACGCCTGTATCTTGGCATTCGGTTAACTTTGATCATGCTTTAGTCGGAGCGACTGACTGTCAGGCTTGTCATAGTAATAACAAACCAGCGAATCATTTTGGTGGGCAATGCTCTCAGTGTCATAATACTTCGGCATGGTTACCAGCCAGCTTTAACCACTCTGGACAAACCGATTGTCAGGCTTGTCACAGTCGTCCTTCTGGGCACTATGCTGGACAATGTTCACAATGCCATACAACATCGACTTGGACAGGTGCAGCCGTCCATTTTGCCGGGGCAGATTGTCAGGCTTGTCATAGCCGCCCATCTGGGCATTATGGTGGGCAGTGTTCACAGTGCCATAGTACCTCCACATGGAGTGGCGCAAATTTTCATTTTGCTGGTGCAAATTGTGTGGCTTGTCATAGCGGACATACAACGCAACAGTGTTCAGACTGCCACAATACCAGCAATTGGGATGATGCCGATGATGACAATGAAGAAGATGAAAAAGATGAAGAAGATGAAGAAGATGAAAAAGACGAAGAAGATGAAGAAGATGAAGAAGACGATTAAATAAGCAGGTAAAATACGGGGGCGGTTTTTCCATCAAAATAATAAATAGGCTTATTTTATGACCCTTCGAAATTATCTCAGGCGAGAAACGACGCGCCGTCAGGCTTTGGTAAAAGGCTACGTTGTGCCCGATTCTTCTCGCTGTGTGCAATGTGGAATTTGTTCTTATAACTGCCCGATTGGGATCGATGTGCGCCGCCATGCCTGGGTTGGAAGCCCTGTTAAAGATAACCATTGTTTAACTTGCGGCGAGTGCGTAGATCGTTGCCCACGAGGTGTGCTTCAATTTGAGCGTACTAATATTTTTGATGAAAAGAAGTTTAAACTCGAGGACAAGAAATGAAGCCTCGATATCTAATTATTGGCATGGGCGCAGCGGGGGTTTCTGCCGCAGAAGCTATTCGTGACGCTTCTGCAGAGGCTGAGATCACGCTAATTGGCGATGAAAGGGTTGGGTTTTATTCTCGTCCCGGGCTGGCTTATTACCTAACACAAGAAATTCCAGAAAAGCATTTATTTCCTTTTGGAAAAGAAGATTTTCAGCGCCTACGATTACAAATCCTTCATGCGCGGGTTGTGGATATTGCCCCACAAGAGCATTATGTTACGCTTCACGATGGGAGAAAACTTGCTTATGATCGTTTACTGATCGCAACAGGAGCCAGTGCAGCCCAGCCATCTTTGCCTAATACGAAAAAATTGCAGGGCATTGTCAAATTGGATAATTATGCGGATGCTCAAGATATTCGAAAATTAAGCCGAAGGGCGCGCGCAGCGGTTGTGATCGGTGGCGGTATTACAGCTCTGGAAATTGTAGAAGGGCTTCAAGAAAATGGTGTGAAAACGCATTATTTCTTGCGTGGCGAGCGTTATTGGGGCAATGTTCTTGATGAGGCAGAATCTCGTATTATTGAGAATCGCCTAAAAGAAGAGGGTGTTGATATCCACTATCACACAGAAGCAGAAGAAATTCTTGAGAAACGCGGAAAAGTCGTTGGTGTTCGTACAAAGGCTGGACAGCAAATTAAATGCAGTATTGTTGCCTATGCGATCGGCATTCGCCCTCGAATAAAATTGGCAGAGAGTATTGGTCTTCAAATAGAGCGTGGTATTTTGGTAAATGAGTTTATGCAAAGTAGCATCCCCGATATTTTCGCTGCCGGTGATGTCGCCCAGGTCTTCGATCCTTATTCTGGTCAATATGTGATTGATTCTCTTTGGGGGCCTGCTCGCCTTCAGGGGCGCGCTGCTGGGCTTGCGATGATAGGAGAAGGTGTTCCCTACCATAAAGGTGTCCCCTTTAATGTGACCCGTTTAGCGGGGTTAACGACCACTATTATCGGGCAAGTTGGCTCAGGCGCAGATAAAGATTTGGTGGGGATTGCGCGTGGTGATAGCGAAACATGGCGACAACTCCCCGATGCAATTGCCTGTCAACAAAGTTTCGATATAAACCATCTACGTTTACAAATTGGAAATCAAAGAATTTTAGGGTCAATCGTTATGGGAGACCAAACTCTTTCTCAACCTCTCCGCCATCTTATTGCTCGAAAAGCAAATATTACTTCAATTAAAGACAGCCTTCTTATGCCGCAAGCCCCTATCGCCGATCTTATTGCCGCATTCTGGGCAGAATGGAGAAAAGACCATGAAATTTAATAATAATGAGCTTTGGCTTTCATTTTTTGCTGTCCTATTGCTCACGCTTGTTTATGTATTCGTTGTTATTAGCACAGGCTCTATCCCGGCTGCCGGAGAATTTTTTGGGCATTCCCTCGGTATTGCCGGTTTTCTCCTCATGCTTATGACTGAAACCCTCTACACCCTGCGCAAACGCAGTCGCAGTGCTCGTTGGGGGCGTATGTCTGCTTGGCTAAAATTCCACATCTTTACAGGTTTAGTTGGTCCCTATATGGTTCTGCTGCACTCATCCTGGAAATTTAACGGGCTTGCCGGAATCGTTATGCTTCTCACCGTAATTATCGTTGGCAGCGGTTTTATCGGGCGTTATATTTACACCGCCATCCCTCGCACCGTCGATGGTGCAGCCATCGCATCATTTGAGCTAGAAGAAGAAATTGCAAATAGCGAAGCTAAGTTACAGCATGTGATCAATACCAGAACCTCTGCGGTGAACGCTTTGCCCAAAAATCTTGTTACGACAGGTAACGCTCAGCACTCAACTTTTTTTCTCCTATTTGGATATGTTTTTTATGAATGGGAACAACGCTGGCTATGGTGGAAAGAAAAAAATAAAGTGGATATGTCTCTGCGCCCCCTCATCTCACAACTTGAAAAAATGCTTCGGCAACGTCGTCTTCTGCGCCGTCAAGTAGCATCTCTCGCCCTTACCCGACAGTTGCTCTCGGTATGGCATGCAGTTCACGTCCCCATAGGTGTTTCGCTCTTTACTGCTGCGTTTGTTCATATAGTAGCCGCCATATACTATGCAACCCTACTGCGCTAAAACACTTGAGCTTATAAAGAACATGCTATTCCTTCCCCGCATCCAGGAAAACACTCATGAAATCTCATCGCTTTGGTTGTCTTTCAGCAACAGGAATTATCACAGCAATCCTTACGTTAACGCTCATAGTAGGCTTTAGCCTTACGCAGGGAGGCGTGCTCTTTAGTCCGGGTAAACTCAATGCCGAAAAAGGTGAGCAAGCCTGGGGTGGCGTGCGCTCACACGCCGAGATTTCAGGGGATTGTGCCGCTTGCCACGCGCCTCCCTGGGGAAGAGAAACGATGGGAGATCGCTGTGTAGTTTGCCATACCAATATAGCAGAAGAACTCCAAAATACAGAAAGCCTGCACAGTGTTCTCTTCGTTCAAAACACAACATTCACCTGTAAAGATTGTCACCCGGACCATCGCGGAGCTGATGCGAAGCTCACCTTGCTAGACCTAAACCGATTCCCTCACGAAGCAACGGGATTTGCCCTCAACGCCCATCAAAAAATGAATAATGGAGAGCCTTTTTCTTGCGAAAATTGTCACGGCAAAGACATTACAAAGTTTGATGTGAATACCTGTGAAGAATGCCACCGTGATTTAGACCAAGTCTTCACGATAGCACATCAAGAAACATTCAGTAAAGAATGTTTGGTTTGTCACGACGGTGTGGATATTTATGGTGGTGAATTTGACCATAACCGATTTGAATTTCCTCTCGAGGGAGAACACGCAAACCTAACTTGCTCAAAATGCCACTTTGGCGATACGTCCACAGAAGAATTGCAAGCTACGCCACAAGAGTGTTATGCCTGCCATAAAGAAGATGATGAACATAATGGCGAATTTGGCGAAAGCTGCGGCATCTGCCACATCCCAAGCGATTGGGAAAACGCAACTTTTGACCATGCCCTCTCTGGCTTCCCGCTCGAAGGCAAGCATATAGATATAGAGTGTGAAGATTGCCATAAAAACAGCATCTATGAAGGCACATCTTCAGCATGTGTAGATTGTCATCTTGAAGACGACGAACATAATGGAGAATTTGGCGTGGAATGTGAACAATGCCATACATCAATAAACTGGGAAGATGTAACCTTCGACCACGCCCTCTCAAACTTCCCTCTGGATGGCGCACATATTAACGTAACCTGTGAAGATTGCCATGTAGATCAAGTATTTCAAGGGACAAAAACAGAATGTGCCGCCTGTCACGAAGACCCTATTTACCACGCTGGCTTATTTGGTGCCGACTGTATCACCTGCCACACAACCAATGCTTGGTCACCCGCTACCTATAACGAACGCCACACCTTCCCCATGAATCACGAATCAAGTGGAGACAACTCTTGCCGAACCTGCCATGACATCAGCTTTGATGTCTACACCTGTTACGGATGCCACGAACACACACCCAGTAATATTGCCAGCGAACATCGTGAAGAAGGAATCAGCAACTACGAAGACTGCATGGAATGTCACCCCGACGGTCGTGAGCATGATGATGATTAGTCAATAAAATGTTTAAGCCATTTGATAATGTTGCGTGCCTAAGTTTTGCCAAGGATTTATTCTGCTAAATACACCCTCGGCACACGTGTATTAATATTGGTCAGAACTTCATAAGGGATCGTGCTTGCCCAGCGTGCTAGATCTTCGGCGGTGATTTCTTGCTCGGCTTGTTTACCGATCAGGATGACTTCATCGCCGTTGTAGCCGGTACCATCGGGTCCGAGATTGACGACCATTTGATCCATGCAGATGCGTCCAACTTGCGGCAGTTTGACGCCACGAATAATCACTTGGGCTTTATTGGACATGGCACGGAAATAACCATCTCCATAGCCAACGGGAATTGTCACGACGCGGACTTTTTCATCCGATTGCCAGGTGGAGCCGTAGGAAACGGGATGTTTGGGTTGCGTGACTTTGAAATAGACCACCTTAGAAGACCAGGAAAGGGCCGGGGTCACGTCAACAGTGCGTTTAACTTCATCAGAGGGATAGACACCATAAAGCAGGATGCCCGGACGGACCATATCAAAATTTGCTTCGGGGAGTTGAAGGATTGCGCCAGAGTTGGCCATATGTCGAAGGGGCGGAACAGGAAGAGAATGCTTGGGGTAGAAATCCAGCACCTCGTTGAAACGAGCAAGTTGAAGCCGGGCGTGACTCAGGTCTTTCGCATCTGAGTTGGCAAAGTGTGAGTAGATACCTTCTGTGATGACGTTTTTACATCCCAGCGCAGCTTCCTGCAAGGTGTGGGCATTGTAGTAATGAACGCCGATGCGCTCCATGCCGGTATCGATTTTGAGATGAACAAGGGCTTTTTTGCGGAGGCTCTCCGCGGCGCGGTCGATCTGTAGGAGTCTTTCAACGGAGGAGGCAGTCAGGGTCAGATCGTGCTTAATGAAATCGGGGATTTGCTCTTCCCAGATACCGCCAAGTACAAGAATTGGGGTGTGAATGCCCATCTCGCGCAGGAGGATGCCTTCTTCGAGGACGGCGACGCCGATATAGTCGCTATGCGGGGCGAGGTGACGAGCGACAGCGTCCATGCCGTGACCATAGGCGTTGGCTTTGAGAATGATCATCACTTTGGCGGGGAAAGTTTTTTCTTTGATCGCTTTCAGATTCGCGCAAAGATGCTCGAGATTAACTTCGACGTGTGTTGGGCGTATGCCGCCGCCAGAGGTGATGGTAGGTTGGTTAAGTTGCATGAGGGGGATTATAAAGGATTTTGGATAACTGTATACATGAAAGATTTCTATGAGTGCTACCCACTAAGCTCTGAGCGAGATATACAACACTTTCTTAGTCTTGTCGCTCACTTTGTTGCTCAAGTCGCCGTGCGGCGCGCGAGATTGTGACGGGGTGTTTTGTGTTTCTTGTGTTTTGTTTGTTGCGAATTTCGATATGCTGTGGTATTATGTTTTTGTGGGTGCTGGTGTGTGGGCTAGCTTATTTGCACAAGGAGAAAATAGCATTATGAACGAGATCGCATTTCAGAGTAAGATTCGAAAAGCCGTGCAAGAAGATAACGATATTCATTTAGCTGAGGCAATTTATGAGTACTTTCTTTCTCTAAAAAAAGAGGGTTTCATTTCATTGAAAGAATTAAAGTCTTTTTTTATTGCTGCACGCTCAACATCTATAGCCAGAAAAAGCAAAGATAAAAAAAGTGTTGAAGCTGTCGAAAATATTCTTAACTGGACTGGGTATACTCCAGATACCATAGCTAATATCTTAAGAACATATGAGCGTGCTACGCCAGAGTTAAAACAAGCCCGTGGAGATGGGCGGATTAGCCGCGAGGCTGCTAAAACTATCAGTAGGTTGCATAAAGGTAATCTAAAAGATTTACAACCTCGTGTTCTTGAGATGTATCTTAAATATGCGATAACCAATATTGATCTTAGAGAGTTAGTTAAAAAATTAGACCGCACATTAAGTAAAGATGATCAAGAAAAAGTATTTGCAGAATACATCCCGACAGTGCCAAGTGCTTCATCGGACACTCCATCTTCAAAAGTAGAAAATAGCTTTAATTCTAAAAAAGCAGAATATATTTATCTATTTAGAAAGATAACATTGAGCGAATTGAAGAAATTGTCCGAAGACGAACTAAGACAATTAGAAAAAGAGACAGAAGAATTGAAGCCAAAAGCAACTTCAATCCTAAAGACAAGTTTGAAGCACATACAAGAAGAACAGATAAAAAAAATCTTAGAGAAAATGAAACAAAATGATAAAATTGAAAAGCCGCCGTGAGGCGGCTTTTTTTAATCATTTTAATTTGCAATGATAAAATTCGTTTCTAATGAAAAATTCACCTATTAAGCAATACCAAGAACAGTACGTTGATATAGGTTTTGAAAGGACAGGACTATTTAAGGCACTTAAAGAACGATACGGATGCACCGAAGCTCTCTACCCCGGTTCATCTGTGCATATTACACCTTCTCTGTTTTTTCCCCATGTTATTTATGTAGACCAAAGTCCCGTTGCAGTAGAATTCTTTTCCGAAATGGAGAGCATAAAAAGATATGTAGAAAGAAATAAAAACTATAAACGGCGGGCATATATTCGCTTTATTGAGCATGATTACACAAAGCCATTGACCATATTGAAGGGGAAATTTGATCTACTCATCTCTCTTTACGCAGGAGGAATCTCGCGGGCATGTAAAAAATATCTCAAGGTGGGGGGCATTTTATTGACGAATAATCACCTGAATGATCTTGATGATATTGTCGGCGACGCTGAATTTCAGTTGATATCAGTGATAAAGAATCATGGGGGTATATATCGCTTTTTCGATGAAAATCTTGATGATTTTGTGAAGGCAACGAAAAGAGAAGGCAGGTTAAGGCTTATCTTAGGAATACGAGTCAAGGTGCAGAATACAAAGAGAATGTCGATGTGTATTTTGTTTTTGAAAGACGCACAAGAAGGTAATCTAAAAAAACAAAGCCTGCTATCCTTCAGTGATAAAATCCAACATCTTAAACCATTCTATTAGAGGTTCTATTCTAATATGACTCTTAATCTCACAGAGAAAGACTACGCAATGTTACGTGGTGATGAGGGGGCGGCAAAAAAGATAGCGATGTCCATTATTGTCCGCATGGCAGAAATTTCCAATGCGGAGAACCTTTTGAGTATTGTAGGCGCGCATATAGACAGCACCGTTTATATCGGCGATGCGGGTCTCGAATTTGCAGAAAAACTGGCATCTTTGGGCGCAAAAGTGGCCGTTCCGACCACTTTAAATGTAAGCGGTATTGATGAGCATCATTGGCAGGAATGGGCTGTCTCTTCTGAATGGGCGAATCCTGCACACCGCCAAATGATCGCCTATCAAAGTATGGGCACGAGCCCAACCTGGACATGCGCTCCGTATCAGGCGCCGACAAAACCCGCATTTGGGGATCAAATTGCCTGGGGCGAATCAAATGCGATTGTTTTTGCGAATTCTGTGATCGGTGCGCGCACTGAGCGTTATCCTGATCTTTTTGATATTTGCTGCGCGATCACAGGACGCGCTCCTGCAATGGGCTTGCATCTGACCGAAAATCGTGCTGGTCAAATCCTCTTTCGCTTGCTCAATATTTCCACGGAGTTGCAAAAAAATGATGTGTTCTATCCCGTGTTGGGTAATCTGATCGGGAAATTGGCGCTGGATAAAATTCCCGTCATTGATGGATTGCAAATCAGACCTACTGATGACCAATTCAAAGCCTTCGGCGCTGGCGCTGCATCTTCGGGTGGGGTTGCCCTCTTTCACGTTGTTGGGATCACACCTGAAGCGTCCACGCTGGAAGATGCTTTTCATGACAATGAGCCAGCCCAAATCATAGACGTGACGATGGATATGTTGAGAGAGTCGCGTCAGGCGCTTAATCATACCAATTCCAGCAAATTGGATATGGTCGCGGTCGGCTGTCCCCATCTCTCTTTGGTAGAGTACAAAAAACTCGCTTCTTTGGTCAAAGGCAAAGAGAAACACCCCGATGTGCAATTTTTAATCACGTCCAATCGCGCAATGACGCAGCTCGCGCAAGAGGCGGGCATTCTCCCTTTGCTCAAAGATTTTGGCGTGAAAATCACCGTAGATACCTGTTCGCTAACATCGCCGATGCTCCCGCCTGAAATCAAAAAAATGATGACAAACTCAGCGAAACATTCTTACTATAGCCCAGGATTGTTGGGCAAAGACGTTGCCTTTGGCAGCCTGGAAGACTGCGTGAACTCGGCTGTTGCAGGTCATATCATTCAGGATGAATCATTATGGAAAAAATAGTTTTAGAAGGGAATATTGTCGTCTCAGGAGAAGCCGTAGGTGTCGCATTGGTTGCCAACGAGCCGCTCTCCTTTTGGGGTGGCTACGACCAAAAAACGGGCGAGATCATTGATCGGCGGCATATCTTATCGGGGAAGATAGCAAAAGATAAAATTCTTGCGATCCCGTTTACGCGTGGATCATCTACGACCACAGCCGTATTACTGGATGCGATCCGGGCAAAAACGGCGCCCGCAGCCATTATCACCACCGATACCGACTTCTTCTTTGCGCTTGCTTCCATTGTGGCAGACGAATTGTTTTCATCGCCGCTTTCTCTTGTTACACTCAACGAAAATGACTTTGCTATACTCAAAACTGATGATGAAATTCAAATCACAAATGATGGAAAAGTCATTATCTCCAGATAAAAGCCACTAATCATTTTATCCACAAGACACCTTCTTGGTTGAGTTGGTTTCGATATGCTCCGAAAAAGCATTCGGAGCTACTCAGCCAACGAAAAGATTTCTCAAACTGTCTTTTGGATAGTTTCCACTTAAAGAGTGTTAGAAATTTAGATCAATGTGTCCTTTTAATTGCACAGATGGTAAAATACATATCTATCAAACGACTTCGTTCTAGAAATGAAGAAAAGGAGATACGTATGAAAATCTGTTTTCCTGTTGAAGCAGACAAAGGTTTAGAAAGCAAAGTCTACGGCCATTTTGGCTCTGCCCCAACTTTTGTTCTTTTCGATACCGAAACAAGAAAAGTTGGCACGATCAATAATCAAGATCTGGGTCATGAACATGGTCAATGTAATCCTGTCAAAGCCTTGGATGGCAAAATGGTAGACGCGATCATCGTTGGCGGAATTGGCAGAGGCGCGATCAATAAATTAAACGCGATGAACAT
>Ga0233431_1004265_pt1 | contig 15584 bp, 20 predicted proteins | sample SI_118_April2016_FD_179867 | JGI IMG/M metagenome (GOLD analysis project Ga0233431, IMG submission 179867) | Seawater microbial communities from Saanich Inlet, British Columbia, Canada - SI_118_April2016_200_MG | ecosystem: Environmental > Aquatic > Marine > Inlet | place: Canada: British...
CGGGCTGACATCCAAAACAGTTTATGATGCCCACAATTTCGGGGTCCCCTTTGTCTTTGTGACGCATGAACTCAACATGACAATCGTTCAAGCCCCTAAGACATTTGAATGATGGGAAACCGATATTCGGAGCAGTATTCGACCCTGTTGAATTTCTTTTTTGAGCCATTTTCATCTCCTTTCAGATGCTATTTAGTTGGATGTCCAACTAAATAATGAAAAAACAAAAGCTGTTATCTATTCATGTGAGCCATTGGCACAAACTATCCCGACCCTGCGCGCCGTCGCTTTTTTTATATTGTCATTTTGCCTGCGGCTTCCCAGATGCCGGTGATTGTCTCCATCGCCCCCTTCTTAAAAGTAACGGATTTTTCCGCTATTTCATCGGGAACCTGGGGCCATTGCGGGTTGATGCGGATAAATTTGGCGTCTGGATCTGAGTGGGTGATACGTTCCATGGGCCAGCGGATCACACTGGGAGTGTTGAATCCGGCGCCGATTTCAATTAACAGGGATTGAGATTCTTTCCTGGCCTGAAGGAACTCGGAAAAACGGGTGGCTTGTTCTCTGTAGGGGTCATCAATGAACCAATGGGCGGCGCGGACATTCATGAACACCGGGCCACCGCAATTGGGGCAGGTGGGAATTACGCCGGGGTCAATGATTTCTTGGGTCTCGGGATCGATGGCTGGTAAGATGCGGTCAATGACCGGTTTGATGTCCCAGGTTTCCCGCCGACAGGGTGTTTCACACTGCATAAAGGCATAATCGCCCTGGGGCGTGAAGACCTTATCCTCCGAAAAACCGTTCTTGGCGAACATGCCGTCGACGTTGGATGTCATCACGAAGTAGTCTTTATCTTTGACCAAATCCAGGAGCCGCCCATAAACCGGATGACACGGCGACTCGAAGCGCACTTGGTTGACGTGGGCGGCCAGGTATCCCCATTTGAGTACAGGACTCCAGCCGGTGTACCCGATCAACTCGGCCTTCATGCGGAAGCCTCGCCTGGCCATGCCGGGGTAGTCACGGCTGAACGCTTCCCGGTCAGTATAGTCATAGCCAGCGTCGACAGTGATGCCCGCGCCCGCTCCGATGAGCACGCATTCGGCCTCCCGGATAAATTCGGCACATTTCTGGATATCCTGCTTTCGGATCATGACGTTTTTCTCATTATCGGTTCAGGAGTTGCGCATAAATCTCAAAATCGGCTTGTGTGAAGACGTTGAATACTACCCGGTCCAGCGCCCTGGGGTTCTCCCGCAGCCAGCGGTGAACGCTTTCCAAGGCAATGCGCGCGGCTGGTTCGTGGGGAAAGCCAAACACCCCGGTTGAGATGCAGCAAAACGCCAGCGATCGGACACGGGCGATACGTCCCGCAAGTTCGAGACAGGAACGATAACTGTTTGACAATAGGTTCTCCTGTTCATTGGAAATCCGCGCCTGGCCGGCCGGGATAATGGGACCCACGGTGTGAAAGACATATCTGGACGGCAGATTGTAGCCCCGCGTGATTTTAGCCCATCCTGTCCCTTCAAGATTTCCTTGAATGTGCATGATCGTATCACAATCCTCCCTCAGGCGAGGTCCGGCAGCCGAATGGATAATATTGTCAATACAGGTGTGGAAGGGCTGAAAACAGCCAAGCATTTGGGCATTGGCCGCGTTGACGATGACATCCACCCCCAAGGTGGTGATATCGCCCTTCCAGAGAGTGCACAGTTCCGCACTCCCGTAGCTTGACCCTGTAAACACCTGTGAAACCCGAGGCAGTCCGGCAACCTCGGTGATGGAGCGTTGTCCTTTTTCGTATTGCAGAAGGCGATCCATCTGTGTGTGAAACCGCTTTGGCAGCGGATCCGGACTGCGCCCGGTCAGCAGGGCCTTTAACAAACGTCGTTTTTCGGTATAGGATGACGGAAATGCTTCCAGACGAATTCCGCACCGCTGGAAGGTGCCGTCGGTTTCCAGGTTCGTCAGCAATTCGTCAACCAGATCCGATCGCAATTTCTCGGAGGCCGGTGCGGGTTCCGACGCTTTGAAAGGCTTATCGAGGTGAATTGCTGATCGATATTCTTCAAGATCAATGGATATTTGGGATGATTTCACCACGTTCGTTCACCCAGATATGTTCAAGCCGAAATAACCGATCATACCTGCAAACGGTTTTCACATTTCTGATTGCAGGCAGGTTTTAGGTTAGAAGTTATTATTCACCCGTGCAAGTAGTTCGACGATAACCGCCATCTCTTTGTCAGAAAGCCCACCATAGGACTTTGAGAGCAGACTCCGGGAAATTTCTGCAAAATCAGCCTCCAGAAGCGCCCCTTTTTCGGTTAGTTTTATCTTGGTTACGCGATGGTCAACACTATCTTTTTCCCGCTTAATATAACCTAAGCGCACAAGTTTCTCCACCAGCGATGTCACCGTAGACTTGTCCCTGTCGATTAATCGGGCGAGTTCTCCCATGGTAAGTTCGGGAGTTCTAAACAGATGAAAAAAAACCCCACCGTGTGCGGGCGCAATGTCTTGAATGCCGCGAGCTTTCAGTTGCTCAAAAATGAACCTGTTGGCTTTGTCCCTGATGGCCGACACCAACGCTATGAGATGTTCTGTTTGCATGGACACAATATAGTTTGACATCAAACTAATGTCAAGCCTTTCTTTAGAGCCTGTTTGAAAAATCTTCAGTGTGCAGATAGGGGGATCTGAATGCGAAAAGTGCTTGACCATCAAGACAGGCCGTGAAATTCTACGAGCCTGATCAAGCTCAGGCAGATTGTGTATCCCTGAAAAGAGGGTCCCGAAAGGATGGTTACCATGCGTTACGCGTCTCTCCCTGAAAATTTTACCAGTGAAAAATTTGACCGGGTCATATCCGAATTTGTAAAAGTCTTGGGACATGAACATATTCATACTGATGAAAAAAAATTGAGAAGATTTTCCGGCTTTCTCATTTCAGCAAATGTGGAGGATCACATGCCTTCGGCCGCGATATTTCCGGAAAGGGCCGAACAGGTGATTGAGATCGTCAAAATCTGCGATACATTCAAAATGCCCTTATGGGTGTCTTCCACGGGTAAAAACATCGGGTATGGAGCCATGGCGCCCTGTAAAAAAGGAACCATCATATTGTCTTTAAGAAGAATGAACAGAATTATCGAGATCAATGAGGAGCTGTGTTACGCACTTATCGAACCGGGGGTGACCTATAAACAGCTTTACGACCATATCCAGGAAAACGACTACAGGCTATGGTTAAATATTCCCACGGGTCCGACCCCGATTGCCGGTCCCGTTGGGACCTCCCTTGACAGGGGTACCGGCTATACACCCTATGGAGACAATTTTGAACATGTCTGTGGTATGGAAATCGTACTGCCGGAGGGAGAGGTGGTAAGAACCGGCATGGGTGGCATTCCTGATTCCAATTGCTGGCAACTGTACAAGTGGGGCTACGGGCCTTATCTGGATGGCCTTTTTTCACAGGGCAATTTTGGTATTTGTGTGAAAATGGGTGTCTGGTTGATGCCGGAACCGGCTGATTTCCGACCTTTTGCCATCACTTTTTCAAACCGTGAAGACTTGGAACAGTTGGTTGACACCCTGAGACCTCTGCGATTGGCCAACGTTATCCCCAATTCCTGCTCCATTGCCCCTTCCTATGGCGAAGATTATGCCGGGTTCTGGAACATTTATGCGGCTCTTTACGGACATTCCCAACAAATCGCGGTGAACTGGGAGATTGTAACAGAGGCTTTTTCCAAATTCGAAGGTATCGGTTTTTTCACGGAAGAGCAATTGGGAGAACATCCTTCCTTTCAAATAAGATCCAATCTGATGAAGGGCGTCGTACCAGCCAAACCCTATTCAAAATTTACGCATGCCAACTGGTTTGTTCCCATCGTTCCCTCCCAGGGAAAGCATGTTGTCAAACAAAAGATGCTGGCTGATGAAATTATCAAAAGTTACGGGTTTTCTTACAATGCTGAGTTGATAGTCGGCACAAGGAGTATGCATCATGTCATGGAAATCCCCTTCAATAAGAAAAGTACGGAATCAGTAAAGAAAAGTGGCGAATGCTATCTTGCGCTGATAAAGGAATTTGCTCGGAATGGATACGGCCTGTACAGGACGAATATCGCATTTATGGATGCCGTCGGCGCAACCTATGGACCAGCCATCCGGAATGTCTTTAGCAAAATCAAACGGGCGCTGGATCCAAACGGAATTATTTCTCCGGGCAAGGCCGGAATAGTATACTCTGAAGGGGATCGAGAGAACCTCGATGGAGGGGAAATTTGACCTGTTTCCGTTAGAATATAAGCCTGCAGCCCGTGGTTTCTGGGGAGGAACAGCCCCCCAGCGGCCGCCGAAAAGTACTCGAACCAACTGTGGGAATTATGGAAAGGGTTTGCATTAATTGCCACCATATACCGTGATGGCGGACTTTATCCAAGCAAGGCATTCACTGGTGATACAAGAGGTGAAAATGGAAACCGAAGAAAAACTCATGATCGAACTGCAGGCGTGTCGCGAGTGCGATGTGTGCAGGACGTTGATGGACGATTCAGCCTGTCTTTTGTTCAATGAGATGTACCGTCTGTTTGACAATGAATGCGACAGAGGGGAGAAGATTACATCGGAAGCGCTTCAAAACCTTGTGGAACTGTGCAATTTTTGCGAGATCTGTCCATGCCCGAATATCAGGGCGGCCCTGCTGGCAGCCAAAACCGAATTCAAGGAAAGGTATGGATTGAATTATCGTATCCGGATTCTGGAAAACGTCGAGCGCATGGGAAGGCTTTGCGGCGTGTATCCTGGAGTGAGCAATTTTCTAATTCAAAACAAAACCACAGGAAATTGGATCAAGAAGATCGTCGGCATTCATGAGGATTGTAAAATGCCGGAATTTCCCAGGCATGGCTTTCAGGCATGGGCAAAAACGCAAAAGATAGACAAAAAGCCGAGAACGCAAACAAGACGCAAAGTGGCCTATTTTGCGGGCTGTACCGGAAGGCATATTTTCCCGGAGATTCCCAAATCCGTCGTAGAGGTATTCAAACGGAACGGGATCGAGGTCTTCTTCCCGGAGCAGGGCTGCTGCGGTATGCCTTCTCTGCTCGAGGGAGACAGACGGATGACCCTTAAGTGCGTTGGCTTCAATGTGGACCATCTGGCAGAGCTGGTGGAAGAAGGCTTCCATATCGTCTGCTCCTGCCCCACGTGCGGGTATGTGTTGAAGCATGTCATCAGGGAGGGGGCGATTTACGCTGCGGATTATCAGGCGGCGGTTAAAAAGGCCCTACGGGAAAAGAAGGACGCGCTTCTTTCCGTACCAGCGGAAGGGCGATCCGCTCTGTGGGTGAGACAGTTCGCCACCACCTTTTCAAAAAAACTCTTTAAGGACGATCAGTATTTTTCATCCATCAGCGGTCTGAAACGGATGATGGTTTCGGACCATACATACGATCTCGGGGAGTATCTGAAAATTCTTCATGAAGAAGGGGCCTTGAACACGACACTCGGGCCCATCCACGCGAATGCGGCTTATTATCCGCCATGTCATTTAAGAGAACAGAACATCGGTGAACCGTATATGGATCTCTTGGGCCTCATTCCCGGGATCTCCGTTTCATTGGTTACGGGAGATTTCCATTGCTGTGGCAATGCGGGGATCATGGGATTCAAATCAGATTTTCATCGAAACGCCATCAAAATGGGGAGCCGGCTCAAAGCCCGGATTAAACAACTTGCGCCAGAGCAATTGTTGACGGATTGTCTGAGCTGCCGGATGCAGTTCAATCAAACCACACCCTACCCGGTTTATCACCCCATCGAGATCCTCAGGGCCTCCTATGCCGCCCATGAGAAAAATTGATTTAAAAGCATGGCTTCTTCAGGCTCCCTCAGGAATAAGTTCGCAGAATTGACTCCCAGATTTGGTTGCCGTGTTTATGCGTCACAAAAACAAAAGAAATAAAACCCTTGACGCCAATAGACGACTGGTCTATTATCGCGAAACGTTATAAACACTCACGTTTAAGTTATTTCCCGCCATGGTGCCGTGTGGCGAATCACAGAGGTTTTCAGGAAAGCGTCAATTATGAAACAACACACAAGAGCAAGGCTTTTGGAAGTGGGTGGAGAGATTGTCCACCAAAAAGGGTATAACAAAACTGGAATTCAAGAGGTCTTAAAGACGGCAGGGGTCCCTAAAGGTTCTTTTTATTTTTATTTCAAGAATAAGGAAGATTTTGGTCTCCAACTGATCGATCAATACACCGATTTTATCTATGGCAAGATAGATGAATATCTGAGTGATCAGAGTGTACTCCCGGTTCAGAGACTCAAGAATGGTTTCAAAGGGTTTGTGTCCATTCTTGAGCAGAACGACTTCAAAGGGGGGTGACCCATTGGGAACCTCTCCCTGGAGATGGGAGATATGAACGATTGTTTCCGGAAAAAATTGAGAAAAGCGCTCCGTAAAATAAAAAGTAGGGTAACCGAATGTCTCAATGAGGCGCAGGAAAGGAAAGAGATTTCTTCTGCTCTAGATGTTTTTGAAACGTCCAATTTTATTATGAGCAGTTGGCAGGGCGTTTTGCTACAAATGAAAGTTGCAAGAAGTACGGTTCCGTTCGATATCTTTAACAAAATGATTTTTAAAGTCATTTTGAAATAAAAAATTTTCTCTGGCCCGCTAATTGACCGGTCTAATTGGAACGGTTTGTCATCTCGGACTTTCAAGATCCGCAATTGTCTGTAAAAGGGCTCTTTGCGAGCCCATTAATATAGGGAGGCTAAAAAAATGGCATTGATCAACACCGTTTCACCGGAAAAGGCTGAAGGTAAAATTGCAGAACTGTATGCTCCCGTCCTGGAGATGATCGGCAGTGTTCCCAAGTCTTTGGAAATGTGGAGCGCCAGTCCGACCTTGCTGGAACTCCAGATGGGTTTTATGGGGTATTTCATGCAGCATCAGACGCTTGACCCTACCTTGTGCACAACGATCCGGTATCTGGTATCCGTAGAATTCGATCACCCGTACTGCGCCAATTTCAATGGTCAGATGTTGGCCAAAATTGGCGGGCTGTCCGAGGACCAGCTCAAGGCCATGGGTGCAAACCCCGAAGAGGCCCCGCTGGACGAAAAAGGGAAGGCCATGCTTTTGTTTGTGCTTAAAGCGCTCAAGTTGCCCGAGACGGTGGAAGCAAAGGACGTGGATTCCCTGCGGAACCTTGGCTGGACCGACCAGGATATCTATGAAGCCACGGCTCACGGCGCCAATATGGTTCTCTCGGGCACTTTGTTCAAGGCTTTTAAAATGGGAGAATAACCGAGCTTATGAGGAGGGCAAGAATGGCTGATCAAAAAGCCCATGACAACCCATTGGCATTAAGATTCTCAAGGATCTTTGAAGCGGATCAGGAGTTTGTCTTCAAAGCGTTAACCCGCCCGGATTTAATTAGAAAATGGTTTGGGCCACACGGATATACCTGCCCGGTGGTGGAGGTGGACCTCCGCGTCGGCGGAACCTATCACATCGAAATGAAACCACCAGAAGGAGGAATAATTAAGCTGAATGGGGTCTACAACATCGTTAATCCACCAAACGCTTTGGAATACACCTGGCAGTGGGATGAACCGGATGCCAAACAAACCAAAGTGAAGGTGCAATTTAGCCCATCCGGCAACGGCACCGAAGTTTTCGTCGAACAAGGCGAGTTTGCCGGCACCGAGTCTAAGGAAGGCCATGAACAGGGATGGCTTGCATCCTTTGATCGGCTCAAGGAATTTTCACAGGCTCGGAAGACCTGATCCGGAAAAGCCTGGGCTTTCTCTTTGAATTTATTTATCCATACTCTGACCACCAATTCACAAACGCACAACGGAGGGAATCATGACTGAACAAGTTTACCAAGAATTGGCCCATCATCTGGACAACCTGCCCGGAGGTTTTCCTTCCACCGACAGCGGCGTGGAATTGCGTATTCTGCGTCGGCTGTTTTCTCCCGAAGAAGCGGCGTTCGCGCAGCATCTGACGTTAATCCCCGAAGAACCCCGGGTTATCGCGCGACGCGCGAAGATACTCAAAGAAGAGGCGGCCAAGCGCCTGGAGGAAATGGCCAAAAAGGGTCTTATCTTCCGAATCATGCGGGAAGACGGCAAACCGCTTTACCAGGCCCTTCAATATGTTATCGGGATATGGGAGTTTAATGTTGAGAACCTGGATACCGAGCTGATTCGCGACATGAATGAGTACCTCCCGACCCTTTTTGACCTGGATGTCTGGAAGAAGGCGCCCCAGCTCCGTACCGTCCCGGTAGCACGCAGTATTGCTGCGCCAATGGAAATCCTCCCATACGAAATGGCAGAACAACTCATTGATCACCACGAGAAGTTTGTGGTGGCGCCCTGCATTTGCCGTCGAGAGCATCAAATGATGGACCATGGCTGCAAGAAGCCCATGGAATCCTGCCTTGTTTTTGGAATGGGGGCCGATTATTATCAGCGAAACGGCATCGGTCGGGTCATCGATAAAGAGGAAACCCTGGAAATCCTCAAGAAAGCCGACAAAGCCGGTCTTGTACTGCAGCCCAGTAACGCTCAGGAAATCGTAAACATCTGTACCTGCTGCGGTTGCTGCTGCCAGGTGCTCAAGAATCTCAAACGTCACCCCAAACCAGCCAGCCTGGTTTCGACGCCCTTCTTAGTCGCAGCGGACAGCGAAACCTGCAAAGGGTGTGGCGTCTGTGAAAAGCGGTGCCAGATGGACGCGTTGAAACTGGAAGATGAGAAAGTGCGCCTGGACGTCGATCAATGTATCGGTTGCGGGCTGTGTGTCTCCACCTGCCCGACGAAGTCTTTAACCCTTGTTCGGAAGCCCGAGACCGAACAGCCCCGTGTGCCGGCGGATTTGATCAAAGCCTCCATTAAGCTGGGCCAGGAACGGGGCAAACTGGGGGCCTTTAATTTGGTTGGAATGCAGCTGAAGTCGAAGTTGGACAGGCTGCTGGCCGCTTGATAGGGAAGTTCTTATGGGACTTACGAACGGCGAAAACCATACTCCAGAGTGAAGAACTGAGGCTTCAACCCGGACAGGGGTTCCCGGAGCTATGTAAGTCCTTCTTCGGGGCCTTGTATTTCCAAACGGGTGAGTTCGGGAATTTTGAGGGCTTCTTCCAGCGGAGAAACCACATTTTCGAGATGCGCCAAAGCGCCGTCGGCATCGGCATAGCCTTCACGGCAATGGACCTGGTCTCCGTCAAAACTGAATCCATAATAGAGACATTGGCTTTCCCCGCTGGTTTTTTCCACAAATTGCTCACACAGCGCCTTAAACGCGTCGAGTTTGCCGTTCTGAACTTTGAAGTAAGGTACGATCTTGCAAAATTTGTCCTATGTGCCATTGTGGGCCTCAGTGGTACCCAAACAAAACTTGACCATCCGAACACAAAGCCCGATGGCGTAGCCGATGTTCATCTGCACATCATTCCAGAATGCGTCGAAATCGGCCTCTTTCAAACCGACCACGGCGATGCGTTGACCGGGAGGTTCACTCCTTTTTCCTGGCAATGGTTCATTTTGCCAGCCTTGAATCATTATCCCTCGGCGCTTGTCGGATCTATGATACGTTTGACCTCTGAAATCGTGTTGGCCGGAAAACCGCCCTCTTTCGCGTGTTTTTCAATCAACTCTTTGTTGGGAGCAACATAGATACAGTAGATCTTGTCGTCGGTTACGTAGCTCTGAACCCACTGGATCTGCGGCCCGAGATTCGTTAATACCTCACAGGATTTCTGGGAAATCCCCTGGATCTCTTGTTGAGATAGTTTTCCAGCGCCCGGCAGTTCACGTTCGATGACATATTTCGGCATTTCAATCCCTCCTCTTTGAGTTAACGGCGATTAAAAGTGAAACCCCTGAATAATGATTTTACCCCAAAGTCATGGCGGATACAAGTGTTAGACGGGGCAATCGCATGAGATAGTAAGAATCTAAAACTACGGCGAAACGCCCTCAAAATGGGGAGCCGGCTGAAAGCCACGATCAAACAGATGGCACCGGAGGAATTGTTGACGGATTGTCTGAGTTGCCGGATGCAGTTCAATCAAACCACACCCTACCCGGTTTATCACCCCATCGAGATCCTCAGGGCCTCCTATGCCGCCCATGAGAAAAGTTGATTTAGAAGTTTACCTCATAAACTGTTACAAGATGGGAAAATCCCTTTACATTGATTTTACCCTTTGGCATGCAGTCTATTTCATCCTTCACCAGGCCCCAGGTGGGATGACTGACAAGTATCTTCCCGGGTTCACAGGCCCCTTCAAGCCTTGATGCCAAATTCACCTGCAACCCCATGGCGGCATATTTCCGGCGGATGCTTGAACCGAACCCCCCCACATTGAACATTCCCGTACTGATGCCGCATCGGATTTCCTGGGTTGTTCAACCCCTTCATTGAACCACCTGTCCTGAAGTTCCCTCATCTTTTTCTGCATATGGAGTTCCTATTCACGATTTTCGAGCCGACACTCCGTGCATTTCAGGCGAGGTCTCTCGTTCCCCACGTCAAGGCCTTTTCCTTGCCAGCTATGGAAATGCCACAGAATACTCAGAGCAAAAGTTAAGATTCTCCACGGTCCTTTTCAAAAAGGCCCTTGTAGAGTTCGGGCACTGGTGCGGCCAATTCCATAAGACGTTTTTCATCCAGCATAAATCCATAACCATGTATGTGCAAATGCCGAAAAAGAAGCAGTTCAAGCAATCCTTCAAACTGCTTATCTGAAATCATGCCATGTTCTCTATATTGAATGAGCAGGTTCTTGTGCCAGTTTTCGTCTTTTTCCAGCCTGTTGCCGAGCTTCTGCAATTGATAACGCATGACCCCCTCCAGGCCGGTATAAACATTCTGCAAAAGAGTTCCAAGAGCGATGATTTCGTATTGCGACAGATCTTTCTTTGCGAGAAGGTCATCAATCATGGCAACCGCTCTCCGGATTTTTCCTTCTTCATCTTCAACAAAAGAGTCCTTACCGTTCATAGATGGCCACTCCTTTCGTCCGGATAATGGAGGCAATTGAAATGTCCTGTGACAGGTCCACAAGATCAACAGGTTTAGGAAGGGCCATGAACAAACGGGCATAAAACTTGAAAAAGAGTTCCGGTAGAACACCTTCAACGGCTAAATCAATATCCCTTGAATGAGAATCGTCTTCAAGTGAAGAACCAAAAAGCCATACGGCCTTCACATCAAATTCACGAGCGCATTCCGCGATGGTTTTTCTTATTTCTGCTGAAAGCATTGTTGCCTCACTTTCTCCTGGTTTCGCAAAGACAAGGACCTGTTCCCTTTCCCTTGTCCAATGAATGCTGGTTCAACTTTTCAAACCTCTATGGTTCCAGCTTGTCCGGGTTAGGTGGTACCCGGACAAAACTTGACCATCCGAACACAAAGCCTGATGGCGTAGCCGATGTTCATCTGCACGTCATTCCAGAATGCATCGAAATCGGCCTATTTCAAGCCCACCACGGCGATGCGTGGACCGGGAGGTTCACTCCTTTTTCCTGGCAATGGTTCATTTTGTCAGCTTTGAATCATTATCCCTCGGCGCTTGTCGGATCTATGATACGTTTGACCTCTGAAATCGTGTTGGCCGGAAAGCCGCCCTCTTTCGCGTGTTTTTCAATCAACTCTTTGTTGGGAGCAACATAGATACAGTAGATCTTGTCGTCGGTTACGTAGCTCTGAACCCACTGGATCTGCGGCCCGAGATTCGTTAATACCTCACAGGATTTCTGGGAAATCCCCTGGACTTCTTGTTGAGATAGTTTTCCAGCGCCCGGCAGTTCACGTTCGATGACATATTTCGGCATTTTAATCCCTCCTCTTTGAGTTAACGGTTTTTAAAAGTGAAACCCCTGAATAATGATTCTACCCTAAAGTCATGGCGGATACAAGTGTTAGACGGGGCAATTGCATGAGATAGTAAGAATCTAAAACTACGGTTTGCCGTCCTGAAACAGAGCAGGTTCAACACTGCCATCCGTTCCGGCGTGAAGGCCCGGTGGTCAGGTTGTTTTCAATTAGAATTGCTGTTCCCTTTATGTTTGTTATGCGTAAGCACAACAAAATATTCATTCAAATCCTTGACTTAAACACAACTTGTGGTACCATGTTCTTTCATACATTAAATTTGGTTTATTGAAGCATAATCCCCCAAAGGAGGCCCCCATGGCAACGCAGGACAAATGTTGTACCATCGTACCCTATTTTAAGGTTCATGACGGTAAACTTGAGGCTTTTAAGGCGCTGTGTGAGCAGTTTGTTGAGAAAACCAATGGGGAGCCCAAATGTCTCTATTATGGATTTAGCTTTGACGGAGACCAGGCCCATTGCCGTGAGGGCTATGAAGATGCCGATGCTCTGTTAACCCATCTTGGAAACGTGGGCTCTCTGTTGGAAGAAGCCCTGAAAATTTCCGAACTCACTCGTTTGGAAGTCCACGGCCCCGAAGAAGAACTTCCTAAGCTCCGGGAGCCTCTGGCTGCCTTGAATCCTCAGTTCTTCACGCTGGAGTATGGCTTTCGTCACTGATTGGTTTGAGTGAGTGGATGATACCCCCGTGCAGGAGATCCGATGTCCGTGTTTTTCCGGATCCCCCACACGCGGGTATGTTTATTGAAAAAAGTTCAATACACTCCGCAAATTCCGTCTATGGCCATCTCTTCAATTTCGATTTCCTGCGTCAAAAAGATGTCATCGTTTTTCTTTTCAAGATTGTCCTTTATTGTATCCGTCGTCTTATCTTCCATTCTTCCGTGAATCTCCTCGTTGTTGAAACTGGTTTTTTCGGCAATTCTTCATAATAAATTGCCTGATGAACTATCCTCCGAAAACAGACTGAAAAATTTGGACGGAACTGCCATTTTCCAGTTCATCCTCCTCTTTCAGGAGCCTGCCTTCGGAGGCAGCAATAACCCCTTTGGGCGCACGCATTCCGAGATGGGCGAGGAGATCTTTCATCCTCGTGCCATCCGGAATATCAACATCCATACCCTGCGTACGATTGTCTCCGGGCAGATGCTGTCCCAGGGTTCCAAAAAGTGTAACGGTAATGTTCATTTCATCTTAAAAATCAACTTAACCTGCGGATCAAAAATCAAAGGTGCTGTCCATCATCTCATCAGTGATAAGCACCACCTTATTGTGTGGAGGCAGCGGTTCTTCGTAAAAGAAACGGGCCAGCCGGTCATCTTCGTTGGTAAAACCGGCTTTGCGGTTAAACTCCCGCTCTGCTTTCAAAACCCGAATGCCCATGGCAGGTACGTCGTCGGGACCCAGGGCGACTCCGAACTTGGCGCTCATGACTTTAACAAACGCTTCACCGCCTTCAGGGGTTGTCAGGGCAAAACTGGCGAGGAGGCAAAGGCCCGTGCAATCCACGGAAGCCATGGCAATTTGCGTGTTTCGAGATGCTTCCACTTGGCCTTCCGTTTCTAATGGATTGAGTGCCCCGCTCATGTACTCGCCAATGACATTACCCGCCGTGTGATCCGCTCCCATGGGCGAGGTGGCGTAGGTGACTGCGTTGCCCTGCATGGCCCTCGGGTCATAGGCTGCAATGCTCTGGCCTTTGGCCACGGGTACCCGGTGATGGTTGAAATGCTTCCCAACCTCCACAGGACCGTTCCCGAGGACTTTCCCGAATTCCGTTCCTTCGGCAATCTGCTCCATCATCTCGATAGCGCCTTCGCCATCCCCGAAAGGCTTGTATCCCGCGTCCATGGCCACGCCAATGGCTACCCCCGTGCTCATGGTGTCCACACCGATATCATCGCAGAGGCGGTCCAGCTGGGCAATGATGTCCAGGTCTGCGATCCCGGTCATGCCGCCCGTGGACCATATGGTCTCGTACTCCAGGGAAGAGGTTACATATTTCCCTTCTTTGTCCACGAACTCGTTGGAACAGTGGACGATGCACTGGGAGCAGCCCACGTGGGTGGTCTTTCCCCCACGTTCCTGGATCATCTGGGCCATGGCTTCACCACTGACCTTCTCCCATCCCTCCATGACCCCGCTTGTGGCATTCAGGCTCGGGAATGCACCCATGGAATTGACCGGGCCCACGAGCCCGGCGGTCCCTAAAGCCGGCATCATCTGTCCGGTGAAAGGGTGTTCTTTAACGGCCTTGGCAAAGTCCTTGGCAGCTGCTTTAAAGCCTTCAGGATCGGCTATTGGGTCCGTGTTTTTTCCTCCCTGGTCTACGATAATCGCCTTGATTCCTTTGCTGCCCATTACGGCTCCAAGCCCCCCGCGGCCCGCAGCCCTGCAGGGGCGACCATCCACATCCGTGGTCTGGATGGAAGCCGCCGCAAGTTTTTGCTCCCCGGCCGGTCCGATGCACACAACAGACGTTTTCTTTCCGTAGATGCCTAACAGTTTCTCCGCAAGTGCATAGGTCCGCATTCCCTTGTACTCATCTGCTGGAAGCAGGGTGGCATCGCCATTGGCATCGATCTTGAGGCTATAGAGTTCCTCTTCAGGCGCCTGGCCGTCGAAGATCACTGCGGTAATTCCGAGATGCCCGAGGGCAGCGGCCACGGTACCCCCGGCGTTACTCTCCTTGATGGTGCCCGTAAGAGGGCTTTTTGCCCCGACTGAAAGCCGGCTTGTATTGACCAGACTGGTTCCGCTCAAAGAGCCGGGGGAAAAAATGAGTTTATTTTCCGGTCCCAATGGATCACATGTAGGTGGAACTTCCGCGTTGATCATAATGGACGTAAGGCCTCTGCCGCCGAGCCCCATGTAGGCATCCGGCACTTTTTCCACTGTGATTTCCTTTGTTCCCATGTTTACTTTTATAAACTTCATGATATCCCCCTTCTATGGGTTTTATAAGAGATATTTGCCCATGCGAGCATGGATCAGGGGTCATCCTGATCTTTCAGGATGACCCCTGCTTTGTCTTACCACGTTTTTGTTTTTAAATCTAAGGAAAATCGCAGCAACTAATCATCCCATTTGCAGACCCAGCGGCCTTTAATTTCTCTCTTTTCCATTTTTTCGGCCACATCGTTGATTTCATCGAGAGTAAAATAGTTGCTGATTAATTTGTCCAATTTGAAATCCTGTTCCATGGCGAGATCTACCAGCCGCGGAATGTCTATGTGCGTGGAGATGCTCCCATAAAGGTTTCCGAGGATCGACTTTTGATGGAGAGGCAGAAGCATAAGAGGCAGGTCGGTCGTCTGGTCGTGGGGTGTGATTCCCGGAATGACAAGCTTTGCACCCATACCGGTGCACCAGTATGCCTGGACAATGGCTCCCGGGTCGCCGATGCACTCAAAAACGACATCTGCTCCCCCGCCGGTCAATTCCTGCACAATGGGTACCGGATCATCTTTGGAATTGTCTATGAAATGGGTGGCGCCGAATTCCATGGCCAGATCTTTTTTGCTCCCTTCCATATCGACTGCTATCACGGGATTAGCCTGCCTGAGGACCGCGGCTCGCAAGGTGTTCAGCCCAACGCCTCCCAACCCGAAGACGACTACGGATTGTCCCGGCTGCACAT
>Ga0233431_1004267_pt1 | contig 15576 bp, 18 predicted proteins | sample SI_118_April2016_FD_179867 | JGI IMG/M metagenome (GOLD analysis project Ga0233431, IMG submission 179867) | Seawater microbial communities from Saanich Inlet, British Columbia, Canada - SI_118_April2016_200_MG | ecosystem: Environmental > Aquatic > Marine > Inlet | place: Canada: British...
GTCTTACTCGAACCTCTCCATCGGTATCCCGGATTTTGGCGGGAAATTGTTTCTGGAGTATTTCAGGGTTTGGAATAGTTTGTAACCCAAGGTAACAGCGATGCCGGAGCGATTCAAAAACAAAGGCCCGGCCCTTTTACAGGCCGGGCCTTGTCAATTTTGGTCGGGGCGATAGGATTTGAACCTACGACCTACGGTCCCCCAGACCGTTGCGCTACCAGACTGCGCTACGCCCCGATAAACGCCTCATCGGCGAACCGGCGCACTATACGCGCGGGCAACGCCCCGGCGCAACTTTCTCCGACATTTTTTTGAAGAATTTTCCGCAAACGCCGATCACTTGTCGGAACCGCGCAAAAAATCACGCAGATCCTCCAGTTCGCCAAGAAGAGCATTTAATTCGCCACGTTGATGCGGGCTCAACCCTGCAGCCGTTGCCGCAGCAACCTCACCGCCTTCAGCATCTTGCACAGCAGCGACGGCGTTCGGTTCCGGCACCTGTCCGCCGTTCTGCTTGAAAAGTTTCTGAACGCCCTTGATCGTGTAGCCGTCGTCATACAAAAGCCCGCGAATTCGCCGCAAAAGGGCGACATCCTCGGGCCGGTAGTAACGACGCCCCCCGCCACGCTTCATGGGCGCGATCTGAACGAACCGGGTTTCCCAGAAACGAAGGACGTGCTGAGGCAGATCGAGATCGGTTGCGACCTCGCTAATGGTTCGAAACGCCGTCTCTGACTTTCCGCGCCGCCTCGACGGGGGCCGCGACGGTGGATTGTTAACGCTGGTCGCCTCCGTCATTTTCGCTAGGCTCCGGGTCGCCTCTTCTCGTTGACGCGGGCTTTAAGCACCTGCGACGGACGGAAGACAAGAACCTTTCTTGGCAAGATAGGAACTTCCTCGCCCGTTTTCGGATTGCGCCCCACCCGCTGTCCCTTCTGGCGGAGAGAAAAGCTGCCGAACGAGGAAATCTTCACGGATTCCCCCTGAGCAAGGGCCTCCGCCGTATATTTCAGAACTGATTCAAGAAGTTCGGCCGACTCGCTACGCGAAAGCCCCACCTCCTGGTAGACGGCCTCGGCCAGTTGAGCGCGGGTAATCGTCCGTCCAGCCATGCAACCACTCCCCTTTTTTCACATACATTCAAAGGGTAACGCCGACGTCTTAATCCGTCAATGTCAAAGGAATGGGTAGATTGGTTGAGAGCGAATGCCAAGAACGCAGCAGGTAACCCTAGAAGCGCACCAGACCGGAGCCCCAGGTGAGGCCACCGCCCATGGCTTCCATCAAGATCAACTGGCCACGTTTTATGCGTCCGTCGCGAACCGCCGTATCCAGCGCCAGCGGCACGGAAGCCGCCGATGTGTTCGCGTGTTCGGCGATGGTCAGGACGACCTGAGATTTTGGAAGTCGCAGTTTGCGGGCGGTTCCGTCGAGAATGCGCTGATTGGCCTGATGGGGCACCAGCCAGTCGATGTCTTCATTGCTCAGGCCATTCGCCTCCAGGGCCTCGTCCACGACCGACGCAAGGTTGGTAACGGCGTGACGGAACACGTCTTTCCCCTGCATGCGGATATGACCCGCTGTCTGTGTCCACGAGGGACCGCCCGAAGCGTGCAGCAAATCGTAAAGATGACCGTTGGAATGCAAATGGGTCGACAAAATTCCGCGCTTCTCACCCTCGGCCATTTCTTCACCGCGCAAAACCACCGCCCCCGCGCCGTCGCCGAAAAGAACGCATGTATTGCGGTCCTCCCAGTCAATCAGACGCGACATGGTTTCAGCGCCGATTACCACCGCCGTTTTGACCTGCCCCATACGAATGAAGTTGTCGGCCACCGAAAGGCCGTAAATAAATCCGGAGCAAACGGCCTGGAGATCAAACGCGAATCCGTTTCTCGTATCCAGCATGGCCTGAACGCGGGTTGCGGTCGCCGGGAACGTGTGGTCGGGTGTCGTCGTCCCGACAATGATCAGATCGACTTCCTGAGCGAGAATTCCGGCCGCCTCAAGTGCCCGGGTCGCAGCATGAAAGGCAAGGTCCGACGTCAGCTCGCCTTCGGCCGCGATGTGGCGTTGCCCGATGCCCGTGCGATCCCTGATCCATTCGTCAGAGGTATCGACCATCTTTGCGAGATCGTCGTTGGTTAGGATTCTTTCGGGCAGGTACGAACCGGTCCCGATGATTTGGGTCATGATCGTCATCAGGATTCGGCAACCTCATTCGAGGATTGGTCAATATTGATCCCGCCCATATCCTCTTTGATACGTTCGTTGAATTCACCGGTCACGAGATTGGCGGCAACGCCGATGGCGTTCGCAAATCCAAGCTCGTCCGTGCTTCCGTGGCTTTTGACGCAGATACCGTTCAGACCGACAAGCATCGCCCCGTTATAACGGCGCGGGTCCATGCGCATGCGAAGCTGGTTCAACGCCGGCCGGGCCAGCAAAGCACCCAACTTGGCCATCAACGAACCGGTCAACGCCTGTTTGAGGAAATAAGCGACCATCTTGGCCGTGCCCTCGGTGGTTTTGAGTGCGATGTTTCCGGTAAATCCGTCCGTCACGACGACATCGACAGTGCCCAAGCCAATATCGTCGCCCTCGACGAATCCATGGAACTTGATGGGCAGCGTACTGTCGCGAAGGATATCGCTGGCGGCGCGAACCGCATCATTGCCCTTGAAGCCTTCGACGCCGACGTTCAAAAGACCAATGGACGGTTGCTGAATGCCAAGCACGTTTCTGGCAAAGACCTCGCCCATAACCGCGAACTGAACCAGGTTTCGCTCGTCGCATTCCACATTGGCGCCAAGATCCAGCATCACAGAATCGCCCCGCTGGGTCGGGAAATAGGTTGCGATGGCAGGCCGGTCGATACCCGGCAGCATCCTCAGCACGACCTTGGCCATGGCCATCAGCGCGCCGGTATTCCCGGCCGAGATGATGCCCGCCGCACGACCATCCTTCACGGAATTGATCGCAAGGCGCATACTGGTGTTGCGGCCACGGCGCAATGCCACCGCCGCCTTGGTTTCATTCTGTACGGCGTCGTCGGTGTGGATGATCTGCGAGCAGGCCTTGGCGCGCGGGCAAGCATCGATAAGCGGTGCAATCCGCTTCTCGTCCCCGAACAGCAAGAAATCGACGTGGGGAAGCCTCTCCGAGGCGATTTCAATTCCCTCGACTACCATTCGCGGCGCGTGGTCGCCACCCATGGCGTCCAGCGAGAGAGTAAATCGCGTATTCAATAGAGGGCTTCCTCTAAAACCGATCCTGATCTCAGGCGGTTTCGGCCGCCTCCGTCACCTCGCGGCCATCGTATTGGCCACAGGCAGCACAGACATGATGCGGACGCTTCAACTCGCCGCAATTGGGGCATTCCTCGTACGCGGCCGAGGTCAGCGCATCGTGCGACCGACGCATGTTACGGCGCGACTTGGATATTTTCTTCTTCGGAACAGCCATTTCTACATTCTCTCGATAAAAAAGCGCCCCTTTCATGGGCGGCGCATTATCTAAACCGAAAAACACTCCGGGGCAAGCCGATTGCGCCCTTTATTTCGGTTTCTTTACAAGCTCTTCAAGGGCGGCAAAGGGACTTCTTGCGTTGTCGGCCTCCGCGGGGGCGCTGGAATAGCCCTCAAACTCGGCCCCATCGGCCCGCGGAAACGGATTTATCTCAAGGGCCAGCTGTTCGGCGACGGCTTCGCCGACATCAATTGTACCGTCCTCGATAACGTCCGGAGGATCGTCTTCATCGAAGGGGACATCCTCGTCCTCGCCTTCTTCCTCGACCACTTCCGGAGGCCCGTAACGGCGGTCAATTTCAAGCTCAAAAACGGTTTTGAGGGGCTCCAGCGTAACCACACACGATTGCGTCACCTCAACGTTCAACAAGCCATGCAGGCGAATGATCGCACCCAATTCGCGAGTCAAACGCAGACTGCCCGCCAATCTATCGACCGAAACGACCTTCAATCGCGCACTCAACGCCATGCGTTCAGAGGCATCGGCCTCGACATCCATTTTTGCTTCTGTCTTGAGCTCGTCGACGCTGAACGGCCTCAAAAAAGTAGATCGGGAATCATTCGACATCAGGTGCTTTCCATCTCAAACCACTCGGGAAAAGGCGCGAAGTTGACCCTTCCAGACAAAAACGTATCAATTTCCATCGCGTCCAGAGCCGCAGCCTGCTCTTGAACATAGCGCGCCATCACGGCAAGGACGGCCGGGTCAATTTCGGCATTGCGAAAAAGATTCCGCCGCAGTGCGGCATTCAACGAATCGGTTCCGTCCGCAATCGCTTCGTCATAAGCGGCGACACGGCCGTAAAAGGCCTTGGCCATCTTTTTCACCCGAGGCCCGACCGACAGGTCGCCGACCCCCATTTCGCGCAGGTTTTCGTCCATGTCAACGAACATCAGATCGAAAAGCGCCTGCGCCAGCGGGGCTGTCGTTCCATGATCGCGCTTCAGCCGGCGAAAAACGAGGAATGCATGAAGCACAATCATATCAAAGCGCCCGTCAACAGTGTCAGGCACCCCCGCCTTCTCATAAAAGGCCACTTCACGCGCGCGTTCGACAACGGCCACGTAGAGCCCTCGGGCAGCCTCCTTTTCGCGCGATTCGCCAAATAAACCGAACAGCTTCAAGTGCGCCTCCCGCGCGCCGGATAAGCCCTCTAGGATCGCGAACCGATCTGCATTATGATCCCGGTCCATCAATAAATACGGTCGTTGAAACCATGCCGAATTCGAGAACTATGCGGGTTGCCTTTTTTGGACTGAGCCTGGGCGCAGCGCTCGTCATTTCGGCTTGCACCCCTAGAATAGCAACCCACGGCAACCTGCCGGATCCCGACAAACTTGCCGACATCGTACCCGGCGAGATCGCCAAGGACGAGGTCGCCGAAACCCTTGGCTCGCCCTCCAGCATCGCCATGTTCAACGAAGAAACGTGGTATTACATCAGCGAACGCAAGGAAACTACCGCTTTTTTCGCGCCGGAACTTGCCGATCGCAAGGTGCTGGTCGTGCGCTTCGATGCGGAAGGATATGTCTCGTCGGTCGAAACTCTCGGTGTTGAGGACGGTCGGATTGTCGAGCCGGTCGAACGCGAAACGCCGACCGCCGGAAACGAAATGACCATTATTCAGCAGCTTATCGGCAACCTGGGCCGCTTCGGCAAAAGTCAGTAATTTCCAAGTACCCCAATCAAAGAAAAAGCCCCGGAAGCCTCAGGCCTCCGGGGCTGATTTCATCAGGCCGAAAAGTCCGGCCCTTCCCGCCTAGGCCAGAATGGCCAGCAGCAGGATGGCAAAGATGTTGATGATCTTGATCATCGGGTTGACGGCGGGACCCGCGGTGTCCTTGTAGGGATCACCAACGGTATCACCGGTCACCGCAGCGTGGTGGGCGTCGGAGCCCTTGCCGCCGAGGTTACCGTCTTCGATGTACTTCTTGGCGTTATCCCAGGCGCCACCACCCGAAGTCATCGAGATGGCGACAAAGATGCCGGTCACGATCGTGCCCATCAGCATCGCGCCCAGAGCCGAGAACGCAGCAGCCTGACCGGCAACCACGGTGACGACCCCGTAGAGCACCACCGGAGAAAGAATCGGCAGCAGCGACGGGACGATCATTTCCTTGATCGCGGTCTTGGTCAGCATGTCGACACAGGCGGCGTAGTCGGGTTTGCCGGTGCCTTCCATGATGCCCGGGATTTCCTTGAACTGACGCCTGATTTCGATGACCAATTGGCCGCCCGCGCGTCCGACGGCCATCATGCCCATGGAGCCGAACAGGAACGGCAACAGGCCACCGATGAACAGGCCGACCACCACGAACGGATCCTGAAGCGAGAAGGTCACATCCAGGTCCGGGAAATAGTACTTGAGGTCCTGGGTGTAGGCGGCGAACAGAACCAGGGCGGCCAGACCGGCGGAACCAATGGCATAGCCCTTGGTCACGGCCTTGGTGGTGTTACCCACGGCGTCCAGCGCGTCCGTCGTCTTGCGCACTTCTTCCGGCAGTTCCGCCATTTCGGCAACGCCACCGGCGTTGTCGGTGACGGGGCCATAGGCGTCAAGGGCCACGACAATACCGGCCAGGGCCAGCATGGTGGTCGCCGAAATGGCCAGACCATAGAGACCGGCGGTCATGTAGGCGGCCAGAATGCCCCCGCAAATGACAATCACGGGCAGCGCGGTCGATTCCATCGAAACCGCGAGACCCTGGATCACATTGGTCCCGTGCCCGGTGGTTGATGCCTGGGCGATGCTCTTGACCGGACGGTATTCCGTGCTGGTGTAGTACTCGGTAATCCAGACGATCAGGCCGGTGATGGCAAGGCCGTAGACGGCGCAAAGATAAAGCGCACCGCCGGTAATGGCGCCATTGCTCGACTCGATAGCAACGTCGAAACCAAGCAGCCATGCCGTCACACCGGCGATCAGAACCGCCGAAATCACGGCGCTGGCGATCAGGCCCTTATAAAGCGCACCCATGATGTTCTGGCTGGCGCCAAGCTTCACGAAGAAGGTGGCGATAACCGAACCAACGATGCACACGCCGCCGATAACCAGCGGGTACAGCATCATGTTTTCCTGCGCGGCGCCGGTGAAGAAGATGGCGCCCAGCAGCATGGTGGCGACGATGGTAACGGCATAGGTCTCGAACAAGTCGGCAGCCATACCGGCGCAGTCACCCACATTGTCGCCAACGTTGTCGGCGATGACGCCGGGGTTGCGCGGATCATCTTCGGGGATGCCGGCTTCAAGCTTGCCGACGAGGTCGGCGCCGACGTCGGCGCCCTTGGTGAAGATGCCGCCACCGAGACGCGCGAAGATCGAAATCAACGACGCGCCGAAGCCGAGGGCCACAAGGGCCTCAAGGATATGGCGCATTTCCTGGGCCGAGGACGGATCATATGTCTGGCGGAGGAAAATGTAGTAACCGGCAACGCCGAGAAGGGCGAGGCCAACCACCAACATGCCGGTGATGGCGCCCGATTTGAACGCGATCTGAAGGGCTGTGTCCAGACCGCTGGAACGCGCGGCTTCGGCCGTACGCACGTTGGCGCGGACCGAAACGTTCATGCCGATATAACCGGCCAGGCCCGAGCAGATGGCGCCGATGAAGTAGCCGATGGCCACCGTGACGCCCAATTTCAGACCAAGGAGAACACCGATGACGGCGCCGACGACGGCGACGGTCCGGTATTGGCGATTGAGGAAGGCCCGCGCGCCTTCCTGCACGGCGCCGGAGATCTCCTGCATCCGTTCGTTACCAGCCGGAGCGGCCAGTACCGATCGGATCGCGTAGGCGCCGTAGGCAAGCGCCAGCGCACCACAGGCGATCGTAAGTATGTACGCAGTTGACATTATCCGTTTCCTTTTATTGCTTGGAACGTTCCGCCCGGGTTTCCCGGGGGAGAGTCAGGATGCGTTTTGATGATTTTTCACATCCCGAAAAAACCGCCGGGAAAATGCCAGACTCCGCAGCATTTTGCAACAACAGGTTTCGTCGCGTATCAACGGCAAATTCTCGGGATTATTTTGGTGTCAGCGTTTGCCTGTTTCGGTGACCGATTGAACCAGAACATTCTCGACACGACCCTTGCCCGCCGTCTTTGTCGCCACCGCCTGCAGTCGCTGTTTGATAGCAATCACATCAACGTTGCCGGTCTTGCGCAAAAGACGTGGAATATAGACGTAGAGGTCACTAAGGAAGGCGTCGCTGATACGGGGCATAAGGCGGTGCAACGCCTCTTCGTTTTCCGCCCCAAGCGTTTCCAGCTTGATTTGGATTTGAATGGTTCCGACCGGCGCATCTCCGGCGAATACCGGTACGACCAATGCATCCATGTCGATAAATCGCGGCGGCTCGGGCGGCTTTTCGGAATCGGCGGCGGCGGTATCCGCGTTTCCATCTCCCGGGGCAAACGGGCCCCACTCGAACTGCTTCATGACGCCAATGGCGCCACCGGCAACCATCAAAAGAACGGCGACGGCAATGGCAATCGTGCGAATCATATGACACACCTCCAGCGTTCTATTATTCGGGCATTGGCGCGCCTTGAAAAGCCCCGAATTCGCCTAATTAGAAATGCGTGAACCCTGCGTCGCCTATCTCAAGGGGGCGACCCTTTTTATCAATGATACTTACCGTTCTTTCCGAACCGGCGCAGATACGACCGATCTCGGAAATCTCAACCCCTGCAATCGCTCCGGCACGCCGCACATCTTCGCGGGCGCTGGCGGGGGCGCAAAAAAGCAATTCGTAGTCGTCTCCGCCGCTCAGGAGCTGCTCAATAGCGCCATTTTTCCTGGCGGCTGCCGAGAGGGGAACCCGGCTTGCCTCGACAACCGCCTCCACCTCCGAAACTTCGCAGATATGCCCAAGATCGGCGACCAGACCATCGGAAATGTCTATGGCCGCAGTTGCGATGCCGATCAGGCCGGGGCCCAAGACGCTTCGCGGAGTGGGCCGACGATATCGCCCCACCAAGACATTTCGGTCGGCCTCGTCCAGACCCTTCAGGTCGCCGGTCAAAGCCGCCAATCCAAGAGTAGCATCGCCAATAGTTCCCGAAACGAAAACCAAATCACCCGGGTTTGCGCCGGAACGCCGCAGAGCCCGACCCTTGGGAACGGAACCGAAAGCGCATATGGAAAGCGTCAGAGGACCGGGCGTCGCCACCGTATCGCCGCCGATCAAACCGATGCCGAATTCGACTTGATCGCGCCCGAGACCTTCGGCAAAGGCACGCAGCCATTCATCATCGATCACGTCTGAAAGCGCGGCGGCCAAGGTGTAGGCCAGCGGCTGCGCCCCCATTGAAGCCAAGTCCGAAAGGTTTACGCGCAGCGCCTTCGCCGCGATGTCGGCTGGCGGATCATCGGCCAGGAAATGTACGCCGGAAACAAGGGCGTCGCTGGTAACGACCAGCTCGCGCCCTTCCGGAACGTCCAGAACCGCCGCGTCGTCGGTCAGATTGAGAGCGCCCGGAAAGGACTGCGCGAGGGGCGCAAAGTGCCTACGGATGACTTCGAATTCACCCGGACGGGTCATCGCCTTTATCCTCGGCTTCCTCGCCGATTTCATCCGGCCGGAGCACCCTGCCGATGCGATCCAGAACCGCATTCACCAAACCGGTCTCTTTTCCTTCGAAAAAGGCGTGCGCAATATCGACGTATTCGGAAATAACCACCCGCGCCGGTACGTCCGAGCGGGCGAACAGTTCAAACACCCCGACCTTCAGGATCGCGCGCAACACCGCCTCAAGACGCTCCAAGGGCCATTCGGGCGAAAGCGCGGGCGATATCATCCCTTCGATATCGGCATTGCGCTCGGCGACGCCACGCACGAGTTCGCCCAGGAAGACCGTATGGGGGTCCATCTTCGACACGGATTCAAGGGCGGTGCGGTCCGCCGCAAGCAGGTTCCACCGGCGATCACTGAAATCGCGCAACACGGCATCGGCACCACGATCGGCCAGTTCCATTTCGTAGATCGCCTGCACGGCCGCCAGGCGGGCCGCGCTGCGTGGTCTTATTTCGGTGCGCCTGCCACCCTCGTTCTTGTTCTCACTCATTGCGTCACCAGCCGAAAATCACGCTGCAGCTCCATCATCCGAAGGCAGGCATTGGCCGCGTCGGCACCCTTGTTTTTCCGGTCCACTGCGGCACGCGCCCAGGCTTGCCCCCGATCTTCGCACGTCAAAATGCCAAATCCCATGGCCACGCAATGATCAAGCGATATGTCCATCAAGGCCCGCGACGCCTCGCGGCAAATATGATCGTAATGATCGGTTTCGCCGCGAATGACGCAGCCCAGAGCGATAAAACCGGCGTAATCTTCGGATGCGGACTGAATGGCAAAGCGGATTGCGGCGGGAACCTCGAAGGTTCCTGGAACCTCGACGCGCTCGTACCCGACGCCGGCCTTCTCCAGAACGGCGATCACGCCCTTGGCCAGTTCATCGGAGATGTCTTCATAAAACCGGGCCTCGACAATCAAGACACGGGGTTTTTCGGCGGTCATAATTTTCTTAATCCTTGGCTGCTGGAATTGGCCTGCGTTCGACCACGTTTAGGCCATAACCCTCAAGCCCGATGATGGTTCGGTCCGTATTTGAAAGAAGGATCATCTCGCGAACACCCAGATCCAGAAGTATCTGCGCTCCGACGCCGTAATCCCTCAGCGCCCCGCCCTTTTGTTCGCCAGCCCCTTTCTTGGCCTCAAGGCTGGTCGATATTCCCGTCGGCCTGGGATCGCGGATAAGAACGACGACGCCGCGCCCTTCCTCGCCGATCAACGACATGGCGCGGGCCAGCTCGCCTGCCTTGCCGGTGCAATCGTCGCCAAGAACATCTTCAAGGATATTCAGCGCGTGCACTCGAACCGGAACCGGGCCGGGAGCGGCAAGGTCGCCCTTCACCAGCGCGATATGTTCGGTCGGCGCCAGTTGGTTGACATAAAGATACATCCCGAAAGTTCCGCCGTGACGGGATTCAAGGGTCGTTTCCAGGGTTCGCTCGACAATTCGGTCATTGCGCAGCCGGTACGCAATCAGATCGGCGATGGTGCCGATTTTCAGGCCGTGATGCTGGGCGAACGCCACAAGGTCCGGAAGGCGCGCCATGGTGCCGTCTTCGTTCATGACCTCGCAGATAACCCCCGAAGGGTTCAATCCGGCCAACCGGCATACGTCGATAGCGGCTTCCGTATGGCCGGTGCGAACCAGCACGCCGCCGTCACGCCCTTCCAGCGGAAAAATATGTCCCGGTGAAACGATGTCGTCTTTTTTCTTGGTGGGATCGACGGCCACGGCAATGGTACGCGCCCGGTCGGACGCGGAAATTCCGGTGGTGATCCCTTCCCTGGCCTCAATGGAAATCGTAAACGCCGTCTGATGACGCGATTCGTTGTCACGCGCCATGAACGGCAGGTCGAGCTCTTTGATCCGCCCGCTGGTCAAAGCCAGACAAATGAGCCCGCGTCCGTACTTGGCCATGAAGTTGACCGTCTCGGGCGTCGCCATTTGGGCCGGAATAATCAGATCGCCCTCGTTCTCGCGGTCTTCATCATCGACAAGAATAAACATCCGCCCGTTGCGGGCGTCTTCGATGATTTCGTCGACCGATGAAAGATATTCGAGATTTGACACGGCTATTCCTTATCCAGAAGGCGCGCAACATAACGCGCCAGCATATCGATTTCCAGATTGACGCGTGACCCGGGTTCCAGTTTTCCCAGGGTCGTTACCTCTTGCGTGTGGGGAATGACGTTGACGCCGAAGTTCGTTCCATCGACTTCATTGACGGTCATGGAAACGCCGTCAATGGCGACCGAACATTTTGACGCCACGTAGCGTTTGAGGCGTTCCGGTACTTCAAAAACGATGCGCTTCGAATCCCCTTCGGGAATAACCGAGACCACGGTCGCAACCGCGTCGACATGGCCGGAAACGATGTGGCCGCCCATTTCGTCGCCATAGTTCAGGGATCGCTCGAAATTGACCGGTGCGCCTTCCCGCCAATCGCCCATAGTGGTGCATGAAAGACTTTCACCCGACGCGCTAATGGCGAACCAGCCCGGCCCTTTGTCGATGACCGTCATGCAGGCCCCCGAACAGCAAATGGACGCCCCGATCTCGATCCCACCGGTATCGTATCGGGTGTTGAACTCAAACCGCGTATCACCCGCCTTCGTAACCGAGCGCACTTCGCCAAGATCGCTAACAATTCCCGTAAACATGGGGCTCTCTATTCCTTCCTTCTGAATTCCTCGAAAACGTCATTTCCAACCACGGTCGCGCTGGTCCGCTTAAATCCGAAGGCGTCGGTCAACGAACCAATGCCCACGTTTGCGATTGCCGGTATTCCGTCGGCTCCGATGATGCCGGGTGCGCGGAACCACGCCAAACGATCGACCATCCCAGCCTTCAGGAACGTCGCCGCCAACCGCCCGCCCCCTTCAACCAGAACCCGCGTAATACCGCGTTCGGCAAGCCGGGTCAGAATATCAGCAACGGCGGGGCGGCCATCTGCGTCGGCATTGGCTTCTATAACCGTAACGCCCCGCTTCGTTAAGCCCTCAATTCGCCTTTGCTCGGCGCCGGCGGCACAAAATACCCAGGTGGGCCGATCCTGCGCCCCTTTAACCAGTCTCGACGCCGGGTCGATGCGCAATGAGGTGTCGGCGACGACGCGCACCGGAGACATCCCCTCCATGCCCGGCAACCGGCAGTCCAGATGGGGATCGTCTGCGAGAGCGGTATCAATGCCGACGAGGATCGCATCGTTTCGGGCGCGCAGGACGTGACCGTGGTTTCTTGCCGCTTCGCCGGTGATCCACTTACTTTCGCCGCTCGCCGTGGCAATGCGACCGTCCAGCGTCGATGCCGCCTTGAGGGTCACCAGGGGCCGTTTTTGCGTGATCCGCGAAACAAAGCCCGCGTTAATATCCGCCGCCACATCCTCGCGCAGGCCAAGATTTACTTCGATTCCGGCATCCTCAAGCATCGAAACGCCACGCCCGGCAACGCGTGGATCGGGGTCTTTCATGGCGATAACTACGCGGGCAACGCCTGCATCGATAAGGGCTTTGGCGCACGGTGGCGTTTCGCCGAAATGCGCGCATGGCTCCAGGGTGACGTACGCAGTCGCCCCCTTCGCTGCCTCACCCGCGCGCGATAGTGCTTCGGTTTCCGCGTGCGGTCTGCCGCCCGGCTGGGTCCAGCCGCGCCCGACGACATGTTCCGCCTCATCGACAAGGACGCAACCAACCGCTGGATTTGGCCACACCAAACCCAACCCGCGCCGGGCCAAGGCCAGCGCGGCGTCCATATATTGTTTGTCGGTACGCTCAGTCGTTCTCGTCACCCAATTTTCCAACGAAATCCTCGAAGTCCTTGGCTTCGCGGAAATTACGATAGACGGACGCAAAGCGGACATAGGCGACCTTGTCCAGATCGGCCAGATGGTCCATGACCATTTCGCCAACGACCTTGGTCGGAATTTCGCTTTCGCCCAGGGTTTCCAGCCGCCGCTGGATACTGTTGACGATGCGCTCGACGCGATCATCGTCCACTTGGCGCTTGCGCAGCGCGATGTTCAGGGATCGGGTCAGCTTTTCCCGATCAAACGGGGCTTTGCCGCCGTCCTTTTTGACAACGGTCAGTTCGCGCAACTGAACCCGCTCGAAGGTCGTGAAGCGCGATCCGCAATCGGGGCAGAACCGCCGGCGGCGGATGGCCGCATTGTCTTCGGTGGGACGCGAATCTTTAACCTGAGTATCCGAGTGACCACAAAACGGACAGCGCATCGATTTTTCTCCTCCCCTTAGCCGTAAATCGGAAAGCGGGCGCAAAGTTCGTCGACTTTTGCGCGCGCCGCCGCTTCGGCCGCCGAATTATCCTCGGGATTTGCCGCCAAACCCTCAAGCACATCATTTATCAATTCCCCGACCAGGCGGAATTCCGCCTCGCCGAAACCACGGGTCGTTGCCGCAGGCGAGCCCAGACGCAAGCCCGACGTCACCATGGGTTTTTCCGGATCGAACGGGACCGCATTCTTGTTACACGTGATTCTCGCCCGTTCCAGGCTTTTCTCGGCAACGTTGCCCTTCAGCCCCTTGGGCCGCAGGTCCAACAGCATGACATGAGTATCGGTGCCGCCGGAGACGACGGCGAACCCTGCATCCACAAGGGTCGAGGCCAAAACCCTGGCGTTATCGACCACCGCCTGACCGTAGGCCTTGAACGAAGGCTGAAGAGCCTCCTTGAAAGCCACCGCCTTGGCCGCAATCACATGCATGAGCGGTCCGCCCTGCAAACCCGGGAAAACCGCCGAATTGATCTTCTTGCCGAGATCGGCGTCATTGGAAAGGATCATTCCGCCGCGCGGTCCCCGCAGGGTTTTGTGGGTGGTCGTCGTCACCACATGGGCGTGAGGCAGCGGACTGGGGTGCACACCGGCAGCGACCAACCCGGCAAAATGGGCCATATCGACCATGAAGTAGGCGCCGACGGCATCGGCGATCTCGCGGAATTTGGCGAAATCGATAATGCGCGGATACGCGGAACCACCGGCAATGATGAGTTTCGGCTGATGTTCCCTGGCCAGGCTTTCAACCTCGTCGAAATCAATCTGCGCGTCTTCCTTGCGAACGCCATACTGCACGGCGTTGAACCATTTGCCCGATTGCGCGGGTGCCGCACCGTGGGTCAAATGACCACCCGAGGCAAGGCTTAGACCCATGATCGTGTCGCCGGGGCTCAACAAAGCCTGATTGACCGCGCCGTTGGCCTGACAGCCCGAATGCGGCTGGACGTTGGCAAACTCGCACCCGAAAAGTTCCTTGGCGCGCTCGATGGCCAATGCCTCGGCCACATCGACGAATTCGCATCCGCCGTAATAGCGCCGTCCCGGATAGCCTTCGGCGTACTTGTTGGTCATGACCGAGCCTTGAGCTTCGAGAACGGCGCGTGAAACGATGTTTTCGGAGGCAATCAGTTCGATCTGGTCTTGTTGGCGGCCCAGTTCATCGTTGATGCCGCCGCATACGTCGGGATCGCTTTCCGCCAGGGACGCGCCGAAAAACTGCGAATGGAAATCGGTGGGATATTGGGTTTTGGCGGTGCTCATCAACGCGTACCTCTCAAAAAAATGGGCCTTTTAACAAAATAAGCGATTCAATAAATCAGGACGGATTGGTTAGTTTTTCAACGCGGAGCCCATGGCGCCCGCCCTCGAACTCGGTTTCCAGAAAAACGCGAAGGCAATCGAGCGCCACATCGGGTCCCGTGATCCGCCCGCCGAAGCAGATCACGTTGGCGTCGTTGTGCAGGCGGCACATTCGCGCGCCGTAGGCATCATGGATCAGTGCCGCCCGGACTTCCGGATGCCGATTGGCGGCAATGCTGATCCCGATACCGCTGCCGCAGACCAGCACACCGGTATCTGCCCGACCGTCGCGGATGGCCGCCGCCATTGCATACCCGAAATCCGGATAGTCGACGGACTCGGGACCATTGGTCCCCAGATCGAGAGTCTCGCACCCCTGCTCCCGCAAGAATGAGAAGAGCAGTGATTTGAGCTCAAGTCCTGCGTGATCGCACGCGACGGCAATGGTTTTCGTCGGCATATTTTTCGGAATCCTCTGGCACGGAAATACGGATCACTAGATACCACATATCGAATCCACCTGCCAAGACGACACAACGTATCGCGGCAACCACAATCCAAAGTATACCGCCACGAAGCAAACCATGATGTTGGCAAGTGAAACGAGATTTTTTTTCAATTTGCGGGGCATTCAATCCGAATGAACCGCCCCCTGCAATCAAAGCCAGCCAAAAAAAACCGCGACTGATAATGCTTCGCGAAAGAAAGTTGTCGGCTTTTTAAAAGTAAGTAAAAAAATGAAACTAATTTTTCACATGAAAGCTAGATTCCGAAACGAAGTGCAACACTCAGCTATGCTGGGTATGCAATGGAACAGACTTACAACCACCTCGATTTAACCGAGAGATGTGAGATATACCGTCTGCGAGCAGACGGTATATCTTGTC
>Ga0233431_1004270_pt1 | contig 15566 bp, 15 predicted proteins | sample SI_118_April2016_FD_179867 | JGI IMG/M metagenome (GOLD analysis project Ga0233431, IMG submission 179867) | Seawater microbial communities from Saanich Inlet, British Columbia, Canada - SI_118_April2016_200_MG | ecosystem: Environmental > Aquatic > Marine > Inlet | place: Canada: British...
TCCTTTGTCAATTAGCAGTAATATGAGCAGAAAGGAATTAGATGAAATGAGAATTGGTTGGGATTTAGTTTTAGATATCGATTGTCCAGACTGGGAAATATCTAAGTTAACAACTCATTTGTTTATCAAAGCACTTAAAGATAATGGTGTTAATGAGATCTCCTGTAAATTTTCAGGGAATAAAGGGTTCCATATCGGAGTTCCGTTTGAAGTGTTTCCAAAAGAAGTTGCTGATAAGAAAACTAAAGATATCTTTCCTGAAGGGCCAAAGAAAATTGCTCAGTACCTGTTAAACATCATCACTACCCGTTATGTTCAAGTCAAAGAAAATAAAATCTTTTTTGATAATGATTATTCATTTACTTTATCTGAACTAAAAGAAAAGTTTGGTGAACAAAAATTCTTAATTAACAAATGTTTGAAATGTAAAAAAGAAATTAAAGAAGCTAAAAAAGAAATAATTGAATTCATTTGTCCAAGATGTGATCAGAAAATAGTTGGCGATCAAAATTTTCTTAAATGCGAAAAATGTAATATTTTAATGAATAAAATGGAACATACCAAATCATTATGTCCCTGCGGTTCTAACGAATATAATTCAATCTTTGATCCTCTATCTATTATAGAAGTTGATACAATTTTAATTTCATCACGGCATTTGTTTAGAATGCCCTATTCATTGCACGAAAAGTCTGGCTTGGTTTCATTACCAATTGATCCAGATAAAGTAATGCAGTTCGAGAAAAAAATGGCTCATCCAAATACAGTAACCATTTCTGATATAACATTTATGGACAGAAATATTTCTGGAGAAAGTGGAAGAAGATTATTATTGAATGCTCTCGATTTTGAAGTTAAGATTGAAGAAGAGCGAGATTATGGTCGGGAGATGAAATTTGAAGAAGTAAGAATTGAAAGTCCAATTCAAGAAGATTTCTTTCCGCCATGTATTAAACAAATTTTAACAAACGGGTTAATTGATGGTAAAAAACGAGCAATCTTCATTTTATCAAATTTTTTGGGTAAGATTGGTTGGGAGAAAAAAGAGATTGAGTTATATTTGTTGAAATGGAACCGAGAAAAAAATTCTAATCCCTTACGTGACAATTATATTATTACTCAAATGAAAACTTTTGTTGCTGGGGCTAAACTGCCTCCTAATTGTAGTAATGAAGCTTATTATAAAGATCTTGGCGTGTGCCATTCAGACGCACTTTGTGGCAGATTAAAGAACCCTACTAATTATACCATTCTGAGATGGAAGCGATGGTTACGCGATCGAGAAGATGATAAAAAGAGTAAGAAAGATGATGATGGTAAAGAGAGTAAAGGGAAAAAAGAAAGTAAAGCAGATCAGAAAAGTAAAGTAGATGAAAAGAATGACAATAATAAAAAAGATAAAGTGGAAAATGTGAATAAAGAAGAACATAATCCAGAAACTCCTAATTAGTAGTACTTGATACGTAAGATTTATAAATAATTCTTTTGAATGATTAATTTAATGAAAATACTAACTACGTCAAAGATGAGAGGCCCATCAAATGTATTGGCCCCAGTTGTTAGAGAATTACAGTCTCGAGGCCATCAAACAACAATTTATGCAACTGGAAATGAAACTGAAGCTGCTGGTTTCTCTGGATTAGATTATCAACAGATCTCTCCACAAGAAGGAGATTATAAAAATTTAGTAACAGGACATGATGTAGTTATTGTTGGTATGTCTGGGTATACATCGCCTGACGGATATTTTATCAGAGCAGCTAATTCTTTAGGGGTTCCAGTTATCGCTGTACAAGATCAAAATTCTAATTACCAAGAAAGATTAGGCAACTGTTCTAAAGATTTTCCTACCTTGTTAACTTTAATGGATGAGAATTGTTTTAATACCATTAAAGAAGAATATTCCTCAGAATTAGCTGAAGAATTAATTGAAAAAGGGAGAGTTATCGGTTGGGCTGGATTTGATCATTATGCACAATTAAAAGAAGAATTTACTGATGAACAAAAAGCAGAATTATTAAATTCAATTTCTTTAAACCCAGATAATAAAGCTTATCTACATTTCACCCAGAATTTGCATCCCGATTGTGATTATATGGCTCGTGTTCCTAGATCAAGAGAAGAAAAACAAGAGGGGTTTGATTACGAAATGAAAGTTACTCAAGCAGTATTCGAAGCAGCTTCTGATTTAGGAATTAAACTAGCAGTTAAACCTCATCCTGGAGAAAAGTTTGAAACTAATTATACTAAAGATCTAGCTGAAAAACATGGTTTTACATTTGTTCCTGCTAGTGCTTGTAATACTCAACAAATAATGCTCGCTGCTCATTCAGTAACAGCGGGAAGAAGTACTTGTCTTACCGAAGCTTGTCTTCTTGACAAAAATACTGGTGGAATTATTCCTGATTTAGGTGAAGAATGGGTTAATCCATTTCCACCAATGAGTTTAGGAGCAATTCCTTATACTCAAGATTGGGAAGGGATTAATGAGGTTGTTAGTTTGGTTGCTTCTTCAGATAAAGAAGTAAATAAAACCCTTGCTGATTATAGAAAAAGTTTTTCAGTTGATGGCAAGGCTTCAAAGAGGCTAGCAGATTTAGTTGAAAGTTTGTAGATAGATAATCGGAGAGAAATAAAATGACAGAAAGTGAAAATATAGGACCACAATTTGTTACACAATTACCAGAGAATGCTACTTTGGTAGGAAAATTAGAAGATAAAGATGCAATTTCACTAGATTTATCTTTAGAAAGCCATGATGTAGTTTGGGAGCAGTCCCACAGTTGGGTCAGAAGAGAATTTATTGGTAGAGCAGCTAATGATTATAAAATTGAAAATGGTGAAAAATTATATCTTGTTGAAACTAGTGCTACTAGACAAGATGATGTTGCCGGTATAAGATACCAAGTGACTGCTGATGTATACAAAGCATAAGAATAATTAATTTTTATTTTTTCTTTAATTCTTTTGATTAAATTATCGTAACATTTATATTGCTATATTTTTTCTTTTACTGTATGTCTCTACTTAATCATCATCATTCCCACCATTTCTTTAAAAACAAAGAGCTAAATCATTTCTATTGGGCAGCTGCAATTATGACTTTTGCAGACAGTTTAATTAACATTTTTGTACCCATCTATTTATATCAACTTAATTATCCGATTTATTCAATAATCTTTTTTTATTTCTTGGTATCATTAAGTTTTGTTATCTTTTCATATCCTGGCGCAAAAATAGTTTCTAAGATTGGTGTTAAACATGCAATACTCTATTCTGCCCCATTTCTGATAATTTATTACCTTGGATTGAGAGTTATTGGAGATTATAATTGGCTGTTTTTTATTCTTCCTATTTTACTATCTTGGAGAATGATTTTGTATAATTATGGTTATCACTTAAATTATATTGTCCATTCAGAAAGAAAAAATAGAGGGAGAGAAGTTTCATTTTTAGCTGCTCTTGCAGTTATAGTTCATCTCCTAGCTCCGTTAATTGGTGGCTTTATTGCATTTTATTCTGGATTTTCTGTACTTTATATTATTGGGTCTGTATTATTAATTGTTGGAACGTTTCCTTTATTTTTATCAAAAGATGGCTATGAAGCATTGAAATTCACCAGAAAAGATTTGTGGAAAGCCATATTCTCAAAAAAAGAAAAAGGTGCTTTAATTAGTTTTTCTGGCTATGCTATTGAATCAGTTATTGGAAGAACAATTTGGCCAATCTTTTTAATTACTATTTTGATAACTCTTTCAAAAACGGGAATAATTATAACACTGTCTATGGTCATTTCATTATTAGTCTTTTACTTTGTCGGAAAAATAACTGATAAATATAACAAAACTAAATTATTAAAATTTGGAACCTTGCTTTACTTCTTTGCTTGGGTTGGAAGAGTGTTTGCAGATAGTACATTAAAGATTTTTGTTATTGATTCTTACAAAAATATTTCTGAAAAGGTTCTTCATATACCTTGGTCAGCAAAAAGTTATGACCTCGCTCAGAAAAGAGGTTATTTCCGTTTTCTGGTGGGAAGAGAGATTATTTTTAATCTTAGTAGAGTTATTATCATGCCAATTCTAATATTGGTCTTTTTCATTAATGTTTATCCGTTTGTAATTAGTTTTATGATTGCAGCTTTATTTAGCCTAGGATACGTTTTCTTGGCTGATGACTGATATAAAATAGAAACCAATCAAAAATCATAAATGATTTTTTAGGTTTCTTAACAGAAACTTTTATAAACAACCCACTTAATTAATAGATAATAAGATTAAATCAAGTCCGAGTTCACGCGATTTATAGGACTAAACTAAGTTTAACGTGTGAATTCTAAGACTAATAATATAATAAAATGGCAGAAGAGCAAAAAAAACCAATTGAACAAAAGCAGGAACAGAAACCAGCTGTACAGAAACAAACTGAACAAAAACCAGTGGTACAGAGACAAACTGGACAAAGACCAGTTGAGAAAAAAGTTGCCCAAAAACTTCCTGATAATTATAAGCATATAGTTAGAATTGCTAATGTTGACGTTCCAGGTGAAAAACAAATCAGATTCGCTTTAACTAAAATTAAAGGTGTAGGTATTAATTTAGCCGATGCACTTTGTACTCTTGCAAATATTAAGAAAACTGATAAAGCTGGAACTATGAGTGATAAAGAAATTGAAACATTAAATAAAGTTGTTAGTGATCCATTAAATAACGGCATTCCTGTTTGGATGGCTAACCGAAGAAAAGATTACGATTCTGGAACCGATAAACACGTTTTAACCGGTACATTAAATTTTGTCAAAGATAACGATCTAAAAAGATTAAAGAAAATTAAAACTTTACGTGGAATGAGACATCAGAGAGGTCTTCCTGTCCGTGGTCAGAAAACAAGATCAAACTTCAGAAAGTCTAAAGGTAAAGTTGTTGGTGTAAAGAAGAAAAGTAATGCACCAGCTAAAAAGAAATAGGTAATACATAATGGGCGATCCAAAAAAACTAAAGAAAAAGTATTCAACTCCTGTACATCCTTGGAATAAAACAGAGATTGATAAAAATAAAATCTTGAGAAAAGAATATGGATTAAAAAACAGGAGAGAATTATTAATTTTCGATTCATTCTTAAAAAAATATAAAGATATTGCTAAAAAATTAATTGCTGATGAGACTGTTCAGGGTTTAAGAGAAAAGAAACAAATGATGGATAAACTGCAAAAGTTAGGTTTAATCTCTCATGGAGCAGAATTGGATGGCGTTTTAAGTTTAGAAGTAAAAGATGTTCTTGAAAGAAGATTGCAAAGTGTTGTATTTAGAAAAGGTTTAGCACGAACAATTGGTCAGTCAAGACAATTTATTACTCACCGACATATTGTTGTTGGCGATAAAGAAATCACTGCTCCCTCTTATATTATTTCAGTTGAAGAAGAAAATAAGTTAGGGTTTAAAGGCAAATCAAGTTTATTTGATGAAGATCATCCTGAAAGATCTAATCCTGCTGAAGAAATTAAGAAAGAAGCTGAAGCAATTAAACCAAAAAAAGAAGATAAAGAAAAAACAGAAACTAAAGAAGTAAAAGAAACTAAAGATAAAAAAGAAGATAAGAAAGAAGAAGAAAAAACTCCTACTACTGAAGATAAGAAAGAAGAAGATAAAAAACCTGCCGAGGTACCAAAATAATGAAACCTTCAAATCCAAGAGATAATAGAAGACCTCAACGAGATAATAGAAGTAGAGATGGCGGCAGAGGAAATTATGGTTATTCCAATATCAGATGGGGAATTGCTCACATTTATTCAACTTATAACAATACAATTATTACTGTAACTGATATTACTGGTACAGAAACTCTTGCTCGGTCAAGTGGTGGTCAAATGGTTAAAGCAGACCGTTTAGAAAGTTCACCTACCGCAGCAATGTCAGCAGCAAGAAAAGTTGCTGAGATTTGTAAAGAGAAAGGCGTCCAAGGCTTGTATATTAGAATTCGAGCAAAAGGCGGCCATAACGGTCCTAAAAATCCTGGTCCTGGTGCACAAGCTGCAGTTAGAACATTTTCAAGAGTTGGAATCAGAATTGGTAAAATTGATGAAGTAACTCCTGAACCTCATAATGGTTGCCGAGCAAAAGGCGGTCGAAGAGGAAGAAGAGTATAATTATAATTAATAAAATGGCAATAAAAATCGAAAAAATCAAGGAAGAGAAAAAGAAAAACAAAATTATTTTCTTACTTAAAGGCAGCGATGAAGTATTTGCTAATACTATCAGAAGATTAGTTGCTGAAGAAGTTCCTACTCTTGCTGCTGAAGATTTAGAGATTAAAGAAAACAGTTCCGCTTTATATGATGAGATGTTAGGTTTAAGAATTGGCCTATGTCCTATTAAAACAGACCTTAAAAGTTATAATTTAAAAGAAAATTGTAAATGTGAAGGAGAAGGCTGTGCACAATGTGAATTAAAAATTGGCATTAAAAGTAGTAAGAAAGGCTATGTTTATGCTGAACAAGCAGAAAGTTCAGATCCAAAATGTACTTTTGTGTTTGATAAAATGCCTTTAACAAAATTATTATCTAAACAAAAAGTTGACATCCAAATTATTGCTACTTTAGGAAAAGGTAAAGATCATGCAAAATGGGTTCCTGGTGCAGCTTTTTTTAAGAAAGAACCAGTAATCAGTATTGGTAATGTAAGTGATCCGCAAACAGTTGTTACTTCATGTCCACAAAATGTTTTTGAAATAAAAGGCAATAAACTTGCTGTTATTAAAGAAAACATTTACGATTGTCATCTTTGCCAAAAATGTGTTGATTTGGATAAGAATATTACTTTGGAAGATTCCGATAACTTTGTTTATAGTTTAGAAACTTGGGGTCAGTTAAATAATAAAGAGATCTTAACACAAACAGCAAAAATATTAGTTGAAAAAATAGAAGAAATGGAGCAGTTAATTTAATTACAATGAGAGGCACAACAAATTATCAGATGCAACTTTTGTTGCAAGAACTTGAACCTAAAGTAAAAGATAGTAGGTTCTGGAGAAGGATAGTTAAAGATTTAAATAAACCTAGTAGACAAAGAAGAGTTGTTAACCTTTACAAAATTAATAAGTGTGTTAAAGAAGGTGAAACAATTATTGTTCCTGGTAAAGTTTTAAGTGTTGGCGATTTAAATAAGAAAGTTGATATTGCAGCATTAAACTTTTCAAGTGGTGCAAAAGAAAAAATTATTGAAGCAAAAGGTAAAGCAATGACAATCAAAGAATTATTACAAATTAATCCAGAAGGTAAGAAAGTGAGGATTTTAGGATAAAATGAAAATATATAACGGCGAAGGACTAATATTGGGAAGAATGGCTACAGTTATTGCTAAAGAGCTATTATTAGGCGAAGAAATAAAAGTTGTTAATTGTGAAAAAATAATTATTAGTGGTAAAAAAGAAAAAGTTATTGCTAACGAAAAAACAAAAAGGGCTAGAAAAGGATACCCATTAAAAAGTGCAAAGTTTTCTAGATTACCAGACAGATTTGTTAGAAGAACTATCAGAGGGATGTTACCTTGGAAAATTACTAGGGGAAAAGAAGCATATAAGAGAGTTATGTGTTACATTGGCATTCCAGAAGTTATCGCAAATGAAAAAATTATAGTTTTAGAAAAAGCTTCAGCAAAGAAGTTACCAACTTTAAAATATATTACTGTTGGAGAAGTTTGTAAAGCTTTAGGCGGAAAGGTATAAGAAAATGGTTAAAATAATTCAGGCATCAGGAGCAAGAAAAGAATCAGTAGCAAGGGCTACAATTAAAGATGGTAAAGGAAAAATTCAAATTAATGGTAAATTATTAGCCAACTTTAGTGATGAGATGTCCCGATTAAGAATTTCTGAACCTTTAGTTTTATCTGGAGATCTGATTAAGAAAGTTAATATTTCTGTTAGAGTTAATGGTGGCGGAATTAATGGTCAATCAGATGCAGTTAGATTATCTATTGCCAGAGCATTAGTTGAGTATGATAAAAAGTTAAAGAAAGTTTTTGATGATTATGATAGATTATTGTTAGTAGCTGATGTTAGAAGAAAAGAAGTTTGTAAACCAAACGACTCTAAAGCTCGAGCTAAACGACAGAAATCTTACAGATAGGTAAATAAAAAATGATAACAATAAAAATCAATCAATTTTTAAGCAATCATTGTTCGGAGGCAGAACAATGATTATCCCAATAAGATGCTTTTCATGCGGTAAACCCGTTGGACATTTGTACGAAGAATACAAAGAGAAGATTGATAAAGGAGAAAATCCAAAGAAAGTTATCGATTCTCTAGGTTTAGAGAGATATTGTTGCCGTGGCGTTATTCTAAGTCATGTAGAATTAATTGATATGTCTGGCGAATTTAAGAAAGGATAGTTTTTTTTTAATATTATTTTAATTTAATTATTTCTAAAAGTTTCCTGGACCAAAGATTCTTCTTTTAAATTTTGGGAAAGGTTCTATTAATTCTTGACCTCTTTTTTTCTGTACTCTTAAAGTTCTTTTATCTGCTAAACATTTTGGTTTTTGGGCATTAATTTGTCCAGCTCGATAACTAGTATGATTCATGTCATCCGACAATTTATTTAAGTAATCTCTAAATATCAGTTCAATCATTCCTATTTTACCATCCGTTCTAAGAGCATTAATTTGGTAAAGATGATCATTTCCAGGACCATATTTATAGTGGTCATCGAATCCTGGTGCTTGTTCACCATGATAAATTGTAATTTTCTGACCATTTTCGTCTAAAGTATGGACCATTGCCGGTTCAGTTCTAGAATCAGGTCTTAAATTATAATCAGCTAGAGCTTTGTAAGTTTTAATTGCTAAATTCTTAGCTCCTTCTGGTGTCATGGTTACAATTTCTAAACCAAACATGTCTGTAACTTCTGGATTCTTACTTCTTGTAACAATTGAAGGATCACGTTTACTTTTTCTCTCCATCTCTTTTGTTTTTCCTATTCGAGTAATTGTTTTATTAACAAGTCGTTCTAATGTTTTCCTTCTGCCACCAATCATAATCACTTCATTTTTTCCTAAATCTCCTGAATACATAACTTCTTTATTAGCACCAATTTTAGCTAAATTACTACCTGATAAACGATCACTACTTAAAACAGAATCAAATATTCTACGATATCTTTTGATATAATTGTCAGATTTCTTCATCGCTTCCAATCCTTCTTGGAGACATCGAGGAGTGTTTCTGTAAAGAAACCCTAAATAAGATAATTGATTGTCAAAAGGAACAATTTGAGGTTGAGCATTAGGGAAAAAATCATGCCATAAAGTTTTATATGTAGACCTTAGAAAATCTTCACCATCATCAATTCTCTCCTCAAATAATGAAAGTAAGAACGATTTTTCTTCAGAGTTTAATCGATGTGATTGATATTGATTTTTAATGTATACTAATGCAATATCACCTAGATGCATCTTGCTAAAATCTGACATTCTTTCTAATTGTTCTTCATCATTACTTCTATCCATTATTTAACTAAAAAGGGCCATTTTTATAAATGTTTGGGGTTAGAACCACTATGTAATGGTGATAATGTAGGAAAATTTATAAAGTAGGATAAATAAAAACAATTTATCATGGATAGAAACAAAGCTCTCACTTTATTTGAACTTGATAGTGAATTCACTATTGAGGAAATTAAAAAGAGTTATCGCGCTTTAGCTATAAAGTGTCATCCAGACCATAATCCTGATAATCCTAATGCTGAAAAAGAATTTGGATTTTTAACTGATGCTTATAAAACTTTAATGAGTGCTCAAGGGCAAGTTGTTAATGAACTACCTGATCTTAAAAGTTCTTCTATTATCAAATCTAGATTTGCAGCTAAAGCTACTAAATTGGCAAGAAAGAAAAGAGATGCAGAACTTGAAAGACAAAAACAATCTCATCAGTATGGAAAAGAATCTAATAAAAAAGTTAAAGATGAACCCAACAATTCTTCCTCTCAAAGTTCTCATTCAAAACATTTTGACGCTTTAATTTTTTTTGATCGTTTTTCTGAAAAACCTTTATATCAACGAATTGAACCAACGGTTTATCATGCTACTGTTCTTATCAAAGATAAGATTGCTAAAGACGAGAGTTTAGAAAAAACAATTTTAAGTAGTTTAGGTTCTAGAGGAGACGATCTTATTGGCGAAAAGGTTGAAGATATTAAATCCAAAAATGATAGACAATTAGTTGCAGCATTAATTTATGCTAAACAAGTTTTTTATGATAACACAATTGATGATGGTAATAGTGATTTAGTATTTGAAATGACTCATTTTTTAGCAAATGATAAAAAAAGTTCATTAGATACAATGATTTTAACTGCTGCTGTAAGTAAAGTTGTTCTTAGTTCAGGGGGCTATTCTATTCCTTATAGGATGTCCAGTATAAGTGTAAAAGATATTTTAACAAATAATTTTAAATCTTTATATCAAGCTCTTTTACCATATTGTGAAAATTTAGTCTCTTTAGAAGATTATCTTAATGAAAAAAATCTTGATTTCAACTTAGATAACATTGTTCAGGAAAACGATTTTAGTCCAATTAAAAATATCGTTAAAGCAGCTGAATTATATATTGCTAGAATCCCTTTAAAATCCAAACTTGAAGAACTACAAAAATTATTAACTGTTGCTTTAGATGGTAAAAAACCAGAAATTGTCGCAAGTTACTTAACAAAAAGTATAACAAGTTTGACTGGAATTTATTCTAAGAGAGTATTACCAGAAAAAAAGATTTTTCAACAGTACCAAAATTATTTAGATTCAATTGAAGAAATTAAAAATGAACATAATCTTAATGATAATGAAATGCTTGATTATTTATCTGTTCCAGAAGCCATTAGTGGTTTCCGGTTTAGATATAAAATGAGTTCGTTAAACTCTTTAGCAGATTTTATGGGTGACTTAGTTACTATCATTCCTAAAGAAAAAGCATATGCCGCTTCTCGTTTAGTGGAAGCATTATCTGTTGCTTCAACTTATTGTGACAAAGGAAATACAAGAAAAGCAAAAATTCCTTGGTTAAATGTTTTTAAAGAAGTATTACCTATCTATTCTGGATATAATGAAAGAGAAAAAGCTTTATTTAATTCTGCCATGGTTTCTTTATCAAAATTAGAAAGGTCTATATCAAAAGATAAAATTCCTTTATCTGCAAACATCAATTTAATTGTTGAAACTGCAGCTTATCAGGGAATTAATATTGTTGACAAAGCTTTAAAGTGTGCTGATTCTGAAATGATGGTTGATCAGTTAGGAAATTTTTTAAATGATTATTGGCATTCAGAATTTAGAACCAAAAACCCTTTATTACAAATTAATTCACGACAAAAAGAAGCATATTCAACATTGAGAGAAATGCAAAACAAAGCTAGTTCTAGTTTACGAATTGATCCTCAACAGTTGGGAGAAATAGTTGATATTTATTTTAAAGAATAATTTAAATAATCATCAAAGTTAATCTAAGCTAATTTAGGAAGGTTTGTTGATTGAACTGAAGCCCTTCTACCAGAGTTAATTTGAGTGATTCTATCATCAACTTCAGTAGTTGAAATCCCTAAATTTTTTAATAATTTTTGAGCTTGAATAGCTTTTCTTAATGACTGTGAATTTTCTGGTGCAGCTGTTAAAACTTCTGCTAAGTGTCTTTCTTCTTCAACTAAATCTTCAGTAATTTCTTCTAAAGCAAGATCAACTCGTCCATTGTAAGGTATTACCGCATTAGTTGTGGCTTCTGGTGTTAATTGATTTCTATCATAACCAATGTTTTGATCAGGTAATAAATTAACTGTTCTTAAAACATCATGAACCCTACTAGCCAAGTCTTTTTCGTCTCTAACTCTTTGAACAACCCCAGAAAGTTCTGTCAATTGTTTCTGAGCATTTTGATGGTCTTCAACAACATTTTCTAACAAAAACATTCTTAACGAACCCATAAATTTAGCTGTGTCGCCAGTAGCTTCTAAATAATTTTCTCCTGGAGATGAACCATCAATCATTATGTAAGCTGGCCTTCTTCTTGTTTCCATTGCTCCTTCAAGAATTTCGTATATTAATCTACTTTCTTCTCTGTTAAGTTTAACTCTTGTTCCTTTTTGAATATTTTCAAATTGTTTGATATACTCAACGATGGTTGGCAAATTGTTACGAAATAATTCATTATCTAAAACTCTCTTTCCTGCTGGAACAGAACTTACAATTCCTGCTTTGTTAAAGATATCTCTCCCACCACCAAATAGTTGTCTTGCACCATCAAGATATTTTGATCTTCTGATATGTTTATTATTTGCATGAGCACCAATTCTCTCTGTAAATCTTTCCGTATAATATTCTAAACTTTGTTCTTCTCTTTTAGCTAATGCTTGAGTGCTGGTTGTTGCTGGTAAATATGCACTAACAACTTCTTGAATGATTTCTTCTTTTCCTTGTAAGTAAAGTTGATCATCTTTTTTCACTCTTTTAATCATATCGCCCATTTCTTCAGGACGAAGTACATCTTTAGCTAAATCTAAAACAGTTCCTAAGATAATTCCGTTAATTTCTGTTGGGTTTAAGTCTTTAAGTAAACCTTTTCCAAAACGTGATTCTAATTCATTTTCTTGTAAATTAGAATAATGAAAGTATAATGCAAAGAAAGGAGCTAAGGCTGGATTTTGATCTTTTGGAAGGTAGATTCTTTCCCCTTCGTTAAAACCTACTCTGGAACCCTGTCCATGATTATTCATAAAAGTTTTTGGACAAACAACATAACTTACACTTTCTCCTGCAATTTCTACTTGGATCTTATAACTATTATTATAATGTGCCTCAGTAGGATCTTCAAATCCTCTAAGTGGATTTATGGGTAATATTTCTAATTTCATTTTATTCATCTGATTATAATTATTTTGATATTAATATTATTTACTCCTCTTATTTATAAACTTTTGCGTTGAAACTACTGCCTAATAGTAATAATGTGGAAAAATTTATAAAAGAGCTAAGAAATATATTAATTAATGACACTAATAAATTTTTTTGATGGTACAAGAGATCCAAAGTATGGAAGAGCTATTCTTAAATCATTTCAAGAGATTGAAAAATATCTCCCTCTTACTGTAAGTGCTATTCCTGGACAAACTGATATTCCTGGATATAATTTAGTAAAAGGACTTGAAAGTAGAGCTTATAACCCTAGGCGTAATCAAGTACATCTGAAAAGTTTATTGAACCAATTATTATCTCGTAATCAAAATTTAGAAGGGCAGAAATCATTTATTTTAACAGAAGCTGATCTTTATGACACCAATTTAAATTGGTGTTTAGGAGCAGTATATGGTGATAGAAAAGGCGGTTCACAGCTAATTATGTCTATTAATCGAATTAATAATGCAAGAACTCTTGCTCATGTAGCTACACATGAATTTGGTCATATGTTTGGTGCTGCTTCTCAGGGAAGAAGAAATACAGTAAGTAATTTAGGAAGTCATTGTACTAATCTTTGTGTTATGCAACAAAAATTGTTTGTTCCAGAAATTGAAGCTCTGGCTGGAAGATTAGTAAATAAAAAAGACAAATTCTGTTATGATTGTCAAACTGAGTTAAGATATTGATAACACTACTCTTTTACAACAATCTTTAAATAATCTTATTTTCTTAACTATTTGTGGTAGAAGAAACTAATAAAGAGCTGAATAAAGCTAAAAGCATCCTAGATGTAGAAGAACATAACTTAACCCCTGGTATGCGCCAATATCGTGATATAAAGAAACAGAATCCAGATTGTTTAATTATGCTCAGAATGGGCGATTTCTTTGAAATGTTTTATGAGGATGCAGTTACTGCTGCTAAAGAATTAGAAATCACTTTAACCCAAAGAGGTAAGGGAGAAAAACGTGCTCCTTTAGCCGGTGTTCCATATCACGCTTTAGAAACTTACTTAGGAAGACTAGTCAAGAAAGGTCATAAAGTTGCCATTGTTGAACAATTAGAAGATCCGAAGAAAGCTAAAGGATTAGTCAAAAGAGGATTGGTAAGAATTGTTACTCCTGGAACTTTGATTGATAGTTCAATGTTAGAAGAAACTGAAAACAATTATATTATGGCCCTAACAAGTTTTGGAGATGAATATGCCATTGCTATCTGTGATATGTCAACCGGAGAATTTTCCACTACAAAAATTAATTCCGTAAATTCATTAATCTCTGAAATTGTAAGATTAAACCCTAGTGAGTGTGTTATTCCAGAATCATTAAAAGTTAATGCAGAATTAGTTTCCCAAATAAAAGATCATGGTTGTTACATTAATTCTTTAGAAGATTATTATTTCAAAGCAGAAAAAGCAAGAGAAGTTTTGTTAGAACATTTTAATTTAACAACTTTAGATTCTTTCGGCTTAGAAGATAAAAAATTAAATTTGTCTGTCTCCGGAGCATTATTAAAATATCTGATTGATACGCAAAAAAACTCTTTATCACATCTGAAAAAAATTTCCGTTTCCAGTAGAGATAAAATGGTCCTTGATTCTACTACTTTAAGAAACTTAGAACTAACTAAGAATCTTAAAGATGGAACAACAAGGGGAACACTCCTATTTGTTTTAGATAAAACAATTACTTCCATGGGTTCAAGACTAATTAAGAAATGGATTAAAGAACCTCTGCTAAACAAAAAAGCAATTGAAAATCGATTGAATGCAATTTCCGAACTAAACAAAAATGTTATTGCTAGAGAAGAAATTGTTTCTTTGTTGAGCGAAGTCTATGATTTGGAAAGGTTAATCAGTAGAGTTAATTATGGTAATGCTAATCCTCGAGACTTGTTAGCTTTGAAACATTCTTTGCAACAGATTCCCGAAATCAAAGAAAAACTTGTTGGTTTAGATTCAGATTTGTTATCAAAAATTGCTAACATTTCTGGAATGGAAGAAGTTGCAAATTTGATTAACTCAGCAATTAATGATGAGGCTCCAATTACAATTCGCGAAGGGGGATTTATCAAAGCAACATATAATCCTGAATTAGCTGAATTGCTTGATATTAAATTAAACAGTAAAAAATATTTGCAAGAGATTGAAGAACGAGAAAAGAAAAAAACCGGCATTTCTACATTAAGAATTAGTTATACTAGAGTGTTTGGATATTTTATTGAAGTTACTAAGAAAAATTTGCATCTTGTTCCAGAAAATTACATCCGTAAACAAACTACCGCTAATTCTGAACGATATATAACAGAAGAACTGAAATTAGAAGAAGAAAAAATTTTAGGAGCGCAGGAAAAAATTCAAGAGCTAGAATATAATCTGTTTCAAGATTTGATTAAACAAATCACTGTTCAAACTGCAGAGATTCAAGAATCTGCTTTGAAATTGTCTGTTTTAGATGTGCTTTGTTCTTTAGCAAAAGTAGCGATGGTTAATAATTATTGTCAACCAAAATTTGTTGATGAGAAAGTTGTACAAATTCGTAATGGTAGACATCCAGTAGTAGAAGTTTTAGAAGATCGATTTGTATCAAACGATATTCTGATTGAAAATGGTGAAATGATGATTATTACCGGTGC
>Ga0233431_1004271_pt1 | contig 15561 bp, 22 predicted proteins | sample SI_118_April2016_FD_179867 | JGI IMG/M metagenome (GOLD analysis project Ga0233431, IMG submission 179867) | Seawater microbial communities from Saanich Inlet, British Columbia, Canada - SI_118_April2016_200_MG | ecosystem: Environmental > Aquatic > Marine > Inlet | place: Canada: British...
TTGTTATCTGCAATAACTGCTGCTAAGCATCCATATTCTTTGAGAAAAAAAGAAGTTATTGATAAATTAAATAAGACAGGTTATTTTGAATTTACAAAAGACGGACAAGAGTTTAGTTTTACTAAACAGTATCTGGATGAAAGATTAAATGTCAATCAAAAAGAACTTTTGTCAAAAATAAAAATTCCAGTTTTACTTATTCATGGAGATAAAGATATAGTAATTCCTTTATCCGATTCAAAAAAAGCATTACAATATTTACCAAAAGGTTCTAAATTAGAAGTAATTACTGGAGCAACACATACATTAAATAGTGCTGTTGATGAAGTTATTAAGTTAATACTTGAATGGTTTAAGGAGCATTTGAAATGAGAATCGTGGTATTTGGAGATAGTATCCCGGCAGGGTTTTATGATTACGAACGCGGCGGATGGGTAATGAGACTCAGAACTGCTGTAATGGATCCTAAGAAAAATATACAAGTATATGATCGCAGTGTTTCTGGAGATACAACGATAGATGTATTAGAAAGAGTAGAACGCGATTGCAAATCAATTGAACCTGATATTGTTATTTTTCAAATAGGAAGTAATGATGCAATTTATGCTCCATCGAAGAAAAAAACATGGACATCTACTAAAGAATTCCGCAATAACCTATCAAAATTAATCAACGTAGCACGCAAATTTACAAGTAAAGTTATTTTTACGGGATTATTTTTAGTGGACGAAAAAGTTGCAAATCCGTGGTATGATGATGAATATTATTATAACAAATATGGTCAACAGTATGATGAAATAATTCAAAATGTTTGTAAGAAAGAGAATCTGCGTTTTATTCCAATGTTTGATTTGGTTTCTGTCAAGTTATTGGAGGATGGCGTACATCCAAATGCAAAAGGTCATCAGAAGATCTTTGAAGTAGTTAGAGATTATCTGAAAAAGGAGAAGCTAATATGAGAAAGGTAGCATGTATAACGTTTTATGATGATAAAAATCGCATTCTAATTCAAGATCGAAGTCAGATTGGTAAGGCTAAACACCCATATGGTTGGTTTGGTGGAGGTCTTGAATCTGGAGAAGATTTAAAGCAAGGTCTAAAGCGAGAAGTAAAAGAAGAACTTGATATTGATTTGAAGAATTTTACTCCAATTTTTCAGAGAGATTATCCTGAAGTTGATGATAAGGTTACTCTTTTTATTTCTAAGTTACCAAAAGGAGAATTAAAGTGTTTTGAAGGTAAACCCGTTTTAGTTTCAATTAAAGAAGCTAGAAAACTCATGAGCAATTTAACTCATTCTGCCATTGATGCAGTTGAGAAATGGTTAGATAAAAATGTTATTTAAGAAATTCAATCCAGAAAATTATCGGAAGGACTTTGTAGTCTTGCAGAAAAAGGTCAACGGAAAGCCCGTTATCTATTTTGATAATGCATGTATGACTCTAAGACCAAAGCAAGTTACAGATAAGATTCTAGAATATTATAATGAATATCCGGGATGTCATGGAAGATCTGCACATAAGTTTGCAGCAAGAGTTACAGATGAAATTAGTAAAGCAAGACAAAAAGTTCAGAAGTTTTTAGGTGCAAAACATAAGCAAGAAATTATTTTCACAAAAAATGCAACAGAAGCAATCAATATTGTTACAAATGGATTGGACTGGAAAGAAGGCAACATCGTCATTAATTCAGATAGAGAACATTCATCTAATATTGTTCCTTGGCAACATCTTGAAAAGACAAAAGGAGTAAAGAGAATTTATATTCCTTCAAAACCTGACGAAACATTTGATTTAATTGAATTTGAAAAACAACTTAATTTAAATCGTGGAAAAGTAAAGCTTGTTTCTGTTGTTTATACATCAAACTTAGATGGATATACTTTACCGATTAAAGATATTATTAAACGAGCACATAATCATAAAGCACTGGTTCTTTTAGATGCGGCTCAAGCAGCACCACATCATGATATTAATGTTCAGAAACTTGATGCTGATTTTGTAGCAATCTCGGCACATAAGATGTGTGGACCTTCGGGTATTGGTGCGCTATATGGGAAAAAACAATTGTTAGATAAATTAAGATCTTTTATTGTCGGTGGTTCAACCGTTTCAAATACAACTTATTCAACTTACAAAGAGATGCCAATTCCAGATCGGTTTGAAGCAGGACTGCAAAATTATGCAGGTATTGTTGGTTTTGGTGCAGCTTGCGATTATCTTCAAAAAATTGGATTAAGTAAAATTGAGAAATATGAAAATGAACTTACTCGTTACTTACATGAAAGACTTATTCAGATTCCAAAAGTTAAAATTATTGGTGTTCAAGATCCACGATTACGTGGTGGAACAACGAGCTTTATTATTGATGGCATGAATTACCATGATACTGCTTTGTTATTGGATGAATCAGCTAATATTATGTGTAGATCTGGACAACATTGTCTACATTCGTGGTTTAACTCAAGAAAATGTTTAGGATCTGTTAGAGTAAGTTTTTACTTTTACAATTCTAAAAAAGAAATTGATACTTTTATTGAAACTCTTAAGAAAATTATTCAGATGATTAAGTAAATAGTTATTATTTGTATTATGGAAATATTAATAAGTAGTCAATAAGGCAGTACAAATGATATTCGAGTTTATTATGAATTATTCATTTTATAAACCAATACAAATAGTACTTAATTTTATTTATATTTCAATATTTCAAATTGATTTAAACGAACATAAAAGATTAAGTGAATATAAATCATTACAAGAATTGTTTACAAGAAAGTTAAATCCTAGTGTTGTAAGATTTAACAAAAATAAAAACGAAATTATATCACCTGTTGATGGCGTACTGACCTATTGTGATGTAGTCAAAAAGAAAACACTCTTTCAAATCAAAGGAAAAGAATATGCTCTAAGACAATTGTTATCTGATAAGGTTGCTTCTCTGGATCGCTTGAAGGGTGGAGTTTATTTTAATCTATATCTTTCCCCAAAAAATTATCATCACTATCATGCACCTTACGACTTAAAGATTAGAAAAGCCATATTTATGCCCGGAAAATGTTATCCTGTAAGCCGATTTTTCTTAAAGTTAAAAAATAATGTTTTTGTTGAAAATAAACGTGCGATTCTTGAGTGTGAGATAAATAAGAAAATTCTTTATATGGTATTTATTGGAGCTTTTAATGTTGGAAAAATATGTTTTAATTTTGATAAAAATATTGAAGAACTAACTGAACAAAAAATTATTAATTATAATAAACCAATCGTTATTATGAAGGGTGAAAATCTAGGTCATTTTAAATTAGGATCAACCGTTGTAATGATTTTTGAAAAAGGATTTTTGACTTCTTCAAAGAAGGCCGCAGAAAAGATTAGATTTGGTGAAGTATTGGGAGTTAAAAATGGAAAAATATAGTTTGTTAAATCGTGAGAATTTCTTTGAAGATATAATTGATGAAATAAATTCTGCTAAGCATTTTGTTGTTATAGATTCATATATATGGGTTAATGATGCAATTGGAAGAGCTATGTCAAAAGCACTATTGAATGCTGCAAATGAACGTAAGGTTAAAGTTTTTATTCGAAATGATTTAAGTGGTTCTGTTTGGGAACACACTCCCGGAAGAAGACCAATGTTTTTTGATAAAACAGACCAATTAATAAAAAAGTTTTATAGTAGAAAATGGGGGCTTTTGATACCTCAGAATTTTATTCGACTTGGAAAAATTGTTAATAATTTTAAGAAAAGACCGAAACTTAAAGTTAACCCAATTTATGCGTCGATGAAGAACAGTAAAAATATTCATATTATGAGTTTGCCATTTTTTAATCACGGTAAAGTTATTGTTATTGATGGTAAAATAATTTATCTTGGAGGACAATGTATTTCTGTGGATTATACAAAATGGATTGATTATGCATATAAAGTTAAAGATAAAGATAAGGCTGAAGTTGTATTACTTAATTTACTCGGTAGAAAAAATATTTCTAAAAATGGATTTAAGTTTGTATCAAATCAATTTAATGAATCACATGGATCAATGCACGATTTTTTTGTAGAATTTTTAGAAAAAGTTGATAGCGACTTGTATATTGAGATGGCTTATTTGGGTGAAAAATATGTTGATTTGATTGCTAATATTGTCAATAAAGATATAAATGTTTACTTAACTGTATCAAAGGAATTAGATACAAACTATAATCGGAACATGAAGTTTTTATATCAACTAATAAAAAAAGTTAAATTCAAATCACATAAGTTACATATTTCTTTATTTGAGAATGAAATGATACATACCAAAGGCATGGTTACTAAAAAAATGGTAACTTTGGGTTCCAATAATTTTGGGACAATGAATGGTTACGCATTAAGTATGAATGAACAGAATATATTCTCAGAAGATCCGAAACTTATATCTCTTGTTCTAAAACAATTTAAACAAGATTTTAATCATGGGAAACATATTCTGACTGAGAAAGATATTCCTTCATGGAGTAAACTCGCTGCAGTTAAGGAATTAATTGGTGTGTGGGGATTCTCCTTGTTAGCATATCGTTATCACTCATCCATTGTTTCTGCAAGAAAAGAAGCAGAGATAAAATTAAAAGAAATTCTCAATTCTCAATTGGAAAAAACTGAATATAAACGTGGTTGGAAAGAACTTAAGAAAGTATTACGTAGTTAGTTTCTTAACTAATGCAGCTGTTCCCGATGTTGTTAATGCAGCACCAACTAAAAATATAACCATGTTTTCAAATTTAGTATATATACAGATTCCTCGCTGAAGTTGTACTGGAAGATTCATATTTATTTCTTGATCAGGAGTATTGTAACTTGCAAGTCCATCAACACCAGAACCTTTAACAATAGTTTCAATTGAACCTACTTCGCAAGGAGATGTTAATGCAAAGTAAAGAAATCCAGTACCCATTAAAATAAATATAAAGCTTAGGATCATCTTATTCGTTTTTTTGTGCCCTAATCTTTCAATCTTCTTTTGCATGTCAGTAATGTTTTTGATTTTATTTAAAGTTACCTTCTTAGAAAAGATTTATAAATTAAGTATTGTAGTTCTAATCATGGCCAAATATGGTGATTATCCCTGCACACGTTAGAACTTTCTTAGATAGTCACACTTATTGTTGCAACTGATTTAATGTAGTTGTAACTCTTGCGCAGATGGCCAAATCCGGTACAGTTAAAAGAAGAGTTCTTTTCCTGCGGGAGAAGGCGTGCGGTTGCAACCCGCAAGATTGAGGGTTCGAATCCCTCTCTGCGCTTACCTTAAATATATGCCGAGGTATATAATTAAATGCTAAGATTCTATAATACGTACAGTAACAAGCTGGAAAATTTTAAACCAATTAAGAAAGGCGAAGTACGTATGTATACTTGCGGTCCTACTGTTTACATGCATATTCATTTAGGTAATGCTAGAACTTTTTTATTAGAAGATTTATTGAGACGATATTTAGAATATCTTAATTTCAAAGTTAAGCAAGTTATGAATATTACTGATGTAGGTCATTTGTCTGAAGATGATATTGAAGCGGGTGAAGATAAAATCCAGAAGATGGCTAAGAAGAAAAAAGTTACACCAAAAGAAATTGCTGATTTTTATGAAAAAGATTTTTATGAACAAATTAAGAAATTAAATATTGAAAAAGCATACAAGTATCCTCGAGCAACAGATCATATTAAAGAGATGCAGAGTATGATTAAGAAATTAATTAAGAAAAAACATGCTTATGAAGTTAATGGTTCGGTTTACTTTGATATTTCAAGTTTCAAAAATTATGGAAAACTTTCAGGAAATACTGTTAAGTATTTGGCAGAAGGAAAATCCGGTAGAACTCTGAAAAATAAAGATAAGAAAAATTTCTATGATTTTTCTCTTTGGATAAAAGATGACGAACATTTGATGAACTGGTCAAGTCCTTGGTGTAAAAAAGGATATCCTAATTGGCATTTGGAATGTTCTGTAATGTCTATTAAATATCTTGGAGAACACTTTGATATTCATATGGGTGGAGAAGATAATATTTTTCCACATCATGAAGCAGAAATTGCACAAGCTGAGGGTGCAACAGGTAAAAAATGGGTAAATTATTGGATGCATACTCGACATTTAATGGTCGAGGGTGCTAAAATGTCTAAGCGAGATGGCAACTTTTACACACCCGAAGATATTTACAATAGGGGATTTACACCAAGACAATTGAGATTCTTTTTGATATCTTCACATTATCGTAAGAAATTAAATTTTACTTTTGATGCATTTGAATCTTCTAATAAGAGCTTACAGAAAATAAGTACATTTATTGATGATTTACAAAATGCTAATGGAAAAGGATCCAAAGTTGAAACTCTTATTAAGAAAGCAAAAAATGGTTTTGAAAAAGCAATGGACGATGACTTGAATATATCTGGAGCATTGGCATCTATTTTTGGATTAGTTACAGAAGTTAATAAGAAAAAGAATTTAATTTCAAAAGCTGAAGCAAAGAAAGTTCTTAATTTGTTAAAGAAATTTGATAAAGTTCTAGGTGTTATTTTCTTGAAAGAAAGAAATGACTTTCCTGCAGATGTTAAGAAACTAATTAAGCAGCGAGATGAAGCAAGAAAAAACAAGGACTGGACAACATCAGATAAGATTAGAGATGATTTGCTAGCAAGAGGAATTGAATTACACGATACAGATGGAAAGACTAAAGTTGTTGTTAAGTTTAAAGTAAAATGAAATTTTTATTGACGTCATCAGGTTTAGATGGTGAGAATATTAGTAATGAGTTTGTTAAGTTAGTTGGAAAACCTGCAAATCAGATCAAGGTTGTTGTAGTTCAGATGGATTCTAAATATCGAAGTAATAGTTATAATGTCAATCGTTTATCTAATCAATTATTAAATTTAGGGATCAATAAAAAATATTTGAAAGTTTTAGTTTTAGAAACCGGAATTTCATATAAAGACATTATTTCATACGATGTGCTTATGATGGGTGATGGAAATAGTTTCCTTCTTTTAGATCATATTAGAAAAAATGCTTTTGACAAAGTAATTAAAAAGTTTATTACTGCAAATAAGATTTATGTGGGTGTAAGTTCGGGTAGTTATATTACTTGCCCAACAATTGAAATGGCTACTTGGAAAGGTTCAAATAATAAAATTAATTTGAAAGATTTAACTGCTCTGAATTTAATTCCTTTTTTAATAACTGCTCATTACGATTTAAAATATAAAAAAATAATTGATACTGCTGAGAAACAGACAACCTATAAAGTAATGCGGCTAAAAGATAGACAAGCTATTATAGTTACAGATAAAGAAACTAGGGTGATTGAATGAAATTAATGTTGACATCAGACGGGTTTACAACTAAGAAATTGTTTAATGAGTTTGTTAAGTTAGTTGGAAAACCTGCAAATGAAATTAAGATTGTTGTTATACCTACTGCTGCTAGTTATATAGATAATTATTTACCTGATCGCGCGAGAGATTCTTTGCTGCCATATGGAATTCTTAAGAAAAATGTAACTCGATTAGAATTAGATCATAAAATAAAATATTCCGAAGTTGATGGTTTTGATGTTATTTTAGTTGGTGGAGGCAATACTTTTCTGCTATTAGATAAAGCTAAGAAATCGGGATTCAAGAAAATACTTGACAAGTTTTTGCAAGAAGGAGTTTATATTGGTATAAGTGCAGGTAGTATTATTATGGGACCTGGAATTGAAATTTCTACAATAGGAGATAAGAATTTTATAAATCTTAAAGATTTAACTGGATTAAATTATGTTGATTTTGGAATAGCGCCGCATAAAGATACACAGAGATTTATTGAGCGTGGAAGAACTGAAGAAGCTGTTCAGGAATTAGCTAAAACTCTTCCTTATGAAATTGTTTCAATAACTGATTTTCAAGCAGTTATTGTTGTTGATGGAAAGAAAAGGCTGGTCGGGTAATGGAACATCTAGCAATTATGAATAGATCTTTGAAGTTATTAGATAAAATTATTGATGGTACAAAAATAGTTGAGTCAAGATGGTATATGACAAAACGAGATCCTTGGGATAATATTCATGACGGAGATGTTATTTATTTTAAAGATGGTGGTAGACCTGTTACGGTTAAAGCTAAAATTAGGAAAGTATTGCAATTTGAATTAACTCCGGATAAAGTTTCTGAAATTGCTAAAAAATATGGATCAGAACTTGGATTGGGAAATCTTGAAGAATTTATCCAAGCTAATCGAAATAAAAAATATTGTATTTTAGCTTTCTTGAAAGATGTAAAGCAGTTAGAACCGTTTAATATTGATAAAACGGGTTATGGGCATATGAATGCTTGGATATGTGTAGATGATATTAATCAACTAAAATCTTATGTGTATCTTTGAAACATTTAGGAGATATTACGCCTTTACATCCATCTAACATAATCGCAATCTTCGGAGCTATTTTTGTATATTCTTTTTCATCTTTTACTCGCATTTTTGTTATATAATCCCATTCACCGACTAAGAATCGGACTTCTTGAACTTCAGGGATTGATGCAAGTTTCTTTCCGTAAATATCTAAATCATCTTCACGTTTGAACTTTTTTCCACCAAATTTGTATGCAACAAAACCCTTACCAATTTTATCTCCATTTAAAATGGCTCCGTATCCTTTAATTACACCAAGTTTCTGAAATTTCTCAAGTTTACTTTTAATTGTTGAAAGTGGAATTTTACTTTTTCTAGCAAGTTTAGTTAAGTGTGGTGTACACATATCCAAATCTTGTACCAAATTTAGTATTTTTTTATCCGTATCATTTAATTTTATTTCTTGCATATTTTACGATAAAATAAACAAAACTTATAAATATTTCGTAAAATTTATGATAAGACTTTTAATCACTATTTTCAAGTGTTAGTTGGTGATATTAATTCCACATAGATTGATGCCTGGAGCGGGGACACATTACACAGGTCTTGTTAAAGATGAAAAAGAATTATTTATGCAAGTTGTTGAACATAATTTGCTTGCTAGATTGGGTTGTGCGAGAGAACATGAAGCTTGTCAAGCAGTTTTAACTAAAATAATGACTTTTTCAGGTGAAGTTCCAGAAATTTTTAGATCTCTGTTTGATATGGGAACTGGAATTGGTTGCGACTCATGTACTGAAATTTATAATTTTGCGAGAGCTATATTGATTGAAGATCGAGCAGTTACTCAAAAATTTGAGAAAGATTATGGTAGCGGATAATTTAACGGCTTATCAACGAGAATATAGAATGAATTTTAATATTCCTTATTATATGTGGTTTGATGGAAAACCCGGATTAGATCTCAATCCAATTTTAATAAAACACCTTGGAAATGCTGGATGGAAACCTAAACGCGAATTTGATTTTGAATTAGTTAATCCTAACCATCCAAATCTCTTTTTATTCGTACCAAATATGGAATCTGAACATCGTTCTCATTTAGCAGAATACGTATTAAAATGCAACATAGATCGTGAAATTGAAATTATTGATATAATGTGGGTTCCAATTGATGCAAGATTTCAGATGAATGTTTATCTGTGGAGAAATATGCGAACACCAATATTTCAAGAACTTGCGAAAATCTTGTTTGAAGAACAGAAAAAATGTTTGGTAGAGAATTATTAATTAATTCTGATCAAAAGCCTTAAAACAATTTACTTCTAAATTTAATATAAACCTATACAAAGTAATTGCTTTGAGTCTGAAAGACACGAAAAGCAATGTTTCTTTACTAGGTTTCTTGGAAAGAAAACTATGGCAGAAGAGCAGCAATATACTCCCGAGCAAATAGCCGAAATAAAAAAGAAGCTTGCTAGTATGAAACCTGAAGAGGTTCAGGAATTAATTAAGAAGCAATGTGTTTTTTGTAGAGTTCTAAAAGGCGAAATACCAACATATCCAATATGGGAAGATGATAAAGTCTTTGTAACACTTGAGATTCAACCTGGTAATGAAGGACATGTTTTAGTTTTACCAAAAGAACATTATTCAGTTCTTCCACAGATGCCTGATGATATTGTAGCACATTTATTTTCTGTTGCAAAACAAATCGCTTCAGTTATTTTTGATGCAACTGGTGCAGAGGGTGTAGAATTAAGACAGCGAAATGGACAGGCTGCAGGACAGATGATTCCACATGTTCATGTTCATGTTATTCCTCGTTTCCAAAAAGACGGTATTGTAACAGATTGGAAACCAAAACAATTTTCAGAAGATGATTTTAAGACTACTCAGAAAAAGTTAGCCGGACTTGCAAAATCAATAAAATATTCTGCACCTAAAACTAAAATCGTAGAGAAGATTGTTCATGCTCCTGCTTCGCAAGTATCTCCGGGACCTGTTTCTAAAACAAAAGTCAAACCTAAAAGAAAAGCTCCAAAGAAAAAAGATCCGCGATATAGACGTAAGACTCCTTGAGATTCGCTAAAGGAAAGATTTTTAAGATAAAATTACTATTTTTAGGTGAAGTAAGTAAATATGAAAATAGCAGACAGTACTCTTAAGGATAAAGGGAAAAGGTTGGTTAATAAGCTTTCAAATAGTGCTGAGCTTAAATCTGGTGGAATTGGTCTCGGTACTGGGGCTTTTTTAGATGATACCTTATATAAGTTAACACATAAATTTCCCAAATTAGCAGAATCTACAGGTGTTTATGTTCCAGGTTATGCTGAAGGTGGTATCCATTGGGACGATGTAATTGGCCAATCTGTTGTTGGAATTATTTTATTAGATGGAATACGCAGAAGGAGTTTGAAGCAAATAATATTTGGTATTGCTGCTGCTTTCGGAGAGTTTTATGTATCGCAAACTCAATACTGACTGCTATAATTATTAAAATATAAAAAACAAAAAGAAAAAACTTTAACTAAAGTTCTTAAAGAAGTGGTATACATCATGATGTGCTTTTGCTGTTTCTACTGCATGATTTAGCATACCGTTGTCTAAGTGTTCAATTATTTTTGCTCGTGCGTGTGTAGGCAGATTTTCCATATAGCTATATGCTCGATCTATATTGTTCATAGCTTGATGAGCATGCCTTTGTTTAGCAACATATAATTCATGATCTCGCGATTTTACAATACCCATACTGGATAGTATCCATATCATGGCTACAAAACCAAGAACACCTAAGAACACATAATTATTAGCACCGATCAATACCATGTTTATCAACAGTATATATTAGTTGTCTTATATATAGTTTGTTTACTAAAACACGGTGGTTACTACAGGAGTTTACTGAAAATCATGAACATTAAGTCAATACCAGCCACACTTATAATCAGTGATGCTAAAAATGCCGGCACATAAGGTAGACCATCTTTTACTATTACTTGTTTTAATTTACCTAATTTTTGCAGAGCAATAAGTTTTTTGATGTTTTCAGTTGATATACCACTTTTTTCTGGTTTGTATACAACGTTATCTTGAACTTTAACTTCTTGTATTAACCAATCACCTTCTACTAATTTAGTTGGATTGATTTTACGATACATACAACAGTTTTCAACGGCTTTTAACATGATCATTAAGTAAAATAAAAGTAAAATACCTAAACCTGTTGTTACTCTTGCAAGTGGAGACCAGTTAAAATAATACACAAGTATGAGAAATACGAATACACTACTCCATAGTATTTTGTAGAATTTATCATATTTTTCTCGGAGTTTTTTAATTTCTTTAACAAACGCTTCTTTGTGTTTGAATGCTAAATATATGCTACCCAGTATACCAAATATTGTACCTAAAAATAACATATTAAATAACAAACTTAGTAAAAATGGCCATGCAACAATGTTTGGGAATGTAGCAAAAACTGCACCAAATCCAGCTAATAGTTTTGCATCACCGCCACCCCAAACTCCGGTGTAATATAATATTGCTCCAAATGCAAAGAAAATTCCCGCACCAGCTATACTGAATAATATTGGTTTGTATGAATTTTGTATTAAAGATATAATCGCATTTGATACAAGACCAAATATAATGAGAAAATAATTTATAAAATCCGGCACATAACGTTCTTTTAGGTCTATATATGTTGCAATTAAACTTACGGTTAATGCTGTAATTATTTCAATCATAAGAACAGAGTTCCAATAATTATATAAATCTTTGTTCAAGAAAATCCATATGGTAGCAATTGAATTAAGTTCAGCCAACATGTTATTCTTTTTACTCGGTTTTTTAGTTTGTGGGTGCTTAATTGTTGTACTTGCAATTGCTTTTGTTGTATTTCCACATATAACTGAAGCGAAGCGTTTCTTTAATTTTTATCTTAAAGTTAAGTCTAAGGAGAGAAAGGACTGATTTTTATGAAACTTCCAAAACATGTTGCATTTATTCTAGATGGTAATCGTAGATTTGGCGAGATTGTACTTAATGATCGTTTAGCTGGACATAAATATGGTGCAGATAAGATTAAAGATATCTTAGATTGGTGTCATGAATATGATATAAAAACAGTAACTCTTTGGGGTTTTTCAACAGAGAATTTTAATCGACCAAAAGAAGAAGTGGATATGTTGATGAATCTTTTTATAGATAAACTTAGTTTTTTAATTAAGAAAAAATCAGATATACATAAGCATGAAGTACGAATTAATTTTTATGGAAAAACTGATTTGTTTCCACAAAAGGTCCAGACTGCAATAAATAAAGTAATTGAAGCAACAAAAAATTATGATAAATACGTTGTAAATTTTGCAATTGGTTATGGTGGTCATCAAGAGATACTCGATGTTGTAAAGAAGCTGGCTGAAAGAGTGGCAGCTGGAGAACTTTTATCTGAAGATATTTCAAAAGAAGATTTTGAATCAGCTCTTTATATTGATCTACCAAATATTGACCTCATAATTAGAACAGGTGGTGCTAGACGAACATCGGGTTTTATGCCATGGAAAGGTGCTTATGCAGAATGGTATTTTACAGAAAAATATTGGCCAGAATTTGATAAGCACGAATTCTTAAGAGCATTAACTGATTATTCAGATAGACAGCGACGTTTTGGAAAATAGTTATTATTTTAAATTGATTTGATTAGTTATGTGATGGTTAAAATAGGTATTATTGACTTTAATCCAGATCAAAATCCAGACCGCCGACAATATGTTAAAAGAATTTCCGCATTAATACCTAAAATTCAATTTGAAGGATTATTTTTTAAAAATAATATTAATGTAGCTGGATTTGATGCTTTAATTTTATCTGGATCAAAATTATCTGCAACAGATTATCAAAGAATGATTAAACAAAGTAATGTTGTCGGTGAGGATTATATTGCTGTTGATAAGGTGGTTAACGTATTAAAGGAATTTGGTAAGCCAATGTTTGGAATTTGTTTTGGTCACCAAATAATTGCTCATATTCATGGAGCTAGACTTGGAAAGTTAAATATGGTTGAGGCCGGATATCTTGAACATAAATTAACTGAAGCAGGCAAGAACGATTCTATTTTTAAGAATTTGCCTCCAGTTTTTTATGGATCACATTTGCATAGTGATTATGTTGTTAATTCTTTTAAAGGTATTAATGCACAAGTACTCGCTACTCGAAATAGATATGTACATGCAATTAAGTTTTCTCAGAGAGGAGTAGTTTGTTATGGTACGCAATTTCATCCAGAAATGTCAAATTCTAAAGATGCAGTATTTCTTGTTGAAGTTAATGCTGGATGGCTTGAGTCAACATTATCTAAAGTAGCACTTACGCGAGCAGTAACTATACCACAAAAAGCAGATTTTAATGTAGGTAACTTAATTACTAATTTTGTTAAGAATGTGCGTTAAGCATCAACTATGCCGTTTTCAGTTACTTTGAATATTGCTTCTCCTTCTGGTAAGTATGGCGAATCAATTAATCTTGCTATTCTCTTACCTGCTTTCCCTTTTCTTAAATATACTCTGAACTGACAAGCGTGGTGCAAAATGTGACCTCCAATTGCTGCGGTTGGATTTCCAAAGAAAACATCTGGTCGAGACATAACTTGGTTTGTTAAATATACTGCAACATTGTGTAAGTCTGCAAGTTTCTGTAGTGTATGAATATGTCTGTTAAGTTTCTGTTGACGTGTTGCAAGTGTTCCTCTACCTGCATATTCTGATCTAAATAAACCCATCATAGAATCAACGATAATAAGTTTTATTGGAACTTTTTTTTGTTTAATTAGATCTGAGATTTTCTCAGCAAGAAGCATCTGATGATCGCTTGTGAATGCTCGAGCAACCATTATTTTTTTCATTACCTTATCGACATCCATACCTGCTGCTTCAGCCATTTGTTTAATTCTTTCAGGTCTGAATGTATTTTCAGTATCAATATATACACATGATCCATCTAGCCCACCCTTATCAATAGGAAGTTGAACATTAACTGCAAGTTGCATAGCAATCTGAGATTTTCCCGATCCAAATTCTCCGAAAAATTCAGTAAGTCCTTGACTTTCAATTCCACCACCAAGCAATTTATCAAAGTCTTCGCTCCCAGTTGTTACTTTAGTTATTGTTTTTCTTTTATTACAGACTTCTTCAGCAGTTGCAAATCCTAGATCCAGTAAATCTCGAGCAGCTGAAATTGCTTTGTTAGCAGTTGTTTCGGTGATTCCTGCAACATCAGATAAAACACCTGCAGATGCAACAGCTACGCTCATAACATCTTCGAATTTAGCTTCTCTTAATTTTTCTACAGTTACTGGACCAATGCCAGGAAGATCTTCTAATTTCGGTTCTGGTTTAATTTCTTCTTCAGATTCATCTTCTGTAGATTCTTGAATATCAGTTTTACCTACCGTTTCTGCTGGAGGGACAGCTGAGGTTTTCTCAGTTTTATCTTTTGATACAGCTGAGGTTTTCTCAGTTTTATCTTTTGATACAGCTGCAGCTTTCTTAGTTTTAGTTTCTTTAACAACTACTGCTTGTTCTTCAGTTTCTTTTACTTTCTTTTTAGCTACCATTTTATTTACCGTAGTTTAATTATAAAGTGATTATGGGTTCCTGTCCGATGTCTACTACTCATTGAGTAGTATCAGGCAATAATTTTGATAAATATCCACCAAGCTCTTCTGTAACAACCCTTTCTTTAGCGGATAATTTTAGTAATACTTGTGCTTCAATTGTTTCTTTTTTGAATTGGATATATTTTTGTCCTAAGGGGAATCCTTCAATAAACAATTCATTGCCGGTGATTCTTTGTAATATTATTTGTAATTGTTGACATGTAACTGTATCTCCACTAACATGAAATACTAGTTCATCCAGAGGAGTTTCAGTTTTACCCTCATACTTTTCAATAGCATTATGATACAAGCTTTTTAGTTCATTAAAACCAGAAGGTATTTTTCCACCAGCAAAAAAAGCTATACTTAAAATTAAGTCAGAGAGTGTAGCTCGTTTAATGCCTGCGCTAAATGATTGTTTTTTCTCTTTTAATTCTTGTTCAGAAAGTGGAGGAACTATGAGGTCTTTACTTACTATGTACTCCATTTAAGATCTCCTTTGCAATTACAACGGGATTAAGTTCGGCATTAATGGAGT
>Ga0233431_1004274_pt1 | contig 15553 bp, 16 predicted proteins | sample SI_118_April2016_FD_179867 | JGI IMG/M metagenome (GOLD analysis project Ga0233431, IMG submission 179867) | Seawater microbial communities from Saanich Inlet, British Columbia, Canada - SI_118_April2016_200_MG | ecosystem: Environmental > Aquatic > Marine > Inlet | place: Canada: British...
ACCCCGGCGGACGTGGCCGATTTCCTGCGATCCGCTGCCACAGGGAACGGAAAAGTAGGCAGGAGGATAGACGTATGAGTGCGGAAGTAGCATATAAAAAGATATTTGGATTTCCGGAATCCCTGAAAGATAACCCGACCCATTACTGTCCCGGCTGTGGTCATTCCATTGCGCACCGCCTGGTGGCGGAATGCCTGGACGAGATGAACCTTCGGGAAGAGACCATCGGGGTTCCACCTGTGGGTTGCGCTGTTTTGGCCTACAACTATTTTAACTTCGACATGGTGGAAGCCCCCCATGGCCGAGCCCTGGCAGTGGCCACGGGCATAAAACGGGTTCACCCGGACAAGTTCGTGCTGACCTACCAGGGTGACGGAGACCTGGCGGCCATCGGTACCGCGGAGACCATCCATGCAGCCAACAGGGGTGAACGTATCTCAGCAATTTTCATTAACAATGCCATTTACGGCATGACCGGCGGTCAGATGGCCCCCACCACTACGTTGGGGCAGAGCGCCACCACAACACCCGGCGGCAGGGATCAACGTCGGCACGGCAACCCCATCGACATTTCACAGATGCTGGCCATCAGTAACGGCGTTGTGTATGTGGAGCGATGCGCGCTGACGACGCTCAAACAGATCAGACGCGCCAAGAAAGCCATCAAGAAATCATTTCAGTGTCAGTTGGATGACAAGGGGTTCTCCCTGGTTGAACTGCTATCACCATGCCCCACCAACTGGAAAATGTCACCCAAGGCCTCCTGGGAATGGGTCAATGAGGAAATGGTGAAAACCTACCCCTTGGGTGTGATCAAAGATGACAGTGGATACGAGGATAAAAAATGATTACCCGGACGACTTTTGCAGGTTTTGGTGGCCAGGGTGTCTTGCTCATGGGGTATGTTCTCTCCCACGGGGCAATGCATAAGGGTCTCAATATCACCTATTTTCCATCATACGGCGCTGAAATGCGCGGTGGCACCGCCAACTGCTCGGTGACCGTTTCAGACAAAAAAATTGCATCCCCCGTGGCATCAAACCCGGATGTGCTGGTTGCCATGAACGGCCCTTCCCTGGACAAATTCGAACCCACCATCATCGAGGGCGGACTCATCTTTCTGAATTCATCTTTGATTCCGGAACCCCCGTCCCGTACGGATATCGAATTTCTGCAAGTTCCTTCAGTGGAGCTGGCCAAAGAAGTGGGCAACGCCCGGGGCGGGAACATGATCATGATCGGCGCGGTCTGTGCCAAAACAGGCCTTCTCTCTCTGGAAGAAACCATTAAGGGAATGCAGGCGGCCATGAAAGGGAAGGACAAATTTTTCGAAACCAACCAGAAAGCCATTGAACGCGGATTCGCTTTCGCGAAAGACGGCAAATAGTAAATTTCAATCCTCTTCTCAACCGTTCCGACCGGGGACGGCTGAGGAGACACGGATCGTCTAGGATAAATACCGGGCGGTTTTCAGTTCCTTTCCAAGGCTGTACGACAGGTGCAACCGAAGCACCTTTTTCATTTCCCTCATCAATTCCTCCGTCAACGGAGCCTTTTGGGAATCCCCCAAGGGGGTGGTTTGTATTTGATCCAGTCCCTTGACTGCATCCGGATCAAGGCCCGGTAGTCTGGCAGACTCTTTTTCACACTTGAGGCACGCGATACCCCCTTTTTTCTGTTTAAATACGGCCCGACCCTCAGCGGCATACCGTCTGCCACAATCACAGCACCGTTCAAAATTGATGCTGTACCCACCCAGGGCCAGCGCCTTGGCTTCAAAAAGAACCCGCAGTTCCTCTATTCTCATATGGCCCCCGAGCGCCAGCAAAGCATTTTTGAGAAGGAGAAACATACGCTGTCCAGGAACGCCCAGGGGAAAAAGGGTTTCTGCCAGTTCAACCATGTAACTGGCCAGGGACAGGGCATGGAAATCGGTTCTCAGCTCCGGAAAGCCATGAATCAACTTTCCGGAATGGAGGAAATAGAGGTCCCGCCCGCTTTTGCGTTCATACTCCAGCCGGGTCAGGCAAAACGAATCCAGACAGTTGGCAAAACGTCTGCTGCTCTTCCTGGCCCCTTTTGCAACCCCTTTAAGCCGCCCCCTGTCGGTGGTAAAAAAGCTGACCAGGAGATCCGTTTCACCAAATTCCCAGGTTCTTGTGACAATGCTTTCGGAAATATGTGTGGTCATATGGGGTCACGGGCCTTTTCGACATTCCCGAAAGGGCATTTCCAATGATTGACAAACATCGGTGATTTTTCTATTGTGCCACCAACTCTTATCACATCAGCGCTATGGAAAAAAGCTCAAATCATATAGTGGAATCATTTTGGAGGCACACATGGAAATCCTACAAAAAGCACAAAGCGGGGGCCGAACCGCCCTTTCCGAATATGAGTCAAAACAGGTCCTGGAAGCGTACCATATTCCCGTTACCCGGGAACGGACAGTCACCGATGAAAACGGTTTACGGGCGGCCATGGAAGAAATCGGTTTCCCCCTTGTATTGAAGGGGTGTTCATCCAATATTGCCCACAAAACGGGGAAAGGGCTGATCCAGGTGGATATCCGGAATGCGGAAGAGGCGCTTAAAGCCTTTCAGGAGATCATGGCCAACTTGGGCGAGGGTGACGAGGTACTGGTCCAGGAAATGATCAAGGGACAGCGGGAACTGGTGGTGGGTCTTACCCGCGATCCACAGTTCGGCCCCTGCGTCATGTTCGGTCTTGGGGGCATCTTTACCGAAGTACTAAAAGACATCTCCTTCCGTGTGGCGCCCCTTGAAAAACACGATGCCCTCGAAATGATGTCGGAAATTAAAGCCCATAAGATCCTGGACGAGGTTCGGGGAATGCCTGCGGCGGATCGGGACCTGCTGGCCGACATCCTCATCAATGTGGGCCGGATCGGTCTTGAAAACGACGCTGTCAAGGAGATCGATATCAATCCCCTGATCCTTTTGGGAAGCAAACCCGTGGCGGTGGACGCCCTCGTGGTATTGGCCTAAAAACGGGTATTGGAATAACGTTGTCACTGGAGGAAAATATGCCCCTGTTCACCGTAGACCCTGACAAATGCAACCGTGACGGCATCTGCGTTTCCGAATGCCCGTCACGTGTGATCCTGACGGAATCCCCGAAGGATGTCCCGGTTGCTGCACCCGATGCGGAAGAACACTGCATTCAATGCGGCCATTGCGTATCGGTCTGCCCCGAAGGCGCCCTCAGCCTCTCGTGGCTCAAGCCGCGTGAATGTCCATCCCTGGACCCGGAACTGCGCCTGACCCCGGATTCGGCCGAACAGTTTCTGGCTTCTCGCCGCTCCATCCGGTCATTTAGGAAAAAGCCCGTTTCGCATGACAAACTTCAGAAACTGCTGGAGGTGGCCTGCCAGGCGCCGTCAGCCAAAAACGCCCAACCGTGGCACTGGCTGGTGGTTGAGGATACCGCCGAAGTGAAGCGTCTTGCCGGCATCGTGATGGACTGGGTGCGCATGATCATACGGGAACGGCCGGAAACGGCTGAACAGATGAAACTCCCGCGGGTTCTGGAATTATGGGAAAATGGGGACGAACGCATCTGCCGTGGGGCACCCCACGTCATCGTGGTGCACGGTGACAAGGACTGGCCCTTTGGATCGGAGGACGGCGCCCTCGCCTTGAGCCACCTGGATCTCTATGCCGCCGCCATGGGCCTGGGAACCTGCTGGGGAGGATACCTCTACACGGCGGCCAACAATTATCCGCCCCTCTTCGAAGCCATGGGGATCCCCCCCGAACACCGAGCCTACGGTGCCATGATGGTGGGGTATCCCCGGTTCAAATACCCGCGCATCCCCCGGCGTAATCCGCCTCGGGTCGTATGGAAATGATTCGGACGGCTCCGAAATTCATTCGAAAATACTCACAGGAGAGAAAAACCCAAAATGAAAAAACCGGTGGCGCTTATCATCCGCGACGGATGGGGGTTGAATGACGAAACGGAGGGAAATGCGGTCCTGGCTGCCCATACACCCAATATGGATGCCTACAGGAAGCAGTATCCCTGGACCATACTGGAGTGCGCGGGCGAGCCCGTGGGTCTGCCCGACGGATATCAGGGATCTAGCGAAGTGGGGCATCTCAACATGGGCGCCGGACGCATCGTGGTCCAGGAATTAAGGCGGATTGACAACGAACTGAGCAGCGGCATCCTTTTTGACGCCCCGGAATGGAAGCGGCTCATGGGAAACTGGCGTGAAAACAGCAGCCGGTTGCACCTGCTGGGCCTGTTGCAGGATGAAGGGGTACACGCGCACCAGAAGCACCTTTTCAAAATCATGGCCCGGGCCAGGCAGGAATTCCCGGATGGTGAAATCGTCATCCATCCGTTTCTGGACGGCCGGGACACCCCGCCCAGGAGCACCCTGGGGTACCTGAAAGCCCTGGATGGCGAAATGGAAAAAGTGGGAGGCTGCCGAATCGGAACCGTCATGGGCCGCTACTACGGCATGGACCGTTCAGAGAACTGGCACCTGACGGATATGGCTTACCATTGTATCGTCTGCGCCCAAGGGAGAAAATCCGAAAGCGCCGAAAGCGCCGTCGCCACATCCTACCATGAGATGAAGACCCCAGACGGGGACGAAATGACCGACGAGTACATCCCCCCTTTCTGCATCGGGGGGTATGACGGGGTCCGGGACGGAGATTCGATCCTGCACACCAATTACCGCCAGGACCGGGCCATTCAACTTTCCCGAGCCTTCGTGGACCCAGCCTATCCAGGAACCCTCAAGGTTCGGCCAAAGGTTGTTTACGCCGGATTCACACGATACTACGATGCCTTCAACGCCTATCTGATGCCGCCCATGGACCAGGGAGGCGGCATGGAAAATCTGCTGGGTGAAGTGATCTCAAATGCGGGACTCACCCAGCTGCGGATTGCGGAAACCCAGAAATTCCGCCATGTGACGAGTTTCTTTAACGGTAAGAGCACAACGCCCTATCCGGGGGAAGACCAGGTTGAGGTACCCTCCCGGTTCGATGCGGCCAGTTTCGGCAGTCATCCTGAAATGGACGCTTATTCGGTAACCGAGGAAATCCTGAAGCGTCTGGAGGACAACCCTTACGATTTTATGGTGGTGAATTACGCCAACGGCGACATGGTGGGGCACACCGGTTCCATGGCGCCCGCCATTAAAGCCATTGAAGTGGTGGATGAATGCGTCGGCAGGATCGTTAAAAGACTGCTGGAGCTGAAGGCGGATGTTTTGATCACTTCCGACCATGGAAATTCAGAACAGATGACGGACTACACAACGCACCTTTCTAAAACCAGTCACACCCTGTTTCCGGTTTCCCTGATCTATGTCTCGGAAAATGCTGCGGGGAAAAAACTTCTCCCACGGGGGAAACTCTCGGATGTGGCGCCCACCGTGCTGCACCTGCTGGGCCTTCCCATTCCAAAAGAAATGACAGCGGATGATCTCATTTCATGACATTGCGGAATCCGCATTCAAACCCGGGAACGCCCATGTCTGAAAGCGTTGAAAAAGATGGCGCCATCCTTCTGGGGCATTGCCCCCTGAATGGCAACACCGCCGCCAAAGACGCTTCCATGGAAGAACTTGGGCGTCTGGCGGATACGGCGGACATCATCACTTTGGGGAAATACGTCCAACGACGGGAGAAAATTCATCCCAGGACCTTCATCGGCGAAGGATTTATCGAAACATGCCTTGAAAAGGCGGGTGGAAAAGCGGACCTCCTGATTTTCGATCATGATCTCACCGGTTCCCAGGCCCGCAATCTTGAAAAACGCTTTTCCCTGCCCGCCATTGACCGCACCGAGGTCATCCTCCGAATCTTTCATGCCCATGCAAGGACCCGGGAAGCCCGCCTTCAGGTGAGGCTGGCCGAACTCAAATACGAACTGCCCAGGATCAAAAGCATGTGGGGGCATCTGGACCGGGAGCGGTTCGGCAGCAAAATGGGGGGTGGCGCCGCTTTCCGGGGGATGGGGGAAAAACAGAGCGAAATGGACCGGCAGAAGCTTCAGAGGGAGATTTATGAGATTGAAAAAACCCTTAAAAAGCTCGTCCGGCAGATCGATACTCAAAAAAAATTACGGAAAAAACGGTGCAAGAATATCGGTGTCGTTGGCTACACCAATGCGGGAAAATCGACCCTGTTCAACCGTCTGACCCGCGCGGGCGTTCTGGTGGAGGATAAACTGTTCGCAACCCTCGATTCCACATCCCGGTCTCTTCAACTGGGCAATGGAAAAGAAGCGGTCATATCCGACACCGTGGGATTCATCTCCAACCTGCCCCACCACCTGGTGGCCAGTTTCCGGGCCACGCTCAAGGAAGCGGAAGAAGCGGATTTTCTGGTGCATGTGGCGGACATTTCCGATGAAGACTTTCAAAAGCATATGGCGGATGTGGAAACCGTCCTCAAATCCATCGGGGCCGATCATATTCCCCACATCCTCGTATTCAACAAAATCGATAAGGTTTCCGAAGCCGAAATCGAAAATATTCAGAGATCCTATCCGGATGCGCAGTTCATCTCGGCTGCTACCGGAAGGAACATTGACAAATTTTTATTGGAAATGGGGGAACGCCTTCACCCTTCCGGAAAAATTTCCCTGTTGATTCCCCTGTCAGGTCAGAAACTCATCCACAACATCCACACTCTGGGAAAGGTCCTTGAAACCACCTACGACGAAGACGGCATACATCTGACAGTGGAAATGGCCAGGGAGGATATGCCCCCGCTGGAAAAGTATCTGGTTCGGTAATCAAATCCGCCTCCCTAAACCTGTCCATGAGGACGGGTTCATCCGGAGATGAGAATGTTCTTACCAGCCAGCAACCCGTCCTTGTGCCAGTATCCGATCGGCGGCACCATAACCGGTCACAACCCCGATTTCCATGCTGGCACGGAAATAGCCGTCACCAATAAAATGAAGCCGCTCATGTTCCTTTTGGAGCAACTCCCGCAACCGCACCTGTGCCTTGAGCGCGCCTTCAGGCAGTTGAACGGCCGCCTGTTGCCAGCGGAAAATCTTCGAAAACAGCAAATCGTCCCGAATCTCGGGCCACAATGGGGTTAATTCGTCCAGCACGACAGCACGGATCCGGCTGTCGTCTGCCTTATGGAATTTTCGACTGGCATCGGCAGACAGGATGGCGGTTAACAACCCTTTGCCCCGGGGGACACGGCCGGGCCCTTTCAGATGATCGAAAATTACAGTGGCCACGTTGGGTAACTCTTCCCTGAGCATGGCGCAGATCATGGCACCGCCCGCAGGCGGTTTTTGAAGCGCCAGAGCAACCACCAAAGAAGGTTCATACACCACCCCTCGGCATAGATCGGCCGCTGACGGCGAAAGTGATGCATAAATATCAGGGACAAGGGGTGGCGGAAGCGCAAAAACAACGTGATCGAAATGTGCGGTCCCGGGGGTTGCACCGCCCCAGTCCACCCGCCAACCGCCGTGGGACGTGTCAGCCCGCACGCTGACCACAGGCGTATTGAACCGCACCGTCATTCTTTCGGCAAGCTTTTGAGCCACTGTTCCCATCCCGGAATTGAGGCAGAAAATTTTAAATCGGACCAGTTTTCGTATGGTGGCCAAAAAAGCGGCTTTGGAGTTGGTTTCCGGATTTCCGAGAAAAAGCTCGCTGAAAACCGGCCAGGCGATATGGGTCAGCAAATCACTGTCGCCTTTTCGCAAAAGGTATTCCGCCGCGCTCTCCTGCTCCAATTGGAACGTCTTTACATCGGGGTGATTCAAATCCAGATGTTTACCCAGCGAAACGGCGCGCATAAATATTTTAACCAGCCTCGCCTTGCTTTTGAACGGCAACAGCTGCAGCTGCATAAAATCCACCGGAGAACCGATCTCCATCCGGTGGGGTCGGCCTGCCTTATAGATCACCGAATTGCCCGGAGCCTGGGTCAAATCACCCGACAGCCCCAATTCATCCACCAGCGCCAAAAATTTTTTGTGGAATTCCGGGATCGTGTAAGCCCCCATATCCATCACAAAACCGTCTTTTTCATGGGCGCTGGTCCGCCCGCCCGAAAAAACCTCGCGTTCGAAAACCACCGGTTCCACACCGGCCCTCACGAGCCTATAGCCACAACTCAATCCGGCGATCCCCGCCCCTATAATGGCAACCTTCATTTCTTACCCTTTTCTCCCACATAGGTCAGGGGGAGTTCATTGATATCCTTAACGGTTTTTAAAACGATGGTGGTGCGGGTGGATTGCACATCCTCCAAGCAGTGGATGCGTGTGGTCAAAAGATCTCCCAAACCTTCGGTATCCGTTGCCCAAATCTTAACCATCAGACAATCTTCTCCAGAAATGTGGTGAACCTCCTGGATTTCCGGGATTTCAGCCAACAAAACTGCCGTATCCGGCTGCCCCGGCCTGATGTTCACTTTAACAAAAACATAGGCCAGCACACCCATCCCCAGCATGCGGGGTTCCAATTCGGTTCGGTAGCCCTTGATCACGCCCTGGGACTTGAGCTTTTTGATTCGCTCGAAAATCGCTGAGGTGGCCATTCCCGTGGAACGGGCAATAGCGCTATTGGAAACCCGCGCATCCTCTTGCAACATTTTCAGAATTTTCAGATCAATATTGTCTATCATTCTTATTCATTAGGGCTTTCTTGATTTTATGTCAATAAAATTCTCCATTTAACGATAATTTGTCACGCTAGTGGTCATAAACAAGAAAAACACCTCTAAACAACAGGGGGCACATGGATGTTCTGATCTACTTTGAGATAATTGACGCTTGCCAAAGAATTCAGGAAAGTACAGAGAGGGAATGGGTCAGGCGATGTGGGGTGACGCAATCAGGCCGTGGGCTGTCAGTTTTCGGACAATGGGCGGCACCATGAGGGAACCCAGGACCCCGAAGATAACGCCGCAGGCGGATGAAATGAGCGCGTGTTGAAGGATGAGATCCCAGTCCATTCCGATGGTCCATTCCACAACAATGATGGTCAGAAAACGGCTTGCGGCGCCCAAAGCGCCGACGATGGCACAGGCCAGGTAACTCCCTGCCAATCCGGAATAAAAAAGGCCCGCCAGGTCAATGATGAGGGCAGGGACCAGAAACTTCAGGAGGATCAACGGTCCGCCTTTGCCCATGCCCAGCAGGGTGCACAAGAGCCCTGCCAGAAGTCCCACCAGCGTCGCCGCACCCAATCTCGGAACAGAACCTTTTGCCAAAATCAGGAAGAACATGGTGAAAAACATGGCATGCCCGGGAATATTTAAATGCAATCGAAATACGGCCCGGGTGATAACAATAAAGCAGGCGCAGAACGCCAGAAAGAGGGCTTCCTGAAGGGTTAATTTCTTCATGAGCGGGACCGCTCTTCAAATCCTCTGGCCTCAGCGGAAAGGGCGGCGGACCTGGCCGTTTTGAGCGCCCGCACCATGAGGGGAATCATCAGGCAGTGAAACTGCGCTTTCCAGTGAATCGGTTTCCAGGCGTAACGGATACCGACAGGTGCCCCGCGAAGCTGCTGAGCCATGGCGATTTCCCGGGTTTCGCGGGCAAAGAAGGGTACAAATCGCATGCTGGTGTAGAGGAGAAAACCCAGGCGTTCCGGCATGATTTTTTTCAGACCCCGCGTCATCTGCGTCCCCTGGGTGGTTCTGAGAAGGACCGTTCCCGGCAGGAAAAGAAGCAGAATCTGGCAGCCGGTCCGCAAACCCGGCCAAAGACCCTCCGCAAACCCGTATTTGATCAGATAAAGCACCAGAATAATCGCCATCTGGACCAGAAAAAAACGAATATCCCGCCACAGATTCATTACACCCAGTTGTGCGGAAAGATAATAGGCCAGGTTCATGGCCAGGAGGCCCAGCAATACCCACGGTTCCCGGGCGGCTATGGCACCTGCGGAAAAAGCCAGGGCCAGGACGATTTTCCATCCTGCCCCCAACCGGTGGATGGGGGAATCTCCGGCGCAATACTGAAACGCATTGCCCCTGAAACCACCCGTTTTAGTCCGTCCCCGCTTTTTCAATACGTCCCTCCTTTAAAACAAAGGTTTCGTCGGCCCAGGTCTCGTCCGGTAAAAACTCGTGAGATGCGATGACCACCGTTGTTCCCCGCGATTTACGTAAAAGCGACAGGGTCTTTAGAATGTCTTTTCTCCGAGTGAAATCGAGACCTGCAAACGGTTCGTCCAGCACCAGGATTTCCGGCCGGGCTGCCATTACCGATGCAAGGGCCACCCGGTGCTGCTCCCCGAAACTGAGGGTCAGGGGTGAATGGTCTTTCAAATGATCCACCCGGAAAATTTCGAGGGCTTCGGCAACACGGGTCTTCATATCCCGGGCGGCAAGTCCCATTCGTTTAAGGGAAAACCCCACTTCATCCCAGACCGTATCTTCAAAAAGCTGCCGTTCAGGGTTCTGGAATAGAAACCCCATTTTTCCAAAAAGCCTGTCCGAACGTGGCAATCCCACACCGGCCATTTTAATGCTGCCGGCCTCGGGTCGGATAAGCCCGGCCATGCATTTTAGAAGCGTGGATTTCCCCACACCGTTTTCACCATAAATGAACACGAGCCGCCCCGCGAACAGATTCAGGTTCAGATCGTCAAACAGGTTTCGGCCATTCCCCCCCGAAAAAAAGAGCCCTTTCATGGACAGCAGAGGCTTCAGGGTTCCAGCAGCCCCTGGTGATGTTCCACCATGCCGCCTCGGAGGAAAAAGGGTGAATTCACCCGGGAGCGCGCAATCAATCCTCTGGATACATCCCCCGTCCATGAAAACAAAACGGTCCGCCAGAGATTCAAAAGGGCCCAGTTCATGATCGGCAATCAACAGGGTGTGCCCTGCTGTCTTCAGCCGGCTCAACAGGTCCGTCAAGCGGCTTTTTCCATCCGCGTCCAGTTGGGCCGTGGGTTCGTCCAGGAGCAGAACATCCGGGGACGAGGAAAGCACCGATGCAATGGCCAGACGGTGGGCTTGCCCGGCGGATAGGGTTTCCACGTTTCGGGTCTCGAAACCGTTCAAATCAACTGCCGCCAGGCTTTCCTCAACGGCAGTCTTAATTTCCCGGGGGCTGAGTCCAAGATTTTGGGGCCCAAAGGCAACTTCATCTTCAACGCTGGCGCAGAGGAGATGGCTTTCCGCGTTTTGGAACACCAGGCCGGTGGAATGAGACCGGTTTCCTTCCGCAATCCGCATAACCCCTTTTTCGCGGCCACCTTTTAATAACCCTTTGAGGGCCAGAAACAATGTGCTTTTTCCACACCCAGATGGGCCGGAAAGACAGATGCATTCGCCGGGCGCTACGGATAAAGACACATGGGATAAGGCCCATTCCTCTCGGCCCGGATACTGATAGGCGTAATCCCTTATCTCTATGACAGGTCTCATAAAGCTAAACCTGGCGTTTGCAATAAAATCTCTGACATTATCCCTTTTTCTGCTTTTTCCCCAGGGATTTCCAAAACCCTTCGCTCGTTTTATGGGCGGGCAGGACAGCCCTGTTTCCCCACAGCCTGGGACGCAACCAGTTATGGGTAGAAACCAGGTCTTCGGGCGCCGGTTGTTTCGCATCCCGCTCCAGGGATGTCACCAGAATACGGGCATGTTCCAGTTCCCCTACCGTCACCTGTTCTGGAAAATCCCGGAGACCCCCGAATTCAATGAACCGACCGCTCCATCCGGAGGCGGTCAACCCTACGGCGGCGGCAGCCCCGATAATACCGTCGTTGGTCCCCCCGTGTCCGGACAGGTGAACACCGGAAGTTGCCCGAAGAGCATCTTTCTGCAAAACGACCTTACGGGTGCAAAGGCGACCGAAATCAACCAGAACCGACAGGTCTCTATCGCCGTTTGAGGCCACGCAGACCCCCGGATCGCTCCCCACAAGGGAATGCCGCTCCACGTGCGCCACGGCCCTTTCAATCAATTCCCCCAGCATGTCACCATCTGGCACATCCACCACCACACAGGCGGAACTGTTATGGGAAGTATACGGGATGTCGTCATGAAGCAGCAGCTGCTGACGCACCACTCCCCACATACGGCACCCTTCCGGCAGTTCCTTTTCGAACCACCGGGCCAGCTTACCGGTACCGCGGTTGGCATTTTTGTTGTCGGTGTCATCAAAACCGATATAGATGCGCATGATGTAATCCTAGCCAAAGATATTTGAAATTTTTAAAAACGAATATCGAATGCGGTTCAAAAATACCCCTAAATGCAACGTGTTACAAATGTGAGAGATGAACTCTCAGAGTGATTTCGTAAGAATCTAAAAATTAACCGCCACACCCCCATAAATCATCCTTCCGGCCGCCGGGAATCCGTAACTTTGCTCATAATTTTTATCAAAAAGATTGTCGGCCCCCACATAAACATCCAGAAGCCCGTTTAAAAGCGCCTGGTCGAACTTCAAGTTGACGATGGCGTAGTTATCCAGTTTAGCTTTTGTAAAAGGTTCTGACCGCTCGTAATAATACTGGTCCGCATTGTATATTACGTTGGCGTAGGCGGAAAAACCGAAGTGGAACGTGTATTTTCCCTCAAGGGTCAGTTTATGTTTGGGCCGGTACTGCAGCTCGTCTTTCGGGCTGTTGGGGGATTTATCCTCCGTATCCATAAAGGTATACCCCAGACGGAGCAGCACATTATCCACAAACCGGGTCTCCCCCGTGATTTCAAATCCCTGAAACCGGTATTTGTCGTAATTGTGATAGTAATCGTCGTCATACGGTTTTTCAATGTAGTCATTCACATCAGACAAAAACCCGTCAATGGCCACCCGGCTGTTCAGCGGCAGGGTCTGCTCAAAGCCCAGTTCGTAGTTATAGGCCGTCTCCGGTGTTAAATCCGGGTTTCCCTCACCAACGGAATATAGCTGTCGAAGGGTGGGGAATCGGATCTTTTTGGCGAAAGCACCGCGCACCCGCGACCCTTTGATAATATCGTAATAGGCGCCCGCCATGTAGCTTCCCTTGTTTTCGTTTTCGCCTTCTTCTTTGTTTTGCCAGTATTGACCATACCCCAATACCACTCCAAGACTGTCAAGGAGGGTAATCTCGTATTCCAGGGAAGTGCTGTAGAGCCAGAGACTAAAGGAATTATCGAAATTCCTGAATTCGTAATCCTTGCCCACCTTCACGTCCCGGATTTTCCCTTTGGAATCGTACGCCTGTTTCTGAGCATCCAGGGCCAGGGTGAAGGAACCGGCGCTGGAAAGATCCAGGGCCGTCTGAAGGGTCCCCCCCCAGTTTTTGGAGTTGCCATCTTCAAAGAATGTCCCTTTTTGGGTCATGGAATTATAGTTGTCATTATCATACCGGCTCGTATCCTCGTCATATTCGTTGTAATAGAACCAGCCTCTCATATCCACCGGTCCGGGGAGGTCGTAGCTTGTTGAAAACTGGGTATTAAAACCCTGAAAATGGTTGACCCGTTCATATTTGGGATTGTTGGCATAGGGATCCGGGTCGGTTTTGGTATTCTGTTTCGTGCTGGGGGGTTTGCCGTAATGACCGTTTACAAAACTGGCCACCAATCCCAGATCCCACTCTTCGGTGGGGGAATACCCGATGTTGCCGAAAAGATTGTTCCTTCGATTGTCGCTGTTATTCCGTTCACCGCTCCCCTGAAGCGGTGTCGCTTCAAAACTATTGGAGAGGGGGAAATCGTCCCGGGCCGCCACGCTGCCGCTCACGAAAAAGTCGGCATTTTTAGCAGCGCCCCCCACATTGAAACGGCCCAGACGGCTCGACCCCTCACCGATCTCGCCGGAAGCCGACCCCTGAACCCCTTCCTTTCCCTTTTTGGTGATAATATTGATGACACCACCCAGGGCCCCCTGGCCGTAGAGGACCGAACTGGTACCGTAGCTGACCTTGATTTTGGCGATGTTTTCCGTGGGAATGATGGCGGGATCGAATTGACCGTCATAAGTTGAGTTGAGAGGGACCCCATCCAGAAGCAGCATAACGTGGCGAGACCTGAAACCGTGGATATCAATCCTCGGAACACCGTCCGCGCCTGTCCGGATCACAACACCCGGCAGCAGTTCCAGTGCCTGGTCCAGAGTCCTGGCGTCTTTGTCTTGAATATCCTGTGCCGTCACCTCCCGAACGGTACCGGCGGTCTCCACCACGTCCTGTCGGGCGGAGACCACCACTTCACCCAGGGTATAAACGCCTTCGGTCATATCTTCCGTCTCAGCGGCAGTGACCGCGGGCAAAAACCATATACCCGTACTGATAACCAAAAATAACAAAAACAAACTTCCGAAAACACTCTTTTTCATTTGATTCTTTCTTCTCCCCTTATGCTTACAATGACATATCACAGCACGCAACCCGAGACACACCTGAGCAACGGCCCCGGATAATAGGCTTTTGAGTTATATTTTGTCAATTGATTTCTACAGAGACGAGATAAAAAGAAAAACAAACTCTAACATACTAATTATGACTAAAAAAGCGGCCCTAATAAATCGCTTTACAGGTTCCTCAACGGCTTAAAAAGGTATTCGAGACCGTTTACCTTGATCTCGTAAACGGTGCGCAACATATCTCCCAGTTTTCCTCCGGGAAACCCTTTTTGAGAAAACCAGACCACGTACGGTTCCGGCAGGTCGATCAGGAACCGCCCCTGATACTTACCAAAAGGCATTTTCATTTCGGCCAGTTCAAGAAGAACCGCCGGATCCGGCATGCACTGGTTTTCTTTATCCACGGAAGATTTTTGTTCCACGATGTTATCGTATAAAATTAGTGAGGGTTTTATCGACCGGTCCAGGCTCAGGCAATTCCTTTCTGCCAACCTCCATCACCCTCATCAACCATGCCATGTTGCCGCCCAGCACCGCCATGATCTGTTTCCCCTCACCATCCTGTTCCATCTCACCGGGGTTCATGCCGTGGGCCACATTCCAGTAATTGGCGCTGGGCATGATCATTTCTGAATAATTGATATAGTGGTTTAACGTGTCCACAGTGGGGATGCCGCCGGACCGCCGGACCGCGGCCACCGACGCGCCCACTTTGTGACGAAGAAGCCCGCCATTGACCGAAATCACGAAAAAAGCCCGGTCCAGAAAGGATTTCATGGTGCCAGCCACACCGGAAAAATGGACCGGTGACCCCAGCAGGATCCCGTCAGCAGCCTTCATCATCTGAATCCAGTCATTAACCGGGTCGTCTTCAACGGCACATCGTTCATTCTGTTTTTTCAAACAGGTATAACATGCCAAACACCCACGGACCTTCTCTTTCCCCACCTGGATCAATTCGGTTTCAATGCCTTGTTTTTCCAGCTCGCCCAACACCGTATTCAAACATCCTACTGTATTGCCGTTTTTCCGCGGACTTCCGTTAAATGCAACTACTTTCATAGCACTTCCTCCTTCATGTTTTTGTTTTCTTCTTCCCCTTCGCCTCCTGCATGCACTGCACCCGGTTCCCCTTAAAAATCGTGTCAAGACACTGGTTGCAGGAAATACAGGTTGGCTTGTAGTGGGGTTCTTCCCGCCATTTGTTCACGATGGACGG
>Ga0233431_1004275_pt1 | contig 15542 bp, 13 predicted proteins | sample SI_118_April2016_FD_179867 | JGI IMG/M metagenome (GOLD analysis project Ga0233431, IMG submission 179867) | Seawater microbial communities from Saanich Inlet, British Columbia, Canada - SI_118_April2016_200_MG | ecosystem: Environmental > Aquatic > Marine > Inlet | place: Canada: British...
TCGTATAGGGGCGCTTGACTTTCAGTTATCACCGACAGAGTATGTTCCAAGATCTTCAGAAAATGCGACACTAGAAGAATTAGTTGACTCTGCCGAACGTGTGGAAAAAGGAATTGCATTATCACCAGATCTTGATCAGGCGCTTTTTCATGGAAGTTCTATTGGTGGTGCCCGTCCTAAAGCACTCATTGAGGATATGGGGAAAAAATATATAGCCAAGTTTTCCTCCGGTACTGATCTTTATAGTGTTGTTAAAGCGGAGTATATTGCCATGCGAATTGCTAAATTAGCAGGCTTATCAGTTGCGTCGGTAAAAATGACAAAGGCTGCACATAAAGATGTGTTGTTGATAGAACGGTTTGATCGCATTCAGGAATCAAAAGGATGGTCTCGAAGGTGTATGGTCTCATCACTGACATTGTTTGGACTGGATGAGATGATGGCAAGGTACGCCAGCTACGAAATGTTTGCTGAAATAATTCGCCATCGTTTTTCTAACCCCAAGGAAAGCTTGAAAGAGCTATTCTCTCGTCTGGTTTTTAATATTCTTTGCGGTAACACGGATGATCATGCCAGAAATCACGCTGCCTTTTGGGATGGGAAAATGTTGAGCCTGACACCTGCATATGACATTTGCCCACAAGGGAGAACTGGCAATGAGGCCTCACAAGGGATGTTGATATCAAGTGACAATAACCTTAGTCAGCTTAAGACCTGTACGGAAACCGCTCATCATTTCCTGCTTTCAGAAAATGAGGCGCGTAAAATATTTAAAAAACAAAAATCAGTAATTGAAGATAATTGGGAATCCATTTGCGACGAAGCGGAACTCAGTGAGGTTGATCGTATGTTACTTTGGAAACGGCAGTTTTTAAATCCTTTTTCTATACAAGAAAATTAACCCTAGATCCAAATACTTACACTTTCTGAGGAAAGGCCAGGTCAAACCTTGAAAAAATTAATTCAGCACTTGCTTCATTTAAAGGAATTGGAACAGGTGTCGCACCCATAAGTATAGCACCAGGCGCAACTACAACCTGGTTGGAGAAATCTCAAAAAAGATTTTATAAAACAATAAATTAGCTATGGTATTTACGATATAGGGCAAGTGATGCAGGTTTCATAGGATGTATTGGGGTAAAATGGAAGTGATGCCAAGTGAATGATAGAAAGGGCTTGTGGAGGAGGCTGTCACCAAAATGACCTAAACAATTTTATTGTTGTAAAATAAGAATTAAATCAGTTATTTCATTCTATTAGATGTTATAAAACAATTGAGCATTAATTTCGAGACATTCTGAAATGATTTTCTAACAGACAGTGTTTTGTCGAAAACGCCGATGTGTCGGAAAACAAAAAATCAATCAATTCTAAGTTGGATTGTTAAAATACAATTATATTTCAGTCACTTGAGAAAAACAAGTAAATTTTGGACATAAATCATCTGTTAAGTCTCTAATTACTTAACTTACAGCCGGAAATAATATCTTGACCCTACAAGTGCCACTCCTGTGCTGGCCTTCCAGAATAAAGCAGTTACATTGGTTCCGAAAAACGCTAAAAAATGTTCCTGTTGAACTGGAAACAAAGAGATTTAAGGAAACTAAAGTATTTGCTTATAGAATCAAGAAAGCTGTTTGAAAGTAAAATTGATGCTCATTATACCGATTTTTTTGCGGTCCTATTACTGCTTAACAAGGACAGATACTCTGATTACAGTTCTCAAGGAAATGCTTGAATCAGTGATTTATTGGGGAATTAACAAAGTATTGATTATCAACGGTCATGATGGTAACATCGCTCCCATTGAAATTGCAGCAAGAGATGTAAAAATTCAATATCCGGATTTAAAACTGGCGGTACTGGATGCATGGTGGGTTACGGCAGGAAACCTCTTACCCAAAGATACGTTTGAAGTCTGGAATGGTATGGGGCATGGAGGGGAAGGTGAAACATCCATTGGTCTTGCTATTTTTCCGGAACTTTGTGATATGAGTCGTGCCGAAGGGATGATTCCGGAAATGGATGATAATGTAAAACTCGTATGGAATTTTTCTGATTTGACGAATTTGGGAGCTAGTGGAGCTCCTGAAAAAGCAACCCCTGAAAAAGGGCAAAAAATGAAAACAGTTCTTGTGGATTATCTAGTTGATTTTGTAAACCGCATGGATAAACAGGGCTGGAAATATATCAAAAAATAGGAGTAAAATAGGATATTGTTCTGGTTTTCACGTACCCACCCTCAAACGGGGAGGGTACGTACGAATCTATGTAACTATAAAAACTGACGATATAGTCAGCTTGTATTAACCATTTGATAAACATTTGAAAATGAAAATTGTATTTTACACTGCTGGTGGTACGATTGATAAAATCTATTTTGATAATAAAAATGCTTATGAAGTAGGTAGTTCTACTTTGGATGAGATTCTTAAAGAGGGAAATATTACTTTTGAATATAAAAACAAATTGATACTGCAAAAGGATAGTCTTGATTTAAACGACGAGGATAGAGACCTGATTTATCGAACAGTCAAAGCAGAGTCAAACCGGTTGATTGTTCTGACGCATGGTACCGATACCATGGTAAAAACCGCTCAAAAGTTGCAAACGATAAAAAATAAGGTAATCGTACTAACCGGTTCTATGTCTCCGGCGAGATTTAAATCCAGTGATGCGTTGTTTAATATTGCGTGTGCGGTTACGGCTGTTCAGACGCTACGCGATGGGGTCTATATCGCGATGAACGGAAAGATTTTTACACCGGACAAGATTAGGAAAAACGTACCGAAGAGTATTTTTGAAGAAATTTAGAAATTGCGAATCCATAAAATTACATCATTCTATAATTTCAGATGATTAATCATCATTGATTCAGGCTGATTTGCGCGTCAAAAAAATAAATCAAACACTCCCTTTTAAACGCAGCTGTCGACGTTAGCTTTACCGATACCGATTTGGATGGCGGGTAGTTGGCGGGAGAAGTCACAATGTCTTTGTTATGCGACAATGGAACCACCTAACAATCTAATAATATATGATAATTAACTAGTCATTCCAATTATATGTTGAAAGTAACATAGGTTATTCATAGGTCTTTTTAAAGCTTTTTACACAGACAAACAATTCAAAAATGATCTCGTAAAAAGATATCTTAGCTTAAGCCATATCCATGATTCTGAAATAGGAACTGATTTGTTGATAATATTCGTTCATCACTATTACTTGTTTGTTTTTAGGGTATTAATTACTCCTAAGTATATATTTTCATCTCTTTGTGAAAATTATCAACATCTCTAAAATTAATCAACTAAGCAAAAATTAAATAGTTAAAATAAACGAGAGATAATTGTGGAATATTTAATTTTTGGGACTGGGCGTGACTGATCCGCATAAGGACGTTTAGGCAATTTTCTACTCTTATGGTTTTCCTTTATTTTTAAATATCGTTCGTCTATTGAATTTGATGCTCTTTAAACAAATCAACATATTTACGGTCAGAACCTAAAAGATGATAAACAAACCACTCATTTAAATAATCCATAAATCCTTCATAGACCCCAGTTGCCACGTCATCTTGTGTTATCTGGCTTTCGAATATAATCAGTTTTTCAATAAATTCTTCATGTTCATTTTGATGCTGTTCCAGTTGTTGGAATTTGACCTGCTTCATTAAGGACTCTTCATGGGAGAAATGGATTTTTGCATATTTATTTAAAGCACGAACTAATTTATTAATATCCAAGCGAATCCGATTTTCCCCCAAAAATTCTTCCAGGGCATTTATAGCTTTAAGTAGAAGGACATGCTGATTATCAATGGATGGAATATCAAAATTCCAGCTTTTCTTCCATGCTTTCATATTTATTCTTTTAATTTAATCTTTAAAATTCATTTTTTACCAACTAAAAAATTCTATCTTTAATATAAAAAAACCATTCTAATAGTTTCATCACTTGCTTAATTTAAATGCTTATTAATCCATTTACAACAAGAATTAACAAAAAAAGTAAGCCGGCGCTAAGTGGAAAGCTAACTATATTATCTTAGGCAGATATACTTAAAAAGCCAACATAAAGTATTCAAAACCAATAGAAAGGAGTTAACATGGGTGATAAAATAAACATCGGTATTATCGGATGTGGCATTGCGGCTAATATATTGCACTGGCCTGCCATAAAATCACTACAGGATCAATTCACCATCACAGCTGTGTGTAATCATACTGAAGAAAAAGCAAACCAATTTTCGAAACTGGTGGGAGCGGAATACTCAAAAGATATCCCTATCTATCTTGACTACAAACAGCTTCTTGCACTTGAATCAGTTGATGCCGTTGCTATTATTTTACCGATTGAATTAAACTATGAAGTCTGCAAAGCAGCTGCAGAAGCAGGGAAACATATCATGGTTGAGAAACCCATAGCAGTGAACCTCGATGAAGCAAAGCTTCTTTTAGAACTGGAGAAGGAATTTCCCGATCTGGTAATGATGGTTGCTGAAAATTTCCGTTATCGACCGGTTTATGCAGCCCTCAAAAAAACAATTCAAAAGGACCTGATTGGAACTCCTTATTATGTTGAATGGAAAAACTGGGCGAATGTTGATCCAAAAGACAATCAATATGCCCGGACAAGTTGGCGCATTAATCATCAATACGAGGGAGGTTTTGTCACAGACGGCGGTGTACATAATATTGCAGCCTTAAGAGATGTTTTTGGAGATCTTGAGCTAACCGGATCCTCTAAGGTCCAGGTCAATCCGAAAATCGGACGAATGGATACATTTTCATATCTGTTTAGAAGCAAGGGGCGAGAGGGGATTCCTCCAGTTTCAGGTTTGCTGCAGATGTTCTTTAGTGTCAAACGCAAAACATCAAAATCCCTGATTATTTTAGGTTCAAATGGAAGTCTTGAAATTGAGGATGATACCTTAACTGTATTTGAAGGTGATGATGATTTTTCGATATCTTCTGAAAAATTTCCGGATGATGGTGGATATGAAAATGAATATAAAGATTTTTATTCAGTGATTACGCAAAATACCAAGATTAAAAGCTCTTTTTATGAAGCCTATTGTGATTTTGAAACAATCATGCATGCCTTAAAGCAAGCGAACCAACTATAAACTTAAACTCTAATTTTTGGAATAACTGAGATCCGGTTTTAGTTTCCCTCTGAGTTTTTCCAAAGCTTCTTAACGAAGCACACTCGCATCCCTTAAAGTCCGAGTATGGAATTTGCTGAAAACGCATTGGGTTCAATATTTAAGAAAGCGATATCAAAAAAGGAAAAAATTGACACAAGCCCTATATTAAGACTAAATTATAGTCATACTGGAAAAATTATTAAAACCATTTCAAAGAGTCGGCAATGAAATATAGCACATCGGTCAGGCCAATTAGTTATTTAAAAGCTCACGCTTCAGAAATATTGAGGCACTTAGATGAAGACAGGCAACCGCTAATAATAACACAAAACGGTGAAGCTAAAGCAGCTTTGTTGGATATTCATGAATATGAAGAAATCATGGAGAGTTTGGCAATGTTAAAACTTATAGCCCAGAGTAAAAAAAGCATATCAGAGGATAAAGTCAAACCATTTCGAGACGTATTCAAAAGCATTAAAGGTGAAGCATCCAAATAGGTGTTATGACAACAAATAAAGTTTTGATGTCTAAAGAAGCAGAAAATGATCTTCGAAATATTTTTTCATACGTTTCTTTTCATGATTCGAAGGAAAGAGCTTTGACGCTTTTGGAAAATCTTCAAGAATCATGTGCAAAACTTGAGGAATTCCCAAATAGGGGCCATATTCCGAATGAATTGAAACGGTTTTCGATCAATGAATACTTAGAAATTTTCTACAAACCTTATCGGATCATTTACGAAATTAATAATCACACCATATATGTGCATTGTATCATTAATGGCCGCAGGGATGTGGAAAGTGTTCTGAGGCAAAGATTAATAACATCCTGATTCATTTTAGTTGAAGATCAGGAAACATTCTGTGATTTCTTGTCAAAAGAAATAGGTCTCGTGTCCCCCGAATTCAAAGAGTTTTCCTTACAATCCCTTTGCCCTCCACATATTGTGGAATTTGCAGGACGCTATAAAGAACGCTAGTGTAAACAGGACCAGCATAAGCAGGCTCAGCCAGACCGGAAAGAACGTAGAACGCCCAAAAGCAAAGCTAATTAAAGCGTTTGCGTATGATAACGGCGACAACGGTGCTATCCACTGAACCCAGGTAGGCATTTGTCCAATCGGCATGAATATTCCACTCACGAAAAGCAGCGGTAACCGGACCAAGTTCGACAACAGCATGATATTAGAGGGACCACTTGCAGGGGGTGCCGCGAGAAGTACGCCTAAAGAGGCAAAGTTCAGTGCGCCCAGCACGATTCCGGTAATGAGCATTGGTACGTTCACGACAAACACCTCCGTCAGAACAAGCCCCAGCAAAACCGGAATAACTGAAAGACAGGTTCCGAAAACAAACCCACTGATCACGTCTCCCACCAGTATCGCATGCAGTGACACCGGAGTGGAAATCAGACGTTCATAGGTCTTGGTGTTACGTTCCCAAGGGGTTACCAAAGGCCCGACTGCGCTCGCCGTGAACCAAAGTGCCATAGCAACCATGCCTGGAACGACGTTTTCAGCCGTGATAGGACGCCCCATCTTAAACGCAAGGAAGAAAAATACCGGGAAAAGAACCCCGAAGATCAGCACGGGCGGCTTTAGATAGTACAAGTATGCGTTCTTCTTCAGAATGACCAGCGAACCATGCAACTGCCGGCGCCAAGTCTGAGCCGTCTCTCTCCGAACCATCATTGCAAGCTCCTCTCTTCACGTCCGCTCGTGAGGTGGAGAAACACGTCCTCCAGACTGGGTTTGCGGTTGCCAAGATCCGCTATTTCCAATCCCCTGCTGTCCGCCAATCGGACAACCTCGGTCACCACTTGGCCGGGAAATCTGGAGTACAACCGGAAAGTACGATTGTTTACGTCAATCTGTGAAACGCCTGGTATCGACTCGAGCTCAATACACTCCGGGACGGCACCCGCAAAACGCACTTCGATGTATTGACGGGAACTTATAGTTGAACGCAGCTTTTCCGGAGTGTCTATGGCAGCTATGCGGCCTTTGTCGATTATCGCTACCCGTGAGCACATTTCACCAGCCTCGCTCATGTTGTGCGTGGTTAAGAACACAGTGAGGCCGCTCCGGTTCAGATCGCTCACTATCTGGCGTATCATCCTCGCGCTCTGGACGTCCAGCCCGCTGGTGGGTTCGTCGAGAAATAGCACTTCTGGACCCGTTACCAATGCAGCGCACAACATAAGTCTTTGCCGAAGCCCCTTGGAAAGCGCTCGGGCCTTCTGTTTCTTTCTCTCCGCTAGTCCGAGTGCGTCAAGCAGGCGCTCTGCTTCCTGGAAGCGTCGGTGTCGCGCAACACCGTGCAACTCTGCCATGAGCATAAGATTTTGCCAGACAGAGAGATCGAGGTATACATTTGCCTCTTCGGGAACGACGGCGATGTGTGCTCTCGAAAGCAACGGCTCATTACGAATGTCGTGACCTTGTATTGTAGCGGTACCCTCCGTGGGATCAATCACACCGGTGAGCATGCGGAGGGTCGTCGTCTTACCAGCTCCGTTTGGTCCCAAAAATCCGAAGATCTCGCCTTGGTAAACCCCGAACTCCACGTGGTCCACCGCAGCCAACTGACCAAACTTTCGTATCAGACCTTTAACCTCAATAACGGTTTCCTTTTGCAAATAGTTTCCTTGCCGAACAAGTTATTGTGCAGTTCTGGATATCATTCATTTCTGCTAAAAATTTGACACAAATATGATTGTAAAATCTAAATTTTCCAGATGGATAACACTTCGAAGCTGAATGATATCATGATTAAATAACATGTTGAAAGTCCCGGATGTGCTTCTGAAAGACATAATCCTTACTTTACTTTGTTTCATATGAATTTATACCAGTTCCAAATTCTCTTAACTGATAACGGTAACTTACTCCAAAATAAAAACAAATTCAAGTCGACCGAAGCCTCCTATTGAAATATTAAGACTTGGATTCTCTTTCTCCCGAATTATTTTCGATTTCTTTATTCCGCAACTCAGCAGTATCTCTGATCAGTTTCGCAACGACAATGATCTTATCAACAACATCAACGACGAATCTAATCTTGTTCATAATCACTTCACATAAATTTATGCAAATCAGCACTGCTGTACGACTCACTGGAACCATACGGATCAAGATACCAATGTATTTGCATTTTGAATTGCCACATGAACATTTGATTGAGTCGTCAAAATCGATTAATACGTGTTCCAATCGAAAAAAATCTGTCCTTTCATGCCTCCATAAAAGACCACTTTATAAGTATCCCAAAAGGAATCCCAGTGACTTCCGTTAGATAAAAAATTCCAACAAAAATAAAGAAAATAATAAGTTAGCTATAATTTTAACAAGTTAGTGCGGATACAGCAGGTGATATGAGTAGTATAAGGAGTAAAAATGTCTCAGATTGCCTATAAAGTAAAACTCTGGTATTGATCATTGAACAAACACTATTTGGTTGAAATTCTGGAAAGTATCCCAAGCAGTGATCGCAGACTAAGAACGTTGGGCAAAAATTTTAGTACCGACACGATCCTACAACCTGAATACAGTACCAAATTAAATTATGATAGACACCCCAAGACAAGCAAAGCAATGGATTACGTCATTTATTGAAGAATTTATCAATATTGATCCGGACAACACACTTCAACTAGAAACTGGAGAAAAAGCCTGGGAAAAACCTTTGGTCGGATTTGCAAATGGCGCGGATGACTATTTTCCCTTTTTCAAGAAAGATATTGGTGAGTTTTTCTGGTTACCAAAAGAAGCTTTGCAAAAAGGATATTCAGAAATCGATTTTGAACCATCTAAGCTGACTGTTATCTCCTGGGCCATCCCACATACGAAACAGATTAAAATGGAACATCGAAAAGCAACACAAATTCCTTCGGAAAGATGGAGTCGCGCCAGGCTCTATGGAGAGGCTTTTAATAACAAGCTTCGGCAACGTGTTGTGGATGTACTGACACATAAAGGATATCACGCAGTTTCTCCGATGCTACTCCCCTCCTTCAGGCGTGAAGATTCTGCTAAATATGGATATGCCTCATCTTGGTCAGAAAGACATGCAGCGTTTGTTTGTGGCCTTGGAACATTTGGACTATCTGATGGGTTGATCACTCCAGTAGGGAAAACAGTTCGCTTTGGATCTGTGATCGCAGATATTGAAGTTGAACCTTCACAGAGACCTTACAATGACCCTCATCATTACTGCTTATTTTTCAGGGATAATTCTTGCACAAAATGTGCGGAACGTTGCCCTGTTAATGCAATAACTGACGATGGGCACGACAAAGCTAAGTGTAAGAACTTTATCAGGGAGAAACTCACTCCGGCCATAAAGTCTAACTACAAGATTGAGATTCATGCTTGTGGCTTGTGCCAGACAAAAGTCCCCTGCGAATCTAAGATCCCAAAACCAAGTCAAGTCTGACAAGATCGCCTGAGACTTTAAGCGAAGTCTCACTTTAGGCTACTCATTTAAAGCCAAATTCCTTCTACCCAAACCCCAGCCCTATTTAGCCCATTTCATATGTATTCCAAAGGAATTCCCAGTAAATAAATTGACATTGGAAATTTACCATACTATTTTATAAAACAACAAATTAGCTATGATTTTAACGAGTTAATGCAAGTGCATCAGGTAATATGGGAAGTATAAAGAGGATTTTGGTGGAGGTGGCGTTTATTTGACTACTATTTTAATAATTTCAACTGAAGGAACAATCTTAAATAAAATCGAAGATATCTCAAATGAGTATTTTATTAGATATTTTTCAACCTTTTTTATCTTCTAATATGTCTAAAAACTTGTATGTCATTTTTATAAAATCCGCCTCAGTTATTATACCAACAAGTTTAAGGCCCTCTACAACAGGAAGACAGCCATATTTATTGTATATGATTTGTTCTATAGCCTTCTTCAGATTTGCTTCCTGACTAATAGTTTGAACATCGGTATTCATCACATCCCTTAAAGAAATGCATTGGTGAATTTCTTGCTGATCATCTTCGTCCATGTCTGCTAAGGATGATACACTCAATTTCAGCAAATCTCGGTGAGTGAGTAACCCGAAAGCTCTTTTTCTAAATTTTCAGTTAAACTGAATTGAGTAGATCAATAGTTACCGATAAAAGTATTGATCAGGATTTGATAAACTGTATTGTTTATCTAAATCTATCAAAGTATCTATTATAGTTCAGTGTCATCATACGATTCGGCAAAGGAAAGAGAAAAAATTTCCACTTTTTTATAATTTAATTCTATCCCCATCAAAATTGACTATTTAACACTTCCGGTTCATATTAAATAATTTCTAATAATACTTTTTTTTGTAAGGATGATCTTTTTTAGAAATCAGCCAAACTGAACAAAATTCTATTTAAGATTCATTTTTTTTTCTATATAATGCACTCGAAAAAATCTTGTCCTAATAGTCGTCCTAAAATTGACCTAACTGTAGGGGTGTTAATTGGATTATGAGCATTAAAAATCCGGATTGGCATCTTTCAGGTTATTTCTTCAGCCTCGCTGATACAGTACATTAAGTGTCTTGGCGATTTAGCGTCTCCGATAAAGTGAAATTCGCAGTTCGTCTGGTTTTCAATGTTTTTCATATCTCGTATGGAAACGTGCTTTTCAGAAATCACCACTGTGTCAAAATCTGTTAGCTCTATTTGTTCCCCGACAGAATTAAAAATCACACCATGTGCTTTAAAGGTCTTGATGGAGACTTTTTTATAAAGCTTTACATAATTTTTTTTCAATCTTTCCCTTAGATAGTATCTGTCATTGCTTGACAACTCCTCTGCAAAGCTTTTTTTCCTGTTTAAAACAACCACGCACTTGCCTTGATCAGCTAGATAATCCGCAGTAATTAATCCTGTCATACCGCCACCAATTACGATAACCTTATCACCAACTGCTTCCCCCTTTAATATGTCGACATTGGTGGCCAGCTCCATTTCAGTATCAAGCAAACCCTTAATGATCGGCGTGTCCGGTATTGAACCAGTGGCCAGGATTACTTTATCCGGGTTTATTTCTTTGATGAGCTTCAAAGACAATTCAGTATTATAACGAATATCAATTTTTAGTCTTTTAATCTCATTTTTAAAAAAGTTATTGATGTCATTGAGCTCGCCGCGGCCAGGAGCTTTGGCTGCGAGAGCCAATAATCCGCCTGTATCAGGTTCCTTTTCGCAGATAACTACCTGGTGCCCTTTCAGCTTAAACTGACGTGCTGCCGCCATTCCCGCTGGACCTGCTCCTGTCACTAATATCGTAAGGGCTTCATGGGGTGGAGTTTGATCTTTTTTTTGATATTCCCTACCTACATCAGGGTTAACAACGCAGGAACCTGCTTCTTTGGCTAACACTGCATGAATACACCCCAGGCAGCAGCCAATACAGGGCCTTATCTGATCGATTTCTCCATTTTTTGCTTTTATTGAATAATAGGGATCAGCCAGTAGTGAACGCCCGAGAGCGATTACATCTGCCCTCCCATGAGCTAAGATGGCGTCGGCAAAAACCGGATCTTTGATTCTTCCCGCTGTGATTACAGGAATTGATACTACTTTTTTTACGGCTTCGGCCAGATGAACAAAACAGCCCTGCTTAGCATACATCGGTGGAATTGTCAGTTCAGTGGACCCATAAACACCACCTGAAACATGAATATATGCCACCCCAGCTTTTTCCAGCAATGGAGCCAATCTTTGCGCATCTTTAAGTTCCCATCCGTTTTCTATATAGTCATTGCCATTGATTCTAACTCCAACTGGAAAGCTATTGCCCGTTTTTATCTGAATATCTTTAAGAACCTCAAATAGAAACTTAATCCTGTTTTCAAATGAGCCACCATAAGCGTCTGTTCTGATATTGGAATTGGGCGAAAGGAACTGATTGATAAGATACCCATGAGCACCATGAATTTCAATGAAATCAAAACCAGATTTCTGGCATCTTAAAGCGGCATCGCCAAAACAAGAAACCAGTTCTCCGATTTCATCCAAATTGAGTTCCTTGACCTCCCCTTTAACTACAGCGGGAGCTGGAATTGGGGAAGGGGCGACTTTTTTCGGCAAGTATGATTGCCTGCCACCATGTAATAGTTGAACACCAAATTTTGTATCAAATTTCTTTACTTTCCCGACCATGGATTTAAGTGCAGGAATACAACGGTCATTATACATTTGAGGAAGATCGGGTAACTCCTGTCCACTGCGGTGAATACTTCCTCCACCTACCAGCATCATGCCAATTCCACCTTTTGCCCTTTCGACGAAATATTCGGTCAATTGGTCAGTCACATGGCAATGTTCATCCACACCAAAATTAATGCTCATCGCCGACATCATAATTCTGTTTTTTACCGTCATGCTTCCGATTTCAATCGGTGAAAAAAGGTGATTCAACATATCTGAATATTCCTAAAAAAATATTTATTGAAGTTGTCAATAGGTGTCAATGGTTTATGGGGCAAGTAGCAAGCAAAATTATTGTGTTAATATTTGGTCCACTTATTTGCTGTTAACACTATCTTTATATTGATGATCAGGCAAGAAAGTTCTATTTGGAAAATCGTTTAAATTTGTAGGATCACTGGTTAGAGCTGGAGGGACGAAATCCTGAATTGTGAATAAATAGTCCTTAGCGGTAAAAACCTGCAATGCTTATCTCATGCGAGTTGAGCCAGATCAATTACAAATAAGATTGGAATATTTTTTTTCATTTTTTGGATGACTAAAAAGCTTCAGCAGGTAAGTATTCGGTGATTCCGTGCCTCTATGAAATTGCAAGCAATGGTTTAAATTTTTTTGACAAAGGGTAGAGCCAGATGTCTTTGATGGGGACGCTTATTTTTCCTGCAGGGCCGAGTTTGCCTCTGCCTTTAGTTTGTCCCACACGTATCCAGTTAGCTGCCTTATAGCATGTTCCGGAAAAGCGAGATTGTTCTACAAAGGTTTCAAGAATCACCGGACGATATCCATAACGTAAGTGCCAGTCGTTGGGCAAACATTTTGCTGCCATAGCAAGCGTTTTAGATGCCAGCCCTTTGGATTGAATCCAGGGCAATATCAAGAACCGGGAGTTATTCACCACCCGATGCAGATTTTTTTCTCTTTGCTGCATATTCCAACCAATAAAAAGATCACGGGGTTTTGTTTGCCAGGCTGCTGCTCCAAATCCAAGCATTCCTAAGGGGGTGCTACAACCTTCAGCAGTGATGAAGTAGCGTAGTTGCGCCCCTGGTAGTGGGGTATATCCAAGATAGTGATATCGCTGGATGTATTCGTTCCATAATCGAGAATCTGCTTTTGAAATGACTTTTTTCAACGCTATTCTTGGAAGCAGGTGCACTGGATTTGATATCAAAGTGCCAGGATTTGTTTTTTCACTGGGTTTGATTTGAGGAACTCCTTTTTTACTCCTGGGCGCTGGTAATCGAATTAGGCCGTCTCGCTCCATCCGTAACATCGCTACTCGGCAGCTCATGTCCTTAAGACCATCATCAGGTTTTCGCCAGTCCAACTTGTCGCATACCAGTCTGGACAACGCGGCACGAGAATGGGCGCGGGTATCAGCGATCAAACTGCGTATCCATTCCATTTCATTTTCACTAAATTCTCTACCGCAATATCTTTTCATGAAGTGTCTGATATCGAAGGTGTGCGAAAAGCGGCCAAACGTTGATCATCCATCATCCACGGGAGGAAAGAGTTGAGATTATCGGGGGAGCAATTCCCGGCTTCGGCACAGGCCTCAAGAAAGGTCTTGAGCCAATAGCGTGGATTGATGCCCCAGTATTTTATTGTCATGAGGACAGTGAACATGGATGCTGTTAACATGGCACTCCAAACGCTTCCCGAACCAAAATAGTTCTTTCGCCCCACTACGGGGGGACGTAGTGCATTTTCGCCTCGGTTGTTATCCATGGGAATTTCTGGATGGTCGGCAAACAAAGTGAGGCCAAACCAGTGGTTTTTCATACTCTTTAAGGGAGATTTCCAAGATTCGGAAATTTTCTCGTTATGAAGATCCCGATCCCTTTTTTCAACGATTTGATCCAAACAAGCACAAAGTTTGAGGTCTCGTTGCTTAAATTCCACAGAATCTTCGAGAGCGTTGAGACGCCGATTATTAAGATGATAAAGGGTACCAATCGTTTCAACCCATTTCAACGCCCACTCTTCCGATTTAGGCCATTTGCGGGCTAGATCCAGAAAATCACGTCTTTGATGCGCCCAACAGAATGCCAGTAAAATCCAAGGAACCTCTTTGGAGATGCATTTATACGCACTGTATCGGTCGCAGACAATCACCTTAATATCATCGTTTTCGCGATTTTCTTTTATGTCTTCTGTTTTAAAGTAATTTCGTAAAACTGCGGTGGAGCGCGTCGGAGCAAGGACATAAACGACAACATCTTGGGAACGAAAGACCCAAAGGTACCAGCGATTCCCGTCTTTCCCTTCCAATTTGGCAAAGACACGCCACCGTGTTTCGTCAGCATGCCAATAGTCTTCTTTCAGTGAATGTTCCCAAAATGCATTCATAATGGGGTCGAAAAGAGGTGCTATTTTTTTTAATCCACCAGTGATTGTTCCCTGAGCTAACTCCAGTCCGTAGCCTTTCAGGCTTTCCAGTAAGCGATTTGTTGGATTGCAATACAGAAATTTATCCAGCAAAATCGTTATCCACACTGATATTCCCAATTTCCCTTTAGGGATCAACCGATTTGGGGAAGGTGCTGTAATCATTCCTAACCGATTTTTACAGTTGCACCCAAACCGGACTCTTTTTTTTCGGTAGCGACGGCGATAGGCTTTTACTTCTAATTCCACCACCTCGCAGTCATCGGTCTCTGGCATTTCGTCTCCGGCCCCACCACAAATCGGGCAGTTCGCATCTTCTACTTCTAAGGTCGTCTCTTCCACAGGGAGATTATTCAGAAGGGTTCTTCCATGTCCCTTCCCTCCCTTTTTTTGCCCTCTTGGGCGAGCGGGAGCTTGGCTGTTGTTCCATTTTTCTTTTTTGCTGGAGTTTTTTTCAGTTTTTTTTCCGAAGACTCGCTGATTCAGATCACGGACTTTTGCCTTAAGTTTGGCAACTTGGGTTTTCAACTCCTGTTCTCGAATGGTAGCACGTTCATGCTGTACTCTCCAGAACTCTACACCAGCCCGGAGTTCACCGTACTCTTTCTGCGTCAATGTGACAAACCCTGCCGCTGACGGTGAAACACTGCTTTTAAACTGTGTAATTATGGAATTCATGCCTTTGATAATACACAAACAAACCGACTGTGTCCCGTACTTTTTTCATGTATTGAGAGAATACTGTTTATAGGAGAGGAGTCTCACTTGTGACACGGGATCACCGAATACTTAC
>Ga0233431_1004279_pt1 | contig 15529 bp, 8 predicted proteins | sample SI_118_April2016_FD_179867 | JGI IMG/M metagenome (GOLD analysis project Ga0233431, IMG submission 179867) | Seawater microbial communities from Saanich Inlet, British Columbia, Canada - SI_118_April2016_200_MG | ecosystem: Environmental > Aquatic > Marine > Inlet | place: Canada: British...
CCCCAGCTTTGTGCCCCAGGAGGCGGGGATCTACAGTTTCTCTCTTGTAGTGCGAGATGGAGAGTTGGAGAGCCCGTCGGATGAGGTGGTTGTCACGGTGGTCGCCCAGACGGATGTGCCGGAAGCGAATACGCGACCGGTCGCCGAAGCGGGGCAGGATAAGGACGCTACGGTGGGGGAACTGATTCGTCTGGACGGTCGCGGCAGCACCGATGAAGAGGGGGATGGGCTGACCTACGCCTGGGTGCAGACCGGAGGACCAGGGGTGGAGTTGCAGGGGGGGGACAGTGCACTGCCCGAGTTCGTTCCCGGAGGACCGGGGATCTACACCTTCTCATTGGTGGTCCACGACGGCCAGGAACAGAGTCAGGTGGACGAAGTTACGGTCACAGTTCTCGCAGTGGAAGGACCGGATGAACCTGTGGTCAACCAGCCGCCGGTTGCCGATGTTAGGGGGCCGGAGGAAGTCGAGGTGGGAGAATTGGTTGAACTGAATGGGAGTCAAAGCTTCGACGACGACGGGGATATGCTGGGATATACCTGGTCGCAGATTGACGGGCCAGGGGTGACGTTATCCGGAGATAATACTGCTTTTCCTTCCTTTATTCCCTCCGATCCGGGTGAATACATTTTCGAGCTGGTTGTCGACGATGCCATAGATGAAAGCTCGCCGGCCCAGGTCAGAGTACGCGTTATCGAAGGTGGGTTACCCGACCTTGGACTGCCGAGGATTGCGTTTTCATCGAACCGGGATGGCAATCCGGCCGTATTTGTAGTCAACATACTGGGGAGAGAACCGCGGAAGTTAACCAACGGGGACGGCGGGGGGGATGTCTCTCCGGAGGCGAGTCCCGACGGTCTGCGGATCGCCTTTGCCTCATATAGAGACGGGCGGTTCGATCCGTTCGACAATGCTCCTGCGGCCGAGATCTACGTGATGAACGACGATGGTAGCGGACTCTTTCGATTGACGGATAACGAATTCCCCGATGATGATCCGACGTGGGCACCGGACGGTTTCCGCATCGCCTTCGTCAGCGCCCGCCATTCCGGGGATTACGGGTATGTAAACAGCGATATCTTCGTGATGAACGACGACGGCAGGGGGCAGAAAAATCTCACCCCGGAAGAAGGGGGGTTGGAAAGTGAGCCGGACTGGTCTCCGGACGGCCGCAAGATAGCCTTTACCTCCTTCCGCGATTTCGATGCCCTGGGGAATATCCAGAGCGAGATCTACATCATGAACGACGACGGCAGCAACTGGGTGAATGCCAGCCGGAACGACGCCATCGACGGCAACCCGGACTGGTCCCCGGACGGCCGCAAGATCGCCTTTGCTTCGAATCGACTGGGGAACAGCGAAATCTTCGCGATGAATCCGGATGGCAGCGGTGTAGTCAATTTGAGCCGAAGCCCGGACTCGAATGACTGGAATCCAGTGTATGGGCCCGAGGGACGGGAGATCGCCTTTCTCTCGGATCGGGACGGGGGGCAGGAGATCTTCATCATGGGTGCTGGAGGGCTCAACCAGCGCAAACTCGTGGACGGTTTCTCCGCGGCTGCCTGGCCATCCTGGCTGCGGGTCTTCGAAGGAATGGCAAAGCCACTGAAGTAAAGAAACGGCGTTCAGTTCTGCGTCAACGAGCTGGTGGCATTTCGGAGGGAACCTGGATAGACGATCCGGAGGTTGCCGATCCCGCTCCTGATGGTGGTTTTCGCCGTCCCCTGGGAGCCGCTGAGAAGTACGCTTTGCTCATCGGCGCCAATGACTACATCAAAGGACCGGGTAACTAGGATCTGCGCAGCTGCGAAAATGGTGTGGTGATTCCGCTAACAATGTGACCATCATCCTCGATGCCAGTCACTCCGGTTCCGGCACGCGCGACATCACCCGCTTCCGGGAACGCTGCGTGGATTTTGAAGCGACCTCGAGGAGCCGGGCAATCGCCATCACTTCCACACAGGCATCTCCCGCTGCGACGGACGGACAGCCGGAGGTGGCAAAACCGCCAGCGATTTCAGATTAATCTCAATGGGCAACCGGTCCACTGACTATTTGATCCTCGATGCGCGATGAGGAAGAAGCAGTCCCATGGAAGGGTATCACTACAGCAATGTCAAAAAAAACGGGTTGATTCCGCGGGGATAATCGCCATGTCGAAAAAAAGAAGGCGCCGGGGTTTTTGGATGGGATTCTTGGTCCTGATACTGGCTGCGGGGGCCCATGCCGAAGAGGCGCAGGCCTTTGTAACCGGAGTGAAAGGCAAAGCCCGAATTGGGCGGGCTGATGGGAAGGACGTCGCAACCAAAGTGGGGAATCAGCTCTTTGTGGGAGACAAACTGCACGTCAGTGAGGGGGAGGTGATCTTGATCTACCTTTCGGGGCGGAGTGTAAAAATCGGGGCAGGGAAAACCCACTCTGTCAAAAAGGGGAAGGACAAGGCATCGCCTCTTATGAGGCGGATCAAAGATACGCTTGGGGAGATTGCCGGCCCGCAGAAGGATGCGGAGCGACCGGTTGTCCACGGCATGGTTCGAGGTTTCGCAGGGTTGACCGGGGCGCTGCCGGCAAACAGCCGGGTGAGTAGCGGCAATTTTGCTTTTGAATGGGATTCGCTCGAGGGGATCGAAGAGTACGAATTTACTCTGGAATCGGCAAAGGGAGAGGTGCTGATCACACGCACGGTGACGGGAAGAAGACTGGCTGCCGAAGAATTGGCGTTGAAGCCGGGGAGGCGCTACGTCTGGAAAGTAGAGGAGACCAATACCTTTCTACCCCGCAGTTCGGGCAAGAGCTGGGTGCTGGTGGCGACTTCCGAGGATGGGGGGGCTTTGCGTCGAGAACTGGACGAGGTGGTGGGGACATACGACGAAGAGACGACGGTGATGCTACAGACGGCCATTCTCTATCGGGGAGAATACTTCTTCGAAGCGGAGAGAGTATTGCAGGAAGTACAGAAGAAACGGCCTTTAACAGAGGCGGAAAAGCGGATTTTGCTGGCGACCTACGTCGAGATGAAACGCTGGGAGCGCCTCCCGGCCGACGACACGCCGAACGCTGGTTCTCGCACCGAGACAAGATAACGGTTGGAAGGAGGGATGTGCTATGGCGCGTCTGGCCTTGCACTCAAAGCTGACCTCTCTGGCTTCGGCGCTGGTGATCGCCTATGCGGCCAGTCTGATCACCTATCTCCTCAGCCTGCTGGGGCCGATGCACAATGCCGAACAGGGGACGCTCGATTGGCGCTTTCTCTTCCGCGGGCCGGTGGGCGAGAAACCGTGGGAAATAGCGCTGGTGACCGTCGATGAAGAGGCGGAACTGCCCTACTGGGCCCCGGTGCCTCGGGCCCATCTGGCGGAGGTGGTCCGGGCTCTGTCCCGTAGCGGAGCCCAGTTGATCGGCCTGGATTTCCATCTCGACAAGCATTCGTTCGACGCTCGCGGGGATTCCCTGCTGCGCGCGGCGATCCAGCAAGCGGGGAATGTCGTGCTCGCTTCCTACTTGGATGCGGATGAGCAGGGAGAGATGGTGGAGATCCCCCCCCTCCCTTTTTTCGCCGATGTTGCCCTCGACTATGGATACGCCACTTTTTTTACCGATAATTCGCAGGAGTCGGTGCGCGAGGGGAAGGTGGCCAGCGGCGTGGAGGGACGGCATGCTCTGTCTCTCGGGGGATGCCTGTACGCCCATATTTCAGGGATGTCCACCGGGGAGATCCGGCAGTTGCCCTGGAGCAAGCGCCATCAGGAGCTGCCTGGGTGGGAGCACGACTACCGCCAGGTAATCGATTACAATGGCCCTCCTTTTCAGTTTTACCGCCGTCTCGATGGCGAAATGCTGGGAGGCATCGCCGCCTTCCACAGTCATCAGGTGGTCGGTCTGCCAGTTGAACTGGGGCGACGCTTTTTCGCCGATCGCATCGTGCTTCTGGGATCGGGGTTGAAAGATGCCCCGGACCTCTATCGCACCCCCTTTTTCGCTGAGAAATACGACTTCCTGCGCGCTTTTGGGGTGGAGATCCACGCCCATTTTCTGCACACCCTGCTCTCTGCTGACAAGCTTTCCCAAGCCGGTTTTTTTCTCACCGGCTTCCTGGTATTGGGGGCGGCGTTCCTGGCCGCTCTGGTTGCGGTTCGACTAAAACCTTACTGGACATTCCCGCTGGCTCTGGTTATCACCGGCCTGGTCTGGGCGTTGGGTTTCTACCTTTTCCAGAGCAGGTATCTCATGTTGCCGCTCATCACGCCGACTGTGGCAACCTGCCTGGCCTGTCTGCTGGGCTTGATATATGTGGGATCTACAGATGGACGGCAAAAGAACGAGGTGAGAGACCGTTTTGCCCCCATGGTCGACAAGGGACAATTGCAGCAGATTCTGCAGCAACCGGAGACCTGGAGTACCGATGGGGAGGAGCGGATCGTCTCGGTCCTGTGGGTGCAGATGCCGGAAAGGGATTACCATGCCAGTTCGGCTCGGGAGACCGTGGCTTTCTTCCAGGAGGCGTGGGAGAAGCTGTCGGCGCAGATCTTCAAGAATGGGGGAGCCGTTTTCCGCTACGAGGAGGATGGATTGGGAGCGGTCTTTGGGGCTCCTCTGGGAGAAAAGAATCATCCCCTCCAGGCGGTTCTGGCAGCAATCGACCTGGCCGAAGCCTGGCAACGTTTTGCAAAGGAAGGCGGGGGGGAAGGGAAACTGAAGCTGGGAGGAGATACCGGGCGTGTCTTTCTGGGTGAATTGGGGAGGGGGGAGCGCCTGGCTTACCGGGTGCTGGGTAGACCTGTCGGGCGAGCTCGGAGTTTGGCCCAGGAACAAGAAGTGGGAGAAGAAATTCGCATTTCCCGCGAACTCTGGCAGCAGGTCGAAGAGCAGATTGAGGTGGAGATAGGGAGCCGTGATTTAGAATCCGGGTGGTACCGGGTCACCGGGAAGAGTGCTTCCCCACCGCTTGGAGCTGCGGTGCTGCCGGATAATCCATTCTGGAAGTACCTGGGGTTAGACCGGCGGGGTGACGATTCGATCTCCGAAGAATTGCTGGGCAGGCTGGCGCTGTTTGCCGACTTCAATCAACGGGAATTGCGGCAGCTTCTCCCTTTGCTCAACCATCGTACCTACCAGGCACAGGAACGAGTTTTCGCCCAGGGGGAAGTGGGCAGTGCCATGTATATCATTCAGAAAGGGAGTATCGATATACTACAGGAGGGGAAGGCCGGCGAGCCTTCCCGCCTGCTCCAGAGATTGGGAGAAGGGGATTTCTTCGGGGAACTGGCGCTACTCAGCGACGTGCGCCGCTCTGCAGCAGGGGTGGCTTATGAGCCATCTGAACTGCTGGTGCTCTTCCAGACAGACCTCTACGACCTGATCGAACGGGAGCCCGAATTGGGCGTGCGCCTGATCCGCTCCCTGTCGCGGATCATGGGAGAGCGCCTGATCCGTGCAAACGAAGAGTTAGTGCATCGAGGAGCCCGGCCAAAGGGAGAAGGGGAAGAGACGTGAAACTCGGCCCTTTCATCGGGCGGGTGCTGCTGGTGGTGGGCATCCTCCTGGGACTCTATGCGCTGGGATGGTCGGTGGTCCATATAGGCACCGTGGTCAGAGTTTTCGCCATCGCCTGTCTGAGCGCGTACCTGGTAAACCCGGTCGTAAGGCGACTGCAGAGCCGGGGAATGAGCCGCAATATGGCGATTGCGGCCGTTTTCCTGGGTTTTTTCACGGCTCTGGGGTTGGGGTTTTACCTGCTGGTTCCAATGGTCCAGAAGCAGGCGATGCAGGTGGGCCAGCAGGTGCAGCGTTTCCTGGCTTCCAGCGATACCCATATCGCTCGTTGGCAGGTGGTCCTCGAGGAGTGGTTGCCCGGGGATTTTATGGCCGGTCGAGACCTGAAGGTAGAATTGGATGAAAAGCTGGCGGTCTATTCCGGGGAGGCGGTGGCCGTGGTCACATCGTTGCTATTGGCGGTGGCTTCCAACCTGATCTACGTCTTCCTGCTGCCGATGATCACCTTTTTGCTGCTACAAGATGGCCCTCTCTTCTACTCCCATATCATCAACGCCGTTCCGAACCGGTATTTCGAGGTTTTCCAGCGCCTGATACAGCGCATCGACGATCAACTCGGGGGGTACATTCGAGGGGTGCTGGTGGTCACTACGTGTGTGGGCACGGTGGCGACTTTGGGGCTATGGATGTGCGGCATGAAGTATTTTTTCGTAATCGGGCCTTTGTTGGGATTGCTGAATATGATTCCCATCTTCGGACCGATGATTGGTATGGGGATCGCAGCTCTGGCCATGGTTCTCCAAACCGGAGAGTTGGGGGCGGCAGTCGGACCGATCCTGGTCGGGGCGACTGCGCAGGTGCTGGACAATATCGCCTTTACCCCCATCGCCGTTTCTCGTTCGGTAAATCTACATCCGCTGCTGGTACTGCTAATGACGCTGGGAGGAGGAGAGCTATTTGGGCTTGTGGGGTTACTGCTGGCCGTTCCGGCCACGGCCACGGTGAAAGTCATCTGGCAGGCCGTGCAGGAGGCCAGGCATAATCGAAGTCTCGTTATCACCTCATAGGAAGATATCTTGCGAACTCTCGTCCACCGGGTCCGACGCCTCATGCCCTTCCTGCTGCTCGGTTTGCTGGCGGTTGTATGGGCTCAGGCTATGGGCCGCACCAGTCCTGTACAGACTATAGAAGGGAGATCCCTGGATTGGCGGTTTCAGTTCCGTGGACCGATCCAGTGGGCATCCTCTCCCGTGGTCCTGATCCCGATTGAAGAGGGTGCGGAGTTGCCGTACCGGTCGCCGATCCCGAGGGGGCATTTGGCCAGCATTATCGAAAAGCTGCCCCGGGCCGCCCTGGTGGGCCTCGACATACTTCTCGACAGCCCCTCTTTTGATGAAGAGGGGGATGCCAGACTTAAAAAGGGGCTGGCCGAAATGGGCAGGGTGGTAGCTGTTTCCTATCTGGCAGATGGAGAAGAACATCTTCCGCATCCTTATTTTAGAGAGGCGTTGTTGGACCGGGGTTACGCCACCTTCGCCATCGGCACGGATGCGGAAGTGGTGCGCCGGGGGACGCTCTGGCGGGAGGCGGATGGGAGGCGTCTGTTGTCGCTGGCCGGGTGCCTGTTCGCCCACTGGAAGGGGTTGAATATAGAGGGGGTGAGGGCCGGGGAGATCGAGCTTCCGGAGAGAGCGCCCCTGATCAATTTTTCCGGGCCGGCCAATGCCGTTTACAGAGAGACAGAGGGGATGGTGGGGGGATTCCTCATCTGTCCCAGTCACCTGGTTGCCCGGGGAATCTACCCCGAAGCTTTCTTCGAGGGAAAGATCGTCCTGATCGGCTCTGGATTGATGGATGCCCCGGACCGGTTCCGCACGCCTTTTTTTGCCAGCGCCTATGGATATGAGAAGACCTACGGTGTTGAGATCCACGCCCAGTTTTTGGATATGCTGCTAAGGGGCGGTTTTTTGCGGGAACCGGGAGCAGTGCATCGCTGGTTGCTGACAGCGATTCTGGCACTGCTGGCAGTTGTTTTGGTCTTCTGTTTCGACGCCCTGAAGGGGGGGATCGGAGCATTCGTTCTACTTGCATCATGGTGGGGGGGAGGGTTCGCTCTGTTCACTAGCTGGGGGATCGTGGTGCCGTTGATCGCCCCCTCACTGGGCCTTGCCGCCGCTTTCGGGGCGGCTACCGCCTATCGGGCCCTCATCGAAGGCAGGGAAAAGCGCACGGTCAGAAAGCTGTTCGAAAAATACCTGGCTCCCGATGTCGTGCGCGAATTGCTGGACGACCCCTCCTGCTGGGAATTGGGGGGAAAGACCATGGAAATCACCGTTATGTTCGCCGACCTGGAGGGTTTTACGCCGGTTTCAGAGCAGTTGGCGCCGCAGGAACTGGTGAAGTTGATAAACCGATTCCTCAACGAGATGTCGAGTGTAATCTGGTTGGAGGGGGGGACTATCGACAAATACGAGGGGGATTTGATCATGGCCTTTTTCGGCGCACCCCTGCCCCAGGATGACCACGCCGCAAGGGCCTGTCGGTCTGGATTGAAAATGCAGGAGCGCATGGCCGAACTGCGTCGGGAATGGCAGGCTCAGGGGTTGCCGGAGTTGAGGGTGCGCATCGGCCTGCACAGCGGATCGGCGGTGGTGGGTAACATGGGTTCAGATTTCCGTCTGAGCTACACGGCCATGGGAGATGCAGTCAATCTGGCCTCCCGCCTGGAAGGGGCAAACAAGGAGTTCGGCACCTACCTGCTGGTCAGTCAGGCAACTCGGGAGCAGGCCGGCGAGAGGCGGGAATTCGCCTTCCGCGAACTGGGGGAAATCAAGGTAAAGGGAAAGAGCAAACCGACGTCGGTTTGCGAACTGTTGCCGGGTGGTGGTTAACCAGATGAACCCTCTCGTGGGGTAGTGATATTGAGCCGTTCCTGAATTTGATGCTGGTAGATAAGGCGGACGATTTCGCGTTCTCGGGAACTCGGCAGGTCGACAAAGCTGAGCTGGAGGCCCTGGCCTTCGGGCACTTCGGTGGCATGGACGACGTTGCAGAGAAGTCCACCCAGAGGGAAAGGGTCTGTGAAGTTCGGGTCGATCAGGAGGGGATGGCCAATGGGCACTTCGTCTCCGGTCATCAGGAATAACCCGCCGGCGCTCAAGTTGGTCACCTGGCCGGCGATCCGGGGAGCGTCATCGGGAACCGGAATGGCAGGCGGTTCTCCGATTGGGGGAACTGTTTCGGGTTCGGGGGGATGCTCTTCGTCCTCTTCCTGGTGAACCAGGAGATCTTCTGGTTCGGTTTCTTCTTCCTCGGGGTTTATGGGGAGGGCAAAGAGGAAGATGGGAAAATGGGTTTGCATACGGAAAAAGTCGCGCAGTTGGAGCCGTTCGATGCGATCCACGTGGCGGAGGAGGGCAGTGCGCTCCTGGGGAGAAAATGCCAGAACTTCCGTAGAAAAGCGATACTCCGTATCCCCTTCCCGCCAGAAACGGGCAGCCAGCAAAGCTCCGGGTTGGATGGGGATAAACTCCCGCTGTCCGTCGCGGAGGAGGGGGGCGATGGTAATGGCTCTTTCGTCTCGTCCGACGACCAGCCAGGGGGAAAACTCCTCGTCCTCACTCCCTTCGTCCCAAACCATGAGGGTTTGGCCAGTGGGAACCTGTCGGGTGGAGCGCAGCGCCTGATCTGCGGGTAGTTCGTCGAAACCGAGGAGGGTGCGGATTTGGGCGATGGTGTCGAGAATAGGATCGTCCGGATGGTCGTTGGCCAGACGTTCGGCCAACTCTCCCAGATGGCGGTCGAAGACGTAGACAGAAGTGAGCAGGAGCAGAGGGTTATTCATCCGCTTTTCCCGGGCAATCTGAAAGAGAAAATTCGCCTGGCGGGAGTCGAGCCGCATCTTTTTGGCCAGGTGCAAAAAACTTTTGGCTATCTGCTGTTTCCGGCGCCGCCACTTGAGCAGATTGTAGGCGATGAGGGCGATGAAAGCGGCCACGAGCAACAGCAACAACAACCAAGCAAACAAAGATATCTCGGCGCTGCGGGGGCGAAGGAATGGGAGAATGGGACTCAAATTATCCATGGGATGCGGCCTGTTTCTTAGATCCTCTGGTGAAAAAGAGGGTTAGAGGCCGGCTTGGGCCGGTGCAAAAAACGGTGCCGATGCTGGTGTAAATGAGTGGAGGACAGTGTGTTATTTCAATCTCTTAGATAATAAAGGCAGTGACAGAAGTCAATCGGGGTTAGCTGTGCCTGTTTTTTGTGTGTGACTGGATTCACATTTCTTCTGGGGGGAAAATGGCGCGGGTTCTTTTGATCGACGACGACCCTCTTTTCCTGCAGGCATTGAGGCGTGGGTTGGAATTGAGCGGGCACGAGACGGCCATGGCGAGCAATGGTTCCGAAGGGTTGGAGAACCTGGTAGAGTTGCTTCCCGATGCGGTGTTACTGGATCTCTATTTGGGGCAGGAAGAACCGAATGGCCTGGATATATTGGGGAAGATTCGAGATTTGTTTCCCGATCTGCCGGTCATCATAATGACGGGGTACGGGACGGTGGAAAATGCGGTCGCAGCGATGAAGCGAGGGGCCAGCGAATATGTCCAAAAGCCGCTCAATATTGACGAAGTACTCCTGCTCCTGGACCGCACCATCGAGATAGCGCAGCTGCGTCAGGAGGTGGACTATCTGCGGATCTATCAGGCCGAAAGGTTGGAGCGCCGGCCCCTGATCATGGAGAGCGAGGCCATGCGCGGGGTGATAGAGGTGGCAAACCAGGTAGCTGAGAGCGATGTAAATACCGTTCTGCTCTGTGGAGAGAGTGGAGTTGGCAAGGACGTCATCGCCCGCTTCATCCACAGCCGCAGCGGGCGCAGGGAGCGGCCGTATGTGGTGGTCAACTGCGGGGCCCTCCCCGCCGATCTGGTGGATATCGAACTTTTCGGCTGTGAGCAAGGGGGGTTCCCCGGAGCGCTGGAAAGCCGACCGGGAAAGTTCGAAATGGCCAGCGGGGGAACCCTGCTACTGGATGAGATCGGCGCCATGAGTCCGGAGAACCAGGTGAAGTTGTTACGCGTCCTGGAGGACCGCCGCATCTGCAGGATTGGAGGGAGGAGAGAGGTGGATCTGAATGTGCGGGTTATCGCCACTACCAATCGGGACCTAGAGCGAGCGGTGGCTCAGGGTGTCATGCGTCGGGACCTTTTTTACCGGCTCAACCAGGTTTGCATTACCCTGCCCCCGCTTCGGGAGCGCCCCGAAGATATCCTGCCTCTGGCGGAAGTTTTTTTGGAGGAAGTGGGAGGGATAAACCGGCCGACTTCAATCGGTCCAGAGGTGGCGGATATGCTGACCGCATACCAGTGGCCGGGAAATGCGCGCGAGTTGCGCAATATGATGGAGCGCATAGTGTTGCTGGAAGAACCGGATTGCCTCTATCCCCATCATCTGCATTTCAATCTGAACGCACAGGCACCGACAGAGGGGGAAAAGTGTCAGCGGAGGGTAAAGATTGGGGACCTGGTCGATGGTCTCAGACCGGGAGAGGTTTTCGACGGGATGATGACCCAACTCCTGGTGGAAGCGATGGAGCGATCCGGGGGAAATCAGGCCGAAGCCAGCCGATGGCTGGGGCTGAGTCGGTCCCGCATGACCTACCGGATGCGGTATTATGGAATCGACGCTCGGAACTCCCAAGAACATTGCGAAGATTCAGAGGAGAGGGGAACGTCCCTTTCTGAAAAAAGGGAAATGGGTAGAGGAGATGAGCCGGGGGGCATTGAGCATGGCTGATTTTGATGTTCAGACCATTTCTCGAGCCGATTTGGTGCGCCAGAATATGGAGTTCCGCAGACAGCTCTCGCGATTGGAAAAGCAACTCAGGACGCTGGCAGTGGGAGAGGAGGATAGGGAAGAGAAACGCCTGGTCAGAGAGCAGGTGATATCCCTGGTCCGCGATGAGATATGGAAGATGACGGATCCTGCCGATCTCGAAAAGGTGCTGATGGCCCTCAGGGAAGGGTTGAAATCAATGGATATCTCCTTCGGGGCGCTGGGGATCAATTTGATCGATTCCGCCGGAGATTCTCCCCAGATCCAGGCCCATAACATCTCCCGACAGGGGGAGGGATGGGTTCCAGTGGAGGAAAGGGGGCGAGAGGTGGTGCTGAGGATTTGGAGGGAAAGAAAGATTGCCTACCGCCCAGACCTTTTATGCGAGGATTTTTATGGGGAACGGGAGGTGATCGGGAAGAACTTCGGTGGGGAGGTGCGTTCCGTGCTGGATGTGCCCATTCCCCAGGGAAGCCTGGCAGTTAACAGCCCTGAACCCGAAGCCTTTTCCCCGGCCGATATCCATCTCATGGAAGATCTGGCCGGGGTGTTGTCCGAAGGCCTCCAGCGTTGGGATGATCTCCGCAACCTGCAACGGCAGAAGGAGATACTGGAAGAAAAAAACCGCCTGATCGACGCTTTCCAGCGCATCGGTCAGATCGTTTTATCTCCCCTCGACATGGACCAAATACTGGCCAATCTGGCCCGACAGGTGATCGAAGCGGGAATCTTCCGCACGTTGATGCTCGCCATGGTGGACGAAGCTGAGGGAGTGTTCCACGTGGCCCGTGATTACAGTATTACCGAGGATGGTCAGATTTGGGAGAGTGCTGTGGATCCCAGCCGCAGGACGAACAGAGACAGGGTCTTTTCCATCCAGGATTCCGGAGATTCGGGAGCTATGGCGATCCGCGAGAAACGCCTGGTCGTAAAAGAGGGGTTTGGTTTTGCCTTGAAACCTCAGCCCGGGGGGCCCGATGACGACCATAAAGTCGCATATTTCCTGCCCATTCTGGGGCGGGAAGGCCACGTGTGCGCCCTTTTGGGGACGGCCAGCAGGAAGGAGGACCGGGAGACAATTCTGCATCGCATTGAGGTCATGCAACCGCTTCTCGGGGAGGTGGCTATCGCCCTGGAACACGACGGTCTCTATCGTGTCCTGGCCGAAGAAAGAGAGCGCCTGGCGGTGACTCTGGGGAGCATTGGAGACGGGGTGTTAGCAACAGACCCGCGGGGGCGGGTTACATTGCTCAACTCGGTTGCAGAAGATTTGACCGGCTGGAAGCAGGCAGAGGCGATCGGGCTGTCTCTGGAAGAGGTATTCCACCATTTCCGTGCAGAGAAACCCGGAGAGAATCCGGTGGATAACGTTCTGAAGGGGATGAAGTCTGGAAATCTTCCCGGGCCATCCCGATTAGTAGCGAGAGACGGGAAAGAGCGCCTGATCAGGAGCAGTTGCGCGCCCATTCGGGACAACGAAGGGGGGATTTCCGGGGCAGTGTTGGTCGTGAGAGATATCACCAGGGAACACAGGATGGAAGAAGAGTTGCACAAGGCCAAGCGGATCGATTCGCTGAGCACGTTGGCCGGAGGAATCGCCCACGATTTCAACAACATCCTGGCCTCGGCGTTGGTCAATGTCTCAGTGCTCAAGATGCAGATGGGGGAACAGGAGGAATTGCGACAGATCGTGGGGGATATTGGCACGTCACTGGGGCACGCGCGACACTTGACCCAGCAATTATTGGCTTTTACGCGGGGCAAAGTTGCCCCCAGCGCCCCCTTTTCGCTGGGGGAATTGGTCAGGGAGACCGCCCGTTTCACGCTGAGAGGTACCGAAGTGAACTGCAGGTTCGAGATCACTCAAGACCTGTGGCCGGTGAGCGTGGATGCGACCCAGATGAGCCAGGTTTTCCAGAATTTGGTTCTCAACGCCGGTCAGGCCATGCCCGAAGGGGGAGAGGTCCACATCTTTCTGGAGAATATCTCGATAAACTCCGAAGACATTATCCCTCTGGAAGAAGGGGGGTACATTCGGTGCTGCATTGCCGACCAGGGGCAGGGAATCCAAACGGAAGATCTGGAGCGAATCTTCGATCCCTACTTCACCACCAAGAAGGAGGGGAACGGCCTGGGATTGGCTTCGGCCTACACCATCGTCAACAGCCATGGGGGCTGGATCGAGGTCGAGTCTGAATGTGGAAAAGGGAGCCGGTTCACTGTCTATCTGCCGGCCCTTGCATCTGCTGTGGAAGAAACCGCAGGCTAGAAATCCGAAAAAGAGTCGTCATCGGGGTGGCGCCGCATGGTTCGCAGGCGCCATTCTCCGGTGTGGCGATTGGCTTCAAGGCCCTCCTCGCTGAGATCTACGCCCAGCCCAGGGCCGCGGGGGAGATCGACAAAACCGTCCTGCAACTGGAGCGGGTTGAGGAAGATCTCTTCCCCTGCTCCTCCTCCGAATTCCTGGATGAGGAAGTTGGGGGTGCCGGCCATGGCGTGGACGGAGGCGACAATGCCGAGGGGATCGGCGGCGCTATGGGGGGCAACGGCGATGTCGTACACCTCGGCCATAGCGGCGATCTTCTTCATTTCGAGGATCCCTCCGCAGTGGCGAACGTCCGGTTGCAGGACCGCCGCCGCTCGTTTCTCGACCATTTCGCGGAACCCCCAGCGGGTGGTATTGCGCTCGCCGCTGGCAATGGGAATGGGGGTGGAGCGGGCGATGTCGAGCAGCACGTCGGGATTTTCTGAAAGTCGGGTCGGTTCTTCCACGAACATCGGTTTGAGCGGTTCGAGTTCGCGGAGGAGGATTTTGGCCATGGCCGGGCTCACGGCGCGATGGAAGTCAATGGCGATATCTATTTGTGGACCAACGGCTTCACGCATTGCAGAAATGCGCGAAATGACGCTGTCTACGACGGCTGGACTATCGATAAAGCGCACTGGTTCTGGGAAAGGGGTGGTCTTCAGGGCGGTGAATCCCCTGGCAACCACTTTGCGGGCATTTTCGGCGCACTGTTCGGGGGTGGAACCGCCGGCGCTGCCGTAAACCCGGAGGCGCTCGCGAACGGAACCGCCCAGGAGTTGCCAGATGGGAAGCCCCACGCTCTTGCCAAGGATATCCAGGCAGGCCATCTCGATCCCGCTCAAAGCGGAGAGCAGGATCGGCATCTGGCGGGAGTAACTCGAGCGAAAGAGGACCTGCCAGTGATCCTCGATCTGACGGGGGTCCCGGCCGATCAGATAGTCTCCCATGTCGTGGACGGCCCGTTCGACGGTGCGGCCGTGTTCGTAGTTCATGGGGGAGCCATAGCCGATCAGGCCCTCATCGGTGTATACCTGGAGAAACAGGCCGCGCTGTTTGAGCGGTACGATTTCAAAACGGGTGATTTTCATGTGGTTTCCTCCACTTCTGCAGCGGTCGGGATGGAATCCATAGCGCCGGGCCGAGTGACGCACAGGGCCGCTGCCCTGGCGGCGCGCTTGAGAGCGGTTTGCGGACCTGAACCGGCCGCCAGACCGGCAAGAAAAAAGCCGATGAAGGTATCCCCGGCTCCGGTGGTATCGACCGGATCGACCTTGACGGCCGGGATCTCGAGCGTGCCCTCAGCAGAGTGGTACCGGGCCCCGGCTGATCCGAGGGTGAGGAGGATCTCGGCATCGGGCCAGCGGATCGCCAGCTGGTCCAGAAGTCGATCGGTGCTCTCCACTGCGGCCAGGCCCATGCCTTCGGTTTCGTTTACCACGATAATGGAGGCGCTGTCGAGAGGGTAATCCAGGACCTCGGGGGAAAAAGGGGCGGGGTTGAAACAGATTTTTAAACCGCGCTTTCCAGCTTCTTTCATGAGATAAGGAATTTCTTTTATCTCATTCTGTAGCAGTAAAATATCCCCTTTATTAAATGTTTCCATCGTGGCCTCTATATCCGAGCGTGTCACCTGGTGATTGGCTCCGGGAAAGAGGACGATGCTGTTCTGGCCATCGGCGTCCACCTGAATGATGGCGTGGCCGGTGGGTTCACTGGCCATGCGAGTAAAGCGCATATCGGCGCCCAGGTCGGTGAGTTTGTCGAGCAGCCATTGCCCCTCGGGGCCGACCCGGCCCGCGTGGAAGACGGTGGCTCCAGCGCGGGCGAGAGCGGCGGACTGGTTGGCCCCTTTGCCTCCGGCGAAGAGTTGATAGGCATGGCTGGATAGCGTCTCT
>Ga0233431_1004281_pt1 | contig 15523 bp, 9 predicted proteins | sample SI_118_April2016_FD_179867 | JGI IMG/M metagenome (GOLD analysis project Ga0233431, IMG submission 179867) | Seawater microbial communities from Saanich Inlet, British Columbia, Canada - SI_118_April2016_200_MG | ecosystem: Environmental > Aquatic > Marine > Inlet | place: Canada: British...
GAAAAATTTAAAGAAAAAAGCAGTAAGGCAAAATACTACAATGAAATTGATAATTGGGATACTCAAACTTTCTTAGATAAAGCAAAAGTTACTATAAATGGTAAAATAACAAATACAGCAATTTTGCTTTTAGGCAAAGAAGAAGCATCGCATTATATTTTGCCATCAATTGCAGAAATAACATGGAAATTAGAAACGGAAGAAAAAGCTTATGAGCATTTTAGCTGTCCATTACTTTTAAACACTTCACAAGTTTTGAAGAATATCAGGAATATAAAGTATAAATTTTTTCCTGATAATGAATTGCTTGCAACAACTGTGGACAAATATGATACTCGTACCATTTTAGAAGCAATGCACAATTGTATTGTACATCAGGATTATTCATTAAACAGTAGAATTATTGTAACCGAAAAAATTGACAAACTAATATTCGCTAATGTAGGTAGTTTCTTTGAAGGAAATCCAGACGATTACTCGGCTGGTGATAAAACACCTGATAAATACCGAAATCCTTGGTTGGCACAAGCAATGGTTAATTTAGGAATGATAGATACTTTGGGATATGGAATTCATACAATGTGTCTTTCTCAAAAGAATAGATATTTCCCCCTTCCCGATTATTTGCTTTCAGAATCACAAAAGGTTATTCTACAGATTTATGGCCATTCAATAGATGAAAATTATTCCAAGCTTTTAATTGAAAGAAAAGACTTATCACTATCAAATGTTGTTTTATTAGATAGAGTTCAAAAAAATCAACCCATTACAAAAGAAGCAGCTACAACTTTACGAAAAGAAAAACTTATTGAAGGCCGAAATCCAAATTACTTTGTTTCAGCATCTGTAGCCGAAGCTACTGGCGACAAAGCAGATTATATTAAAAACAAAGCATTTGATAAATCGTATTATAAAGATTTGGTTATTAAATTTCTAAAAGAGTATAAAAAGGCAAGTAGAGAAGATATTGATGCTCTTATTATGGAAAAACTATCAAATACATTAAGTGCTAAGCAGAAACGCACAAAGATTAGAAATTTGCTTTATGAAATGTCTAGAAAAGACAATTCTATTTTTAATAATAGTAAATCAACAAATAAGCCTGAGTGGAAATTAAGATAGAATAAGATAGCATTTAAGATAGCATTTAAGATAGAAATCATACCCAACAATCTGATAATATGACACTTATATAGATAGACAATTAAGAATAGGTTTAAGATAGAAAGGAATAATTGAGATGAATGGTAAAATGTCTGAAAATGGATAATTAGAAATAGTTTAGACATTCTAATGATAAAACGAAGATAGAATTTGAGTAAAAATAGTTAAAAACTAAACCATTCCGGTCCTCGCAGTGTCTCCTTCCTATTCTACAATAATCTAAATTACTAATCCCCTAAGTTGGCGCAAGTATCCGTACTTGTGCCCTACTCAATCCAAAACCTAATATATTAATTAATATATCTTTGATTAAATTACTTCTATCAAAAAATCCTTTTAGACTTGGCAAGTTGCGGTGAATGGCTTGTCTATTTACCGCATATTTGCGGAGAATAGTTCTTATATTTGCCGCAGGATAATTTATTGACAATGGTAAAATACATCTATCAACATAAGGACTGGACAAACTTCATTTGGGAAGATACAGCTATCAATGCCATATTTGGTGAAGTTCGCAACTTGCAGGGGAAAATCTCAGGTCAGATGAGTGCCCTTGGTTTTTCAACTAAAGAAGAAACTACACTTACCACACTTACACTTGATGTAGTAAAATCTTCAGAAATAGAAGGTGAAAAGCTTAACTACGAGCAAGTTCGTTCTTCCATTGCTAGGCGTTTGGGAATAGATGTAGCTGGACTAGTTTCTGCAGACAGAAACGTTGATGGCGTTGTGGATATGATGCTTGATGCTACCCAAAACTATCTAAATCCACTAACTGAAGAACGTTTATTCGGATGGCATTCCGCACTTTTCCCAACAGGTCACAGTAGTATGTATAAAATAGAGGTAGGTCGTTATCGCACAGGCGAAATGCAAATAGTTTCGGGAGCAATGGGAAAAGAAAAAATCCATTATGAAGCCGTCAGCACGCAGTTGGTAAAATCCGAAATGGACAAATTTCTTAACTGGTTCAATGATGAAGTAAAAATAGATCTTGTAATGAAAGCTGCTATTGCCCACTTATGGTTTATCATCATTCACCCCTTTGATGATGGGAACGGCAGGATAGCAAGGGCGATTTCAGATTTGTTACTAACCCGTGCTGAAAATAGCCCAGAGCGATTTTATAGTATGTCAAGTCAAATACTGGTGGAAAGAAAACGGTATTATGAAGTGTTGCAAAAAGTTCAGCACAGCAATGGCAATATTAGCGAATGGTTAACCTGGTTTCTTCAATGCCTGAAAAATGCTTTATTAGAAACAGAGAACACCATGCAAAGAACCTTGCGTAAAGCAGAGTTTTGGAAAATACACGAAAACACGGCATTAAATGAACGACAACGCTTAATACTAAATAAACTTTTAGATGGATTTGAAGGGAAATTAAAATCATCTAAATGGGCAAAAACAGCCAAATGTTCACCTGATACAGCTTTGCGCGATATAAAGGGTTTGTTAGAAAAAGGAATTCTGCAGCAAGAGAAAGCAGGTGGACGTAGTACAAACTACGAACTGAAAGAATTTTAAAGTTTATTTACCAATTGGTGCAAAAGTTCCCTCTTGTGCCCCCACTCTAGCAAATTCCTAATATAACAACTTACTATATTATGTTAAATAGGGTTTTCAAATAAAGAGGCAGTCTGAAACTGCCTCTTTCCTTTAAGAATTTCTATTTCATTTTATTTAATTCCCCTACCTTCTCCATATTTCCTTTACGCAAGTAAATATTTATCAATAATGGAATAGCTGATTTGTCTTCAGGTTTCAATTCCATCGATTTTTCCAGGTAAGGAATGGCATCTTCAAAAAATTTCATGTATTGCACTTTTGCTGCATCTTCTTTAGCTGCATCTCTTAGGTTTAACGACTCATTGTAAATGTCAACCCCTTTATTGAAATAAATGGTTCCTATCTTATTGTTGATCAAAAATCTCAATTCGTTATCTTCATCACCTAAAAGCTCTAAAGAATTGTTAAACGTCTCAATTGCTTTCGACCTGAACAATTCTGCTTCATCTACTTTTTTATCGTCTGAGAACTTCTCAGATATTGTAAAATAAGATTCAGCAAGTGTAATAGCCAGATTAGGATTCTCAGGATCAGCTGTTAATGCATTTTCCAATTTGGAAATTAAATCATCTAAGCGACCAGCTTTTTGATAAATCTGTAGCTCCTTAATAGTTAAGTCTTTTGCATTCTCTTCATCAGTAACATTAACTTTCCCTAAATCGATAACTTCCAGAGCTTTATCAACATTTTCCTCTTCCAGATAAATGTCTGCTAAATTGATATAAGCTAAAACACCACTGAATTTATTGGTTACCAATCCGTTATAAATACTTTTTGCACGCTGCTTCTGTCCTATTTGATCGGCTGCTGTTCCTGCATACTGGTAAATATCCATGTAGTCGATATTATACTTGGCTAATTCATAGATAACATATACGGAATCTTTCTCCATAAGTTTCACAGTTTCAAAGTATTGGTCGAAGCGGCTTAAAGCACCGGTGAAATTTTCAGTTGCTACATTTCCTTCTTTACCCATATTTTGCACAGCAATATTGTATTTGTCAATTCCCGTATTGAAGAAAAACAAGGCTAAGTCTCTAAGAATCAATTTGTTTTTGTCTTTGAATTTCTTTTTTACATCAAATTGACTACACTTTTTAATCGATTCCAAGGATTCAGTTAATGGATCAGTTGCTAAAGCTTGCACAGCCGTATCAGAATTAATAGCCACATCATGATAAATCATGGCTCTGAAATGCCATGTCTTCGCATCCTGAATGGTTGTTTCGTGTTTGGCAGCTTCATTTATGGCACTGATGGCTTTGCCATATTGTTTGTCATTTAAATACGTCCATGCTGACGTTCTCTTGGCTGGTTGGGCATTTACAATTGCTCCTGTTAGCATCAGTCCAAGAAGTAAAATGCTAAGTTGTTTCATAATTATGTTTTTAATTGATTTTTATTGATAATACAATTCAAATATACTGTCAAGGATCAAATTTAGCCTTATGAATGAGTATTTGACCATAAATTATTAGTAAATACGCTTACTCATCAATTGCTTCATCATTCTCTTCAACTTCATCCTCATCGGTTTCAGTTTCTGATTCGTTCTCATCTTCGATAATTTCAGGACTTTCTTCAGACTGCTGTTCGTTCATATCAACTACCAAATCTGCATTTTCATCTTCAACCTCTTCCTCAAATTCTCCAGCAACAATACGTGCCACACTAGCCACGTCATCACCTTCATGGATTTTAATCAATCGAACACCTTGTGTAGCGCGCCCCATTGTTCTAACATTGGAAATTTTCATACGGATTGCAATTCCTGAACGGGTTACAATCATGAGTTGCTCTTCTTCAGTGACATTACCAATTGCAACTAGCTTACCTGTTTTCTCTGTAATATTAAGTGTTCTGATTCCTTTACCACCTCGTTTGGTGATTCTGTAATCTTCAACTGCGGAGCGTTTTCCATATCCATTTTCAGAAACAACCATGATGGTATCTGTCGTATCCTGTACGGCCAACATACCAATCACAAAGTCGTCTTCAAACTTGGTTGATAAACGAAGTCCGATTACTCCGGCTGCACCTCTACCCATTGGACGAACTTGCGTTTCGTGGAATCGAATGGATTGTCCATAATTAGAACCCAGCATTAAGAAGCTATTTCCATCTGTTTTAAGGGCTTCAATTAATTCATCGCCCTCATTGATGGTAATGGCAATTATTCCTCCCTGACGTGGTCTGGAATACGCCTCCAGTGTTGTTTTCTTGATAATTCCTTTACGAGTAGCAAAAACAATATAGGTATTGTTCAGATATTCTTCATCTTTAATGTCTTCTACCGAAACAAATGCTTTGATGGTTTCATCCTTTTGGAGCTGTACCACATTCTGAATGGGTCGGCCTTTTGTGGCTTTTTCACCTTCAGGAATCTCGTATACATTTAACCAATAACATTTACCCTGATCAGTAAACAGCAATAGGTAATTATGTGTTTTTGATATAAAAATATGCTTAAAGAAGTCGTTATCTCTTTTGTTTGCTGCTTTTGCTCCACGCCCTCCCCTATGTTGAGTTCGGTAATCAGTTAGTACAGTTCGTTTGATATATCCATTGTTTGAAATAGTAATGACTACTTCTTCATTTGGAATAATATCCTTAATATCAATGTCTTCAGCACTATGTTGTATTTCAGTTCTTCTCTCGTCTCCGTATCTTTCTTTGATTTCAAGAAGCTCATCTTTAATAATTTGCATCCTGATTTCTTTGCTGGCCAATATTTCCTTCAATCTATTAATGATATCCATTAGCTCAGCATATTCTGCTCTTAACTTGTCTATTTCAAGACCCGTAAGTCTTTGAAGTCTCATTTCGAGTATGGCCTTGGATTGCAAATCGGATAACTCAAATTTCGCAATTAAGCCAGCTTTTGCTTCATCAGGTGTTTTTGATGCACGAATAATCGCAATTACCTCATCGATATTATCGACAGCTATAATTAAACCTTCAAGAATGTGAGCACGTTTTTGTGCTTCTTTAAGTTCATACTCTGTACGTTTGACAACCACTTCGTGCCTGTGCTCTACATAAACTGAAATCAGGTCTTTTAGATTCAGATTTCTTGGTCTGTTCTTTACCAGAGCAATCGAATTCACACTAAATGAAGACTGTAGCTGTGTGTATTTGAACAAGGTATTTAGCACTACTTGAGAGTTGGCTTCTCGTTTAAGTTCATAAACGATACGCATACCATCCCTATCCGATTCATCTCTAATATCCGAGATTCCGTCAATTACTTTGTCCATAACCAGATCAGCGGTTTTCATAATCATGGACGCTTTATTCACCAGATAAGGTATTTCAGAGACAATAATTCGTTCTCGTCCATTCTCCTTTTCCTCAATAACAGCTTTTGCACGCATAACAATACGTCCTCTACCTGTTTCAAATGCTTCTTTTACACCTGTGTATCCATAAATAATACCTCCGGTTGGGAAATCAGGAGCTTTGATGAATTTCATCAACTCCTCTATGGTAATTTCGGAGTTATCAATATATTCGAGTGTGCCGTTAATAACTTCAGTGAGATTGTGTGGTGCCATGTTAGTAGCCATACCAACTGCAATACCGGAAGCTCCATTTACCAATAAGTTTGGAAATCTAGCTGGTAATACGGTGGGCTCTGTTAAGGACTCATCAAAGTTGGGTCGGAAATCAACAGTATCCTTTTCCAGGTCAATTAACAATTCCTCAGCAATCCTTTTTAATCGGGCTTCAGTATAACGCATAGCAGCCGGACTATCACCATCTACTGAACCAAAGTTTCCTTGTCCATCAACAAGCGGATAACGTAATGACCATGGTTGAGCCATACGTACCATTGTATCGTAAACAGATGTGTCACCATGTGGGTGATACTTTCCTAAAACCTCACCAACTATTCTGGCGGATTTTTTATATGATCGGTTGTGTAATACACCCAATTCTCGCATTCCAAATAAAACTCTGCGGTGAACTGGTTTTAATCCATCTCTGGCATCGGGTAAAGCACGTGATACAATTACAGACATCGAATAATCGATGTAAGCAGACTTCATTTGTTCGTTAACGTCTACCGTAATTACCCTTCCTTGAAATTCTCCCATAAAAATAAGCTCTTTTATTAACTTTAAAGCATTAACAATTAGTTTGTTACATTTGTTAAAATGCCTTTTTTATTGTTGCTGCAAACATACAATTATTTAAGCTGCTAACCTGATAAGATTAGCGGCAATTATTAACAATAATTGTGTAAAAAATAGTTGTTGTAGCTTGTTGAATTTCAGCTACTTGGGAAGAGGTGTTTGATGGGCTTTTCTAAATTCATTTTGGGTATACACATTTTGCCTGCTTCAATTGTCAAAAAGACCTATTCAAGTTCAACAATTGTGACTCCTTCTCCTCCATTTTGAGCACTTTCACTTTTTACTTCTGCAATGAAGTTGTAGTTTTTTAAACTATCACGAATAGCAGCTCTTAAAATGCCATCTCCGTGTCCGTGAATTATCCGTAACGATTTGTAATGATGGAGTAAGGCATCATCTATAAATTTTTCTGTTAGTAAGAGCGCTTCGTCTCTTCTTTGTCCACGAACATCCATAACAGGACTAAATGAATTATCTCGTTCTGTTGAAACAATAAGCTTTGGTTTACTCGCCATGGATGGCTGGTCTTTGTTTTCGACCACAAGCAGCCTTTCTAATTCAACCTTAGCACGTATGTTGCCGAATATGACTACGGCTTTCTTTTTATCAATAGATTCAACCATGCCAATATCAGTTCGATCGTCTAACACGACCTGATGTCCAACTTGAACCGCAATATTAGATTTGTTTATTTTAAGTGGCTTCGGTTTCTTCTGTTTTTTTTCTTGTTTTTGAACAACTTCTTTTTCCTGCTGAAGCTTTACTTGTATTTCTTTTTTCTTTTCAGATTTTAGCTCTGTGTTGGTTTCAGATTGCCATTGGTTAATGAGTTTGTCGAAATGCTTATTGGTATTGTCAAGATATTTTTTTGCCTTTTCCTGCGTTTCCTGTAGTATTTTGCTTTTACTTTCTGTTAATTCGTATTTGAGTTTCCTGTTTTCTTCTATTAATTGATCAGCTTGCTTTTTTTGTTTCAGAATATCAGCTGATTGCATTTCGACCTGTTTCATTTCTTCCTGCAGGCGAACCAATAAACTATCCAAATTCAATTCATTCGTTTGAATTTTGCTTCGAATGCGCTTGATAAAAGTATTTCCAAATCCAATTTTTTGCACCAATTCAAATGCATACGAACTACCTGGTCTGCCAATTTCTAAATGATAGGTAGGTGAATATGTATCCAAATCAAATAGCATGGCTCCATTGAGCATACCTTCGTTTTCGGCAGCATAAACCTTCAAATTTGTATAATGTGTTGTAATTATTCCAAATGCTTTTTTTTCATTCAGATTTTCAAGCATTGTTTCAGCTATAATACCGCCTATTTGAGGATCTGTTCCTGAACCAAATTCATCAATTAAAATGAGTGCATTAGCACTGGAATTTTCCAGAAAATGCTTCATATAAGAAAGCTTGCTGGTGTAGGTACTTAAATCATTATCAATGGATTGGTTATCACCTATATCAACAAATAATTGCTTATAAATGCCCATGCAACTATTTGGGTGAACAGGAATTAACATCCCTGCTTGCAGCATTAATTGATTCAAACCAACAGTTTTAAGGCATACAGATTTTCCTCCGGCATTCGGGCCACTGATAATTAATATTCTTTTGTCAGTATCTAATTTTAAATTGAGAGAAATGGTTTTCTTCTTCAATTTAGTGTTTTTCAAAAATAACAACGGATGAAAAGCATCAACCAATTCGGTTTGATTAGTATCGGCTAGTTTGGGTGCAATAGCATGTAAGGAAACAGCTAATTTTGCTTTTGCTCGGATTAAATCGAAACGCCCCAAAAGGAATTGATAATGAGAAAGTAAGGAAACATAAGGATTGTAATAATCTGATAACTCCCTGAGTATACGTTGTATTTCCTTTTTTTCTTGCTGAAAGAGCTCATACAATTTGTAATTCAACTCTACAACCTCTTCAGGTTGTATGAATGCCGTTTTACCGGTAGCCGATTCGTCCAAAATAAGCCCCTTCACTTTTCGCTTATATTTAGAATCGATTGCCAACACCCTATCTCCTCTTCTGACACTCTGCTCCTCGTCATGTAGCCATTTATTGTTTCGGCAATAGCTTAACACTTTCTGGAAACGCTGCTCCATCTCTGATTGAGTCTTATTGATTTTTTTCCTGATGTCAGAAAGCTCTTTAGAAGCATTATTTTTAATATCTCCTCCTTCAGCTAAAACAGAATCCAGCTTACTAATTAACTCTTCATTAAATTCAGAACCTAGAATAATTTGATTGAGAACTGGGATTTCTGCTTGATATTTAGTAAAAAACTTGAATATTTTTTGAACAGTTAATAGAAATAATAATATCCGATAAAATTCACTTGCCTCTAAGGTTGAACCTTGAATAGATAAAATTTTCAGAGCCTGAGCAATATCTAAATAATTAACTGTAGGAAAAGAATAGGCTTGTTCTAATATGTATTTGAATTCGCTTGTTTCATCTAGTAATCTGGAAATAAGGTCTTTTGAAGTGAGTAATTTAATATTTTCGACTTGTTTGATTCCAAGTTCTGAAATACACAATTCGGCTAATAAAGCCCTAATTTGATTGAATTCGAGTTTTTGCTCTAAATCAGCTGGGTATGTTTCAAAATATGTTTGATTGGCAGCTTCCACCCTATATCCTTTAGGATGCCTCTTTTTTAAGTTCGGTTACTGTAATTCTATTACCCTGAACTTTAAGCACTTCCAGTTCTGTATTGGTGCTAATATACTCTCCCAATGAACGAACTTCAAAATTCTTCTCATTTATTCGTGCTTTTCCAATAGGCTTAATATCTGAAATGGCAATGCCTTTATCTCCTGCCTTTACTATATCCTTTTCAATAACATTTGCTTTGCCACTTATATGATCTTTGTTTGATAACTTACTCCAAACATTCGATTTAGCACCAAGAATTATGATTACGACAAGGGATAATATGGTTGCTGCCAAAGTGATGTGTCCGACTTTATTTCCCAAATCAGCATAGGCAAAGTAAATTCCCAAAGCAATTAGGATAAATCCTAAAATACCTACTACAGTTGTGCCTGGAACGAAAAACAGTTCTACAAAAAACAGGATAACGCCAACAATTAACAACACTATAATCCAAGTCATGCTTATATGATTTTTGTGCAAATATAATGCATGCTAGAAGAAATAAATGAGATTTAAGAAGCTAGATATATAATAATTTATGATACATCTTCAAAAATATCAATTGATAATAGAGTGCCTGACAGCATTAATGACTTTCTGTCATTATTTCAATTATTTATTGGCTTTAATTTATGCATTTTTAATAGTTTTGATAGTTTATGGAGATTGCTTGTTCAAGGTATTACTTTGATTTTAAAACCATTTAATTATTTAGGGATTCTACAATCATGAAAAAGATAATTCACTATTTGCCCATTTCAATTATTCTTGTCTTAGTTAGTTTTACCAGCCAAATAAAAGCACAGGACTACCCTGCCAGCTATTACGATCAGATTGATCCTGAATCTTTCCGTCCTAAACTCATGGTTGAAATATTACTGTCAGAGCTAAATCGTCATCGTGACGATCAGGGTTTGGAGGAATTGGTTGTCAATGAAGTACTTGAAAAAGCTGCTGACGATCAGGCTTTTTTCATGGCAACAAAAGAAGAGGTAACACTGAAAAATAAAGGGAATAAGAAAACCACTGGAAAACGTGTAACTCTTTATGGAGGTACTAGTTTGGCTAAGGAAATTGTATTTAAAGCCAATATTAAAAATGGCAGAGAAGCCCGCACCTACCTTGAAGTTGCTGAAGAAATAGTAAACAAATGGGTTACTAGGAAAAGAACAAAAATTATCCTTGAAAAACAGGATTATATATTTGCCGGATTAGGAGCTGTTGTAGATTATGAGGGGAAAAAAGTATATACATCAGTAGTCTTTGGTAATCACTACACCTTTAATTTGGGTGCTAGAATGCGAAATTCCATGGATTATCCCTATTCTACCAAAAAGTTTGGACTTAAAAAATATGATGTAAAAGCTTGTCGTAAATGTTCAAAATTTGAGAATATTGAAGAATTACAGAAAGCTTTGTATGTAAAAGATGGAAAGATCTATTTTCATTACAATGCTAATCCGAAGGCATTAAAACGCATATTAAGAAACAAAAAAGATGGTTTAGCAGTTGATATCGTTCAAAAAGATCAATATGGATGTCGGGTTGATAATATTGTCGATTACGATCTTATTAACAAGGGAGTGCTTTTAAAACCTCTGTATTCGAAAAAGATTTACAAGCGAAACATGGTTCCTGGCAAAAGAGTAAAGGATTTTTTGCTGGTGTTGGGTCAATTGCCGAATGAGATAAGTAGAGATTACGAGCTTAATTTACTGGTTATACAAAACAAAAAAGTTTGCCGCTCAATTACACAGACGTATGTAGAAACAGGTGATGCCGATTATTTCAATCCATTGGAACTAGTGCCTGATACAGTTACTATTCCAACGGAAACATTCTACATTCCTAGCCCAGATACCAATACTTTGTTTTTTACAATTCCTTTTGAGAAAAACAAATTTGAATACAAATCCGAGGATATTGAGGAATTTTTAAAAACATTAAACAAGCCTGATTTTATCATTTTAGAATTAGCTATTTCCGCCTATTCTTCTATTGAAGGAAGCGATGAGAAAAATTTAGTACTACAAAACAAGCGTGCTGAAAGCATAGTTAATGCATTGGAAAAGAGGCAGCAAGACAAGTTTATCTCAAGTATTAATACAGACTATGCCTGGGAGAATTTCAAAAATGATATCATGTCTACAAAATGGTCGCATTTAGCCAATAAGTCACGCCTTCAAGCAAAAGAATATATTGTAGCGAACAATCTGCTTAACCAGCTCGAGCCTATTTTGGCTAAACACCGTTATGCTGAGATTGAAATGCGTGTAACCTATGATATTCAGGGAGATAAAGAACAAGCCTTTGTTTTGGATAAATTCAATAGAGAGATTAGTAAAGACGATATTCCTTTTGCCTTTTCTATCCAGAAATACATTGTCGATAAGGTTGTTCAAAAGATTTACAATGGCGATCTGGGAACAAATATGGATATACCAGAAGCTGCCGACAAAGCTCCTTTCCTTATCAATAAGCTATTTTTAGAGAAAATTGCTGTACGAAATAAACTCAATGATGATTATTGCGACCGAATTTATCAGTTACATAAATATTCTCCTGACAATCCATTTATACTTTATAATAAAATATATTGCGATATACACAGTAGTGAATTGACTGATAAAAAGGAAATAGCCGACATGCAAAACCTGATTGATGGTTTATATAATGTAAAGTTGGAAAAAGAATTGGTGGACATGCTCAATCTGGATTATCAGTTTCGCTTAATTAAAATCAACGATACCTTGAATAACCCAAGCCCCCTAGTAATTAAATCATTTACTAAAATTAAGAGTATTGTTCATTTGGACGAAACAAGCTGGCAAAATTCATTGGAGCTGGCACAGTTGTTTATCAAATACAAGGACTACAAATTCGCAGTTAAGCTTATGGAGCCTTTTGTTGAAGATGATGATATTGATGAGGAATTTCTATTCACCTATGTTTCCTTGTGTGCCATGAATCCCTCAAAATTAATGTCGAACAATTTTGCCAAATCATTAAGCAAGGCTTCTGAAATTAATCCTAAACGCTATTGCGACTTGTTTAAAGGTGACAAATTCAGTTTTCAGGTATTCGATAATCCCTTTGTTAAAGAGCATTTCTGTGAGGCTTGTAAACAATAGCAATTGTATGATTACCAAACTTTCCCAATTTTGATTTAGAAAATGCTTACGCCAGAGAAGGTTCGATTAGATAAATGGCTTTGGTCAGTTAGAATATATAAAAGCAGAAAACTGGCTGCTGAGGCTTGTGAAGGTGGCAAAGTAAAAATCAACGGAAAATCAGCGAAAGCATCTGCCAAATTTAATATTGGTGATGTAATTACGCTGTTTAAAGATGGAATGAATAGGGTTTATCTGGTTAAGGAATTTTTATCAAAACGAGTTGCTGCTGCATTGGTTTCAAATTATATGGAAGATCAAACAGCAGAAGAAGAATTCATCAATCAAAAAATAGCACTTCGGTCGGCTTTTCATCGAGCAAAAGGACTTGGAAGACCTACAAAGAAAGAAAGAAGACAAATAGACGATATTTTAGATAATTAGTAATCAATGAAAAATAAACTTCACATACTCTTATTTATCAGCTTATTTATGCAAGTTTTCAAAGGCTCATCACAAAATAGCGATCTTACCATATCGATATCTGATCAAATGATCAATAAGGTTTTTGCGGCAGTTGGCTCAATTGCCGATGAAGACGATTATCAGGTGTTAATGATTAAGGGCAAATACAGTTGGTTGGTCGAGAATGCACGAATTAAATTAGAAAATAATAAAGCCTTGTTCGTAGCAGACGTTCAGGTTAAGGCGGGTCCAATTAAATATGCTGATCGTGTATCAGGCTTATTAGATGTCACTTACAATCCCAAAACCAATAAACTAGAGCTTCGACTAACTCATGCCTACCTAAAAATAAAAACCAAAATATTCGGTAAAGAAAAGATTATCACAACCGTTGATTTGGCAAACTATTACAAATCACCCTTTGTGTTTGATGGACCAATAGCTTATCAGGAGGTTTTTGAAATAGAGATGCCTGATAAGACTGTAAAAAAACTCCGAACAGTGGTTCGACAATGCGATATCAAAGTAAATCCTGGTGAAATTCTAATGAAATCTGTAATTGATATTTACGATGCAGATAAAAAAGTTGATCTAAAGGCTCCAATAATCAAACAAGATTTAGAATTGAAAAAACAAGTTGAAGAATTGGAGAAGCTAGCTCAAGAAACGAAGAAAGAAAGAAAAAAACGAGAACGATTGGAGAAGAAGAATAAGAACTAAAACATATTAAAGTATTTTAAGAGATCATTAAATTTTTCTAAATGATCATTTCCATATTTCATTAAATTCATTCGAATTGCCTCATACGATTTCTCAATCTTCAACGAGTTTGCAGATTTTGAGTAAAATTTATCAGCCAAACACACTAGTTTTTCAATATCGGTTACAGGAATCATGTCTCGATAAGGTAATTCCAAATTCAATTCAATAATTTCTTTTTTACTGATCCCCACTCCTACATGTCGTTCGCATACAGCGGCAATATTATTCAAGCCCTCATTTTCGAGTATTTCACGACCTTTATAACCATGTGCTAAATATGGTAAATTGCCATTGCAGCCTATATCAGGAGCATTCACCATGCAAATTCCAATATCATGTAGCATAGCCGATTGATATAGTGTTTCTGAATGAATCGACAAATTCTTGTTGAAATCCGCAATTTCAAAGGCTTTGGTAGTAACCTTTTCGCAATGAATAGAATAAAATTCAAAGGCCAATGTATTGGGTTTGAAATATTTCTCAATAATTGCTTTTACATTATTTTTATAAGATGCCATGGAATTATATTCTTTTGCAAAAATAAGAGAATAGCTTATCAACATCAATGGGGTAATTTAAATAAATGTGAAAAAAATATTTACTTAATATTGCTGTTAATTGAAAGACTTATCAATTCAATTTATGTCGGAAAACCATATCCATAGTAATAAAGATCAGAATTTAGAATTGCTTCGCGAAGAAGTAACGAAATTAAATGAGAAGTTAAAGTGCGCTGAAAATCGTGCTGAAGAGTCGGATAAACTGAAAGATGCTTTTCTGGCTAACATGTCGCACGAAATCAGAACACCCATGAATGCTATTTTAGGTTTTGCGGAACTGTTATCGGATGATGATATTAGTACGGAAATTCGGGATGAGTATATTGGCATTATTAGAGATAATGGCAAATCATTGTTGACTATTCTGGACGACATCATGGATACAGCAAAGCTGGAATCGCAACAAATCGAAATTAATAAATCTGATTGCCAGGTTAATGTGACCTTAAATGAATTGTTGGTTGCTTTCAACGATAATGTTGTTCGCGATCCTGACAAAATTCTGGATTTAAAACTCACTACTCCAGCTAATTCACAAAATAATGTTATTAAAACCGATGCTTATCGGTTGAAACAAATCCTTTTCAATTTAATTTCCAATGCCATTAAATTTACTGAAAAAGGAGTTATTGAATTCGGTTATCGGATACTGAATGATGTAAACAAAATTCAATTCTTTGTAAAAGATACAGGTGTTGGTATTTCTGCAGAGGACTTGGATAGTGTATTTAATCGATTCAATCATGTGATGACAGGTGGTTATCAAAGCAGACGTGGAGCTGGTTTGGGACTGGCAATTTGCAAAAGTCTGGCGGAATTATTGGAAGGTGAAATGAGTGTTGAATCAGCACAAGGTAAAGGCTCAACTTTCTATTTAACTATACCATATGAAATTGCTGATTATGTGGATGTTAATGAAGCCAAGAAAGGGCCTTCTGCATCCTATAACTGGCAAGACAAAAAGATCATGGTTGTTGAGGACGAAGAATCGAATTATCGCTATTTGAAGTATTCATTAGAGATTACCGGGGTAAAACTGACCCGGGCACACAATGGTATGCAGGCCATTGAAATGTTTAAGAAAGCAAAT
>Ga0233431_1004283_pt1 | contig 15520 bp, 8 predicted proteins | sample SI_118_April2016_FD_179867 | JGI IMG/M metagenome (GOLD analysis project Ga0233431, IMG submission 179867) | Seawater microbial communities from Saanich Inlet, British Columbia, Canada - SI_118_April2016_200_MG | ecosystem: Environmental > Aquatic > Marine > Inlet | place: Canada: British...
CCTGGTTTCAATATAACTGCCGCAGCAACAACAGGACCTGCGAGTGGTCCCCTTCCCGCCTCATCTACTCCTGCGACAAAAAAGTTCCCGTTTGTTTTGGGGAAGGTGTTTTTTTTGGTCCTTTTAACCATTTTGAAAATTTATGCAGCTGGCTTTTCCTCTTCGGCAGGTGCCTCTTCGGCAGCAGGCTCCTCAGTGGCGGCAGGTGCTTCCTCTGCTGGAGTTTCAGCTTCTTTTGGAGCTTCTTCCTCGGCTGATGCCTCGGCTTCGGCAGCTGGTGCCTCTTCGGCAGGCGCTTCCTCGGCTGGAGTTTCTTCAGCAGCTGGTGCTTTTTCGATTGCTGCTTCCATTTCTTTCTCTTCTCCTGTTAGGAATCTACCTTTAAGACGAGCTGATTTACCAAATCGTTCTCTCATGTAGTACAATTTTGATCTTCTTACCTTAGATTTCTTTGTAATTTCAATTTTTGCGATGTTTGGAGAGTGGATTGGGAAGATTTTTTCAACTCCAATTCCTTCAACAACCTTTCTTACTGTTAAAGTCTTATCTACTCCGTGTCCGTGTGAAATTTTGATAATCAACCCTTCAAAAATCTGGATTCTTTCTTTTTCTCCTTCTTTAATCTTTTGGTGCACTCGAACTGTCATACCAGTGTTTAGTGCTGGCATTTTCTTTATATTCTTGGTCTGAATTTCTTGAATTTTTAAGTTAGTCATCTTTGTTCTTTTAGGAAAACATCGAGTGGGAGTATACTTATTTCCCTACTGAAGATCAAGCTTTTTTATAGGAATAATATTGTCCTTGTCATTTACGATGTCTGTAACGAATTTATCCTTGCATTTTATCCTGTAAGAGAAGTCCTCAGGAGTCATAATCGTAAACTTCACTGATCTAGAGAGCGGAAGTTGTTTGTTCAGGTAGTCTGTGAGCTTTTCTTTATCTATTGATCCGACAATCAACATGTCTACTGGGGTATTTTTTTCTATGAAAATTCCTGAAAAAATAAGCACTTGAATGTCTCCAAACCCTGAAATCCTCTTTGCAATTGCTGGAAGTGAACTTTCTGCTTTTTGGAACATTGAGCGAAATTCGTTGAAGAAAATAAAATTTGGATTTATATAGTAGTATTTTTTTCTCGCTTTCATTTTTGAACGCAAAAGACCTGTTTTCTTGAGATTATCAAGTTCACGTCGAACGGAATTGATTTGTTCATCAAGATCTCGGGTAAGTTGCCTAATGTAATGTTCCTCCTCGGGGTTGAGAAGGAATTTCCGCAACAACTTAATACGAACGTTTGAAGTAAAAAGCCGCTTTAACATCTGATTGTAATGATTGAATTTAGCCCATTTGCCCTCCCGAGTACAATTTGTACTCAGTGAGCATGCAAAATGTATACATTTTTATAACAAAATGCAAACTTTTTTTGTACAGCTAGGTCAAACTACCCTAAAACTTTGTCGAAAAATTTTCTTAACAAAAGTTTATTTTTTAGTTTAAATTTTCCGTCGTCTTTGGTTAGCTCTTCTCTTACTTGAGTCCTTTGATCTTCTGGATAGAATTCAATCATTTTTGTGATCTCATCTTCGAGTTCCTTATCTGTTATTTCAACTTTTTCTTCCTCAATCACCTGCATCAAAGCCATTCGTGTTTTGATTCTTCTTTCCGCTTCTTCACGATATTTTTCTCTTAATTTTGTGAGATCCATCTTTGTTTGCTCCAAAAATTTCTCGAATGGAACGCCTTTTTGTGCCAAGTCTTGCTGCATGTCCTGCATAATGAAGTCGATTTCTTCTTCTATTAATGAGTCTGGTAATTCAACTTCAACTCTTTTCAGCAATTCCTCCAAGTATTTATTTTCTCTTTCTTGGATTGCTTTTTGTTCTTTTTGCGCCCTGATGTTTTTGTCGACGTCTTTTCTGAATTCCTCAATTGACATCTTCTGACCTGTTAATTTCTCGATTAGCTCTTCGTTTAGCTCTGGTTTCACCCCTTCTTCAATTCTTTTGAGCTCTACTTTGAAAATAACGCGTTTATTTTGGAAATCTTTTTTGTGATATTCTTTTGGAAAAGTTAATTCAAATTCTTTTTTCTCATCTTTTTTTAGGCCGAGGAGGTTGTCTTCGAATCCAGGAACCATCACGTTATCCCCCATTACGATTGGGTGGTTTTTTGAGGCTGTATTTTCTAGAGCCTTGTCTGCTTTTCCGTCTTTATCAGGTTCAAATCCCTCAAAATCAAGTTCGACACGATCGCCTTTTTTCACAGGACGATCCACGTCTTTCCAGTCCGTGAAATGTTTTTTCAAGTCTTCAATTACGTCTTCGATTTCTTTTTCTGTGACTTTTACTTCTTCTTTTTTTACAGAAATTTCTTTGTGATTTTTTACTTCTATTTTTGGAAGGACTGCAACTTCTGCCTCAAATTTTAGTGGTTCGTCTGCTTTTGTTGTGTCCGAAATGAAATTAATTTTTGGTCTAGAAATGACTCGTAATTTTTCTTTTGTGACGGCTTCTGCGTATGAATATTGTGTCGCAATTTCGAATGCGTGAGCCAAAATATGCTTTGGATCGACGTGTTGTTCGAGTACGTTTAGAGGCGCTTTACCAGGTCTAAAGCCAGGTATTTTCACATCTTTTGAGATATCTTCGGCTGCTTTTTCTTTGTGTTTTTTTAGTTCCTCTGCTGGAACTTCGATTGTCAATTTTACCGTTGATTTTGGTAATAATTTTACTTCGTATTGCATGATATTTTAGTTAATTTTTTTGTAAAACTGTGGTCGAGATTCTGGCGGTTTTCGCCCCAAATCCTAACAGGTGAGTTTTTTTTACGCAATAGTATTGAAAAAAGTTCGGAAATTTGGTATAATTTCTTGATGATTTAAAAATATTTCTAAACAAAAATATAAACAAAAAAATATGTTCAAAAAATATTTAAACTCGATTCTTTCACAAAGCTTGTTCAAAGAATCACGTTTGTGCAATTTTGCACCACCACCTGATCCTGATGTACCTGCGCCTGCGGCTGAAGATCCTGAGCCTGTGGCTCCTGCAGAGCCCGAGACAGCGCCTGAAGCAGAAGTTAAAAGAGCTGAAGTTAGAGGACGAACAAAAGCTGAATTAGCAACAAAAAAAGGACAAACTGAAAGAGATATTTTCAAAGATAAAATTGACAGGAAAATTCAGAGATTAAAAAGATTAGACCTTTTGGAATTGAGTAGAAAAAGAAGAGAGTATGATATCGACCCAGAAAGTTTGGAACATCAATCTGAAAAACAACTTACTCATACAATGGACGTTCTCCAAAATCAACTTGGTTTCCTGACAAATACAGAAGCCAATTGGTTAAAAGGTCACCTCTCCTATGCTTATGATCCTGAAATTTGGAAGAATAAGGAACGTAATGATTTGAGGAGCTTGTATCAATTTCCAGATGGTAAGCTTAATAAGATTGCGGAAGACTCTGGGAAGGGAGGTCGTGGTGGACAGATGTTTTTGATTGCTTACACCTACCTCTCGACTGTCAAAGATTTGCTTCGGCAATCACGTGATTCTCATGGTTTAATTGACGAGAATATGCGTGAATCCGATAGAGATGGTGTTTTTGTTACCGCCACTGACAAGGTCCAAGAGATTGGTGGGAAGATGATGGATGCTGTCGAGCAAAGAGACTATCCTGAAATTGCAAAATACGCTTTAGCAGGCTGGCTGTTTTATAAAGTTTATAAGAATTTTGCTGCCAGTTCTTCTGAAGGAGCTAAGTCTTTAAAGAAGTTTGCGTTGTATGGCGGTGCTTTGTACTGTGGTTTATCAATTTTTGCGCCGGAATATTTGAAGGAATTGAAAGGGAAAGGTGTAAATGCGGATATTAAAGGAACTGCATTTGAAAACCTAGATTCATTATTGAGTAGGAATCCGAGTGCTTATGAAAAAGGAATTGAAGTTGGTTTGATGGCAAGTCTTGCTAATGCACCTGTTAAAGAAATATTTGGTTCGATAACTCCTACTAGCTCATTTTATGACCCTCAAGCATCGGCTTCTCAAATAATTCATCTTGATAATCCAGCATTTTCTGGATTCTTGCCTGCAGATGTGGTTAATGCTAGACCATTTCCTGGTAAAAAAGCTCCTTTTTCGGCCATGGAAAAACTGTATGTAAAAACTTCCGAACAACTTTTCAAATCTGTTCAAGGTTTAAAAAGAATGTATGAAGAGAACGTTTATCCAACTGAGGGAGTAACATTTGAAGAAAAATTCTTATCTGAAAAAAGTCAGGACTATACAATACACGATTTGGTTTATCAGCTTTCTGCTTTTACTCCTAATTACAAGGAGCAATTCTGGACATCAAAATTACTTCACAAGGCAAGGTTAGATCTTACTGGGCCAACTGGAGTTTTCAAAGATATTGATGGAATGATAATTCCAAATGCTGCCCCTGCTCAGGCTTTGTTAAATGCTACAGTTAGAGGATATCCGGTTTCTATTCGAATTAATGAAACTCCTACTGGTCGTGAATATGAATTTTATTTGCCGCCTGATGATGGGAAGGGAGCAACCTCTGTAGGTAAATATAAGCTTGGCGACAAGGATTCTCTGTGCAGGAGAGATGTCGTTGAGGCAATCAATAAGCGTGCGAATAAGATGCTTAGATCTGTCACGACTGCGGACAAGAAACTTGGTATTACATGGGATGAACATTTGGGCATATGGTCAGGAACTATTCTTACTTCATATGTTGAGAAGTTCAAAATTGATCCTACTACAATCTCTGTACTAGTCGAATTTACCCCTGATGGAAGGAAGGCAATTATGACTTCTGACGGTTCTAAATCTGTAATTGTTATCGATGAGATAATGGCTCTTGATTATGAACACGCACCATTGGTCATTAATAAGGTTATTAACCAAAATGGCAAAGGTGGAAACGATGATTTCACCGCACTTCGTGTTTTCCAGAATAATGGTGAGGTTCGATTTGAGGATATACAAGATAGTGATGAACATTTTATTCTGCACTTCCCTGGTGAGCGGAAGTTAAAAGTTGGCTTTGATGGTGCTAATGACAGATTCTATATTGTTGATAAGGATGAAGAGAAGGCCTTGGTTAGAAGCCTTACTTTCCGAAAAGAATACGTTGAGTCACTTGACCGAAGAAAAAATAGTCCATTTAAAGTGTTTGATAAGATGAAGGACTACGTGCCTGATATGCCTGAAGGTCATGTCTTGTATTTCTTCAAGGAACTTGGCACTTGGGTAACTGATGCAAAAATTAGCGATATCGCCGCGGGTGTAGATGGTGACTGTGTTAATGGAACAGTTCCTGAATATTTCACAGCCATGTTGATAGATAGTAAGAAACAAGCTTTGAAGTACAAACTTATGTGGGAGATGGAGAAAGCTGACACTCTAGGTGGAGTGAATGATGCAAGATTAAATATTCAAAAGACCCTCGATGAGATGGATGGCCTTTATGAAACTGTGATTAGAAAGGCAGAACCTAAGAACCGTAGCCATTGGGAGAGAAATGAATATCTAATGAAAGTTATTCAACCACTGAGGTCTGCTGGCACACAAAGTGAGGAATATGCGTATGCGACAAATAGATTTGAAACTCACATGCTTTCAGAACTTGATTTGAAGGGTTCTGATTGGTCTGAGAATCTGCACAATGTCGCAGGGAAGTTGCTTGGAACCTTTTATTACTTTACGTCTCATCTTGATGAGTCAAAATTGGACGAATATTCAACCGAAGATCAAAAGAAGTATTCAAATTTAAGAGCTCGCTACTTCCAATATGTGGAAGATGAAGTTATCGATCAATCAAGGAGTCTATTAAAAGAGGGTAGATCATCAGAGAATATTCCTGATTGGCCTGGTCTGTTTGACATTAAACTTTTTGCAGATGAGTGGCGTGGTAAGAGTGATGCACCTATTGATGTTGAGGATACAAGAGAGAAATTGAGCATGGCGGAGCTTTCTGAAAGTGAAAACGGTAGAACTGAACTTGAGGATAAATTGTTCAAATCATACCAAAAAGTTATTTCTGATTTAAGGACCGATTTAAGTACTACTAGTGGGGGTGGTCTTGATTGGGCAGAAGTAAATGTTTTTGCAGCTGAATACTTTGGATTCAAATCAGATGTAGATATTGATGCGTTGGCTGAAACTCATTCACCTGATGTTTTGTTACCTAATGAAGAAAGACCCGTGTACATGGATGCACTAGCTTTGAATTATGGTACCAAAAAACGTTCTCAACAAATAACTCAAATACCAGCATATGCTGAACGATTTAGAGCGAAAATTTTTGGTGATGACAGATTTTTACGTGAGGGTGGTACCTGGAAGGATATAAAAGATTGGTATAGAATAAATAGACCCCACCATAGGTGGATGCCGTAAATAAATAAATAATATTTAGTAAATAATGTCTGATCTAGTCAAAACAGCAGAAAAATTAGTAGAAGGCTTGGTTGAAGCAGTCGGTATGATGACTGATGTTGTTAATGACATGCTTTTGATGATGAGAGAGGGAGGGCATGAATTAAAAAAGGGGGCTGAGTACCTTGGAGGGAAGTTAGACCATTTGTTCAAGCGTGCAAAATACGATTTCAACCCCCCTTCTTATGAGGGCGCTGAGGTTGCTATGCAAGAGAAAGGCAAATATGCGTATCATTACTATTGTATGAAAATGTATCAACGAGAACTTACTTGCGCTGAGAGCAAGGATTCGAATTTGGTCGAAATTTACAATGATTTAAAAGAAAAGAAGTCCCAGGGATTGGAGATGGAAAATGTTGGAGATATCGTTCGTGGGGTGAAAGAGGGCCAACTTAATGCAGCTATAAAAGAAAGAGATTCTTATACTAAGGGTTGGGGTACTATGTGGGACAAAAAGAACAAGAAGGTCGAAAAATTGAGGGCGGCCCTCTTAAAAGCAGATAGAAAGCGTTCGAAAGGCGCTGAAAATCAGTATGGAGAGACAAATTTGGGATCATTGTATACTTTTGGCCTTTCAATGCCAGCAGATAAAATGCTTGAGGTGTTGGAGCGAAAAATGGCGACTAGACAAACAAACATTGATCAGTTGAGAAAAAATCGAGACAGCCACGAGATGTTGATGAACTTAATAATAGAAGAGATTGATGACAAGATTGAAAAACAAAAGAACCGCAAAAAAACTGCTCAGCAGAGGGTTAATAAAAAGAATGCTCTGATCAAAAAAATGAATGACACTTTTGATGGTGAAGATGACTTAAAAGCTAATCCGGGTTCTTTGGCAACAAGAAATGAATATGTGGTTGAAAAAGCTGAAGCTGAAGCTGTGGTCAAAGATGCGGACAAAAAAATTGGAAATATGGAAAAGAAAAAAGCTGCTTATGAAGATGATCATCAAGATTGGGTTAACAATGTACATATACCAAACCAAGAGGAATCTGTTTCCCACGATGACGAAACTGGTTCGGATTCTTCGACCGATGATGACTCAGATGGACCAATAAAAGTTGAGGAAGGTGGAACCTATGATGATGATGTCAGTTTCGACCACTAACACTTACTAGATGACAAAAAAACATACTAACAGACAGTCAGACTTTAAAAAAATCATCGAAGAATGTGATTTCCTTGAAAAGGATTACAGAGATAAATGGATTGAAAAATCAGACTCAATGCCTGAAGATAAACTAGAGGTAGTAATAAGAAAGTTCAAGGATGCAAAAAGAAAAGTTGAGAATATATATATTAGTATAGCCCTGACATACAGTCCGCACAGTAAAGACCTTATAAAAGAAACATTAAAAACATTACAAAATGTCGCCTAAAAGCAAAAAAGAAAGACCAGGAATAAAACCTAACGTAAAAACTGAAAAAAAGTCCTTCCTTCAGAGTGTAACCGGCATATCTGACAGGTTTAAAGGTGCTTGGGATAAAGCTATAAAGGCTCCAAAAGGCACAAAACTAAGAAATAGAGTTTTTATGTTTATTAATCAATTGTTTTCTGAGCATACTGGAATTAGAGTTGAGGAAGAAAAGGTTGAAAAAGAAGCAAAGGCCGACGTTGAATCTTTCCTAAAAGATGCTGACCAAGAAGAAATAGCGAAAGCTGTAAAGGAAGATCTTGTTGGGAATACTAAACTTGATAAACCTCAGGAAGAATCTGTTGATATGTTTGTTGGTTTGGGGGTTTCGACCTTTAAAGATGAATTAAATGACAATGAAGAGAGCAATGTAGGCACTGTCTTGACACTTCTTACTCAAGAGGGAAAGGTGCCAAAATCGGTTGATTTGGATCAGAAGTTAATGGTTGCTGGATTTGGTTTCAAATTACTCAAGAACTTAAATTTGCATTGTAGTAAACACGGTATGGATGCTGCTGCTCTTGCTAAGCACTTTGATAATCTTGAAGCAGTTACTAAAAAAGGTGATATTTCGAATGCGTTGAACGTAGATAAGTTGAAGAGTTTATTTACGATTGATTTAGGGTCTGGAGGCATGCTTGGTGGCTTAAAAACTGGGATGAAATTAAATTCAATTCTGAATAATTTAAATGTAGATCGAACAAAATTAATAGGATCAGTTAACAAATTGTCCTCTCCAAACCTGGGAGGAGCTGCCTTAGATGGTGTCGTTGGTACTTTTGATAAAATACTTACTTCTACGTCGAGAGATAACGTGCAAAAGGCAGTTATTATTATGAACAAAGCAATTTCTACCGAAAGAAAACCTACGAATGAAGAATTAGCTCAACTAATATTGTTGATTAATCCTAGTGATTTTGAAAATTTATCTAAAGTTTTAACCTAATATATGGAAAAAATAGATGCTGTCATTATAGCTTTACTAAAAAATTCCACACTACCTGGATTCTATAAAACATTGATCAAAAATATGCTTCCAGGGATGATTAAGAGTCAAAAGGTTGAGATTTTCATGACTTTGGACAAAGAACATGACGCAGTTGGGGGTTTGGATAGAAAGAAAACAGATTTGGTTAGTAAATATGAGTACATTTTGGATAGACTTGAAAATGACCCTGATGAATATATGCATGAGATGGATAGGTTTGAAAATAAAATGGTTAAAGAAGATACAAAATCTAAATCTTCTTCTTCAATGTCTGCTTTGAAACAAAAGGTAGATTTGGAGGAGTTGAAGAAACAATTACAAAAATAATAAATAACAAATATTAAAATGTCTGATAAACCTAACGAAGAATTAAAGGTAGATATACCTGAAAAAGAACTGTCCGCTTTTGAGAATTTATTTGTGGATGACTATGTTTTGGAATTTGTTGCTAATTTTGACGCTAAATATCAAGAAATTGAAGAGAAAGCTAAAAAATTGGACGACAAAGACCCAAAAAAAATCGAGGCCATGTTGGCGCTTAGAACCGTTAAAGGTGCAAGAGCTAAACTGGTTAAGATTGGTAAGGATATTGTTGATGGGAAGACTCCCTTTGCTCAACTATCTGATGGGGAAAGAATGGCATACGAGAATAGAGTACGTAGAGCAACTTTAGAGTTTAAAAAGGGTTTGAATTATTTGGCTAATAAAGAGATGTATGAACTTACTGAGGAGGTTCTTATAGATTCTAGTTGGACAATTTTATTTGCTAAGTATATTAGAGGTATTGAAGTCGAAAAAATCTTAGATAATTATGGTTACTATAAAGCATTATTCTTAGAAAAAGCTGTTGAATTAGATGTTAATATTGATGCTGAAATTGATGAGTTTGAATCCGTTGTTAAATCTATTGCCGCTTATATCACTGATTATGTGGAAATCTCTGAACATACACCTGAGGAGCGACAAAAGTTCTATGGTGGACTCAAAGAGCTTGTCAGGGAATTTAGGGCAGTTCTGTATAAGCTTGAAGAAGCGGGTGTGTACAAGATGTCTAAACTTGATAGGAACCTTTATACATACAATAACCTGCCTCAACAACAGGAGGATTATGACAGGACTGTAAGTAAACTTAGAGATAGGATTGGAGATAATGTTGATAATTCTTACGATAAAGTAAAAGTGGATAGAGTTTACCTTTTGAAACAAAAGGTAGATACGCTTGATGAAAAAAAGGAATCTCAAGGTAGTTTGAATAAATCTGATAGTGATTCACTTTCTAGATATTCTACCGAAGTGAATTATTTACTGGATGCTTTAGGAGGAGAAGCCAAAATAAACTTGGACAGACTCGGTTTTTTGAAGTCAAGTGTAGAGGCTTTATATGAAACAATGGAATCTCAAGGCGGTTTGAGTGAAGATGATGGTGAATTGTTGGCTAGATATTCGACTGAATTGAATTACTTATTGTATGCTCTGGATGAAGAGGATGATTCTATTTCTACATTGGGTAGAGGCAAAGAGTTTCCATACTCGGATTCTGCTGTAAGTGAAAAAATTGAATCTAGGAAAGAGTCAGACGAAAGAGGCGATAAGGAATGGGAATGGCTAGAGGAAAGATGTTTGGGAGTAGTTGATTCTGCTAGGAAAGCTCAATCTAAATTGCAGGAGGCTTATTTTGACACAAATAATAAACATAAAAGTGGTAGATATTACTTGGATATTTTGAATGTAAATATCAATAAGACTATTTCTTTCATGCTTGATGTTGTTGATGGGAAACGTCCTTACAACAACTCGCCTGCTTTGCCAAAAACAGTAGGAGCTTCTGTCTGGAATGGGGACCATTATCTTAGCAAAATGAAAAAAGTAGATCCACAAAGTATAGAAGGAGCAATATCAATTGCTGAAGAAAGACTAGGAGATGTTGATAAGTTTATCAAAGCTTATGAGATAATGGATGATGTCGTTGAGGATAGGCAAAAGATATTAGAAGTATTTGACGATGCTATTGATTATAATAAAGAGCCTTCAAAATCATCGCTATCAAAGCTCAAATCTAGCCTAAAAAACAATTACGACAAGTGTAAAAAAACAGGCTATTTAAGCAATTCAAACCCTTATTATCGCAATGGGAATTTCCCTGCTTGGGAGTCTTTCTCAATAAGTTCAAATGACAGAAAATTCTTCAAAGAAGGGTTTGACGAGGCTCTGAAGTTAGTAGATGTCATGAGCAAGGATATGCGGGCGTATTTTGAAGTATCAAAAGAGTTTGAAGGAAAAGTCTTGGCAGAAATGCCAGAAAAGAAGCTTCAAACTGCTTACAAGAAATTAGCTAGAACTTATCTTGGCAAACACAGAGAAATAGATGTTGTAAAGAAATATGGGAAAATTTTCAGCAAGAAGTTTGTTTCTCTCATGGGTGCAATTGAAATTGAGTTGATTGGTAGAGAGACTCAAGATCTTCATGCTATTGATCTTGAACAACTGCTTAAAGGAAACGGAGATTATTTTGAATTCTTAACTCCGAATTCAGAGTTGGACGATATAGACAGGGAAATGATTCCAATTCCTGAACATAATAACTATATTGGAAAGAAAATTTTGCTAAAGCCTGCTCTGATTGATCTTTTGAAAAGAAAAGAAGATCTTGACGAAGATGACAAGAAAAAGCTTGAAGAATTCAAAAAGGCTTTTGACCAAATTGGCGTTGATTTAATAAATGTTTCATTAACAGGTGATGTTACTGAAGTAGACCCTAAGCAACCTGTACTTCTTTTTGATAAATTCATTAAAGATTTCAAGGATGAAGGCAAAGATATCAATGGGGTATTCGTTCCGTATGTTCGCTATTATGGTAAGGAAGATGAAGCCAAGGTTCTTGTTCTCACAGATGCTTATTATCTAGCCAAGAAAGAGGCTCATGAGGACCCTAAATTACATGAGGATTCAGCTAGAACTATTGCAAAAATAGACAGTGTAATCGAACATTTTGGTCTAGTTAAGTATATGAAAATACAAAAGGTTCAAGCCTCTTTGGATGATAGATCTTATGTGCTTGATTATTATAAAGGGGATGATCATCTAAGGAATGGTGATAAAGAAAAAGCTAAAGAATTTTATCTAGCTTTCTTGGAAGGCGTGAAATCTCATAGGGAGAATTCTCAGGATCCAACGTTAGAATTTAAAATTGAACAAGCTAAGAGCCGACTCAAGATGTTTGCGATGGACGAGGTTGCGCAGCTGCATTATCAGTTGAGTGTACTACAACGTTCAGTTGAGATGAATATTGATCAGAAGAAAACTATATGGCTTGGGGAAGCTACACCAACTTTTATTAAAAATAATATTAAAGCATATTTTGATGAAACAGGTGATGCGAACTATGAAGCCTATGAAATTAGTATTAGCAAATTTCATTCGCATATCATTAAAGGCCAAATTAAATCTCAGTCTTTTGCACTCGAAGTTGCAAGTAAAATTCTTTCAAAAGACAATGAAATTCTTTCATTAAAGGATGCTCTGAAAGAGACAAAGAATCTGCATGAGATGACAAAAGAAGACTCTGTTAAATACATGAATGAAGTTCTTGGATTTACAGATACAGATGCTGCTGAAGACTTGATATTGAGTGGAGACCTATCAAAATGGGTAAATAAATTCCAAGAGTTGGACAGAAGTGCTCTCGATGAGAAATGGGCTGAATATGGAAAATCTAACCCTGGTGCTGCGAAGTTGTTGAAGAACGTAGAGCGAAGCGAGATGGTATCTGGAGATGACAAAAAACGTTACGATGAGGCGTTTGGCGTCTTGGATAGCTACATGAGTGGCGAGCCTATTCATGACATAGCGCGAGGCGAGAAGTTAAAAGGCTTTAGAATGTATTATGCCTCACAAGAGTTCCAATATAATTATTTTGAAGAAGCTGGCTTATTTGAAGCTTGCGGAGTTGGCAGAGGAGCTAGGAAAGAATTTTATAAAGAGTGTCTCACGGATGGATCAGATCTACACAAGATCTTGGTAGATGACAGAAAATCTGGTTCCTTATCTGATGTGACGGACAATGCTATTAAACAAGAGAGATTGAGTCGCGAAGACAAGACTTTAACACAAGAAGAAGAGGAGCTTATTTCAAAGCGAGTTTCGGAAAATTATGATTTAACGATCATTTCAAGATTGTGGAGAGAGCATGTTGTTAGAACTGTAACTGGTGTTCTTTCGCGAAAAAGCACGGATGAATCTCTAAAGAAAAAAGCCTTAGAACTTATTCCTGGCGTAGATGAAAAATGGGAGGCATATGAAGATGATTTTGAAGAAATTGACAAAGAGTTTTATGAATTTTGGAGAATGACAGCTCAGGAATCTGGAGAGTTTTGGACTAGCATGGTTATGGATTTACCTGCGTTTGTCGCAATGGGATGGGGGGCAAGTGCTGCTGGAAAAGGTATAACTGGTTTGGTCATGAGAAGACAGGCAATGAAAGAGCTCGCAAGTCTTACTATTAAAAAAGGTGGTTCTGCTTTCACTGCAAAAGCTGCTGGTTTCGCAGCAGAGACCCTGGCTTTCTCTGAGATGATGATGCTTAATTCTGCCCTCCCTTCTGGTAATGTTCATCATCTATGGAGCCCAACCGAGCAAATTAAGTCTTGGGGAGAAAGTGTCTTGACTCTTGGAGTCCTAAAGATGGTTGGGTCAGGCGCACAAAAGATTGGCGCTACTAGTCGTTATGCAAAAGCTGCTACCCTTCCTTTCATACCAATAGTGGATGCTGCTGCTCTTACTGGTACTCAATACCTTTGGCACTCAGCATTTGAGGGTGACCACCCATTTGATGCAGCTGCGGCAATCAGAGGCAATCTTGCGTTCTCTATAGGTATCAGAATGGGACAAAGGATGATTTCTGGTAAAGGGCCTTCGTCGCAAGACAGAGGAATTAAAAGATTTAATAGGGAGCAATATTACGAAAAGGTAATGAAAGAGTATAACACTGCTCCTAGAGAAAGCAGGGGCAAAAGACCTTCTAAGAGACAAATATTCAAAGTGGCAGATTATCTATATGAAGGCGGAGTCGCTGATTTTGGTTTATTTAAGGGCATGGAATTTGGGAAAGTTGGTGAACTTATTAAATGGTCTAAAGCTAGAGGCATAGATGCTAGATCTTGGGAAAAGATCAAATCATTGGAGGCCAGAAAGGCAGTTCTTGATAGGCTAACAAAATTGGAAGCCCGTGCAAAAGATATAAAGATGGAAGAACTAATGGACATTTATAGCCGTGAACATGGTCAAGTGATTATTGAAATGCTGGCTAGAAATTCTAAAGCTAAGCTTTCTAAATCTGTACGGGAAGCTGCTGAATTTATTGATGGTCTTGGTGATTTTGCATCTGAATTGTTTGGAGACTTGCCTTCTACCAAAGCGAAAGGTGAAATGTTGGACTTCTTGATGAGCAGATTCCATGCTAGAGAATTAATGATGTTGGAAGGAACAAACCTAACTGCTCAAGAGAGGATGAGTGTTCTTGAACGGGTTAGGGATTTTGAGGGGAAGGTTGAGAGTTTTGATTCAGAGTTGATGCTAGGTGAGACTGTTGCTGAATTATATCAATCTGGGAAAGCTGGTAGATTGGCAGCAAAAATACTAACTGTTGATCCTAATATGAAAGTGGAGGGGAGAACCAGAGAAGTGATGAATTACATTACTGAGAATTCATTTGATGCAGGTATTGTTGAGGGTATGACTCCTAAAGAGTCATGGAATTTTGCTCTTGAATCTATTAATTTGGATATCAGCCGAGATACATGGAGACAATTTGAAGGAAAGGATGCGAAACTTAAAGCTTTAGAATCTGTTCGTTCAGAGGTAGATTCTGTACTGACAGATCCTAAAAAAACCGTATCAAAGCCTGATTTCGAAAGATTTATGAACACTGCTGAAGGACGTACTGTTTTGGAAGTTCTATCTAGAAGAAGTGGTGTCAAATTTGAAATTGAATACGCGGATATCGTGGAACTTGCTAAGGCTGATGCTTTGACCGCAGACTTGTTTGTTGAGAATCTCGCGAGAAATCACTCTAGAATGTTTAATCGAATATCACGACAATATTCGAGAGATCTAATAAAGGAATTAGGAATGTCTAAAGCAGAATTAAGGAACCTTTTTGGTAGAGCTTATGAGGGTCATAATGGGTCTTTACAGAAAATTTTTGATGCATTTAATAAGACTGGTGGTGGAAAATTGGCCATCATAGCTGGTTCTTCTTTATTTTTACAGGGATGTAATTGGGTTAACTGGACTATTGGTATAAGCTCCATTGGAACTCCTGTTTTAGTTGGATCTTACGTGTTATATCGTATGTATAGATCTGGAAGGCTGGGAAGCAAAAGATCAAAAAATTTGAGAGAGGATTTGAAATCAATTAGTGAATCTTTTGTACGCAGCAATATTAGAGATGCTAATGATGCGTTGAAGGATAGTGTCAAGCCCTTTGAGCAAGCTCAAATAAATAATAGGGCTGATTTTAATAAGCATTATAAAAAAGTACGAGGTGCGTTAGGAAAGTATTCTAAGACCCTTGATCCAAATATTCGTAAGCTTTATAAAGCAGAAGCTAAAAAGTACTTGGAAAAATTAGAATCTGCGTATGACTTTGATAAAACTACTGGGCGATTACCTAAAAG
>Ga0233431_1004284_pt1 | contig 15517 bp, 10 predicted proteins | sample SI_118_April2016_FD_179867 | JGI IMG/M metagenome (GOLD analysis project Ga0233431, IMG submission 179867) | Seawater microbial communities from Saanich Inlet, British Columbia, Canada - SI_118_April2016_200_MG | ecosystem: Environmental > Aquatic > Marine > Inlet | place: Canada: British...
AGAGCCAGGGGGTCCCCAGATTGCGGTTTATGTGATAATAGGTTTCGGCAAAATCCCAGTTGATCCATGCCAGGCGCTCAAAATAGAGGGTCACCGCAGTGCCCATCACCAGGTTGCTCGCCCCGCCCACAAAGCTGAACAGCGCAATTATGAGGAGGCAGCGATCGACACGGCTCCATTCCAGCGGGTTCCTGTTCTTGGGGTTGTGCCGAAGCAGGAAAATTACTGTCACCGCTGAAAAAACCCAGGGTACTAGAACCGATGGCATGCGCTCGAACAATGTTCCCTCCATCGCCATCCCTCCCTTCAAATGCCCCGCTCACTCAAAAAGAGCCTACCATGGGGTCATTTTGGATGCAAACGAAGATTTCCCGAAAGACGGAAATCGGGGTCAACTCTACGATTGACTGTTGCTGGCGATTCTGAAATATTTACTTCATGTTCAGGCTGCTAAGAATTCAATACCCGCATGAAAATGCTACGATCTACCTTGCGGTTAGGAGTATCATTGATAGGATCAAAGATGAGACGAGTAGAGATAAGGGCATTGGGTTACGTGTTGAAAAACCAATCAAAACCGTGAGCAACGGTCAAGCGTAGATTTGGCCCCTTTTATTAAAAGGAGGAAAACACATGTTAACACAAAGAAAGATGGGAATCCTGTGTGGAATTTTATCGCCAATTGTTTTCTTCACCTCAGTCCTGTTGGCCGCTTCATTCCAGGATGGATATAGTCACTATTCCAACTATATGAGTGAATTAGGCGCAACAGGCGTGCACCATGCGTATGTGATGAAACTTGGTGGGTTTTTCATTACAAGCATCATGCTCATTCTATTTTCTATTACTTTTCCATCTACTATTAAATATGAAGGGAAAGCCAAAACGATTGCTTTCTTTACCCTGCTTGCTCATGCGATATTCTTGAATGGCGCAGGGGTTTTTTCTTGTGACTTTGGGTGCTCACCAGAAAACCCTACGTCTGACCAAAATCTTCATGATTTCTTTGGGGCGATAACAATATTTATTTTACCTATCAGTGTAATGATATGGGGATACGTTTTCGGTAAATCGAGTGAAGAATGGACAAAAAAAATCAAGGTATTCAGCTATGCGTGTGGTATCATTGGGTTGATTTCATATATTGCGATGATGATTACTGATGAAACAAGAGCAGGTACAGGCTTGTTTCAACGATTATCTCTGGGAAGTTCGTATTTCTGGATTTTAGTCGTGTCTATACTGGCTTACAAAAATCTGGATTCACCAATAAACGCTACAAAAGGGCAAAGCGAACCATAGCATGTTATAAATGTGGCCCGACCCTGGATGAAGGATGAATGTTCTTCTTCAGCGGACTCGCAGAACTCGCCAATCTGGAACTCGTTAGCCATACGTTGTGCTTAATACAGGAAAAGAAAAATGACACTCGCAGATTTAGGATATAATGTAGATTTGAAAAACCACCGAATCGAACAAGGCCTTGATTCGTTTGGTGTCGGACGAATAATAACAGAACACAAAGAAAAATATATTGTTAAAACGGATATAAACGAATTTGAGGCTGAGGTAATTGGCAATTTAAGGTTTGCTGCAAAAAACAGGTCCGACTTTCCAGCAGTAGGAGATTGGGTTGCCATTTCGGAATATGATAAAAACAAAGCGCTTATTCATGCTATTTTCCCGAGAAAAACAATAATAGCGAGACAGGCTGTTGGACATTTTGGAGAAAAGCAAATTATAGCAACAAATATTGATTTTGCCTTGATTGTTCAAGCTGTTGATAGAGATTTCAATATTAATAGAACAGAAAGATACTTAACCATTTGCAATGCTTCAAACGTTGATCCAATTATTATACTTAGCAAGATTGATTTAATAAACAACTTGCAATTAAAAGCCATTCAGGACAACATAACGAAGAGAATTGAACTTGTACCAATAGTTGCTATCAGCAATGAAACAGAAATTGGATATGACAGATTGAATGAGATTTTTGTGAAAGGCAATACCTATTGTTTGCTGGGTTCGTCAGGTGTCGGTAAATCGACCCTGTTAAATAATATTTCAGGCAAAGCACTAATGAAAACCGATTCAATAAGTTCAAGTACAAAAAAAGGTAGGCACATTACAAGTCATAGAGAATTAGTAATTCTTGAAAATGGCGGAATCTTAATTGACAATCCAGGAATGAGGGAAGTTGGAATAGCGGATACAGCAAGTGGATTAGAGATTACATTCAATACTATTGTTAATCTATCTCAAAATTGCAAATTCAAGGATTGTACACATATTCACGAAAATGGTTGTGCGATATTGGACGCCGTTGAAAAAGGGGAAATTGATAAAGATTCTTATCAAAACTACCTGAAAATGGAGCGGGAAAAAACTCATTTCGAATCAACTGTTACAGAGAAACGCAAAAAGGACAAGGATTTCGGAAAGATGATTAAGAGCTATAAAAAGGACAAGAAACTGAACAAGTACTAAGACCAACATATAAAAATAATAGCCGAGACAGTAGTAAATTCAAGAGGTATGGGGTCGGGCGTCGGGCTACGCCAAGTGATTGTTAAAGAAAGAAAAATCGTAAAATATGGCCCTCAAAATGCACCTATATTGAGGTTTCCCCTTCTAAAAGGGTCATCGAGACTGTTTTCAACTCTTGATCGTAACTTCCAAAAACAACTGACTCAGAGCCTGTTTGACAGAGGGAATCTGATGCCCCGGCTCACCAGGACAACATCCCATTCTCTTGACACACAAGATCAATTTCTCTATTCTCCATCAAAGAAAAAGGGATTTCTCGCCAATAATTCAATATTGGTGGGGGTTTATGAAAGGTGATGGGCATGGGATCAAACCTGAAACCCAATGCTGTTCGGGGTCCGAACAACATTGGCCATTTTAAAAATGGCACCCTTGCTCCGGAAAACGATACTCGGTATGTGATTGATATTGATATTGGTGGAACCTATACGGACGTTATTGTTTCCCATGGAGGTGCCGCTGCCTATTTTAAAACAGATACCACTCCCAGTGATCTGAGCCAGTGTTTCGAAGACGCGCTCCAAAAAGGCGCCGTTCGACTGGGATTTTCAAATACCCGTCTTTTTCTCCAGAAAACCCTCGTCATACGAATGTCCACAAGCCTTTCCACCAACACCCTCCTGGAGAGGAAAGGGGAGTGTGTGGGGCTCCTCCTGACTGAAGGGCGTAGCGCGGAATACCTGGACCGTTTTCACCCCTCTCGAAATGGACGGCATATCCTGTTTCCAGATATGGTCGAAGAAGTGGGAAAGCGACTGCCAGATGAAAATATCAGGGAAAAAGCGTATTCACTCCTGACTCGGGGAATCACCACAATGGTTGTCTGCCTGGATGGATCCGCTGATTTTCCCAAAGGCGAAGACCGGGTAAAAGCCGTTATCGGCCGATATTTCCCGAAACATTCCATAGGTTCGGTCCCGGTGCTTCTTTCAAGCCAAGTGAGCAGAGACGAAGACTATTTCAAACGGATCAACACAGCCCTTCTGAATGCCTATATACACGCCGCCCTTTCCGCCCAGGTTTCAGGTATCGAAGATTTTTTAAGGGATGAAGGGTTTGCGCATCCGTTGCTTATTGTTCACAGTAATGGCGGAAGCGCCCGTTCAGCCAAAAGTACCGCCATACAGACCTTAAGTTCGGGTGCTGCTGCCGGGATTTACGGCTCCCAGCGGCTGTCCTCTTTTTACCATAAATCCCATGTTGTGATTGCCGACGTGGGCGGAACCAGCACTGAAATAGGCCTTAATCAATATGACCGCATAGCTTACGCCATGCCCCCCCATGTGGGAGACCTTCCCCTGGATATCCATTCTCCGGTACACTCGACCTTGGGCATCGGCGGCGGTTCAATTGCCCGAATCGATATGGAGGGCAACGTTCATTTCGGATTTGAAAACGTTGGCGCTTTTCCGGGCCCAGCCTGTTATAATCTGGGCGGAACGGAACCGACCCTGACCGACGCCTATTTAATCTTAGGGTACTTTGATGAAAACTATTTTCTTGGGGGACAGAAACGTATCCATAAACATTGGGCGAGGAAGGTGGTCCAAAAAAAGATTGCCGATCCTCTGGAGGTGGCCATTGAGGAAGCCGCCCTGGCCATGAAGAATAAGGCAGTGGAAATCATCGGAAATAAGATTCGAGATGTGATATCAATTGAGGGCGATAGCCCTTTGAAGTTTTCCCTTTTTGCGGTAGGCGGAGGGGGAGGTTGCATCGGAAGCGATCTGGTGGATCATGCGGGTTTGGCCGAGGTTTGTGTTTTTCGTCAGGGGTCGGTTTTCGGCGCCTATGGTTCAAGCGGTATGGATATCATGCACCAATACAAAGAGCGGATGGATGTCGTCTGGAAAAAAGATGACGCCGCATCTGCACAAATTGTGAGGGCTCTGAACAAAGCGATCCTGGCGCTTCAACGCCATGCGGAAAAAGATATGTCCGGAGAAGGTTTTTCGCCTCAGGAAATACGGTTTGAAACTGAATTGGAACTGAAATCCCTTTCCGCGGAAAAAACCTATCGACTGATCTTGCCCTCACCGTTTTTGTGGCCTGAATCGGCTTTCTTTCCCCTTACCGGGGATATGCCTGCCGAAAAAAAAATTCGTATTACCGGAGTGGTCCTGAAAGCTCTGGGAGATATCCCCCACGCGGAACCAACACTTCAGCCGGATGGCGGGAGCCGAAAAAACCTGAAGAAGGGGGTGAGGCGCGTTTATGTGGCACCGGGGACTTTCGAGGATATCCCTATTTTTTCATGGGATGACTTTTCAGCATCCCGACTTGTCACAGGTCCCGCATTGATCGAAAGCAGCGAAACCACCTTGTGGCTGCCGGCGGGAAAAACCATTTGGTTTGATGAATATGGTAGCGGCATTATCAAAAGATTGTGAGTCCACCACTTTAAATCGCAAAACTTAAAAAGGACATGATGCAATCCAAACCGGAAAACAGCATTGATATGGATGTCGGGGGGACGTTCACGGATTGTTTTGTTCAATACAACGGCCGCATGGGCTACGCCAAATCACCCACCACCCACTATAATCTTTCAACCGGATTCATGCGGGCTATCGAAGAGGCAGCCCGTCAGCTCGACATGGACCCGGCTTTGCTTCTCACCATGACGAAAATGGTTCGGTACTCCACGACGCTCGCCATGAACAAACTCATTGAACGGACAGGCCCAAACCTGGGGCTGGTGACCACCGAAGGATTCGAAGATTTCATTCACATCGGCAAAGGGGCTCAGTGGACAGACGGGCTTTCAAAACAGGAGGCGCGCAACCTGGCCCAGGTGGCAAAGCCGATTCCGCTGGTCTCCAGAGATCGAATCATTGGGGTAAAAGAGCGGGTAAATCACAAGGGAGAAGTACTGAGAACACTGGATGAATCGGATCTGATTCAAAAATTGCGAATTCTCACGGATCAGGGAGTCCGAGGGATAGTCGTCTGCCTTCTCTGGTCCCACATTTATCCCAAACATGAAATACGTGTTCGAGAAATCATCGAAAAAGCTTATCCAGAATCGTGTCTTGGCTATATGCCTGTCTTTCTTTCCCATGAAATCCAACCCAAAAAAGGTGAATACCAGCGGGCCATGACGGCTATTTTAAATGGCTATCTCCACCGTTCCGTGACGGAAGACCTGAGGGGGATTCGAAATGAACTCAGGGAGAAGGGCTACCAGGGGCCCATGTTGATGGTGCACAACTCAGGCGGCATGGGCGAAGCCCTTAAAACGACCGCTGTTGACACCTTTAACGGCGGACAGGTTGCGGGCATTATCGGGAGTCTCGAAATCGCCAGGCATTACGGTTATGAAAATGTGGTCACCACGGATATGGGGGGCACCAGCTTTGACCTTGGCGTTATCTACGATGGCCGGGCGCATTTTCATGAAATCAACCCCATCATCGACCGTTGGATGGTAAATGTTAATATGGTGGAGTGCCAAAGCATCGGAGCCGGCGGCGGATCCGTGGGGTGGATAAACGAGGCGCTGGGAGGAAATCTTGCGGTCGGACCCGGGAGTGCCGGTTCAATGCCCGGACCGGCTTGCTATAATCTCGGCGGCAGCGAACCCACTGTGACCGATGCGGATGTGATCCTGGGCTATATCAACCCGGAGTTTTTTCACGGGGGACGAATTCAGCTGGACAAAGGCCTGGCACGCAAAGCTGTTGGGGAAAAGATCGCCAGGCCCCTCGGCATGACGGTGGAAGAAGCGGCCTTTTGCATGAGAAAACTGGTGGATGAAAGCATGGGAAACGCCATCACAAAAGAAACCATGCTTCGAGGCCATGATCCCAGGAGTTTTGTTTTGTTCAGTTTCGGCGGGGCAGGCCCAACCCATTGCTGTGGTTATGCCGGGGCCAGTCATATCCCTCGCCTGATCACCTTTCCGTTATCACCGGTTTTCTCCGCTTTTTCCGGATCCCTCATGGATATTCGGCACATCCATGAACTCTCCAGAACCCTCGTGGTGGTTCCACCCGGGCATCATGATTCGGTACTCGATCTGTCCGATTATAACGCCGTTGTCAAAAAATTGTTGCAGGAAGCCCGGAGAAGCGGCAGGGCGGTAGGACTTGCGCCCGAAAAGATGTCCTTTTTTATGGAACTGGACATGAAATATACCAAGCAACTGCATGTAAAGAGGACCCGCTCCCCCCGTCTGTATTTAAGAGATCATAAGGATGTGAGCGATCTGTTAAAATCTTTCATAAACGAATACCGGAAAATTTTCGGCTCGGCAGGGATATATCCCGAAGGGGGCGTCTCCATTGAAAGCTTCATCCTTCATGCGGTTTACCCACTTCAAAGACCTATCTTGAAAAAACATAAAACCCATAAAGCCCCTCCACCCCGCGAGGCAATAAAAGGATCACGGCAGGTTTTTTGGGAAGAAAAAACCGGGTTTCAGAAGACCCCTGTTTATGACTACGGCATGCTCCGATGCGGCAATGTAATCGAGGGCCCTGCCGTTGTAGAAGCCCATGATACCACCATTGTGATTCCCGAAGGGGTCAGGTTTTCCATCGACGGCCACATGAACAATATCATGGAACTGCGCCTATAAGGAGGCGGATGATGATTTTGGACATGACATTCACTGAGCGGTTGAAGCCCGAACCCTTCTCCCCGCATGAATTTGAGTGTATGGATGCCCTGGATCCCATCGATTTCGAGGTGGTTAAGGAAAAGCTCAATATGATTGTGGAGGAGGCCAAGGAGATATTTGTCAGAAGCGGCGTTTCGAGCATGCTCAGGTCCGGTGATGTGAGTGTAGGGCTTTACACGGCCAAAGGGGATATGGTGACGTCCGCTTGCGGATCCTACCTATATGCGGTTTGCGGCCAACCTCAGGTTAAATATATCAACAGCCGGTGGAAGGACAATCCCAATGTGGGGGTCAGACGGGGGGATATTTTCTATGCCAACGATGCCGTATACGGGGGCGTTCACAACCCGGACCAGTTTGCCTTTATCCCCATATTTCACAAAGATCGTCATATGGCCTGGGTCGCCGCCTCGTGCCATCAACCTGAAACCGGTGCCTGTGAACCGGGCGGCATGCCCGTCAGCTCAAAAACACGTCATGATGAGGGCATGAAGCTTTCTCCCATCAAGATTGGAGAGAATTTTCGTCTCAAGGAAGATCTTCTTGAAATGATGGCCAATATGGTGTCCCGGGCGCCCCATATGCAAATCATTGATCTGAGGGCCCGGGTCATGGCCTGCGACAGAGTGCGGACTCGCATTGAAGATCTGTCCCGGGAAAGAGGTGTCGATTTTCTGGTGGGCATGTTTGCCAAAATCATTAAAGATACGTCTGATGCCGCCGGGAAAAGAATTTCAAGCTGGGTGGACGGCCGGTTCAGAAGCGTGGTTTTCACCGACCACATTGGAACCGACGAGGGGCTGGTTAAAGGATGCTGTACCCTGACGAAAAAGGGGGATCGCCTGACCCTTGATTTTACCGGGACTTCTCCTGAAACGCCGGGCCCCTACAATGCCTTCAAACACACCATGATTGCCCACAACGCCATGTACCTTTACGGTTTTCCGTTTCATGATCTGCCCCTTTCAGCGGGCATCTGGGACCCCATCGACACCATTGTCCCGAAAGGGACATGTCTGAACGCAAATCCGGAAGCCGCAGTGGCCAATTCCGTCATGATCTGCAGCCTAAGCATGTGCCTGATCCATCTCACCATGAGCAAGATTCTATTTGCCTCCGGGTTCAGGGATATCGCCACCGCCCCCTTCGGTAACAACGGGGATGCCTATGTGATGGCGGGTCGCAACCAGTGGGGCGTCAATTTCAGCGAAATGCTGGCCTATCCCCTGAACTGCGAAGGGGGTGGCGCGCGGCACGATGCCGATGGGGTGGATGCCTGGGGATTTCCCTGGGGTCCCTGGGGAAGGGGCCCGGATGTGGAAGTGGAAGAAGATGAAAAGCCTCACCTTCACCTGTTTCAAAAAGTTCTCAAGGATTCCTGCGGACACGGGAAATATCGGGGCGGCGCCGGCATCACGGTGGCCTGGATGGTTCAGGGAACGGACAAAGCCGTGTACCAGTCCATTATCAAATCATCCCGGGTTCAGGCCCTCCAATCCTTTTTCGGAGGGCATCCGCCACCCACCCATCCCGGCATTCAGATCCGCCATTCCGACGCTTTAGCCCGAATGGCGGACGGCAGGAAGGATCTGCCCACGGATGTTTACGAGTTGATCAAAGAGCGAACGATTCAAGGAGAATATGAGGTGACCACCAATCTTAGACCCGCCAGTGAATTTATAGAAGGCGATATCTTTGTGGGGTGTTCTCATGGGGGCGTGGGATATGGTGATGTGTTGGAACGAGACCCGTTGAATGTCATGAAAGATCTCAAGCAAGGCATCATTTCAAAATGGGTTGCACGAAATGTCTACCATGTGGTTTATGAACCGGAGACCCATGTGGTGGACATGGCGGCCACGGAGAAGGACCGGGAAAGAGAGCGAAAAAAAAGAATCAAAAGAGGAAAGCCTTACCATCAATTCATGAAAGCGTGGTCGCGGCATAAGCCGGACTCCAAAATCCTGAAATATTACGGCCCATGGCCCGGTTTGTTTTCTGCTGAACATGTTGAAGCCGGTTCCATCGAAGGGAATCAATATGGCGGAAAATAACAGGGGATCGTCGCCGCGTCTTCTCATGGTCGAGGACGATGGATATTGTCTCTTCTTTCTCAGGGATATTCTGGGCCTTCCTGATATTGAGATCGAGACCGCGGGGCGGGACAGCAAAATTTTTGAGAAAGCATCACGAAGTGATTTTGACGCCATTATGTTGAGCTTTCGAGGGATCATCCAGAACGATCTTTCCATTGTTCAAAGCCTGCATGAAGATAATCCGTACGCCCCCTTGATTGCGGTGGCTGAACGGATGGATGTGGATTTTGCCCTGGATGTCCTGCGGGCGGGGGCCTTTGATTATCTCGTCAGGCCTTTCCAAAATGCGGCAAGAGTTGAAAGCGCCCTCAAGAATGCTTTTTTGGAAAGCGAGAACCTGAGAAAAGCCGCTGATCTGGCGGATACGAAGGCAGTGGATCACGGCATGGTGGGTAAAAGCCGGGTGGTGCTGGAGATATTAAAAAAATGCCGGCAGATCGCGCCCCTAAATGTGAATGTGCTCATCAGCGGAGAGAGCGGCACCGGCAAGGAATTGATCGCACGGGCCGTTCATGCCGAGAGCCATCGTAAACAAGGTCCCTTCCTGGCGGTGAATTGCGGCGCCATACCGGACGGATTGATTGAAAGCGTCTTTTTCGGCCATAAAAAAGGCGCCTTTACCGGTGCCGTTCAATCCCATGCGGGTATCATGGAGAAGGCGGACGGCGGAACCGTTTTCCTGGACGAGATCGGCGAGTTGAGTTCGAAAGGCCAGGTAACCCTGCTCCGGTTCATGGAAGATCGTGAATTCATGAAGGTGGGGGGAGTGAAAGCCCACACCTCGGATGTTCGCATTATTGCCGCCACAAATCGAAATCTGGAAGAAGAAATAGACCGAAATGAATTCAGGACAGACCTTTATTATCGGCTGAATGTGGTCAATTTCAAAGCGCCGGCACTGAGACACAGACCGGATGATGTTGTCCCTCTGGCGGATTTCTTTTTGAGGCGATTCTGCTTTAAAAACAATCTAAGGCACCTCAGGTTTTCAACCCGGGCCGCAGGCGTTCTGGTCAAATATCCTTGGCCCGGCAATGTCAGGGAACTGGAAAATCTTGTGGAAGGACTTGCGGCCACCTTGCCCATGGACCGAAGTATCATCATTTCCGAAGACGTGCTGGGTTATTCCGGAAAAATTCAAAAGAGCATGGTCTCCGCCGATTCCCTTAACGGTAAATCTCTCCACAAACAAACCTACAAAGAAGCCCAGGAAGCCTTTGAAAAAATGTATTTGATGGATCTTTTAAAAGCATTCGAGGGGAATGTGGCAAAAGCCGCACGGCACGCCCAGTTGCACCCCGTGACATTACACAGAAAATTAAAAAAGCTCCGGTTGGGAAATTATGCGGCTTGATGATTACTTTAATCTCTGATGCGCAATGTTCGATCCCTTTGCATCTACGATAGTTGAATAGAACTATTGCTGATCTTTGAACCCCTCCCTGAGCACCTTAAACCGCCCGGAGTTAAAGTCCAGGTCATAGATGTTGAAATTGGTACGTATATCCATCCCTTTGTAGTGCACAGCAAAATTTATCGCAGCAGACCCCTCATCCGCACTTTCAATCCGGTGAAAGACACCGCGCGGCCAGACCAGCATCGCTGAACCTTCGTAGACAACCGCGCCGTTTTCAAGAATTTTGTGGGGAGTGACTTCAAAGTTTATGATTTTACCATATTTTTTGATGTAGATATCTACAAACCTTGTACCATGGAGAACCACCAAATTGTCGTCCTGGTGCGGATGCATGTACCAGGGTCGTGCCACAACTCCCACAGGTCCGGGGGAGATGGCGCTGCTTGCATGGATTACCCGGTCGATGGCGTCAATCCTGGGGAGGGCCTGAGTGGGGATATTGTCGAAAGTAACACCCGGCGTGTTTCGAAAAACATTGAGCGGAATGATTTTGTAAAATCCAGGTATTTCTTTAAATATTCTCATCTCATTCGACATGATATGCGACCTCCCATCATTCCATATCAAATTCTTTGAAATCAAACCAGTAGCCGGTTTTGCTCAAGTAATCCAGTTCAAATTGAACCATCTTGATGTGATTATTTTCAATTTCCAGGAAGCGTTCAAACAGCGGCCGGGCTTTGGCAGGCAGCTCATTTGCCATCTTTTGATAAAATTCACTGGTTTCAATTTCCACTTTTAACGCTTTGCTCAGCATTGCCTGTTTGATGCCCAGGAAGTCCTTTGCCGTCAGTGATTTGACCTTGTCGACTTCCTGCTCAATGCTCTTTCGATCTGGAATGGCGGATGCCAGTTTCCCGTGTTCGATAGCACCGGTCTCTTGAAACTGCACAAGTTTGTGTTCCAAATAATCAACATGGTGCTGCTCATCCTTGGCGAGTGTTTTAAAAATCCTTTTGCCCGCCTTGCCATCAACCGCGGCCACCGATTCCAGATAAATGTCACGGATCCTGATTTCATATTCGATAGCCGTTTTCATCGCTTCTTCGATGGTCATCTCATCCCCCATCTTATGCTGCATTTTTTGTTTTCAGCCGTTTGTATTTTATCCAATTAAGCGAGACATCCAAAAATGCACTTTGTCAAAGTCGATTACCCACTTACTGTCAATTTGTGTGCAACAGGGAGTTTTGATGCCGTAATAAGGTCCAGGAAGGTTCCCATCTAAATTGAACAGGAATAACAAACCCTGATAGTTGAGAGCAGATTCTTTTATCTCTGGTCGTGAATTGATGAGGTCTTCAACTATGCGTTGTTGATATGGATGACCTTTTCCCCACAAATCTAATGGGCCTACCGACATCCAGTGATTAAAAATCCCTATATTGACGGCTTCAATGGGATGTTGAAATAGGGTATCCTGACCGATAACTTTATCATTTAATTCTCCTAAGAATTTTCTGTAACCTGGATATTGATAGAACAGATTGAGACTATAAAAGATAAATCTTTCTGGATCTTTTAACCTACATTTGTCGTCAAAATAAATTGTTAGGACAAAGCGTTTGTCATCATCTTTGGAATTCCAAATGTATTCCACTATTATAAGGTTGTATTTGTCATGATTAAGATAAGACGCAATCTCTTTGTTAGCTGGCCGTGATTCTCCATGAGATATGATCCAGGATTCTTCGTATTTGCGATCCTTTGCAAACTGGAGTGTGTCGGGTGGATTCTGGAGGTGGGGAGAGAGAACATCAAGTAATTGAGTCACGGCCTATCCCTCTGAGGTGTTTAACATTTTTGTGAGAAGCAGGGGACGTTCTCCTTGCGATATCCCATACAAATTGATTCTGTGGTTGGTCGGACCGGACCGGACAATTTCAAATCCCATTCTTCGCACAACAAAAACCCCGTCCTGCCTTGAGACGCGGGGTTTTCAAATGCCGTGGGTCATATTTTTCCTCTTTGGACTGAAGACGAAAAAGAACTGTTCTGTTGGCAAAAGTAATGAAATCAGTATAGGTTCGTTTAAGTATTTCCTCTACGTCTTTATAAATCTCAAGTCAAGAAAAAATTGGTTTTTCGAGTATCAATCATCCTAATTTTAGCTTGTTTGTGTCCATGAATGGCTTTCTTTGTCAGCCTTTACCTTGAAAGCCTTATCCTGAAATGGAATAGTGGACCGGCATGACCCATGGACCCATGGGGTCAAAACCGTGCTGAGAGTCAACCCTCGGACAACTACGATGCTCACCCGCTCAAAGAAGGCGGCTTTGTTTAGCGGCAACAACCCCGGGATTTTGGCGTATCCAACGCTGAAGGGGGTGCATTAGAGGAGAAAAGCGAAATTGCATTTTTGCGGACATACCTTTTTGCAATCATCTAAATAGCTGGAATCTATTCAGCATTCTACCGGGTGTTGCATTTGCGCTAAGGTTTTACATGCAAAGATGCATTTTGACCTGCTTCCATGTCTTCGCCAAATGCGCTTCCGTTTGATAATTCCCGAAAGACTTTCAATGGAAACAATTAGTTAGACATTTCGTTCCGAACTTCCATCCATCCCGGCACGGGAATTGCTCTATGATAGCCCAAGCCGCCGGCACATGATCCATTTCGCATTTTCCATTTCTAACCCGTATTTTTGTCCCATAACCGAATCACGATTTTAACCCACAATTAAGGTGAAGCGATCAGCAGCAACACGCATCCACAGGAAAGGAGAAACAGGTCTATGGGTTTCACAATTGACATTGATACAGGGGGTACCTTCACTGACGGTCTGTTTACGGACGGAACAGTGATTAAAAGGGTGAAGGTGGACACCACCCCCCATGACATCACGGTTTCGTGGCTCACCGCCATGCGGGAAGGTGCGCTGAAGTTCGGTTTTCCAACCGTACGAGACTTTATGGAACAGGTGGATATTGTCAGGTGGTCTAACACCACCGCCACCAACATCATCGCTGAAAAAAAAGGGCCCAAAATCGGACTTTTTGTAACGGAAGGGTATCAAGATTCCCTCTATTCTGCTTCAAATGAAAGCCCGGCCTTCGGCCGTCTTGTGGATCAAAAAAATGTCGAAGTGGTAAGCCTCCCCTTGGACGGTGCTCAACTGGTACTTCAACTGAAAAAACTGCTCGAAAAGGGAGTCCGTAGAATTTGTATCAGCCTGAAAGACGGTCTTAAGAATCTTAATGATGAAATTCACCTCAAAGACATTTTTGAAGAGCAATATCCCGATCACTATCTGGGGAATGTGCCATTTCTGTCCGCCGGGGATATCTGTAAACACCCCGATGACATGACAAGGACCCATGTGGCCCTCATGAACTCCTATGTGCACGACGCCATGGCCCGGGCCATGTTCAAGGCGGAAGACGATCTACGGGAAAGGGGGTATCAGGGAACCCTTTTGTTAGGGCAAATTGACGGGGGGGTTGCCAGAGTGGCCAAGACGAAACCCGTGGATACCATTGAGTCCGGTCCCATTTTCGGTCTCCACGCGGGCGCTTTCTGGGCTGAGAAGTATAAACTTGAAAATGTCATCACCCTGGATGTGGGCGGTACCACCACCAAAGTGGGCGTGGTGGAAAATTATAGACCGGCCATGGTCCGTGAAGGAAGCATTCTGAATGTTCCCTTGAAGAGATCCATGATTGACTTGAGGAGTATTGCCCTTGGGGGTGGTACCATCGCGCGGGTTTTGGATGGAAAATTGAAGTTGGGACCCCAGAGTATGGGGGCTTATCCGGGACCGGCCTGCTACGATCTGGGCGGCAACGAACCGACATTGACTGACGCCTATCTGACAAAAGGGTTTTTGGATCCAGCGTATTTTGCCGGTGGCACCCGGAAGATTAACCTTGAGGCTGCAGAAGAGGCCATTGGCAAAAACATCGCCGAACCCTTAGGTTTGGAAACCCATTATGCAGCCTATGAAATTGCTGATCTGGCTACCGGGATGATTGCCGAGGAAATCTCAAGCGTCATTTCCCGCCGGGGAAAGAAACCTGAGGATTACATCCTGTTCGCCTTTGGGGGAAACGGTGGTATGGTGGGGTGTGAAGTGGCACAAAAGGTCGGTATCGAAAAGGTTCATCTCTTTTCGCTGGGATCCGTTTTCAGCACGTTCGGGTCATCGGTTGCCGATGTGTCCCACACCTATGATTACGCACCCTATTTGCCGGCTTCAAACCATGAGGAACTGGGAAAGATCATTCGCCGAATGATGGAAGATGCCAAAAGAGATATGGAAGGCGAAGGGTTTGACCCTGAAGGAACAGAGACGGAGCTTGAGATTTCCTTTGAGAGCGAGAAGGATGTGGCACCCATGATCGTTCCGTGGACCATCGACAGCCTGGATGAAGGTGCTGCTTCCCAGATGTTGAAAAAGGCATTTTTAAAGGGCGGGCTGCCCCAGGAGGCCCTTGACCGCATTATCGACGTTATGAAGATCCGGGTGAAATCAGTGGTGGCCAAAATCGAGCCAGCGGATCTACCCGTTGACGATGAATCCACTGCACCCGCTGAAAAGGGAGACCGCGTGGTGTATCGGGGAAGCGAGAAGGTCACCACCCGATTATATGACCTGGATAAACTGAAACCCGGGAATGTCATTGACGGTCACGCCCTCATGGAGGGGGAGGATACCACCCATGTGGTCCCTCGAGACTGGCGGTTTGTAATGGATGCCTTTGGAAACGGCGCCTTGCGCAGGAGGTCAAAACAATGAGCAGTAAGATAATGATCACGGAATATCTGGACCTTGATCTCGACGAGGCAAAATGGCATTGCAGTTCCTGCGGTCATGGCCTCATCGATGCGGAA
>Ga0233431_1004286_pt1 | contig 15507 bp, 12 predicted proteins | sample SI_118_April2016_FD_179867 | JGI IMG/M metagenome (GOLD analysis project Ga0233431, IMG submission 179867) | Seawater microbial communities from Saanich Inlet, British Columbia, Canada - SI_118_April2016_200_MG | ecosystem: Environmental > Aquatic > Marine > Inlet | place: Canada: British...
ATCCGGTTGGTTTATTCAAAGGTAGAGATGTGTCAGAACTATGAAGAAATCCAACATCCTGCAGTCAGGGAGACCTTGCGTTTTCTGGATTTTGACCGGGGACTCGAAATTCATCATGATGGAGATCTTCCCGCAAGAAGTGGCATGGGATCCAGTTCGTCTTTTACGGTAGGTTTTCTTAATGCGCTTTACGCTTTAAGGAACACTATGGGCAGCAAGAAGCAACTTGCCAAAGAAAGCATTCATATAGAGCAGAATATGATCAAAGATACCGTTGGGTCACAGGACCAAACGGCTGCTGCCTACGGTGGGTTGAATCATATCAGTTTCAAAAGCACCGGAGAAATAGAGGTCCATCCAATCATCTTTCCCAGGCCTAGAAAAGAAGAACTCAGTTCCCATTTAATGTTGTTCTACACGGGAATAATGCGAACCGCTTCAGACGTTGCCAAGAGTTATGTTGACGGCATTGAAAAAAAGAAAAAGCTTCTCGAAAAGATGGAGGAGATGGTGCATAGGGGTATCTCAATACTTCAAAGCAATGGATCCATCACCGACTTTGGTGAATTACTGCATGAGGCTTGGGCAACGAAGCGAACTCTAAGTCCAAATGTATCGAACGACACTGTGGATGACCTGTATAATCGGGCACGGAAGAATGGGGCTGTTGGAGGCAAAATACTGGGCGCAGGCGGCGGGGGTTTCTTGCTCCTTTTTGTGCCGCTGCCTAAACAAGACCGCGTGCGAGAGGCCCTGAGCGAACTGCTACATGTTCCCTTTTCTTTTGAATCGAGAGGAAGCGAGATCATCCTCTATGATCCCGATGAGTTGGACTACAGTGCCGTTGAACGGGATCGTGCTGACAGGTCTTTGCGGCCATTCCAGGAAATAACATGTCTTAAAGGTTAAAGGGGGAATGAGCACTTTCCCCGTGGATATTCTCAGGCTGACCAGTTTTTCTGAAGTTCAGGAACAGACTGTAACGCTTCTATTTGGAGGAAAACCAGTTATGAATCAAAATGATATTCTGGCATTGGAAAAAAAGGCGAGGGAAATTCGCGAAACAGTCTTGGAGATGTGCTGCAATGCCGGTACAGGCCATGTAACGTCCGCTTTTTCTTGTGTTGAGATAATGGTAGCGCTTTATTACGGGAGAATCCTCCGATATAATTCCAGGGACCCTACTTGGAAGGATCGGGATAGATTTATTATGAGCAAAGGCCAAGCGAGTGTTCTATTATATCCAATTCTTGCAGACGTGGGTTATTTTCCAAAGGAATATATCGAAGGGTTTTGCAAATCCGATGGCAGAATTGGCGTCCACCTTCAACACGATGTTCCGGGAGCGGAAATAACATCCGGTTCCCTGGGACATGGATTCGGGATTGCCACCGGAATGGCGCTGACTGCCAAACAGGACAGAAAGTTACACTTAATATATACCCTTCTTGGGGACGGGGAATGTTACGAAGGCTCTATTTGGGAAGCAGCCATGTTTGCCGGTTATAATCGGCTGAATAATCTGATTGCCATCATTGATCGAAATCACCTCTGCGTGACGAACTTCACTGAGAATATGCTGGAACTGGAACCTTTTGAAGAAAAATGGCGTTCATTTGGATGGAATGTAGTCTCTATTAACGGACATTCATTTAAAGAAATATTGCGGGTCCTCCATGGGATAAGATCGAGGAAGTCCGCTAAGCCTCTCGCAGTGATAGCTGATACCGTCAAAGGAGAGGGCGTGTCCTTCCTCTGTTATGACCCGCTGTGGCATGGGATACCCCCGGCTGGAAAAGATTCAGAGTGCGCGTGTGAGGAATTAAAGAGAGAGAGGCTGATTCATGAAAGATAAAGCACAAAGAGATGCATTTTGGGAAAGAATCTATGACCTTGCTAAAGAAAATAAGGATGTCATTCTGGTTATTGCTGATATGGGAGCACCCGCTCTTGACAAGTTTAGGATCGATCTGCCAGCTCAATACATCGATGTTGGGATAGCGGAACAGCAGGCCATAGCTTTGAGCGCAGGTCTGGCTCTCGAGGGGAAAAAAGCCTTTGCTTATGCAATTGCACCATTCATTTCTCTAAGATGCTATGAGCACATCCGGGTTAATCTGGCTTCCATGAATCTGCCTGTTACGCTCGTTGGTGTAGGCTCAGGGGTAAGCTATGATGATTCCGGCCCAACGCATCACGCTGTTGATGATCTCTCAGCTCTTCGTATTTTACCTAACCTTAAAATTCATAATATGAGCGATTCAATCATGGCTAGCGCTTTTGCAGACATCTCATGTGAGTTGAGTTGTCCAAACTATTTACGTTTAGACAGGCAAGTTTTGCCCACTATTTATGATGAAGGTGCTGACTTTTCTCTCGGTTTAAATGTGTTTCACTCCGGCTTAGACCTCTGTATTGTGGCAACAGGGAATATGGTGCATCGAGCCCTTGAAATCAGCGAGCAATTGAACGAAAAAGGTATCGACACGGGTGTCATCGATATCTATGAATTCCCAATTAACGAAGAAGCGCTTGTGGATACTGTAAAGGATGTGAAACAGATTGTTACTCTTGAGGAACACACCTTGCCGGGAGGGCTGGGAAGTGCTGTTTGCGAGGTGCTTGCAGATTATGGAGTCTTAAAGCCGGTCAAACGTATCGGGATGAATTTTGAGTCCGGATATTGTTACAAATACGGTGGCAGGGAGAACCTCCAGGCGCTATACGGCCTTGACAGGGAAAGTATAATCAACACCATCCTAACATTCTTGAAACATAGACTGAGGAACTGAAATATGACTGAAGAAGTGGTTGATCTGCTATTGATTAACCCCGGTGATAAAAAACAAGTTTATCAGAAATTGGGGCCCGTTTTATCAGCAATTGAACCCCCGATATGGGCAGGGCTGATAGCGGCCTTTATCAGAGCCAAGGGATATAATGTTCAGATCTTGGACGCGAATGCAGAAAGCCTTGACCCGGTTGATACGGCCGAACGGGTTTCAGAAATTGCCCCCCGGTTAACTGCTGTTGTTGTATACGGTCAGAATCCATCTGCTTCGACCATGGTGATGCCCGCAGCAGGAGCCATATGCCAAGAGATAAAACGATTAGCCCCTGAAAAAAAAATTATTTTGGTCGGTGGACATGTCGCGGCACTCCCTGAGAGGACGTTATTAGAAGAAGATACGGATTTTGTTTGTGATGGAGAGGGGCCGTACACAATAATGGGGCTTCTGGATGCTCTGAAACAAAATCATCCTTCCATTGACAAGGTTCGCGGGCTTCTGCATCATGAAAATGGGGAGGTGGTACGCAACTTATCTGCGTCTCTAATAATAAACCTGGGCCAAGAAATGCCAAGCATTGCCTGGGATCTCCTGCCAATGGACAAATACCGTGCCCATAATTGGCATTGTTTTACACATATTGACAATCGCAAGCCTTACGCAGCGTTATACACCACCCTCGGTTGCCCCTTCCACTGTGATTTTTGCTGTATTCAAGCGCCATTCAAACAGGGCGAACAGTCTACGGGATATTCACCAAGAGTGAACAGTTACAGGCGGTGGAGCCCTGAGTCGATCATTAAGCAAATCGATATACTGGTTAATGAGTATGGCGTAAAAAATATTAAGTTTGCTGACGAAATATTTGTTTTGAATAAAAAGCATATTTCCGGGATCTGCGATCTAATTATTGAAAGAAAGTATGATCTAAATATCTGGGTCTACGCGAGGGTGGATTCCTGGAGTCCTGAAATATTAGAAAAGATGAAAAGTGCGGGCATCAACTGGATTTGCCTTGGTATTGAATCCGGGAGTGAACGGGTACGTGATAATGTGCATAAGGGATACAAACACGGCGATGTGTATAAGGCTGTGGACGCGATAAGAAACGCGGGGATAAATATCATCTCTAATTATCTTTTTGGCCTCCCCGAAGATAATATTGAAAGCATGCAGGAAACATTGGACCTGGCGTTTGAACTAAATTGTGAATTTGCTAATTTTTACTGTGCCATGGCCTACCCCGGTTCCAAATTATACGAGAGGGCTGTTGCTGAGAATTTGCCTTTGCCAAAAAGCTGGACGGGATATTCACAATACTCATTTGACACGCTTCCGTTGCCCACCAAGTATCTTAGCGGTATCGACGTTCTAAAATTCCGTGATCAGGCGTTTAACAAATACTTCACCAACCCGGCGTATCTTGAGTTGATATTTCAAAAATTCGGGCCAAAGGCTGTGGCACATATTAAGGAGATGACATCACATTCCCTGGAGAGAAAGTACCTTTGACATCGACGGAGGTGGCAGTTATGAAGCTCAATTGGCCATTAATGGAAAATAACATCACTCGAGAGAACATTGATGCTCTCATTGAATTCCTTAATGGAAATCCACGACTGACCCAGGGTGAAAACGTACGAATGTTTGAGAAGGAATGGTCAGAATGGCTAGGGGTCCCCTACAGTGTATTCGTAAATTCGGGAGCGTCAGCCAATCTTATTACCATGGCAGCCCTAAAGCATCTTTATGGCAACGGAGAGATCATCGTTTCCCCACTCGGTTGGGTTTCTGATATTGCCAGTGTTTTTCAGAATGGTTTTCAACCGGTTTTCGTGGATATCAACGCCTGGAACCTTTGCATGAATGACGAGCAGGTGATTTCCAGGCTCAATGAGAAAACCAGAGCAGTATTCATCACACATGCTCAGGGCTTTAACGGTCTCACTGACCGGTTGTTGCAAGCCCTTGAAACGAGACAAATTCCTCTTATCGAGGATGCTTGTGAATCGCATGGTGCTATGTTTAAGGACAAAAAACTGGGTTCGTTTAGCTTAATTTCTAATTATTCTTTTTACTTCGCCCATCACATGAGCACCATCGAAGGCGGGATGGTCTGCACTAGTGACGAAAGGATTTATGAAATGTTGAGGATGCTGCGCTCCCATGGCATGGTGCGTGAAGCAATCAGCAAAGAAATCAAACGAGAATACATAAATGAATACCCTGATCTATCCCCTGACTTTATATTTGCATATCCTGCTTACAACGTACGCAACACGGAGATAGGGGCGGTTCTTGGAAGACACCAGCTAAAACGGTTGGACGAAAACAACCGCAAGCGCAAAAAGAATTTCGAACTATTTCTGGAAAACCTTGATTCAAGGAAGTATAGAACCGATTTTGATCTGGAAGGTAGCTGCAATTACGCTTTCAATCTGGTGATCAAAACCCCAGATCCAGTTCTCCGTGACCGAGTGGAAGGGGCAATGAAACAGGCAGGGGTTGAATTCCGGCGAGGAAGCTCCGGGGGCGGCAACCAGTTAAGACAACCGTATCTGAGGGGAAAAATACCTGATAGAGAATGGGAAAAATACCCGGAGGTTGAGCATATTCACTTCTATGGTTATTACATCGGGAATTATCCTGACCTACAAGAGGAAAAAATCCTGAAGCTTTGTGAAATGCTGAACAGCCTATGAGGGTGTTAAAACAATTTGCATAACACACCCCTATGAAAGCTGAAGCCGTAAAAATCAAGGCGATAGCCTCCGTAAAATGGTCTGCCCTTACGGAGGTTGTTTCACGTGCCGTTACGCCTATTACCTTTGTCATTCTGGCAAGGATCCTCACTCCCCAGGATTTCGGCATTATTGCAATTGCTCAGATTGCCATCTCCTTCTGCTACCTATTCTGGGATGCAGGTTTACAGAAGGCGCTAATCCAAACAAGGGAACCTTTGGAGAAAGCCGCCAATGTTGTCTTCTGGATCAATCTTGCCTTGGGTTTGGCCATTTATGCCGTTCTTTTTGCAACCGCTCCTTTATTAGCGACATTCTTTGTTAGTCCTGCAGCATGTGCCGTTTTACGAGTACTGGGCTTGCAGATTGTCATTGGGTCCCTCTCAACTGTCCAGGAAGGTCTTTTTCTACGAGATTTCAATTTCAAACTGCTTTTCTGGGCCCGACTGGCAACTGCGGCATTACCCGCCTTAGTCTCTATTCCTTTAGCGTATTTCGGGTATGGTGTTTGGGCGATCGTGATATCTTCTCTGGTGGGCATTTTTATAAATCTTATAATTCTTTGGGTAAGAAGCCCCTGGCGACCACAGTTTTGTTTTGATACCGGTATAGCACGAAAAATGACACATTTTGGCTCGTGGATTGTCGTGGATAGTTTAATTGGATGGTTTATTTCACAAGGCGATGCTGTTGTTGTCGGGCGATTCTTAGGTATCAGAGACCTTGGCCTCTATCGCACCAGCAGGAATATTATAGCTGTTATATTTGCTCTTACTTTGAATCCCATTTATCCCATGTTATACCCAGCGTTTTCAGCCTTGCATGGTGATAAAGAAGCATTCCGATCCGTTCTACATAAGACTAATCGGATCATTATGTCTCTGACACTTCCCATCGGGGCTGGCATAATGTGCATCGCCACACCACTGGTGGCAGTTGTTTTGGGTGAAAAATGGCGGGGTATTGAAACAGTTTTGAGCATTATGAGCCTACAAATGGCATTGGGCTGGCTGGTCGGCGCTAATCCTGAAATTTATCGAGCTATGGGACGTCCTGATGTGCAGACAAAAATTGCCTTAATCAGTTTACCTCTTTATCTACTTGTGTATCTTATCGCCGCCCCTTTCGGATTGACAGTGTTTGTATTGGCATGCCTTGGACTAACTATCATTTCAGTACCTATCCATATATGGATGGCGGTAAGAATGCTGAATTTGTCTTACTTGTATCTTTGGGAAACGGGGAAACCGATGATACTCTCTACAACATTCATGGTATTAACCATTTCCGGGATAAAATGGCTACTTGAAATTGGTAGTTTTATACGCCCGCCCATTGTGGACCTTTTTGCATTCTCAATAATTGGTATCTTGGTTTATGTGGGATCTCTCTGGCTGTTAGATAAGTCGTTTGTTTTACAGACTAGAAACATGGTCAGAAAATCACTTGCGCCTAATGGTAAAATTGCCTAAATGAAAATACTTTTTTTAACGGTAAGCGACCAGCAACATCACCCGTTGAATAAATACAGCGATTTACATTGTAATTTTGATTTCAGGTCTTGGGAAGCTGGATTGCGAGCGTTATATCATGATATTCATATCCTCGATTACTATGCGAGCTTTGTCTCTAATGGTCCTTTCGGGATGGAAAACCATATCCGAAAATTAGTGCAAAAGAATAATATTCAGCTCCTTATCGTTCCGAATCTTTATTATGAACTTGCACCGACATTTCTTAATGAATTAAGAAGATTTGACTGTAAATCTTTGGTTGTATTTTTTGATGATTCAATTCGATTTGAAGAAACGAATAGCTTCTATTTAAATTCTTTTGATTACTATTTGACTCAAGAGTCTGTTGCCAGTAAAGCACTATACAAACCTTATGGTATTAGCGCTGGATTTTTCCCAAACCTCCCCAGTCATTCATTTTATAATAAAATCATCCAACGTTCCCATAAAGCGAGTGTTGATGCTGATAATGATGTAGTCTTTGTTGGGGCTAATATTGCTGACAGGGCTGTATTTGTTAATTACCTTAAGGGCAACAATATCAATATCAGAGTGTATGGTAATGGGTGGGATTCGGGTATGCTCACAACTGAAGAAATGCTTGCAGCCTACAACTCCTCCAAAATATGCCTCAATTTTATAAAGGCGATTGATGACTCGGGCAGGGTTCAACTCAAAGGTAGGCTATTCGAAATTATTATGGCAGGCGGGTTCGTTTTGTCTGAGCATAGTGATGAATTCCGCGACTATTTTGACATTGGACGTGAGATCGATACTTTCCGATCCCCGCAGGAGTTACTAGACAAAGTCATGTTTTATCTTGAAAATAGCGATCGCAGAGAGGAGATGGTCAGGAAGGCTAACGACCGGGTCGAGAAACACTATTCCTTTGAATCCAACTGGCTGCGGTATCTTTCAGATATAAAAAATAATGTATTAAAAACATCCTACCCCAATCCCGGTTATACGGTTCCTTCCACTGCTATTAATAGTTTTTTAAACCGGAACCTCTCAATTGTTTATGGTCGTTTTATGTTAGGGAAGTATGGTCTAGCCTATCAACAATATGAGTTTTGTAGGCGTGAACTCAAAGGTCTTGGTTGTAATGGACAAAAAACTGGAATGTTTTTGAAATGGATTGTTAGGTGGCTTATCATAACGATTGCACATCGTTTTTTAAACCAAAACCAACGCTTCAAAATAAAGCAAGGATATTCTCGATTAAGGGAAATGGTTGCAAACAGGGCCTTCGCACATCGAATTATTCCAAAATTAAACAAAATACGAGGTTCTTCCATAGCAGATGGTGAAGCGCTCGTTCGGGAAATAGCCCATAAGGTTTATGGATTCATAGAAAAACGAAAAGTCCCAGGGAAAGATTTCGAATATTTTTACTCTGAAAATTCAAGTCAACCAACATTATACGCTTCTACATATGCCTGCATGACCTTTTCCCTGCTCGGCAGGTTAAATGACTTGACAAAAAGTCAAAAACTGCAGTGGATAGAATATTTTGACGGTTTTCAGAGCAATGTTGATGGTCTTTTTTATGACCCGGTTGTTGATTCAGCATTATTCAGGTCAGCCGATTGGTGGGGGGCGCGTCATCTCGCCCTCCATATGATTAGCGCATACACGGATTTAGGCGGAAAACCGAGATATCCATTCCGCTTTCTCGAAGAATATTACGATCATGAACGCATCAAGACTTGGCTGGATGGTTTTGACTGGGATAGTTACATTCCGTGCGTTGATGACATTGACAATAAGATCATGAACGTCGGATGCTTGTTGCAGTATCAACGTGACCTTTGGGACGATTCTCGGGCTGGCTCGGCGGTGGCTTATCTTCAGGAGTACTTGATGAATAGGGTTAATCCCGAAACAGGGATGTGGGGAAACTTTGATATTCAGGACCCTGATCAACGATCAAGAGCGGCGCAGTTTGCCTACCATTTATTTTCGCTTTTCCATTACGATGATATTGAAATTAAATATCCGGATAAAGTTGTCCAGATAGTGTTAACAACACAGAATAAACTGGGGGGATTTGGTGTAAAACTTAATTCGAGTGCGTGTGAAGATATTGACTCAATCGATATTCTGATGAGGTTGTCCCCCTTGGTACCAGCTAGCAGGGCGAAAATCGACGCCGCACTAATAAAAGTACTTAGCTGGATTTTATGCAATCAAGTTGACGATGGGGGTTTTGTTTTCAGGTTGTACGAGCCTTTTGTGTATGGCCACCCCGAAACCTCAAGCGAAACGAATCAAGGTGCAATGCTAGCGACTTGGTTCAGAACGCTTTCTCTAATATATTTAATGAATTATTTAGATCTTTCCAATGTATTTATTATCACTGGATGTCCTGGTTACGAATCTTAAATGTTGAAATGATAAGACGTTTCTATTTCTCAGTTCAGGAAGTATTGCTAAAAGTCCGAAATCCGCGACTATCACAATCATTTCGTGTTAAATCACACCTTACTACTGAAGAGCGAGTTGCGCTTAATCGGCTTGCTTCAGGTAAGAAGACTATCCTTGAAATCGGCTCCTACGTTGGCGCTTCGGCTTGCTGCTTTGGTGCTGAATTAAAAAAATCCGGTTTTGGAAGAGTGTTCTGCATTGACACATGGAACAATGATGCCATGACTGAAGGGGGCCAGGACACTTACACCGAGTTCTTAAAAAACACAGAATCCTTTGAGCAATTCATTATTCCGATCCGCGGTTTCAGCACGGATGTGGTTAAGCACATTGCTACCAAGACAAATCACGTGGATTTGCTGTTTATCGATGGCGATCATTCCTACAATGGAGTCAAAGCCGATTGGGATGCCTATAAAGGTTTTCTAAAGGTAGATTCCTTTGTGGTGTTACATGATTGGGGCTGGGCAGAAGGTGTAAGGCGGGTAATACTTGAAGACGCCACGCCGTTTGTCAGCAGTATTGGCAGTTTGCCAAATATGTGGTGGGGCAGGATTGGACAGATCCCATGATTTCGGTAATTATTCCCACCCGCAATCGCGCTGATTTGTTGAAATTGGCTCTGCAGTCTTTGCAGTTTCAGACTTTATCACCGGGTTCGTTTAAGGTCTTGGTCATTGATAACGGTTCAACGGATAACACCAAGCAGGTTGTAGCAACCCTCCAGCAGCAATTGGGCAATGTTCGATATTTTTTTGACCCGACGCCCGGATTGCATGTCGGCAGGCATTTGGGCATGGAAATGGCCAAATCAGAAATTCTCGTTTATGCCGACGATGATATCGAACCCTTTCCTACATGGCTTGAAGCCATGGCAGAAGCATTCGAAGATAAAGATGTGACATTTGTTGGCGGAAAGAATCTACCAAAATTCGAATCAGAGCCACCCAACTGGCTACTTGACATGTGGACACAAAACGGAAATGGTCATCGAATACTCGGCTATTTAAGCATCCTTGATCTTGGGCAAAAAACAAAAGAAATCTCTCCACAACATGTCTTCGGATGTAATTTTTCCATTCGCAAATCGGTATTGTTAGAATCAGGTGGTTTTCACCCTGACGCCTTTCCACAAAGGCTTATTCGTTTTAGAGGGGATGGGGAATCACACGTTTCCAACTATATCCAATCTCAAAACTTAAAGACAGTTTATAATCCAAAAGCGGCTGTTTACCACTGGGTATCGAAGAAGCGTATGACAGTCGAATATTTTTACCGTCGGGCTTATAATCAGGGTATATCCGATTCATATACTGCCGTTCGAAGAGCTCAGGGGACAATTCCGGTTGCCAACGAAAATGCGACCGCACCAAGATTTAAGTCCCGAATTAATCATATTTTAGATATCTCGAGGGAAAAAGCGATTGCTGAAGTTCCAGGCGCGATCTGGCACAAAATTAAAGAGTATGCTTGCAAGGGAAATCCCAAGATCCCCGTAATAAAAAAGGGGATTGCTTCAGCTTACAGAGTTGGTTACACATTTCATCAAAGGATGCTCAAGGAAGATCCTAAACTCAGAGAGTGGGTCATGCGGAAAAATTATTTTGGTAAAAACGGTAAACTTCCAGAATAATTTCAGAGATGAGGTCACCCTGGTAAAATACGATTCGCTATCATTCGCATGAGTTTCACAGAACATAGACGCCGGAGATGGATGAATGATTGGTAAGGTTAAAAAATTGATTGCAGACAAGATTTCGAACATTATCGGACCGGCGGTTAGAAGCGAAATAGAAAATGTGTTGCCGATAATTCCTCAGTTGACTGAGTTTCAGAAGAGTGCGCCAGAAGACAGGCAGTCATTTTATGATCACACCAAGGATCCTCTGGGGAGCATCGGTTTTTATGAGGGTTTAAAGGGCAGACTCATGTCGGTAGGTGTTCCCGTAGATTCGGTCGCTATAAATATTCATGATTTTGAACGCTGGTTAAATGATTTTCCTGAAATTAGAAGGCACTATGTAAATATGGGTGACGTTTTCATAGAGAAATGCCTGGAGCATTATCTGACCTTCAAACATTTGAATATTTCACAGAGTAATGTCTATGTTGACATTGCTTCATCCGGGAGCCCATGGGCAAAAACCCTCTACAAGCGGGGAGGGGTGGAGGCATACAGGTTAGACCTTTCTTTTCCAAAGGGGATCAAAGGCATTGATATTGGTGCGGACGCAGGTGATACAAAATTGCCTGACGGTTTTGCTTCTGTGCTCTCCTTGCAGTGTGCTTATGAATGTTTTATGGGCAATACTGATATCGATTTTATTGCAGAAGCAAGCAGGATTCTGGATAGAACAGGGCGTTATGGGGTTGCGCCCCTGTACCTGGCAGATATACATTTTGTTTCAACAAGTCCTTATTGTAATCAGGCAGAGGTCGTAATTGAGCTGGAAGCCAGGAAAGTCTGGAGAGACGACGAATACAAAGAATCTTTTTCAAGACACTATTCACCGGAGTCTTTTGCCGCCAGAATATATTCCACCATCCCGGATGATATGGAGGGGAAAATCCTGTATTTTAATAACCTTACTGATATAATGAAGCATTATACGGGGCAAAGGGTATACTGTTTTTTTATGTTTCTGTGTGAAAAAAAGAAGGATTAACTTGATTTTATTCGGTAGCCCATGGCCGCAGACTAAGCCTAGCATATCGGGATAGGTAGCAAGGGAATTGCCATTGCCGATGAAGAGTGTTGCGTTTGTTTCGTACAGATACCCCTTGGGCGTTTCATCGATGATTATCAACAGTATTCGACTGTTTTCGCGTAAAGGATACTTGGTTGACGTGTATGTTAACAAAGAACACTATGATCAATCCCCGATCTCCTTTACCGAATCTAATATCTCCGTCATTATTTCTGATGACCGTAGCTTCAGTTTATTTTTTAAATGCTATCGATTTTTAAGTAAACACGTTGGCGATTATTTTTTATGCATTGCAAAACGTTTGTCGTTTAAAGCCTGCCTTCTCCTTTTTTTTCCAGGTATTTACCGATTTATGAAGTGGCTGAATGGCCAAATGGCTCGACGTACCTATTCCTATGTTTTCCCTGTTGAGTGTATGAACTTAATATGTCTTAGTTCTCTTAAAGACAAAAAGAAAATTGTCTATTTCAATCTGGAATTACTGGATTGGGAAAAAGGGGATTTTGCCTATGGAAACAATAAGTTTGTTCTTAAACATCTTGAGTACCGCATGATCAAGAATCTATCCCGAGTTATCACCCCAAGTCCTCGAAGATCCGAAATATTCTCACAAATAAATCATTTTGAACGAGATAATGTTTTCAGCCTTCCCGTAGTTCCTCTCGGAGATGCTGTGACCCGGAAAAGCCACTTCTTCAGAGAGATGTTCAAAATTCCCGAAAAACATCGAATTGTGCTGTATTGTGGTCAATTTGTCCCCTATTTCCAGTGCATTGAAATTATTCAATCTGTCCTTAGTTGGCCCGACGATACTGTTCTGATCATGCACACTTGGAATCGCACTGCACTAAAAACCCATTATTATAAGGAGATGAAAAAAGCCGCATTCGATTTACCCGTTTACTTTTCAACACGCTATATTGCATACAATGATCTCGCCGATGCCATGTCGTCTGCTGATATAGGACTTGCATTTTATGAGGCGGTGGACAGAAATTATACTGAAATTCTCTTTTCGTCGAATAAAATAGGCGAATATCTAAAAGCGGGGCTCGGGATCATTTGTTCTGATTTTCCTTCCGTGAAGCAATTTGTTGAGGCGCATGATATAGGGATGGCGGTTCCCGTTCACCAACTCCCAAAAGCAATTAGGGGGATATCGGGGCGGATTGATTCTGTGAGAGATAATGTACTCCGATGCTACAATAAGGAACTTCGGTTTGAAAATTATTTCAATCCCTTCTATGATAAACTCCAAGATTTCAATACATAACGGGATACAAAGCTGTGAATTGCTGCAGAATATGTGGGAACAAAAAAATGAACCGCTCTTACGAAATCCGAGAAATGATGTTTGGATTGGGCGAGATCTTCACATATTTTCAATGTTCAAACTGTCAGTGTCTTCAAATTTCCAATATCCCGGAGGATATGTCAAAGTATTATACCTCCCATTATTACAGCTTTTCCCGTGGAAAAAAGAAACTGCAAATCACAAGGCTCAAGAAAAACGTCAAGAAATTGGTCAACAAATACGCCGTGTTTAATGAGGGAATGATTGGGAAGTTATTGTATACGGTATTTCCAGAACCCAGCATGCGCTGCCTCTCGAAGATTCCAATCGGCAAAGGTAAGCGAATCCTTGAGATCGGTTCAGGAGATGGCGGTTTTCTGCTAGATCTTGCAGAAATTGGCTTTACCAACCTGGTCGGGATAGACCCATACATAGAAGAGGACATATGGTTTAATGACAAAGTGAGCGTTTTTAAAAAAACCATAGAAGACGTTTCCGGAAAGTGGGACATCATAATCTTCCACCATTCTTTTGAGCATTGTGAAGATCCGGAAACCGTATTGAGGCATGTTTCACACTTGCTCGATTTCGACGGCATATGTATTATCAGAGCACCGATTGTATCTTCATTCGCGTGGGAACATTATGGCACCGACTGGGTACAGATTGATGCGCCACGCCATGTCTTCATCCCTTCGATTCGAAGCATGGAATTATTGGCGGAAGAGGCCAACCTGCAACTCATTGACGTCGAATATGATTCCACCGCTTTTCAATTTTGGGGAAGTGAACAGTATCGTAATGATATTCCTCTCTTTTCCGATTCGTCTTATTTGGTTAGTCCTCGAAAATCGATGTTTCGATATGTGGATATTTATCTGTTCAAAAAGCGTGCAAAACAGCTAAACCTGGAAAAGCAGGGAGATCAGGTGATAATTTATTTCAAGAAGGATTCGTAGTCCCGTGTCGTCATGATCAGGAACACGATGAATATCTGTGCAATTATTATCAATTATTTCGGATATGAAAATACCATACCCTGTGTCCGCTCATTGATGCCCCAGGGTATTTCCAAAATTGTCGTGCTGGATAATTCTGCCGAAGAGAATCAGGCGAAGGCACTTCTGGAGGCCTTTCAAGGCCTAGCCCAGATTGATGTAATAGCAAGCAAAAACAATATGGGATTTGCCGGGGGGGTCAATTTCGTGTTGCGGGAAATGCTTCAGCGTCAGTTTGATGCGTATTTATTATTGAATAACGATACACTGGTGCCGGATGGCCTTGTCGAAAGCCTGGTTACAGGGATTCATCATTCTTCACTCGATATCGCTGCGCCCCATATTTATGGATACCCCATGAAGGACATCCTGTGGTCCAGTGGAAATTATTATAACAACATTACCGGTTTGATAACGCCAAAACCCATACCCATTATACCCCGCACCTATTATTACTTGACCGGCTGTTGTTTAATGGTGAAACGTGAAGTTTTTGAAAAAATCGGGCTTTTCGATGAATCCTTTTTCATGTATGGAGAAGATATCGAATTCTGCCATAGGGCTGGAAAAAATGGATTTCACATCGGAATTGAGAAGAATGCAAAACTTTACCATCACGTCAATGCGTCGTCCCAAAACAACTCGTTGTTTTATGAATATCACATTAACCGCAGTCATTTGATTTTATCAAAAAAGCTGAGCCAGTCCCGGAATGAACATATGGCACTTTTCCCCATAAAATTAATAATGTTGGGCATTCGATCTCTTGTTCGGACGATGCGTTATCGCAACCGAAACGCCTTGATCGGCTACGTTGCGGCTACAATAGAAAAATTTAATCCGGATCACGTCAAAACCATGATTGTGGGAAAACCGTAAATTTTTCATGGAGCGCTCACACATCATCAGTCCAATGCCAACCGGCAACGGCGCCTATGTCCTCCATAAAATGATCGAGGCTGAAATAAAGAACTACCGTGTTCATGGTTATAACCCCTATCTAACATTGGCGCCCCCACTTCTTTCTTTCATCGGA
>Ga0233431_1004287_pt1 | contig 15501 bp, 11 predicted proteins | sample SI_118_April2016_FD_179867 | JGI IMG/M metagenome (GOLD analysis project Ga0233431, IMG submission 179867) | Seawater microbial communities from Saanich Inlet, British Columbia, Canada - SI_118_April2016_200_MG | ecosystem: Environmental > Aquatic > Marine > Inlet | place: Canada: British...
TCTTCTGGGATATAATTGCCCTGTTGCACCCGTAGCTCAATGGATAGAGCGTCTGACTTCGAATCAGCAGGTTGGGGGTTCGAGTCCCTCCGGGTGCGCACATATGTGGGGGACTTTATCTCACAAAACCCCATATATGGGGGAAAAAAGCCCGTTGTATTGCGGGCTTTTTTCGTCCCGGTGCTATCGGGTGCAGTTAAGTTACCTCCTACCGCACCGAATGGCTATTCTGCTTCTCACGATTGGGTTTCAAGTCAAGAACTTCACCAACCGGAATGGGGGCTAATAACCGGTCCATCAATTTTGCAGCTTCCGCTTGCATGCCAAAAAGCAGGTGTCCATAAATATCCATTGTGACGCTGGGCTTGGAATGTCCCAATATCTTTGAAACCACAATGGGGGAAACGCCATAGTTGAGCATCAAAGTTGCTGCGGTATGGCGCAGGTCATGGAAACGAATTTTCGGTAAACCTCCAAGTTCCAATACCCTGTAAAACTCCTTGCGCAAATTACTGGAGTCGCCGGGAGAGCCGACGGAGTTAGGAAATATTAGGCCATGCTCTTGCCAGGAAGCCCCTGAGGCAGCCTTCATTACATTTTGGCGTTCTCTGTGTTCTCGCAGCACTTGCAAAGTGCGTTCTCCCAATTGGATCGTTCTTCGGCCTGCTTGGGTCTTTGGATCGGCAAATTTCCAAGCCTCGCCGGGGGGACGCTTTACCTGGCGCTGAACTTGAAGCACGCCGCTATACCACTGGATATCCGTCCATTTCAGTCCAAAAAGCTCGCCTTGGCGCATCCCAGTTTGAGCCGCCAGATAAAACAGTGCTTCGTAATGGCTTCCTGATGAGGCTGCAAGGAATTGAGTTACTTGGGTTTCGTCGAGGACTTTCATTTCTGCGTGCTGATACTTGGGTAACGCCGCCCCATGAGCCACATTGCGCACAACCATGTTGTATTTCACGGCCTTTTCTAGCGCACAATGCAAGATGGAATGCGTGATCCGCACCGTTCGCACACCACAATTATTTTCAAGCAACTGCCCGTATAATCGTTCGACACGAGCTAATGTCAAATCCTTCAAGGCAATCTCCCCGATAAAAGGGACAATGTGTTTGTTGATCACATTACGGTATTGATATATCGTTGTTGACTGCAACGCCGAGCGGCTATTTTCAAGCCAATCGGACAGATACTCTGACAATGAAATTCCGCCCGCTTGAATATCAAACCCGAGATCAAACTGATGTTGCATTTTGCGCAACCATGCCTGCGCTTCAGCTTTTAACCTGAACGTTTTTCCCACGCGTTTACCGTCTATATATATCTGCACACGCCAGGTTCCATTAGAACGCTGGTGGATCGAACCTTCATTACGACCACGAATCTTCTTTGCCATTGTCATCTCCTTTTTCAATATCATCAAGGAAAGACAACGAGCGATCCCTTTCCATTCAATTGGTAAGGTGCTGGCCTTCCTTGATATTGTAGCAGAAATTATGTTCTGCCGATGAAGTAAAAAGAAAGGGCTTTTTCCAAGTTTGGAAGCAGCCCTTTCGCATCCGACCAGGAGCCGGGTTAGTAGTTATTCATCCGATTCTGCTGGATATAATTCGCCAGGTCTTCCGGTAGCACTCGCACGGAGCTTCCGACTCTGATCGAAGGGATGTCGCCGCACTTTATCCTCAAATAAACGGTTGATTTTCCAATATTGAGAATATCGGCGACTTCCTCCGCGCGTAAAAGCGCAGTGAAGTTATTTGGAGATTGCGGGGTGATATAAGGAGCGACATTCATTTGATTTCCTTTCTTTGATAGAACATGGATTTGGATAAGCTTGTCATGTCATTCTCTCTTTGTATGGGGTGCATGACATGACAGCGATTGGATGCCGGATCAAAATGATAGGTGATGTTCTTGAACATAGTCATTTCCTTCTGATGTTAGATCATAATAAGCCTTCTGTCCCTGGTTCCCGGCGTCTGTGCGCTCAACGAGAGGCGCAGAGCCGCCCGCCATGTTGTGAACCGCATTCTTCGCCGACGATGGGCTACAATCCGTTGCATTGCATTTGATTTCGTCCAGCGATGAGTCTGGATTTACAGAGAGATATGTCAGCACATATTCTTGTGCCTTTCCAAGTCGCTCTTTACCATCTTTCTGTTGAAACTCAGTGGCTATCAGGTAGAATTCTTTATCACCGAAAAATGCCTGGGCACCAAATTTCTGTGGTTCTGCATCGCGGGATTTTTCCACCGTAAAACGGATATGGGGCTTGTCTGCTTCGCTCTCAACTTTCAGAAGCAAGTCCACCGCTGCTTTGAGGGCTGAACTACCACGATAATTGCCGATCTTGTTTGAGTGATGAATAAAGATCACTGCGGCTCCAGTTTCTTCCGCAATTTCACGGATAGCCAGGAAGATGGGTTGTACATCTTTTACAGAGTTTTCATCAGCTCCGGGCATAATATCTGCCAGGGCATCGATGAAAACCATCTGGGCACCAGTTTGTCGCACAAGCGCTTTGAGCGCCACTACATCATCAGGGTTGCGGAGATTCAACTGCGACAACGAAACGTAGCTTAGGTCTGTATTTTCATTGCCATCATGGCCGTTCAAGACCTCCGTGTACCGTCGCGCAAATCGTCGTGGCCCACTTTCTTCATCAACGAATAGCACTTTCGACTGTTTTACAGTTCGCTCTAGCCAGGCCTTGTTCAGCGCAACACACACGCCCATATCCAGGCAGGTGTAGGTTTTCTTTGTGCCGCCTTCTCCAAACATAAGGCTAACGCTACCGCTTGAAATCAAGCCCTCGACTACCCAATCAATGGGGGGCTGGTCTTCTAGCGCATCCACCGCGGTGTAGATTTTGAAGCGCGGGATGTGATTGCCAAATTCCATTGGCGGTGATTCGGTCATGGGGAAATTGGGTGGTTGCGGGGGTTCGTACTTTAAAACCCGCGGGGTTGGTGATGGCTGGCGGTTCTGCGCCGCGCTCTGCCGGGAAGCAAAACCTTCTGATATAATTTGGCGCAGAGATCGCTTTGGCTTTCTTCGCTGAATGTCCTGGATCTCGGATTTGGAACCCATCGTCGCTGGCGCTGCGATGGGTTTCGTGTTGGCGGTACTCATTGTATTTTCTCCTCTGATAAAACAATATGATTGGTATCCAGCGTGGTTAACTCAGTTAACTGGTGTTGGGTAGCTGCCTGATGGATTAGTCTGCGCATCAGGGCTGCCTGTGATAGTCCACCTTCAAGACGTGCCAGATGGACAATCCAAGCTTTTTCAATATCTGTAACAAAAAAACCAATTCGTTGGGACTTACTCATTCAAAACACCTCCAAGCATTAATAAACAAACGCCAAACTGATATTAGTTTAGCGTTTGTTTGGGTGGAATTCTGGGTGGAATTCTGGGTGGGGTTTTGGGTGAGCTATTCAGATTTGGGTGGCGTTTTGGGTTCAAAATTTGGATTTTTTAACCAAGATCGTAAAGTTTCGTATTGAAATGGTGGTTCAGAGCCTAATGTTTCAAAATACCCCCTTACCGATCCCCCGCTATCTTGATAATGACGACACCGCCGTATGTGATCTCTAACTTGATTTTTTGTCAAATTTCTATCTGTGCCGTATTTTTTTACAGTATCATCAGGATCTGGGATTTCGAATTCATTATCCTGATTTTCATCCTGTATTGAATTATGGTGAAACAGAGGTGGCAAACGCTCCAATAATTCATTTTCGTATGCCTGAATTGTTTCCTGTTCATTTTCAGTGAACTCTGAGAACGGTTTGATTTCTTCTGGCTTCAATTTGAAACCAACTAAATCAGGATTCCAATACATGTAATCCCAACTTCCTTCATATCCAGAAATTGAAATAAGCCCATATTTTTCTTTCAGCCTATTCCCCATGTTCAGTAATAGATTATTATTATCTGAGCTTTCATTTTCATTCAAAAAGCTCGCATCCCATTTTTTCTTAACCATATCAAAGAATTCGTTAAAAAAAGTCGGATTGTTTACTCCTATTCCCTCACTCAAAATAGCTGAGGCTAATTCTATACGATTATCGCTAATGGGATGGATTTCAACCTCCCCAATTAACTTCTTTTGATCAGTCGAGTCAATATCTTCTTGCAGAATTTCATATCGAACTCCTAGGTTCCCGATAGACCGCTCTTTTAATGAGATGACACCATTTGAGGTATTTTCTCGATTGAAGTTAGCAATAAAAATACGGATATGATAAGAAAATATATCTATATTGGTAGGGAGTTGGAGTGTTGGAAATATCATATTGCTATTATGAATTTTTTTTGAAAAGGCTCATGTTATTCTTCAAACCCATAATCATCAAACTTAAGGGTGCGGCTGTTTTCGCTGATGGTGCGAACTGTGTTTTCTTCAAAGCCATCCGGCTTACTGGCGCGAATTTCGAGATCAATCTCGACATTACAACCTAGCTGGCTGGTAAGCCGCTCAATGACTTCTTCGACAATCACGCCCATGTCTTTGTTGACCCGTTGAGGGTCGATCTGTACATGCCCGTAGTAGCGGGAAAGCACTTTCTCGATCGGTTCTGGTGGTAGCGTATGGGTAATGTCGCTTGCTCCAGGGGGCGCGGGCGTCGTTCCAGGCTCAGATGGTACAGATAGGGTTTCTGGAGGGTGAACAAGGTGATCGGGGTGGACGATCAGACTGGTCTCATCGAAGTAGATGCTACCCAAACTGCGATGGACAATGCCGGTGTGATAACCTTGTTCGCTCTTCCCCGTGGTATAGGCAAATGGCGCATCCAAACGCCCTGCGCCATCCCGGATAGCCTGGAGCAGCACTTCGCGGTCAAATAGGCGTGGGAGATAGCAGTATTGAGCCAGGTAATCCCATAATTGCTTTATACGGATTTCCCAGCCGCGCTCATCGCTCCAAATATACCTGTCTAATTCCATCCGCAAAATATCGGGAGACCATTGGTAAATCAGCAATCCATCATTGCGTAACTTTCGGGTAGCACGGTTGTAAAAGTTATCATCCCCATTGATGCGGTTGGCTTGGATTTCAATCGGACCTAATGGATCTGGCTGTACAGGAACCAACAGCCAATTGTAAGCTGCCAACAGACGAAGAGAGACAGTATCGTCGGCTGTTGAAAGGCTTTCACTCACCTGGCGGCGTTGCTGAGCATCTAGATTGAGTTCTTCGCGCTCGTTATTGATCGACTGCCAGGCTAAACAATCCCGCACAGCAGCAGTGAGTGCCTGGGCATCGTTTTCATCGGGTGCCACAAAAACCAACATGTTCTTATAAAGTCGTTGGGCAGAACCGCGGCTTTCTAAGAAACGTTTGGCTTCTTTCATGGCCTCGGTGCCACCATTGGATCGTTTGTGAGTTGCGTCGGGTGGTAAGACAACAACACGGGCTTGATCTTCATCGACCACATCAGAAGTTTCGGGTGGAGCCACATGGAAAGCGGCAAAATCTCGGGTTTTGGGCACTGCTCGCAAACGTTGGATGATTTGGTCACTGACTTCGACCGGATGGAATCCCTGGGCACGGTCCCGCGCCAGTTTATTAACGGTTGGGCGGGTATCGTACCAATAGCGGCTTCCATCCGTGTAGAGATAGGTGAGTTGTCCACCCATGCGACGGAGGGCATCGCCAAAAACTGCCGCAGGCTCTCCGGGTTGGGCACAACCTAAACGAATCCGGATCTCCTCCAAACCGCGCACGCTTTGGGCTGCGACTGAAGGGGCAGAACCGATAAAAATGGTGCGTGCCACCCGTCGAGCGGCGTGGTATCTCCCCAGCGTGGGCACATTCCCATCAATAGCAAAAGGACGAGAACTGGTCCCATCAATGTCTGTATCAAAAACAGCCGTCCAGGTATCGGGCAAATATCGCAGCAGTTCGTTGCGGACCGTCGATGTATGCAATGGTAACGTCCCAGGCAAAATCAACAAGGACTGATCCCCTTGCGTCCATAACTGGTGGATGACGGCAGCCATCAGGCGCAGAACGCCGCGGGTACGCTGGAAGCGCTCCAGGGTGGACCAATCCTGGTAGAGACGATCAAACATTTCAGGGTGGATCGGATAAGCCGACCGCATCCGGTCTAGGTAATCACGCTCGGCGACCCCGGCTGGGAATTCACCAGAAGCGTTACGATACATATCCCCAAAGGCTTCAATGACGGCATCACGAGCGGCATAATCAATCTCCGTCGCAAAGAGCCGGCGGCGAACAATTTCGAAGCTTTCGGTGGCAGTGACTGGCTTCCAGACCGATTCGATTCTGCCTACGATGTGTGCTAAGGTAGTGAGCGTTTTTCGACCCGCTTCTCCACCAATCTCGATATTGGATTCAGGGATAGAGACCAGCAGCATCGATTCCTGAGAACGCTTGACCGCCTCGGTGAGAGCTTGCATAAAGGTCATGATCGATTCGAAGGAACCAGCAGGCAGACGATCTACTTCATAGAGATTTCGGGCATAGGCAACCAGCTCATCAATCATGATCAAACAAGGGCCAAATTCAAAGAGTAATTCCGTAAGGGTGTTGGAACCGGGGCTAACACCTTTTTGGTCGGCTTGCTCGACAATTTTGTAACCTTTTGCGCCACCTAATTGGTAAGCCAGCTCTCCCCATAAAGTGTGAACAGTGGCATCGGGATATTCTCGGGGTCTGGATGGATCCAGTGCGGTCCCCACCAGCACAGCGGTATTTGCTTCAGGCAGATCGACTTCACCGATTTGCTCCGCTATCCGCTCCCCACCCGGGAAATCAGATAGTTTGATTTGGCCGCCTACCAGATGATAGAGGGCCAGCATACTGTGGGTTTTGCCACCACCAAAGGATGTTTGCAGCTGCACCACCGGGTCGCCGCCCTGAGCCGTCAGGCGTTTGATGCCCGTAACCAGCATGGAGAGCAGCCCTTCGGTAAGATAGGTGCGACGGAAAAATTCAACCGGGTCTTGATATTCGGGTTCGGCGGTGCCAGCAATGACCTGAGAAAGATCGGCGGCAAACTCAGCCTGGATATACCGCCCACTGGCAACATCTGGATGGGGTTGAACAATATCTCGCCAGGGACGCAAACCGGTGAGAGTGGTGGTTTCGACAGTTACAGGGATTGCTTCTTGCTTGGCGCGATCTGCTTCTCCTTCAAAACGCAGGCGCAGTAGGTCGCGGCTAATCTCTTCGATTTGAGCCGCTTGTTCAGCCGCGCTAACCATCTTCAACAACCTTGCAGCTGTATCGGCAATCCGGTAAGCTTCATCATTGTTGAACCTGCCCTGATGCGCCCAGCTATTTCGGGCAGTCATCATCTCACTGACAAATGAGCGGCCATTATGTCCCAGCTTATCATGGAATATATCATTCCAGCGCCGCATCATCAGGTTTAGGCAGGCGGCTGTATCCAGAGACTGCAGCAACTTAGCTTCATCCTTCCAGGCGTCATCAGGCACGCCCTGATAACTGGAATTTGTCAGGGTTGAATCAATTTCAGTGACATAGCCTTTAGCGGAGTATATAAATTTGAATTCTCGCAAGACAAACGGGCCCAATCCCTGCCGAAGGGCTTCTAATATTCTTCCAACACGCTCTTTATTGCTGATTGCCATGGTTACTGCTCCCTAATTTCGATCTTGAAATATCCATCGGATATCGTTGGGTAATTCCCCAACATAGGTGATAATTAATCGGTGACCCGCTCGAGTCATCGCCATATAGATTTTTCTTGTGTTTTCTAAAATTAATTGTTCTCGTTCTTCTTCTGAGATTCGCAAACTCTGTTCTTTCTCCATCAGTTGTTTCATGCCAACAAAAAATACAATGGGGCTTTCAATGCCAGTGCCTCTATCCAGATTCGTGACTCGAATATAATTCCCGGGATCATTATCACTTGGATCCTTAGCACTATTAAGGCCAAGTCTAGAGTTTAAAGACTTTCGTAAGGTATCAGCACCTGACCAATCGGAATGAATGACCAAGATATGGGATTTCGGTATTGAAAATTTTGTAACAAACTGATCAATTTCGTTCACCACTCTACTATTTTCGTCTTGATCTGTGCTCAACGGAATAATGTCGGGGATTACGCCATCACTCATATGGAGCATGTTAGGTTCTAATATCTCTTCATCTGAAGCATCGGTTGGCACACGCTGTCGATAAAACACGGTTGCTAATGATAGGATTTCTTTAGTCGTTCGGTAACTTTGAGTTAATTTGCTTGTGCGGCCTCTGACTTCCATACCCATCGATTTCCAGGAGATACCTCGATTCAAGAATCCCTGAGTTGGGTCGGCGACCATAAAAAGATAGCCGATCTGTGGTTTGACCATCTTCCGAATGATTTCGAACCAGATTGGAGCAAAGAATTGAGTTTCATCAATCAAGATCACATCATACTGAGGAATTTCTAACTTGCCATCTTGGGCATATTTCCAATAAACATGTGGAACTAAGCCCCAATCAATAAGTCGCCGATCCCATAATTTTTTTCGATATTTATCATAAGCAGCATACATTAGCGTTAATTGATTTTGAGATAATCGAAAGCCCCGCCCCCGGCGATCCGCAGATAAATACCCATCCCGAGATCGATCAACCTGATCATTGATCCAATCAATTTCACTCATTAACATCCCCTCAGTGATTGAAGTATCCGTAAAAAATTCTATCCATATTGTTTGAATGATTTCTTCTTTTTTTGGCCTACTAATAGCATCCAAGTATGGTCCAACTTTACGGTTCTCCCCAAGCCATTGATAAAAACGTTTAAACTCAATATTTTCCGGGAGATCACCACAAAGTTGCAAGTATTTCCATTGAATATCTCGAATGAGGGCCCGATTATGTGTGAGAACCAAGAATTTTTTATTGGGATAGAATTTATGCAACAAGCGTAGACGATATAGCAGAATCAACGTTTTACCACTACCAGCTACGCCATTCACCAAGGAAACCTGAAAATTTCGAGATAGACTGGCTGCAGCTTCCGGCAATTCCAAATTGTGTTTTAGAACTTTTTCTTGTTCATAATCGAGCAAGAAGTTATCTAAACCTGCTTTAATATTGCGGTCAATCGGTTTGCGGACGGACAGAGATTTCGGTACTATGACTTCGGGTGTAAATAGTTCACGCAATCGTTGGTATGCTATATCATCCAATTTTTGAGATGGAAACAATTTTTGCCATTCGTTCAGTTTGGTTGGTGAAAGATATTCCTTCCCTAACCATTCTAGATTGATCTTTCCATTGGTTGGTTTACTACGTTTTACCTGCCTGGTTTCAATATTGGGAAAAAGAACCACACTTTTGATCGCCTTCGGAGAATGATTTTTATCGGTAAAGCTTTGTTCAAATTTCTTATGGAAAGCTTGCAGAGCAGCGGTTTCCTGGCTACCAATATCATTGTTCTTATCCCCCAGTAGCATCATCTGCAAGCGAGACTTGAACTGTTTTGGGGTGGCCGAACTTACCTTAATAAGAACAGCTTGGTTATCGGTATTCAATACTAAGAAATCCGGCATTTCTTCATCTCGCATCCCCAGGAAATGCCAGACATTACAACCATCAGGAAGAGACTTTAAATAATTAAAGGTTTTTACAATAGTAGGATGTACGGTTCCAATAGGCGAGTTTGGAAAAATTGTAGCTGTCATGTTTGAATATCGGATATGTGGATATGCTTACAGCTTGAAATTAGATCCGTAAAAATTGTAATCCACTGGCGCACTTCAGGGTCAGTGCTGATGGCTTTTAGGATTTCAGTGCTCCCCAAAATAATGAGTTTTGTACGGGGGCGAGTAACGGCGACATTCAATCGCTGTGGTTGGAAATAAAATTCACCAATTTGAGATGCAAAAGCTGGATTTGAGGTAGTTAATGAGACGATGACGATTTCTTTTTCCTGACCCTGCATCCGTTCAACAGTATCCACAATCAAGTCTTGCCAGTCACCCTGATCACCGATCATCTTCCGCAGCCCATTGCGGATTAATCGTGACTGAACTCGATAGGGTACAACAACCCCTATTTCATCAAGCGTAAATTCAGCATTAAGAAGCTGTTCAACAATTGCGCAAACTGTGTCTGCTTCATCCTGACTTTTTACGGTAGTATTGCGGTGGTCATGATTGATGAAAATGGCTGAGTGATCAGGGTTGAATACTTTGTGCCAGCGGGGATCTTTGATTTCAACATTAAACCGCCTTCCTGCTGCTTTTGTAGAAGGCTGTATTTTTCCTTTGTAAAACGTACGGCTGGGCCAGGTGGCTAATTCTCGGTTCAGGCGATACGTTGTCGTCAACATGGTATCAAAACCGCGATCACAAAGATATTCAAAAATAGAATACTTGGCAATTTCACTTGATTTGGATGTGGTTACTGGCGGGAGTTGGTACTCATCCCCAATAAAGATGTATTTCCGTGCCGGTAACATCCCCATAATGGCTAAGGGCAAGGTTACCTGGGAGGCTTCATCGAAAATAACTACATCGAAATCCACATTCCCTAGTCTGCTTGTCCGGGTTGCAAATGGGGTTGCTCCAATGATATATCCACCTTCCAATTCATCAAAACCAGAACCATAGAATCCTTCGTGATTGGGGACTTTCAAGTTTTTGGCCCGAACATCCTGACCAATTTTGCAGACTGGTAAAGTGTTATCGAGTTCAAATATTTTATCTAAAGCATTGTTGATGGCCCGATGCGTCAAGGCAGTAATATAAACCCGCAATCCATCTTGGATAAATAGTTTTGCCAATTGAGCCAAGACGAAGGTTTTGCCGGTCCCTGGGGGGCCTTGAATTAGATGCACTAAATCGGTGCTGTACCCATAGGCAACGGCTTCGGCTTGACTATCGTTCAGGCCGGAGGCTTCGGAATAAGTACCGGCACGCTGATAATTTTGGAATTCTACGTTTGGTTCCTTGTTCCCAGTCAGGAGTGGCAACACAATTTCTCGTCCAACTGTTGTGTCCGCGGCTTGGTTAATGGCATCAAGATAGAATTTGGTCAGATCTAAAAAGCCTTCATCTGCAATCCAGCCATCGGGATATTCTTCAAGATAATATATATCCCCATCGTTTAAACGAACAACCAGTGTAGTTTCTTGATCATCTTCAATGGTCACCAAAATCGCATCATCATCAGTAGGTGAACCTTTGTGTAAGAAAATGTAATCCCCTTCTCGGAACCGAGAGTCGTTCCTGGTACAGGTTAGCGTAATACGACCATCATAAATCGCACTCTGAACATTCAATCCGGCGATGGCATCTCCCTTTGCTAATCGATCTGACAATGGGCGGGACCATTTTTTCTCCAACTGCGCCATCTGATTGGCAGACTCAGCCAGGACGAAATCTTCCAGATTCTTGATGAGGGCGCGGTAATTTTGCATAGGACTATTGCTTTGTATTCAAAAAGATTGCTTCACGGCGATCGGCACCTTGTAGGTTGGCGCCCCGCAAATTGGCTTCGGTAAAATCTGCGAAACGCAAATCCGCATCTCTCAAATCGGCGTTACGGAGATCAGCACCTCGTAAGGATGCTTTGCGGAGATTAACGTTCCGCAAGTCGGCATATTGAAGTTTAGCACCATCCAGCTTAGCTTCTTTCAAGCTGGCACCCTTCAAACGTGCCCGGACTAGATTAACGCCGCGCAAGTCAACTTTCCACAAATCTGCACCTGCAAAATTAACATCAGCAAGATCGAATTCCCGCAAATCTTCACCAGTCAATACTACACCGGCAAAAAGATTGGCATCTGAAACACTGACACCTTCATCTATCAGCATTCCACGATAACGAAGCCAATATAGAACATCTTGCCGATCTTCAAAATATCTTCCCATTCCTAAAACAACGTCCCCTGCTGATACTGCTCTTTGAACTCCCGCGCCTGCTCCTGAGACGCGCCCCACGAGACCACCAGGGCGTTGTAATCACGGGCGTGTTCGGCCCAGTTCTTGCGCTCACAAACGCTGTAGAGCCGATAAGCCATCTGACGGGTATCCGCAGCCATCTCGGGGGAGAGTTTCGCCAGCAAACGAGCAGCCCCCTCCTCGCCGTGACTGTTGAGCCGTTCAATCAGGTGATGGACGGTTTCCCAAACGGTCAGGCGAGAGTCGCTTTCAGGATCCCAGCCGGGATCGAGTTCCGACCAGTGCAGCAGGCGGACCTTGCCAGCTCCAGATTCGAGTACCCCAGCCTGCGCCAGACCATCAACGCTGGTGTTCTTGGCCCGGGCCAGTACGTCGGCCTGGCCAAAGCCGCCTTCATCGAAACCGAACTGCTCAAACCAGGAAACCGCAAAGCGTGAATCAGGGTCCATCTCGCCTTCTTGTTCAGCCAGGTAGGCATCCAACTCGTGGTTGATGATTTGAAGGGCGGTGCGCACAGTGAGGGAAGAACCATCCGGTTCGAGCACCTTGCTGTAGCGACTGTAGACTGCCATGCCGGGGCCGATGGAGGCTTGGGCCAGATCGACCGGGGCAATATTGCCGGATTGCATCTCACTCAGAGCCGTAGGTAGCTCGCTCCGCAGGGCATTGACAAACTCTCGGCGGGAAGTCATTGGAGCATCGCTAGAACGTGGACGGCAAACCAAAACAATGGATGATGCCAAGAAATTCTGATTTGTTTTTAGTGCCTTTGTCAATTCCGTACGTACAGGCCAGGTTCCACTAATTCTAAATCCCGATTTTAGAAGTCCTTCAAGCATTGTTTCCCAGCCAGTACTGCTTGCTGAACTGTTTTTTTCTATTTCTTCTGCTTGTTTGAATGCATAAAATACTGTGAGTGGGAATTGTGTGGACAAAAGTGACCTAAAATTTAAAAAAGCGTCTTTCAGTCCATTCTCGAAAGTGTCTTTTGCCCGCTTTTTGCTTCCCAACCTTTTTTCGTCAGCAACTAATTCTGGATCTTTAGGAACTAACATTGTTGAGAAAATATCAGGATAGAGATTTCGTAAATTTTTTCTTAGCCAAACATAGAAAAAGTCTGATAAATCAGCATAAGGTACATTGTCATAGTACGGTGGATCTGTGGAAATCACAAATCTTCTAGGAATAGATAACTTTAACGCATCTGCTTGCTGAGCATAGCTTAGAGGGATTGAAATTGGTAAATTCGCAATTGTAGACAAAAAATTTCTGTGAAAATTTCTCAGCAAAATATTCCATGAGCCAGAGCTTTCGCTCATCACATTGCCTTCTGCAAAATTCCATGACATTGAAACTAACTGCCTACCAAAAAGATTCCGCGGACACTCTGCTACAGGCTCCCATGGACACAGAGAATTCCCTAAGTCAGCTAACTTATCAATAATAAATGAAAGATAGACTATTATTCCTTTTGCATATTCACTTGTAAAATTTGGAAGGTTTTTTAGTTGTCCTGGATTTATTTGAGCAACATCCTTTTCAAGCAAACTCTTAACATCCAGCAAAAGATCACTAAACGTATTCAAAGCTACCAGTTGTCTAGGTGTAAAGAGATTTTTGTGCTTTGACATTCCATAAAGAGGCGGTGACATGTGTCTTGGATTGTTCACTAAGTCTGTAGTAGGCTCCCAATTTGGTTGTGCTTGTTGTGAAATTCTCTCTTGTTCAATATTAGCAGGATAATACTCTCGTCCATTTTTTCCATCTGTTACTATTGCTAAAAGCTGAAATCCTATTCGTCCAGCAAAACCATTATCTTTGATGTGTTGCTCATTAGCTACCTCACCACAAATTAAACACTTGAACTTAGCTCCTCGACCAACCTTTGAAGATTTAGAAGGTATTCCAATCCCTTTGCTAATTTTAAAACTGACCTTCTTACTTTTTTTATCAATTATTGGATCAAGCCATGTTAACTTCCCTTTCTTTTTTGATAACCAATAATCTCTCACTAATGGCATCTGTGCCCCACAGGCCGGGTTGGGACATTTGACTGTTCGAGCCCAAAGCCAGGCGATCACGGTTTCGCCGTTGCATTGAGGGTAAAGATGCCCGATACGCTCCCAGGCTATTTCGCGCATCCACTCGCCGTAGTAGCGCACATCGGCAGCCAGTCCGGCCGCTCCCTTCCAACTGCCCCCAGCTGCCGTCCCGGCGCGGTCGCGCGGGTTGACCGGCGGCATATCGGCAAACTTGGGCGGGATTTCGATCAGGGCTTTGTTGATCATTACTGCCACCGGGTTGAGGTCACTGGCATGGGCTTCTAATCCCAAACGTTGGGCTTCCAGGGGGATCGAACCGCCCCCAGCAAAGGGGTCGAGTAAGGGAGGCGGGTTGCCATCCGTGGCGAGGCGGATTAGTTCACGGGCTTTTTCTAAAATGGCTTCGTCGGTGGTTGCTTCCCATGTCACGAGGCGTTCGATAAAGTCAAACAGGCGTTGGCGAGGCGTATCGTTCGCCGCGGAATTCTTGCCACTTGGTAATTGCTTGCATGCTTCCACAAATTCGGGAGGCGCTTCAGGATCATCGGGGTCATCAACTAACGAAGTGAAGATCACAGCCCTGCAGGCAGCCAACGGTCGGCGTGCCCACCACAGGTGCAGCGTACTGGGGTGTCCGTGCCGGATGGATTTCTCGCGTGCACTGGCAACGTTGATGGCTTCGAGTGGAAGGGCGACTTCGATTAGTTTTTTGCGGTAGGGGGTTGTCATGTTGCTTGATAATCCTGTAGTTGGGTGGTTTCAGTAGATCAAATTTTATGTGTCACGCTGAGCCACAAGGCGGCGAAGAGACTTACGGTTGTAGTGGGGGATTCTTCGCCGCGCTCAGAAGGATAGCAGCGGGAAGTACGACGTTCATTCAATCCAGCCGCGGCTAAATTCGATCGCCTGTTGCCGGAAGAATGCTTTGACGGTTTCCCAGGGCACATCCTGAAGCAGGGGGAGCGGTTCTTCGGCCTCGGCGCGTTCGAAAAAGGGCAGGCGCTTGACCACCTGGGCTTCGAAATCCCGGCTGCTGGTATATTTTTGGGGTGCCAGATCAAGTAAATCTCGCAGGGTCATAAGCTGGCAAATGGCATATAAATCGTGAAAGTCCTTGCGGCTGGCCCGGGCTTGCAGGGCGTCCAGCTTCATCAAGCCAATATCGGGGATGCTGGCCAGGCGCGTTCCCCCCGCATTGCTGTAGGGTGCCAGCATGGGATACCCGTATCCGTAAAAACCAACCCGCACCCCCTGCGCCAGAAATACCAGGTTACCCCAAGATGTATCGGCCAGAATGGGGTCGAAAGGTGCCAAAGCCTGCAGCAGGGGGGCGCGCATGGATGGAATATCTTCACTGGGTGAGAAATAATCCAGATCAACCGACTGCCGGTGCCCCAACTGGAGGGCTAAGGCTGTCCCTCCAGCCAGGTAAAACCGGGCGCTAATCTCGGTAGGCACAAAAACGTCCATCACCTGGCGCATCTCAGTGGAAATGGTCTCCCAGAAAATTGGACTGACGTTAGTTTTCATACGGATGCTCCGGCAAAGCAAGTATCAAACGCCA
>Ga0233431_1004292_pt1 | contig 15486 bp, 18 predicted proteins | sample SI_118_April2016_FD_179867 | JGI IMG/M metagenome (GOLD analysis project Ga0233431, IMG submission 179867) | Seawater microbial communities from Saanich Inlet, British Columbia, Canada - SI_118_April2016_200_MG | ecosystem: Environmental > Aquatic > Marine > Inlet | place: Canada: British...
GCCTGACCCTGTTGCCCAATGCTCAGCAGGTGACCGTCGTCACCATCGACAAAGACGAATATCGCAAAATGAATGTGAAAGGTCAGGAACCGCCCCCTCCGTATGATGCCAGACCGAAGCTCTGGCGGCGTTATCATCCGGAAGTGATCAAAAAACTATACGAAATGGGCGTGGGCGCTGTGGGGTTTGATTTCTGGTACTCGCCCGCCAATGATACCGCCGAGAAAAAGGCCACGAGACGGTTTGTGGAGCGCCTCAAGTGGGCAAAAAAGAAGGATCTTCCCATTGTTCTGGGTCAATACCAGAACTCCCAGGATAAAGCTGTTTACAACGAGGCCCACTGGGGATTTATTTCCGTATACAGGGATTTGACCTGGATCAACGAGGTCATGTACCTGAAGGCATGGGACAAAATGGCGGTGTCAGGGGAGGTGATGGCGCGGCCGAGTTTCTTTCTGCAGGTGTTGGCGGAGAAGTTGAGATTGAAACCGGTGTTGGACGTGGACGGCGTGAGGCTCATGGGCCCACCCATTCCGAGGCGTTTGTGGCTGGCCTTTGCAGAGACGCCTTTTGCAAAAGTCCCCTATCACGAAGTTTATAACGGCTGGGCGGACAAAAAGCTGTTTTCGGGGCGGATTGTCCTGATCGGAATGGGCGGGAGTGAAACGGACTACTTTCATGTTCCGTACAGTCCCACCGATTTTACCCCCCATAACAAGGAGGATGGTTACGGAATGCCGGGTGTATTTCTTTTCGCCCATGCCATCAATCAGGTGATTCAGGGGTATTACCACAAGGAAATTAACGACGAATGGACGTTGAACTTTAGAGACAAAGGTTTTTCACTTTTTCATCTGGAGAGTATCCTGTATCTCCTGGTTGAAACCATCGGTATCTGCCTGCTGCTCTCCGGGGTATTCGTTTTTGCCAGAAAAAAGGGGGGACGTCTGGTAACCCTCTCTTTCATGGGGCTGTCCACAGGGGTGATAATGGCGGCGCTGGCGTTTATTCCGGTGCTCTTCGGGTTGGCCAACTTTTTCTTTGCGGGCCTCGTTTTTTCGGTGTTGTCTGTGTGGAAAATGAAAAACCCGAAACTGCCCTGAGGTATTCTAAAATGATGATAAAGCATTGAAAGGGGGTAAAAGCATGGATTCTGCAAAATTAGGCGGGGCTCTGGCCCTTTTGTGCGTCGTGGTTTTGTGGGCGTTTCAGGGATTCGCTGCAGAAACGATGGGCAAAAAAGATCTGGGTAATCCGGGGGCCATTGAAATCGAGTGCAACATTTCAGGCCTGGAATTACACCTCTGTCCGCAGGAAAAGTACCAGAAAAAGGAAACAAAAGTGTTTTTTGGATTGATCAAATCGGAGAAGCGCCTCTGTTCCGAGGGGGAAATTTCCCTGGGCGAGACCCCCGTCAAACCGGTTCCCATGCCCCCGGGAAAATACGTGTTGCTGGTGCCTCAAGGGTATCTGTGGGAGCACGACGGGCCCATTGAGATTGATATAGCCGCAGGAAAAAGAAAGTATTTCCTGTTAAAACTTTTCAACAACAGAGCCGATAGAACCGATGAGGACCATGGTGGTGGCGGTGGCGGTGGCGGCGGTGGCGGTGGCGGCAGTGCCGGTGCTGCCCCTGAATAATGCGGCTTATGGGCTGAAAGGAACTTACCTGGTAACCTTCAGGAAGCTCTCGTGCTCCCGCATGATGCACCGGTTCATGACCGTTTCTATTCCCGCGTCCCTGGCCTTGGAAGCCGCTTCGTTGTGAACGACACCCAGCTGCATCCAGATGGTTTTGACCCCGATGCGGATGCATTGATCCACCACCGGCGGAATGCGGGCGGGGTTGATAAACAGGTTGGCCACATCAACGGCGAATGGGATGTCTTCAAGGGTCTTGTAACAGGTTCTTTCCAGTATCTGCTGCTGGCCCGGGTTTACGGGGATGATATCATAACCCTGTTCCAGCAGGTATCGGGCGACTTTGTTGCTGTCCCGGGATGTTTTGGGGGAAAGTCCCACAACGGCGATCCGCTTTGAATCTTGCAGGATTTTCTCCACATTCTCCGGAGGTGGCACGTAGTCGGGCATATCACATTGGACTGTTTCCATAAAAATCCTATTTTAAAAGGTTTTTCACCGTTTCAGCTTTTTTCTTTACATCCATGGCTTGTTTGATCCCCGGGACCTGCTCCATGACCTTGTCTGCAACCTTGCTCTCCAGGGTGGGCTCTTTTTCGGCCTTTAGGGAATCAGCCTCTTTGGCGGATGCCTCGTCGGGGGATTTTTCCGGGCGCAATTCCTTTTTGACATTCTTGAATTCCTTGATGGCGCCGCCGAGACCCTTTCCGATATCCGGAAGGCGTTTGGCGCCAAAGATCAGGATGACGATGATTGCAATGATGATCAGTTCCGTAGGTCCAAGCCCGAACATTATAATTTAACTCCTCAACAGTATGGCGAAGCTCCTGAGCCACGGCCGAAAGTCTGCGCTTTCTCAGGGTATTCCGGCGCTTAACATTCAGCTTCTATGGATTGAAGGCCCTCAAATTGAACGGCGTCTTCATTTTCTTCCCGTGCTTCTATGCGCCCGATGCAGTACGCCGCTTCACCCATGGCTTTCAGCCTCAGGAGCACCTCATCGGTTTCTTCCTCATTTACAACGACCAGCATACCCAGGCCGTTGTTAAAGGTCAGCATCATGTCGTGATCCGACACTTGCCCGGCTTTTTTGATATACTGAAATACAGGATGGGGAACCCAGGCGGTTGTGTCGATGATGGCTTTGCAGCGAGACGGCAATATGCGGGGAGGATTTTCGATGAGCCCGCCGCCGGTGATGTGGCTGATGCCGTAAAGATGAAAGTCCCTCCTGAGGTTGCTGATGGTTCTAGCATATATGCGGGTGGGTTCGAGCAGTTCCTCCCCAAGGGTTCGGCCGAATTCAGGCACATGGTCGGAAACGGACATTTTCAGGTCATCAAAAAAAATCTTCCGCACCAGTGAATAACCGTTGCTATGGAGTCCGCTGGAGCCGATGCCGATGAGTCGATGGCCTACGGCAATTTCGGAGCCGTCCAGCAGTTCTTCGTTATCGGCCATGCCCACCACGAATCCGGCCAGATCGTATTCGTTTTCCGCGTAAAAACCGGGCATCTCAGCGGTTTCCCCCCCGATGAGCGAACATTTGGCTTCCAGGCACCCGGTTGCGATCCCCTTTACGATTTCAACGGCCTTGTTTTCATCCAGAACGCTCATGGAGATGTAGTCCAGGAAGAAAAGTGGGGATGCGCCCTGTACGACGATATCGTTGACACACATGGCCACAAGGTCCAGACCCACCGTATCATGTTTATCGAGCATGAAGGCAATCTTGAGCTTTGTGCCCACGCCATCGGTAGAACTGACCAGTACAGGGTTGTTCATGTGCTGAACATGCAGTGAAAAAAGACCGGCAAATCCACCGATATTTGTGATGACGCCCGGGGTTTGAGTTTTACTGACAATGGGTTTGATCAGTTCTACAAATCGATTTCCCGCTTCGATATCGACGCCTGCCTCGGCGTATGGGTTTTTTTGATTATGGGGTTTTGAGGGGTTCATTATTCCTGACTCCGTAACTCAGGATCAAATTGAATGACCCTGAGTCTGTGAATAAAAGCGCTGCTAAAGTGGAAATAACTGCTCAATTCTTTGGGCGAGCATGATGTCCCCGGTTGCTTTGAGCTGTCCGCCCATAAACGCCTGCATGCCGTTGACTTCTTTATTGATCATACCGAGCCATGTTTCATCCGACATGGTGAGCGTTACCGTGGGCTCATCATGACTCCCTTCAACGATTTCACAGGTACCGTCTTTTACGATGATGTTCCAGTTTCCTCCGCCATCACCGGTAATTTCAAACTGGAATACCGCGTTCAAACCCTGGGCCGCATCGGCATCGAACACCCCGGGCATTTTGTCGAAGATGTCTTTAACGCTTGTTATTGCCATTTTGCATTTCCCTCCTTGATTATTTGCTTTTCATACCGGGTATATCTAGCGAATGATGGTATTGTCAATCAATATCAACACAGACCGAAAATTCTGACTTTCACCTTTGATATCTTCAAATGCCCGGCGGCAACACAGGTTGCCGATTAGTGCATCTCTTTTGGAAGGATTGATGGGTTTGTGATTTTTCTTGCAATATGGTCGGGTGTGTGTTAAAACTCGCGCATTTCGATCAGGGATGCAGGGGTCCATGAAGAGGAAAACACCTCGAATTACAGCGTTTTTGGGGAAGGACACGGCGTTTGAGGGTACGTTGACGTTTACAGGTGGCCTTCGCATCGACGGACGTTTTCAGGGGGAGATCTCTACCGGAGGGACCCTGATCATCGGGGATAGCGCCGTGGTCCGGGGTGATATCCATGCATCGTGTGTTCTTGTGAGCGGTGAAATTCACGGCAACACGATTGCGGACGAGAGGATGGAAATTTTGACATCTGCCAGGATTTTCGGGGATGTCCAATCCCCGGAGATTATTGTGGGCGCGGGGGCGGTTTTCGAAGGTAAATGCCGAACCGATATCGGTTGAACCGGATCATCTGCTTATGGCTTGCCCGCCTTAAAAAAAGGTTTTGACAACCGCCGTTTTTTTTTGTAAAAGGCGTTACTTTTGTGTGAAGTGCTCCGAAATCGGAATTAATTGTGAACCTGAAACCTGTGGAAAATCGTGATGAAAGGATGCGTCTGATATGCTGAACATAGACGGTACACTGATTCTTCAAATAGCCAATTTTCTTATCCTTCTTGTGGTGATGAATATCATCCTTTACAAGCCGATACGTGGGATACTGGCGAAAAGGGATGAGGAGATGACGTCCCGCCAGAAAACCATTGACGATTACCAGGGTCGCGCAAAGGATAATGAGGACGCCATTGATAGCGGCATGGTTTCGGCGAGGAAAGAAGGTTATCAGGAAAAGGAATCTCTGAAAGCCCAGGGTCAGGAAGAAGAAAAAGGGGTCCTTCAGGAAGCCGGTGCTGCTGTGGAGCGTAAATTGACGGCTGCAAAACAGGAAATTGAGGCCAAAGTAACGGCCGCCAGAGAGAACTTGGAGAGTGAGATCTCCGGTTTTTCCGGTGAATTGGCTGAAAAGATATTGGGAAGGAGCGTTCAATGATCCGCTTCACAGGCAAGAAAGGGCAAGCATCCCTGATTCTCGGCATGGCGCTGCTGTTTTTGATTACTTTATGTGGTTTCGCTTTTGCGAGCGGCGGTGGGGGTAATAGTCACGACCAGATGTTGAACCTTTTCTATCGCATTCTCAATTTCACCCTTTTGGTGATCATCCTTGTTGTGGTGGTCAAAAAGACTTCCATGCTGCGGTTTTTTGGAGAGCGCAGGGATGAAATCAAGGAAAAGCTTGAGGCATTGGCAAAAGAGCGTCAAACTGCCGAAAGCCGCAGTCGGGAGCTTGAGACAAAACTCGGGGAGTTTGAAGTTCAGAAAAAGGAGATCCTCGAACAATTCAGGGCGGAAGGTGCCAAAGAAAAAGCGCTAATTATCACCGAAGCCAGGGAGCGGGCAGCCCAGCTTATCAGTCAGGCTGACCACACCATTGAGCGTGAGATTCAAGGCGCCACTGAAAGGTTGAAACAGGAAGTGGTTGAAATGGCGGCCCTGCGGGCGGAAGAAATTATCGCCAAAGGGATAAATGACAGCGACCAGGACCACTTGGTGGATGAATTCATTAAAAGCGTGGAGAAACTACATTGACCGGTTCAAAGATTTCCAAAAGATATGCAAAGGCGCTGCTCAGTCTGGGGCAGGAAGACGGGAATTATGGGGAATACGGTGAGAACCTGAAGGAATTTGCGGGACTCTGCACGGATAACCCGGAGTTCAGCAAGGTGATCGGCAATCCGGTTTTTTCCGTTGAAGATCGAAAAAAGGTGCTGAATGCGGTGTTGGAGGAAAGCGCCTTTGCGGATCTTGTGAAAAACTTTCTAAGGCTTCTCCTGGATAAAAACAGGATCGGCGGCGTCGAAGATGTTTCGGCCTATTACACGCAACTCACCGACGAGATTTCAAACATTATCCGCGCCGAAATCGTTACGGCACGACCCTTGAAAGACGAAGTAATGGACAAACTGGATGTTGTCCTTTCAAAAATTACGTCTAAGACGGTGAAAGCAAAAGTGGAAGAAGATGAGTCTCTCATCGGGGGGCTTGTCGTAAAAATAGGTGATTTGGTATTGGATGGCAGTGTCAGGGCACAGTTGGAAGGCCTAAAAGAATCATTAAAGAGGGGTGAAAATAACTAATGGAGATCAGAGCTGCAGAAATAAGTGATATAATCCGGGGCCAGATTAAAGACTACGAGAAGAAGGTCGAAGTAAGTGAGACCGGAAGCGTATTGTCTGTGGGTGATGGTATTGCTCGCGTGTACGGGATTGAGAAGGCCATGGCCATGGAGATGGTGGAGTTCTCCGGGGGCATTTTCGGCCTTTGTCTTAATCTGGAAGAAGATAACGTGGGTGTCGCCATTATGGGCGATGACTCCAAAATTAAAGAAGGCGATACGGTCAAGAGGACCGGTAAGATTGCTGAAATTCCCGTCGGGGAAGCGGTTCTGGGTCGTGTTATTGATGCGGTGGGGCAGCCCCTTGACGGAAAGGGACCCATTGAAGCAACCGAATTTAACCGGCTCGAGGTGGTCGCACCCGGTGTTATTGATCGCCAGTCCGTTTCAGAACCCCTTTACACGGGCATCAAGGCCATCGATGCCATGACACCGGTGGGGCGCGGCCAGCGTGAATTGATCATCGGTGACCGGCAGATTGGTAAAACGGCCATCTGCGTTGATGCCATTATCAATCAGAAGGATACGGACGTCTACTGCATTTATGTGGCGACCGGACAGAAAAAATCGACTGTGGCACAGGTGGTTAACATCCTGGAAAAACATGGTGCCATGGAATACACAACCGTCGTGGCAGCCTGTGCCAGCGATCCCGCAACCCAGCAGTTTATTTCCCCTTACGCCGGATGCGCCATTGGTGAATATTACCGCGACCAGGGAAAACATGCTTTGATTATCTACGACGATCTTTCAAAACAGGCGACAGCCTATCGTCAGGTCTCCCTTCTGCTCAGACGTCCCCCCGGACGTGAGGCGTTTCCCGGAGATATTTTTTACAACCATTCCAGGCTTCTGGAGCGCGCCGCCAAAGTGAATGACAAACTGGGTGCCGGTTCCCTGACGGCGCTTCCGATTATTGAAACCCAGGCCGGTGACGTTTCCGCCTATATCCCGACCAACGTTATTTCCATTACAGATGGTCAGGTTTATCTGGAGCCGAACCTTTTCTTCTCAGGTGTTCGCCCGGCCATTAATGTGGGCCTGTCCGTTTCCCGCGTGGGGGGTGCTGCCCAGACCAAAGCCATGAGAAAGGTTGCCGGTTCTCTGAAACTGGATATGGCCCAGTTCCGTGAACTGGAAGCGTTTGCCGCTTTCGGCAGTGATCTGGACAAAGCCACACTGCAACAGCTCGATCGAGGTCGAAGGCTGGTGGAAATTTTGAAGCAGCCCCAGTTTCAGCCCATGAGTGCAGAGAAAGAGGTGGCGATCCTGTTTGCCGGTTCGAACGGTTTTCTGGACAAATGGCCTGAAAATTCTGTTCTTGAATATGAAAAACAGATGCTTGAATTTATGGGCAGCAAATACGCCGACGTCCTGGCGGATATCAAGGAAAACGGTGATATTTCAGAGGAGACGGACGGCAAAATGAAAAAGGCCCTGGAAGAATTTGAGGGAATTTTTCAACCCGAGGCCTGATGCGCCCTATTGTTCAGAACATGAAATGGACGATAAACTTCAGATAACTAAAGAGAGAAAGGCCACATGGCAACCTTAAGTGATATTCAGAGGAAGATAGGCGCTGTAAAGAAAACGCGGCAAATTACCAAAGCCATGAATATGGTTGCTGCTGCCAAACTTCGTGGCGCCCAGATGAAAATGGAGAGCTTTGAGCCTTACGCGACCAAGTTTGCGGAAGTGCTTGGGAATCTGGCAAGCCGGATTGAATCTGACATTCATCCCCTGCTGGTGAAAAAGGAGAAGGTTTCCCGGGTGGAGCTGTTGCATTTCTCAGGGGATAAAGGTCTTTGCGGCAGTTTCAATGCAAACCTGTTCAACCGGGCTGAAAAGTGGGTAAAAGAAGAAAAGGATAATGGCGTTGATTTGGCCCTGACCACGGTTGGAAAACGGGGACGCGATTATTTTAAAAAGAGAGGGTATGATCTTATCGAAAGCCATATCAATGCATACGGGAGCGTTGATATCTCCTTTGTTAATCAAATCAGCAGAGGCATGATCGATCGGTATCTTGCAGACGAGGTGGATGCCGTTTATATGATTTACAGCCGTTTTCTCGGCATGGGCAAGCAGGTGCCCACATTGGTCAAATTGATTCCCGTTGAGCCGCCGGTGGCCGAAGCGGAAGAAACGTCAGGGGGGGAAGCAGAGTATCTTTGTGAGCCGGACCCTGAAGGGCTTTTGATCGAACTTTTACCAAAACACATTAATGTACAAATTTATAACGCATTTCTGCAAAACGAAACAAGCGAGCATGCCGCGCGTATGGCTGCCATGGACAATGCTTCGAGGAATTGTGACGATCTTGTGGAAAGTCTTACCCTTGCTTACAATAAAGCACGACAGGCGGCTGTTACTGCTGAACTGATGGACATTGTAGGTGGCGCCGCCGCCTTGAAGGGATAACGGTTTTAACCATACTAAGGAGGTCTTTATTTAACCATGAATGAGGGCAAATTAATACAAATCATTGGTCCGGTCGTCGATGTGGAGTTTGGTGACGGTGAACTCCCAGCAATCCTAACCGCACTCCTGATCAGCAACCCGGCAATCAACGATGTCGAGGATAATCTGGTTGTTGAAGTTGCCCAGCACCTGGGTGACAATGTGGTGCGCTGTATCGCCATGGACGTGACCGACGGCCTTGTAAGAGGTATGCCGGTCAAGAATACGGGAAAGCCCATTATGATGCCTGTTGGGGATCCCGGTTTGGGACGCGTCCTCAACGTGGTCGGAAGGCCCGTGGATGGTCTGGGTCCTGTTGAGGCGGATGAGTACTATCCCATCCATCGTCCTGCACCATCATTTGAAGAGCAGGATGTGTCCGTAAACGTGCTTGAAACCGGCGTAAAAGTCATCGATCTCCTGGTACCCTTCCCGAGGGGTGGTAAAATGGGGATGTTTGGCGGTGCCGGTGTCGGTAAGACGGTCGTCATGATGGAGATGATCCATAATATCGCCATGCAGCATGGTGGCATCAGTGTTTTTGCCGGTGTGGGCGAGCGCACGAGAGAGGGCAATGACCTGTACATGGAAATGAAAGAATCAGGCGTTCTCCCCAAAGCGGCCCTTATTTACGGTCAGATGACGGAACCGCCCGGTGCCCGTGCCCGAGTGGCACTCTCCGCGCTGACAGCTGCTGAATATTACAGGGATGAGCGTGGCCAGGACGTGTTGTTGTTTGTGGATAACATTTTCCGGTTTACCCAGGCCGGTGCGGAAGTTTCCGCACTTTTGGGTCGTACGCCATCTGCTGTTGGGTATCAGCCGACCCTGGGAACTGACCTGGGTGCCTTGCAGGAACGGATTACATCCACCACGAAGGGTTCCATTACATCGGTTCAGTGCGTGTATGTGCCCGCGGATGACTTGACTGACCCGGCGCCCGCGACAACGTTTGCGCATCTCGATGGAACGGTTGTTTTGTCCAGGCCGCTTACGGAGCTGGGTATTTATCCGGCGGTTGATCCATTGGATTCAAGTTCTCGTATCCTTGATCCCAATTTCCTCGGTGAAGAGCACTACAATACGGCAATGCAGGTTCAGCGAACACTTCAAAAGTATAAAGAATTGCAGGATATTATTGCTATTCTGGGTATGGATGAGCTGTCCGATGAAGATAAGATGACAGTCGCCAGGGCACGCCGAATCCAACGTTTCCTGTCCCAGCCGTTCCATGTGGCGGAGACCTTTACCGGAACACCGGGCGCTTATGTGACCGTTGCCGAGACGGTCAAGGGCTTCAAGGAAATTATCGATGGTAAACATGACGAGCTTCCCGAAGCGGCTTTCTATATGGTGGGTGGTATCGAACAGGCGCAGGAAAAAGCTGAGAAGATCGCCGCCAAATAACAGAGGGGATAATCCATGGGAAAGTTAAATCTGGAAGTTGTTACCCCTGAGAAGGTGATGGTGAGTCAAGAGGTGGACATTGTTGTCGCCCCCGGGACCATGGGTGAGTTCGGCGTTTTGGAGGGGCACGTTCCTTTTTTATCCGGAATTGAGCCGGGTGAGCTGCGGTTCTCCAGCGGGAGTCAGACGGAACGGTTCCTGGTGACGACGGGGTTTTCCGAGGTTTCCGATAACAAGGTATCGATTTTGGTGGATGCTGCTGAAAAGGCCACGGAAATTGATTTGGATCGCGCTCGAAAGTCCATGGAAAGGGCTAAGGATAGACTTGCTACGGATCGAGGTAGTGAAGATGTGGATTTTTTGAGGGCTGAAGCAGCTCTCAAACGCGCGATTGTTCGCATTCGAATTTCTGAAAAGAAAATTTAATAACAGAATACCGATAATAAAAAGGCAAGCGGAATTCCGCTTGCCTTTTTTTATGTATTGACCTTTCTCCATTTCAACGATAGTATGAACGCGGTGTTGATCTAAAATCTCTCGGTTTTTTTAAAAATCGAGGTATTCGTGATCTTCGTTGCATATTTGGTTTTGAAGAGGTGTGGTTGCTTATGGAAACTGAAGTTGACAATAAACAATATAATGTTTGGGAATCTCCAAATTCCGAAGAGGAGACGGACCAGTTTCAGCTGCTTGAGGAAAAGGTCGACAGCCTTATTGAAAAAGTTGTGGCGTTAAAGTCTGAAAATGAGGCTCTTAAAGAGAAATTGCGGATTGAAGAGGGGAAGGTATCTGATTTTAACACCAAAATAGAGGAACTGAACTCCGGCCGAAACGACGCCAAACAAAAGATCATGTCCCTTCTTGAGAAAATGGAACAGGTTCCCAGTTAGGTTCCGGTTTCTGAAATTTTCGGTGGTGTTTTACGGTTGTAAATTTACCAACAGGTCTGTTGTGGTGCCGGAGTAGTGTTTGTCACTCAATTTTTTAAGATGTGTGCTGCCTCGTTTTTTGTAGGGCGGTTGGTAAACCCGGAGATATGGAAAATCCAATTAGAATCAGGATCCTGGACAATGAATACCTGCTGAGAAGTGATGAAAATCCTGAGCAGGCAAATGAAATTGCGAAACTGGTCAATGATAAATTGGATGAAGTTAGGAAGAACTCCGATAAACTCTCCGAAGGAAAAACAGCCATTCTGGCTGCTTTTGATATCGCCGGTGCCTACCTCCGGCTGCTCAAAGAAAGAGATGTTTTGCTTCGAGATGTACAGGATCGTTGCCGGTTGATGAATCGGCAGATTGAAAGGGCGGAATAGAGAATTTGTTATATTTCTGAATTTGTTGGACCGTTGTTTGTTTGGTGAATACGGTCCCGTCAAAGTGATTACGACGCCCGGTTTATGTGATCGGGATTTTATATATGAGGGTTTGGGAACACTCGGGAAAACACGCTTTACGTGATGATATATGCTAAATCGAATGAGATTATTGTTAATGTTGCTCTGAGATGGTGAGATGGGTTCGACTATGATCTCATGAAGGAAATTTATGTGCCTTTCTGCGCGTATGGGAATGCCGTAAAGATCTGTTTTTACTGCCTATATTGGGTGTTCGTTTTTTTCCGTTTTTCCTCTTTTTCCCCCTCAGATAATTTCATGCTGTAAGCGGTTATATTTGCTGAAAGCGGTGTGTGTGAAACCGTTCGGTTGAAGGTGTGTTGGCTTTTCGCATCCTTTGGTCTCTTTGTGCGGGTTAACACGTCAGTTTTCAAAGTCTTTTAAGCAAATAACCTCCATATATGCTGAATTTTGGGATCGGGATAATAAATTATGAGCTCAATGTATATGATAGTGATAGGCGGCGCAGGGCTGATTGTTGGAATCCTTTGTGGTTTTCTGGCTCGAAAAAAGCTGGTTGAGAGTCGGATTCAAGCCATCGAAGAATACTCAAGGAAGGTGTTGGCTGAAGCCCAGAAAGAAGCCAAGACCACGAAACGGGAGGCAGAACTTCAAGCCAAGGACACCTTGTACCAGATGAAGGTGGAATTTGAAAAGGAGAGCAAAGAAAAGAAAGATCAAGTATCGGCTCAGGAAAAGCGCCTGCATGGTAAAGAAGCCAACATTGATCGTAAAATTGAACAGCTTGAAAAACGGGATGATCGGATTACTGAAAAGGAAAAAAGCATCAGTAGAAATGAGCGGGAAGTTAAGAAAAAAGAAGCGGAATTTGACAATCTTATTGCCAATCAGAGAATTCAGTTGGAAAATATCGCCGGCATGTCTGGGGAAGAGGCAAAACAGGTTCTGGTAAAGTCCATGGAGATGGAGGCCAAGCATGATGCCGCAAAAATGATCCGACGTATCGAAAATGAAACGAAAGCTGAAGCTGACCGAAAAGCGCAGGAAATTATTGCACTGGCAGTTAAAAGATACTCCGGAGATTATGCTGCTGAGAAAATTGTGTCTGTTGTGAACCTTCCCGGTGAAGAGATGAAAGGCCGGATTATCGGAAGAGAGGGGCGAAACATTCGGGCTATCGAAGCAGCGACCGGAATTGACCTGATTATAGACGACACGCCCGAGGCGGTCATCTTGTCGGGTTTCAATCCAGTGAGGAGACAGATTGCGAAAGTATCCCTGGAGCGGCTGATTGAAGATGGCAGAATCCATCCGGCGCGAATCGAAGAGATTGTGGCCAAGGCGACCAAGGAAATTGAAAACAGCATGAAAGAGGCTGGTGAGCAGGCCACCTTTGATGTGGGGGTGCATGGGATTAATCATGAACTGGTGAAACTCATTGGGCGCCTGAAGTACCGATCGAGTTATGCTCAGAATGTCCTGCAGCATTCCATGGAAGTGAGCTTCCTTTGTGGTATTATGGCCGCTGAGTTGGGCCTCAATGTGAAACAGGCGAAACGTGCCGGTCTGCTTCATGATATCGGAAAGGCCGTTGATCATGAAGTTGAAGGACCCCATGCCATGATTGGCGCGGATCTGGCGAGGCGCCACGGTGAATCGAACCTGGTGGTCCACGCCATCGAGGCGCACCATGAGGATGTGGAGATGACGTCCGTTCTGGATGTGCTGGTTCAGGCATCTGACACCCTTTCCGGGGCCAGGCCCGGCGCACGCCAGGAAATGCTTGAAAGCTACGTGAAAAGACTTGAAAAACTGGAGAAAATCGCCACATCATTTCGCGGCGTAACCAAGTCCTTTGCCATTCAAGCTGGCCGTGAGATCCGAATTATGGTGGAAGGCAAAATCGTCAGTGATGACCAGTCCAACGTGCTCTGTAGAGATATTGCAAAGAAAATCGAGAAAGAGCTTACCTATCCCGGGCAGATCCGGGTTATTGTGATCCGTGAGACCCGTGCGGTGAGTTACGCCAAATAAGGTAAGTCCTTTCGCCAGTCAGTTTCGTGCCGACCCTGCGAGAATGGGTGGCAACTGGAGCCATTCATCCAATTCAATGTCAGCGGGGAAGAGCGCCATGGCTTCCGGTGGATCTTCGCCACCGTGAAGATATCCCGCCTGCATTCCCGCCTGGCGGGCTGCGCTCACATCGTTTCGAGAATCGCCTACGAACAGTACCTCGGAAGGTTTCATACCAAGGGTTTTTGCGGCGTTCAACAGGCCTTCAGGGTGGGGTTTGATCCTGGCCACATCATCCCTGGATATAACCACCTGAATCAGATGTGACAGTTGCAATTTCTCCATTGCCGCCTTGAGTGCCCTTTTTCCCACATTACTGACAACCGCCATCCTGAACCCCTGATGTCTGAGTTTTTCCAGCATTTTCAAGGTATCGGGATAGAGATTCCAGCGTTTCAGCGCATCTGCGTCATAGCGGTCGTAAATAACGTCCACAAGAGTGGATGGTGAACCAGAAGTCCCCAGGCCTTTTCCCTGTTCCACCAGATCATGTGTATGGTTGTAAATGTGTGCATAACCGGGTTTTTCCCCATACCATTTCCGTAGCAATCCAGCTTTGGAAAGGGCTTCGAGGGTTTCCTCTACAGCCGGTTCCAGTTGCCACTGAAAATCCACCAGTGTTCCTTCAAAGTCAAAAAGAACTTCCCTTACCTTTGATATTTTTGAGGGAATCGCTGCATTCGCTTTTTCGGGATGGCGCATTACGGGTCCCTTTCGGTAGTTTTCGAAATTTTTTGGAAGATATTGCCTGGCACGTTCTGCTAAAAGGCAATATGGCGACGCACTTTATGGGTTGTATTACTGGACTGCCCCGATTCCGTCAAGAAGGATTTTTTTCGAAATGATACCATAAAACCCTTTTCGAGCCGTCACGGAAGACGAATTTCCTTGCACATTGAAATTGTCGCAGCTATAATATAGCGCTATTGCAGCCATGTTTGAGAGCCATCTACTGTTTTGGCCCAGGTTTTCCGGAAGGTGATTTTTTTATTCGCCGTTTCACTATCCAGGCTCAGAACCGTTTCGGATCTATTTGTGCAATAATGTCATTTATATGAGGAGCAAGTTGGTTTTGCCTTGACAGGCGACTAATACTCTCCTAATCTCCAAATGGCCGGAAGGTCCCTGTTTGCGTTACGCCATGTTTGTTTTCCGGCTGATGATATGGAATCAGTCGCTGTTTCTGAAAGGAGGGGTGGTAATGTCGAGAACGAAGTCCTATTTGGAAGGGATGCGAATCCTGGCTGTGGATGATGAAGAAGACGTTCTTGATACGATTGAGGAAGACCTGGAATTTTCACACGTGGACAAGGCCTCTGATTATCATATGGCCAAAGAGAAGATCGAGAAAGAAAAATATGATCTGGCCATCCTGGATATTATGGGCGTTGATGGGTTGAATCTTCTCCAGGACACGGTTGCCAAAGGTATCCCCACCGTTATGTTAACCGCCCATGCCATGAATGCGGATACGCTGATGACATCCATTCAGCGGGGTGCTATTTCTTTTTTGCCGAAGGAAAAACTGGCGGAGCTAGAAACGTTGCTGGCGAATATTCTTCAAGCCCACCATTCGGGGAAACCCACGTGGAAGATCCTTTTTGAAGAGCTGGGTGAGCATTTTGATGAAAAATTTGGACCGGGTTGGCAAGAAAAGAATGGCGATTTCTGGTCCAGGTTCAATCAAACCTACAGTGTCAGCAAAGGGATTCAAACCCGTTTGATGCATGACCGCGAGGTTTTGTCGAAGGGTGTTTGAAGAATAATTCTCTTTTCATATGGGTTGTGAGGCTTGTTTCACCATAAACAATTTTTTTGCTCGAATCGGGAGGCAATGCC
>Ga0233431_1004293_pt1 | contig 15485 bp, 18 predicted proteins | sample SI_118_April2016_FD_179867 | JGI IMG/M metagenome (GOLD analysis project Ga0233431, IMG submission 179867) | Seawater microbial communities from Saanich Inlet, British Columbia, Canada - SI_118_April2016_200_MG | ecosystem: Environmental > Aquatic > Marine > Inlet | place: Canada: British...
TTTCTTAGCGACAGACTCGCTAGTAGTGTCGAATACCAATTCAGGATCTTTAATCGCTCCTGTGTACTCTAGCTCTACGAAATCTCCTTTTTTAATAGTGTTTGTCATTTTAGGTCCCTCTATCTCGGATTGAAAACACGAGAAGAATAGTGCAAGGTTGATAGTGTTAGTATATAAAAGTTTGGGTTTTGAAATTTAATACTAGGCGGGCCGTATTCATTAGAAATCAACATTACTCGAAATAGTTACAGCCTTCAGAGGTTTCGTTTTCCGTTATTAGTTTTTGATAATCTGGTGAATATATCTTTATTATTTTAAATTTTCCAGATGTTGTTTTTGATTCAGAATGAATTGTTTGTTCAACCATTAAACAATGTCCCCAGTAAAGCCACTTACCACCTATGTTATGAACGAGAAAAACTCTGCAAGGCGCAGAATGATAAACTCTCATGTTCGGTTTGTGTTTAAATTCAAAAACTCTACCCCGAAATTCTTCAGCAGTAATTGGATTTTCTTTATGCTTTTCTAAATCTAATTCTGCAGGAAAACCTTGTTCAGTAGTTATTTGCAAAGTATCGTTTAACTCTATGTAGCTACCCATGTGAAGAGTAGAATAATAGAAGTTAATAAAGTTATCCAACTATTGTTTCCATTTGTTGAATGCTTCAAGAATTGCGTTTACTACTTGAGATACTGTGTGATCTGAAGTGTCAATTATGAAATCGTAATGTTCAAGATCATAACAGTCAAAATTATAATATTTCGTGTATCTTTTTTTATCTGATTCAACGCGTTTTTTAAGATCGTCCATGGTTTCTTCAACAGTTTCAAAAATTTTCTCATTTCTATGCGCACCAGACTCTTTATGTTTGTCTTTGAAAACTCTTTCCGCACCAGTTTTAGGATCTACATCAATGAAAACTTTGAATGATTGCGGTATAAAATAGAAAGAAGTTCTGCCTTCAATAACAAAGTTGTCCTCAGCTTTACCAAGTTGTGCTTGGTAGTCGTCAACAACTTTATCAGTTGAAATATCATCTTCACCAAATTCATTAAACTCTTCTAGATTCATCCCTTTTTCTTTTGCAACTTGACGTCTTATGCCGCCCATGTAGTAATGTTTATAGCCTAATTTTTGAGCAAGAATTCGTGCAACAGTAGATTTGCCTGAACCGGCTGTACCACAAATAGATATTATCATTTTTCCTTGATTATACCAAAACCAATAAGTCTAAATCTGTTACCGACTCTTCTAGAGATTGTAACTCTTGAACCGATAGAAGCACAAACAGGTATTTTCAAAGCGCACTTAACTTTATTTTTAGAAAGTTCAGAAACAACTCCAACAGTTGCAGCCGCATTTACGTTAAGCATTAATGGTTCGTGCATTTTTATTGGTTCTACATCTAAATCTTCTTTTGAACCTACAACTCTTTCTAGAAGATCTGTTTCTAACACTAATTGCTGCCATACGGGAGGTAGTTTTCCTTTTTTACCTACAACCATGCCAGTTAAAGCATCGGATTTTACTAAATAAGGATCAAGATTCGTCATCACTCCAATAGAACCACCAGGAATTACATTTTTGACAGTTGCACCACCAGTTTTTAGTGCAGTGATTGTGGTATTGATAGGTTCGTATACTACTCTACCTTGTTTTTCAATTTTTCTTCCAGGTTTTAATTCAATTTCATCTCCTGTTTTGAATTCTCCTTTAACTAGCGCACCACCTACAACACCGCCAACAAGTTCTTCAGGTGTTGCTCCAGGTTTGTTAACGTCGAAACTTCGTGCAACAAACATAAGTGCATCTTTCTTAGGATCTCGTTTAGGAGTAGGAATGTATTCTTGAATTGTTTTGATTAAAACATCAATGTTTATACCCAGTTGTGCGGAAATTGGAATGATTGGAACATCTGCAAATTTGGTATCTTGTAAAAATTTTCTTATTTGTTTATAATTCTTTAATGCTTGATCTTCTTTCACTAAATCAATTTTATTTTGAACTATGATTACTTTATCAATACCCATAATCTCGAGAGCCATCAAGTGTTCTCTTGTTTGAGGTTGTGGACATCGTTCATTGGCAGCCACTAAGAGCAAAGCACCATCTATGATAGTTGCGCCTGAAAGCATTGTCGCCATTAAACTTTCGTGTCCTGGAGCATCAACAAAGCTAACTTTTCTTATTGGGGCAGTATCGCCCATGCAGCCAATACACTTTTTGTTTACTGTAAACTCATCGCACTTTTCACAGCGTCTGAATACAGAATCAGCGTATCCTAATCTAATTGTGATTCCTCGCTTAAGTTCCTCAGAATGTGTATCAGTCCACTTACCAGATAATTTCTCAGTTAATGTGGTTTTACCATGATCTACGTGACCTACTAAGCCAATATTTATCTCTGGTTGACCTACTTCAATAGAAGATTTCTCTGCAGCTTTCTTTTTAGCCATAAGGAAACCGAAAAGTCGATTATTTATAAGCTTATTGGGTTCATAAAGGCCATTCTAGTCATATTCACGCCGTAAAAGGTGTTTAATCGAGTATTATTCAAGAAAGTGCTTTTGCAATGTTATGTTGATTTTGTGATACAGCCTCATTAGATGTGAACAAGACGGTGAGTAAGGGACAACCCCTTTAACGTTGATTTCAAAAGGAGTTCCGGCAGTTAACTTGTCCATATGTTTAGGCATTTCATGTGCTATAATTAAGCCAGTTAAATGATGAACTATCTCCTTTAGTTCATCGGGCAAATGATCATCAAAATCATGTCTCATAGTCATTAGTGAAGCAGAATATAATGAGGTAGTTTGCAATCCAAGTGTACTTCCATGGACCGCATGTTCGGTAGCTGAATATAATGCAGTGCTTAGTTCATCTTTTCTTTTTGCAGTTTGTAGATTTCTTGAAAAGTAGTAGCCTGTTGATGAATCACCAAAGTTTGTTGTGGCGTCGCGAACTGAGTCTTCAATACTGCCAACATCTATTCCTGCCACGAGTTGTGATGCAAGTTTATCTAATTCCTCAACAAGTTGTTCAACTCTTTGCAGATTATCATAACCAGGCTTGAGAGTTTCTTTATCTTCTCGGTATAAGGAATCCATGTCTATGGCAAGAGGAACCATTCTTGCCGTGTCTGCACAAAAAACGAATATGTTAGTATCTATGTTAGGATGCTTAGGTTCCCCATCTTTTGCAAATCTTACAATTCCAGATTCTGTTTGTTCTAAAGTATAGCCTTGTTCAGTCATACTAGAGATTATTGGATCTACATCAGCTCCTAAATGTCCCATAGCGTCAAGCTGTTCTTCAAGACTTACGTTTACAACCATTCTCAACTAGACGGTAGTTAATAAAGGAGTAATATAGTTAACCTATAAAATATATAGATATTATATATACCGTGATAACGTTGTTATTTGGGTTGGAGTTATCAAAAAGTTTATAAGGCAAAATTAATGAGTGTTAACAGATGGTGATTTCAGTGAAAAAAGTATTAATGATGGTTCTAATTTTATGCATGTCAACAGTAGTTTTTGCGCAGTTTAATCCTGATGAGCATATTTTACCAGAAGGAGAATCAGTTGAAATATACATATTTCATGGACAAGGTTGTCCACACTGTTCTAAAGCACTATCTTGGTTTGAAGAAATTTCTCCAAACTACCCTCATGTAAATATACACGAGAAAGAAGTTTATTTTGATGATGAGAACAGAGAACTGTTTGAAAAATTTTGTTATGAAGCCGGAACAAGCGTACAAGGAGTTCCAACGATTTTTGTTGAAGACAGAATGTTTGTCGGGTTTAGCAATGAAGTAAGAGATCAGATAGAATCAGAGATACAATCTTGCATTATGGAATCCTGTGTTATAGAAGATTGTGAAGCATGTGTCTCCGGTGGACAAGTTAATGATCCGTTGCCAAGAGATGTTGATCCCGTCGATCCTAAAACTGAGACATATCATTCATTGATTGGAACTTTGTTTTTGATGCTTGTTGGTCTAGCAATAGTGATCTATTTTGGCCACAAATATGCTAAGAAAACATTAAGAAGAGGAAAGAAAAAATGATTGAACAGCTTACTATTCCTGCAGTTGTTGGTGCTGCACTGGTAGACGCAATTAATCCTTGCGCGTTTGCAGTATTGATATTATTGATGAGCACAGTATTGGCTTCAGGGGATAGAAAGAGAGCATTATGGTGTGGTGTTACGTTTATTGCGGCTATTTATGTAATGTATTTCTTAATGGGTGTTGGAATATTTACCGTTATTCAAGTCACAGGAATAACTCATACATTTTATTGGATAGTGTCTATAATTGCTTTGCTGGTTGGATTGTTTAATGTTAAAGATTACATCTGGTACGGTAAAGGTTTCTTGATGGAAGTTCCTTTAAGTTGGCGTCCGACAATGAAGAAATTATTACGTAGTGTTGCCTCTCCCGGAGGTGCGGGAGTTATCGGAATTGTGGTTAGTTTCTTTTTATTACCATGCACATCAGGACCTTATATTGTCATTTTAGGTTTGTTGGCTAAAGAAGTTACAAAGGCCACAGGAATACTGTATTTACTATTGTATAACTTGATCTTTATTTTTCCAATGATTGTAATAACTTGGATAGTATACCAAGGTTTAGCTACAACAGAAAAATTGGAGAAACTAAGACAATCAAAGCTGAGACATTTGCATTTGATTGCAGGCGTTATAATGCTTTTACTAGGTCTGGGAATGATTGTGGCCATGCGTTTAGGCATGGTTTAATTTTTATTTCTTGTAATAAGGTTTATAAAGCAAGATATCCCTCATAGCTCTAAAAAGGGTGTTGATGTGGATAAGAAACTCCAGAAGATTTTTGATAAACATAAAGAGGATAGAAATACCGTTGCAATACTGCAAGATCTTCAAAATGCGTATGGCTATGTTCCCAAAAAAGAATGTAAAGAACTATCTCTAGCATTAGATATTTCTATGGTTGATATGTTTGGAGTAGCTACATTTTATTCTCAGTTTAAATTAGAAAAAGAAGGAAAGTATGTGATTAGTTTGTGCAGAGGTACTGCGTGTCATGTTAACAAATCAGAATCTATAATGAAAGCGCTTGAAACATTTCTAGGGGTACAGGAATGTGGCACCACATCAGATGGATTGTTTACGTTAGTTCCTGTAAATTGTATTGGTGCATGTGCAAGAGCGCCAGCGATGATGATTAATGGTACCGTTTATGGAAGTCTTACAGATGAAAAGGCAATTGAGATTGTTAAAAAGATAAAAGAGGGAGATAAGTGAGAACTTGTTTGTTTTGTGGCGAGGAACTAGAAGTTGGTAAGGTTCACCACAATAGTGGCGAGTGTAAAGATAAGATTTCTAAAATTAATAATTATTTAGAGAAAGATGATAGAATTACTGTAGGCGTTGCAACATGTGGTCTGGCTGCAGGGGCAAAAAAAAGTCTTGATGTGCTGAAAAGTTCTAAATTGAGTATGCCTGTTGATGAAGTTGGTTGTTCAGGTATGTGTTTTAATGAACCCATTGTTAGTGTGAGGCATGCAGGGAAGACGTATATTTATGGAGAAGCTACAGAAGATAAGATCAGAGATATAATTAAAACAATAAAAGATGGAACAAAGCACGATGATTGTTTTTTAGGAGAAAAGTTAGAAGATATTGAGTTTTTTAAAAAACAGAAAAGAGTGTTGATGAGTAATTGTGGACTGGTCAGTCCTTTAGTTGTTGAACATTACATTGCTCGTGAAGGATACAAAGGGTTGATGCATGCTGTTGAATTAAATTCTAGTGAGATAATTGCAGAGATTAAAAAATCAGGTTTGAGAGGAAGGGGCGGAGCAGGTTTTCCAACTCATATGAAATGGGAGATTTTTTCAAAATCAAGTGGAGACAAATATTTAGTGGTTAATGGGGATGAAGGAGATCCTGGCGCATTCATGAATAGAACTTTGATTGAGTCAGATCCGTTTAGAATATTAGAAGGATTTGCAATCGCATCTCGAGCAACTGGAGCAAAAAAAGGCATAATCTATACTCGAGCAGAATATCCTTTGGCTGTTGAAACATTAGAAAAAGCAATTTGTATTTGTGAAGAACATAATCTTTTAGGTAAAGATATTCTCGGAATAAAAGGTTTTGATTTTGATGTTGAAGTTAAAACGGGTGCAGGAGCATTTGTTTGTGGTGAAGAAACATCTTTAATGAAATCTGTTGAAGGTAAAAGAGGACACCCAATGCCTCGACCACCATATCCTGCGCAGAAAGGAATATTTGGGCATCCCACAAATATAAATAATGTTGAAACGTATGCGCATGTTGCTAATGTGCTACGTTATGGATCATCTTTTTATGAGAAAATAGGTGTTGAAAAAAATCACGGGACAAAAGCAATATGTTTAGCAGGAAAGGTTCTTAGAGCAGGTGTTGCAGAAGTTCCTTTAGGTATTACATTAAGAGAAGTTGTTTATGATATTGGTGGCGGGTTGAAGAACGGTAAAAAGTTTAAAGCAGTCCAGCTAGGAGGTCCAAGTGGTGGATGTATTCCAGAACAGTTTTTAGATACTACATTAGATTTTGATAGTGTTCCTAAGTTGGGAGCAATAATGGGTAGCGGTGGAGTTATTGTATTAGATGAAGACGATTCTATGGTTGATGTTGCACGATTTTTTCTTACGTTTACTACAAGTGAAAGTTGTGGTAAATGTGTACCGTGCAGAGAAGGAACAAAAAGAATGTTAGAAATTGTTGATAGAATTTCTAAAGGAATGGGTAAACATCATGAGATTGAATTGTTGAAGAGATTAGCAAAGGTTGTACAAGATTCTTCGTTGTGTGGTTTGGGAAAGAGTGCGCCAAATCCTGTGTTGACTACACTAAAGTATTTTGGTAAAGAGTATGAGGAAGCACTAGGTCAGAAGAAACCTAATACGTTTATGATAACCGATAGATGTATTGGATGTGGATTGTGTAAAAGAAATTGTCCTGTTAAGGCAATATCAGGTAGTCCAAAAGCAAAACATCATATTGATCAAGAAACTTGTGTGCATTGTGGTAAGTGTCATAACGTTTGTCCAGTTAATTCCATAGATATTTTGTAAAATGTTTAAGAAAAAAAGATGTAAAGTCAAGTTTAGGAAAGAAAAACCTACTGTTAAGTTGATGATTAATGGAATGGAGATCTTGGCTTATCAAGATGAAACAATATTTCAGGCAGCCGAGAGAAATTGTATAACTATACCTCACTTTTGTTATCATCCTAGATTGAAGGTTGTTGGCGCATGTAGAATGTGTGTTGTTGAAGTTGAAGGTAGAAGAAATCTTGAAGCGTCATGTTCTACACCAGTCAAGGACGGGCAGATTGTGTATACTCATTCTGAAAGGGTTATTGAAGCTCGACGTACGATATTGGAGTTGTTGTTGGCCAATCACGATTTGAATTGTCCGACATGTAAAAAAAATTTGAATTGTAAACTGCAAGAATATTCCACAGACTTGATGATAGATGAAATATCATATGTTGGAGAAATGAAACATAACCCAAAGGATCATTCTTCTGTATCAATTCAAAGAGATCCTGATAAATGTATTTTGTGTGGTAGATGTGTTAGGGTTTGTGGAGATGTTCAGACCGTGCATGCAATTGGCCAAGTTAACAGAGGATTTTATATGAATGTCGAACCACCATTCAAGCACGAGTTGTCAGAGTCCGGTTGTATTAATTGTGGACAGTGTGTTGTGAATTGTCCAGTTGGTGCATTGACAGAACATTCTAGTATTCATGAATTTATTAAAGATCTAGTTGATAAATCTAAGACAAAAAAGCACTTTGTTGTCCAAGTCGCACCATCTATTAGAGCGACATTAGGGGAGTTGTTCGGTATGCCTGCAGGTACACCTGTTACAGGTAAGTTAGTTACCGCTTTACGAGAAGTTGGATTCGATATGGTCTTTGATACAGACTTGGCAGCAGACATTACAATTGTTGAAGAGGCAACTGAGTTTGTTAAAAGATTAAAGAACAACGATAATCTTCCGATGATTACTACATGTTGTCCGGCATGGATAAAGTTTGGAGAACAATTTTTCATAGACGAACTAGAACACATGTCTAGTTGTAGATCCCCGCAGGCAATATTAGCATCACTAGTGCGAACATACTATGCAGAAAAGAAGGGAGTAGATGCAGATGATATTGTGTTGGTAGATATTATGCCTTGTACTGCAAAGAAGTATGAGATTCAACGTCCAGAGTTTGCAGGTGATGTTGATTATGTTCTTACAACTGTTGAATTGGCTAAGCTGATTAAGCAGTTTAATATTGATTTTGAAGATCTTCCAGATAGCGAGTTTGATAATCCGTTAGGAGTATCTAGCGGAGCGGGTGCAATATTTGGAAGAAGTGGTGGAGTTATGGAAGCTGCGCTTCGTACAGCGGCAGATTTTTTAACTGGGAAAGATCTTAAGAAGATTGAGTATGAAAAAGTAAGGGGATTAGAGACCTTAAAAGAAGCTGAGATTGATATTGCAGGTCACAAAATAAAAGTTGCGGCAGTACAAACATTAGGCGAAGCTCGTAAAATCATGGAAGATATCAGAGCAGGAAAATCACCATATCACTTTATTGAAATCATGGCATGTTATGGCGGATGTATTGGCGGGGGTGGACAACCACCGTTAAAAGATGATGATGTGTTAGTAGAAAGAGCAGGTGCTTTAAATAAGCAAGATGTTAAGATGAAAAATCGAAAATCTCATAAAAATCCTGCGGTGCTTGAGATATACAAAGAATATGTAGGAGAATTTGGTGGGGAAAAAGCACATAAATTGCTGCACACCAAATATTCCAAAAAGGATTATATTTGAAAATGGCAGATGATGGCGCACTAAAGTTGTTTGTGTACAGTTTTGTAGGCCTTGGTGTAGGAGTTTATTTGTTCTTTAAAGGATTTACTTGGTTGAGAGAGAAAAGACTAATAGAAAATACTCCAACTTCTAAGATAAGATCATTAGCTATGGGCAGGGTTGAGATTTTTGGTAAGGTTGTTGCAGAAGCTAAAAAGAAAATCAAATCCCCATTTTCTGGCGCTGATTGCGTTTATTGTAAATGGACAATTGAAGAGTATAGAAGTCAAGGTAAGAGTAGCAGATGGGTTATAGTAAAGGAAGGGGTTGAGACAAATCACTTTAATCTTCGAGATAATACGGGGAAAGTGCTGGTAGACCCAAAAGGTTCTCAACTAGACATCCCAGTCGACTTTGAAAGTAAAAAACTAACTGAGCCAATAAAGAAATATCTAGATGGCGAAGCAATAAAATATAAATCATGGTTAGGGTTTAATAAATCTCTTAGATTTAGAGAGTATTACTTAGCACCAGGTGATGAAGTGTATGTAATGGGTAGTGCAGGAGATAATCCGTTTGTTGAAGATGGAAGTGCACAGAATAATGTTGACGATATTATGATTCAAAAAGGTAAAAGTGACTTTTATTATATTTCAGATAAACCAGAGACGGCTGTGCTGAAGAAATTTAAGTGGAAAGTACTTGGTGGTTTCTTGGGTGGTGGCGCATTGATAGTGGTTTGTTTGTTTTACATATTTTTTTTCATAGGAATACTATAAGGAGGAAAAGAAAATGGCAATGGGATTAGGAATAATTATTGCGGTCGTTGTTGTACTTGTTGTGTTGGTCTTCATTGGTTACTTTGTAGGCATATACAACGCGTTTGTTAGATTAAGAAATGATATTAAGAAATCATGGTCCAACATCAATGTTTTGTTAAAACAAAGACATGACGAATTACCAAAGTTGATTGCTTCTGTGAAAGGTTACATGAAGCATGAAAAAACAACTTTAGCTGAATTAACTAAAGCTAGAACTGCTTTTATGAGTGCTAAAACTATGGATGCGAAAGCTGCAGCAGACAATCAAATAACTTCTGCTTTGAAGACTATATTTGCGGTTGCAGAGAACTATCCAAATCTAAAAGCTAATGAGAATTTCTTGCAGTTGCAAGGCAGAATTAGCGGATTGGAGAATGAATTAGCAGATCGAAGAGAGTTCTACAACGAGTCTGTTAATACTTACAATATAAAACGTGAATCATTTCCTGACATGATTGTTGCAGGATGGATGAAGCTCCAACCTAAAGAAATGTTTAAAGTTTCTGAAGAAGAGCAGCAAGACGTTAAAGTTGAATTTTAATTTTTTTATTTTATTATTCTTAATTTTGGTTCTATGTTTTCGGGTTCAGGTCGCGCCATTAGTATTTCCAATCCGCCTTCTTTTGTTCTAATGTGATCTCTTATTTTTCTCCATGCTTTATTTACACCCGTCCCGTTTGTTGTTATGTCAATTGTTTTCTCGGCTGACTGATTAATTACTTCAGCAAGTTCTGATCCTCTCACGCCAGGATTTCTTTGTACTCTTAATTCAACAACCATGTATCTTACTCTAGCATGCCAAGAACCATAGTAATTGCCCATTGTTTCTCGATAGAACTCTGGCTCATTAGAAAGAACATGTACGCGTCTAGCGACGTAGGTGCTGGAACGACTTGGCCCCTCGTCACCTACTTGAGTCTCGTAGAGAGGGTTTGAGGTCATCTAAGAAGTAGTATGTTTTGAAAGTATATAGTTTTTTCTGAGAAAGTTGCGATTCGGCGGAATTAGGGCGTTATTCGTGCAAATTTTGTTAAGAAAACTTCAATCTGATTTGAAGTCTTAGATTGGTTTATATAAACATTAAGCTTATTAGGTAGTAAAATGATTAAATGTCCAAGAAGGGAGGTAAGGAAAATGTCCTTTTCAAATAAAATAAAAGAATTTTATTCTAGTAAGAAAGAGTTTCTATGGTTGGTTGTGATAGTATTAGTTTTATTTTCAGTTGCATCTAATTTTGGAGGTAGTTCATTTAAATCCGTCGGAGGCTACGCGGAAAGTACTGAGATGATGGCTATGAACGATGCTCCTCGAATGATGAAGAGTGCGTCTTTCGCATCAGAAGGGATGGCAGCAGATATGCATATGCCTCAGCCAGAGTTGTATGAACAAGCACCTGTAGAAGATGAAGAAAGAAAGATTAGAAAGACAGCTAATATGCAGTTAGAAGTTGAAAAAACTGCGTATGAAAGTGCTAAAGCAGCAGTTAATGTTGTGATTGATTCTAATTCTGGATTTTACACTTCAAAAAATGAGAATAAACATAACTGGTATGATTCTCATTACAAAACATACAATATTGCATTCAAAGTTCCTAAAGATAGTTTTGAGAAAACTATTGAGAGTTTGAGAGCAATTGGCGAAGTAAAAAATCTTAATGTTGACTCATACGATATGACTACTCAGTATCAAGATATACAGGCAGACCTCGATAGTAAAGAAAAGGTTAAAGCGAGAGTAGCAGAGTTGTTGATTAAGGCAGAAGACATTAAGGATGTAATTACAATTGAAGAAAAGCTTGCTAATTTGCAAAGAGAGATTGATAATTACAATAAAAGATTAACTAACATAGATAGAAAAACAGATTATTCCACAATAAGTGTTCAAATAACTGAAAAGCATGATGTTAAGGATACCTTTTATGAGATGACTCCAGTAAAAAAGCATTTAGAAAATGTGATTATTAGCTTTGATGACTTGTTTTCGTTCTTGTCTAGAACAGTAGCATTTATAATTGGAATACTTGTACTATTTGGATTGTACAAAGGGTACAAGAGAATGACGAGGTGATTAAATGAAAAAAGTATTTTTACTTTTAGTTTTATTGACAGTTGTTTTATATGGATGTGGTGAGGCTCCAGCTAATGAGCCAATGGATGAACCAGAAGCTACGCCAAATGAAGCAACTCAAGATGAAAGATTAGCTGAAGAAGCAGAGATTGTTTCTGAGCCTGAAGTTGAAGCTAAGCCTGAGAAAATATACATATCCGATGATAAGATTGTATACGGTATCGGCGAAGGAGATATGACTCAAGCAGAAATGATGGCAGATTGTGAGCAAAAAGGCGGCACATTTAATGAATGTGGGAGTCCTTGTGCTGAAGGCGATGATATGTGTGTAATGGCTTGCGCATTTGTATGTGAACTAGCTGTCGAAGATGATGTTATTGTGAGAGCAAAGGATGAAGAGTCTGCTCAAGTCGCTAACCCTGCTTCAGTTAAGTGTTTAACAGATGGTGGAGACTTTAAATTAATAAGTTGGCCAGAAGGTACAGAAGGAATGTGTATTTTTGACAAAACTAGTGTTTGTGAAGAATGGGCTTACTTCAATGGCGAGTGTAGCGTAGGAGATTGTGCAGTTGAGTGTAAAGAAGTTGGCACTGCTAACGAAGGTTGGTATGACTGTAACGAGAAACTATTGTATACAGAAATTTGTTAATTTTTTATTTCTTTTTTTATTTCTTCTAAAAGTTCTTTGAATTCGGTATAACCTGCTGCTTTGTTGAAATGACCTGCTTTGTTTACCAAGTTTGGTGTGGTGTTCAGGTGATTTGCAATTTCTTCCGCTTTCTCTTTTGGTACATAAGGATCATTGTCCGAGTAGAAGATTTGAAAATTTTGACAATTCTGTTGTATTCTATTCCAATCCAAGTTTGTCATGAATGTTTTGTTTATGTTGTCAAAGTCAGGATTGTTTATACTTCCTAGAAATGGTGCTACGAAAAATGCTGCTTTAGCTTTCTTTGTTTGTAATAGATTTAGAATGAAAGCAGGACCTAAGCTGTGGCCTATGAAGATTGTGTTGTTGGTTATTTTATCTTGATATGGTTCAAATGCGTGCATCCATGTTGTTAATGATTGATTCTCAGGCGTTGGGAAGGTCGGCGTTATAACCTCAAGATTTAATTTTTCTAGTTCTTGTTTTAGCCAAGGAAACCAGTTTTCGTCAGGGTTTCCGTATGATCCATGGATTAAGAATATGTTGCTCATGTATATTGGGTTGAGAATTGCGTATATAAAACTTATCTTACTATAACACATTCTAAATCAGTTCTCTTTTTTATTGCGTAATTCCCACTAATTAAACGATTGAATATCGGCCACTTTCGGTAATAAATATATTTAACTTTATCAACACCAAATAATCTAGGGCTGATAAGCAAGAATGCCAACTCTTCTAGTAAATATTCCACTCCCTCATCTATTGCCACATCAAGTTCTATCTCTGTTTTTCTTAATTCTATCTTGCGTTGTAAAACAGCGTGTGTTGTTTCTCTGGCGTCTTCTCTGAAAAATGGATCTTGTTCATACAAGTTTTTAATTTTGCCGTACTCTTCAACATAACATTCTTGCGAGAATATATCCTCATCCCAATCTATTATTCGGGTATTATTTCTAACTAAGGAATCAATAGTGTTATTGCAATGATTACGTAAAGTATTACCGTTTAGTCTTGCTTTTCTTTTAGCCTCTTTCTCAGAGTAACCAACCGCCAAGTATGTATGTATAGCAGGTTTGTCTGTGATCATTACACTTACTGGATCATAATTCTCAGATGTATAATTAAGTAACTCATCTATCTTACTTCTTTTGAAATAGCCATTACCAACGCTCATTCCAACGATTGCAAGGCCGCCAGTCGAACCAGTTATCAAATCCATTTTTACCACCTAGAAGTAGGATGTTTTTCACAATATAAGGATTGTTTGGCCAGATTTTTAGAAAAATGAGGAATATTTATATATCAAATAGGACAATAATCGCATATGGATAAAAAAAATCTACAATTGCTCGAAATTCTAGCACAAAATTGTAGAGTAACTAATACGAGTATTGCCAAAGCTCTAAATATTTCTAAAGATTCTGTCGCATATAGAGTAAACCAACTTAAGAAAACAGACATGTTGAAACAATTCGTTCTTTTTGTAGACGCAAGGCGTCTCGGTTTCACAAGGTATCACATTCTAATGCAGTTCGAGGCAAAAGTTGAAGGTAAAAGACTAATTTATGATAAACTAAAAAAACACCCATATGTAATGTGGATTAACACATTTATTGGAAGATTTGACCTACAAATTATTGTTGATGCCAAAGATGGATTTCACTTAAACCAAATTCGTGAAGAACTATTTGACATTTGTAATCATCAAATTAAAGAATATATCATACTAACTCATTTATTCGATCTTGAGTTTACACAATTGCTCCCCGTTCTTGATCTAAAAACTAAATTTGAAAAAAAATCAGATCATTCGTTCAGCAGACTAGTTTCAGGAAGAAACTTTCCCGTAGATCCTGTGTTTGAAAAGTATTCTCCAAGTAAATCTGAGATTGAAATACTAAAACGTCTTGCGGATAATCCAAGAGAATCCCTTATATCAATCGGTAAACAATTAAACCTTGATAGAAAAACTGTGAAGAGTAAGATCTCTAACCTAATTGAGAATAAAGTGATTCTCAACTTCGGAGGGATCCCCAATCATACAGAATTTGGTTTTGTGACATACTATATGTTAGTGCGTCTTTCTCAGGACACCCCTGCAGATGTTTTGCGTAGTCCGTTTCAACAACTAAGAAATATATTCTATGCAGGGAAGATGATAGGAGACTATGATATGATATTGTATTTGAACGCACGAAACCCTGAAGAGCTAAACTCTAGTATTGAGATGTTTAAATCACAAATCGGCGAACACATAATACATTATGACCTTCTTGTTCAAGATAAAGTACATCACTGGAAACAGTTTAGCGAAGGAATATATAGAAAACTCAAATTACAATAACAAGAACAATAGATACTAGAAATAAGAAAATACTCCCTCCAAGGCAGCCCCAAGCAACTTGTTCATCAACTGGCGATTCTTTCCATCTCATAGGAAATGTTTGAAAGAATTTCTTCACTTGGTCAGGTACAAGTTTAATGTTCTCTTTAATATTTTTAAAATAGGTAGGAATTTGTTCAGTAAAGAATTTCTGTAATCGTAGATTAAAGGAATTCCAATCAAAACCAGATTTGATCTTGTCTAGTTCAGGCCTTGGTGGTTTGAAAAAAGTAGTCCATACTGGTTTAGGTGCAGGTTTAGGTATTGAGGCAGGCCTTGGTCGAGTTGTAGGTATAGGTGGTGCAGATTTTGGTTTTTGTTGTGTTGATAACTTTGGTTTTGTAACTGTTAATGGTTTATTTCTTATGATAGGTTTAGTCTTTGTTGCAGGTTTCTTTATATTTAATGAGGATAATTTAGAGAAGTCATCAGTTTTTGGTTTTGGCTTGCCTGCGACAGAAGATAAATTAGAAAGTGCAGATTTAGATTCTGCTTTGTTTACTGGCTTCTTCGTTTTTAGTTGACTTAATTTATCAAAGTCGTCAGATGCCTTTGCTTTTGACTTTGTTTTAGTAATAGAACCGAGATCAGAGATAGCGCTTGAAGAAGTCTTCTTTTTAGTACTCTTTTTAGCTGATGCCGGCATCTAGTCACCTCTTTATATAATAAAAAAAGAAAAAAGAAGTTAATAAAACTATTTGTTTTTTC
>Ga0233431_1004295_pt1 | contig 15470 bp, 22 predicted proteins | sample SI_118_April2016_FD_179867 | JGI IMG/M metagenome (GOLD analysis project Ga0233431, IMG submission 179867) | Seawater microbial communities from Saanich Inlet, British Columbia, Canada - SI_118_April2016_200_MG | ecosystem: Environmental > Aquatic > Marine > Inlet | place: Canada: British...
ATATGCTAATTTTAAATCTAACAAAATTTCAAGAGAACAATATCTTAAGGCACTTTCGAAAACAATTTCTTGTGCCAAAAGGCCAACATTAGTGCATGTTAACGCCTTTGCAGATCTACCAACAGAACAAGAAAAATCAAATTATGAATTAGATAATCTCATAACACAAAATCAACTAACCCAAGAACAAAGAAACGACCCTTTAGGAAAGAGGATAAATGATTTTAAAGAAAAAAGAATGCCCATATTATTTACAACAAAATGTAATAGAGGGGCAGACTTTCCAGGAGATATTTGCAATAGTATAGTTGTAACTAAATTTCCTTATCCAAATATTTCAGGAATATTCTGGAAAATTCTTAAAAAAACAAACCCACAACACTTCATGAGCTTTTACATGGATAAAGCAAGAAGAGAACTTCTTCAAAAGATATACAGAGGATTAAGAAGTAAAAATGATAGAGTATATCTTCTTTCTCCAGACATAAGAGTCTTAGATTTTAATGTCAACTAGGCAAATAAATATTAGGATAGCTAGTTGATATTAAAATTGTTTAACGTTGAATGATTATTTTTTTACTTTCCCTCTTCAACAACACCAGTATCTTCACCAACTTCTTCAGAAGTAAATAATTGAGCAATCGAATAAATACCTCTTAAAACATACTCAATACCAAATATAAAAACAATATAAATTAAAATATTATTAAATAAAGAAGGTATCTGAACCATTTTATCAACAATACCTAATGTATTAAAGAAATTAGGCTTTAATAAAAATGTTGCCAATATTGTAAATGGGAGTATCTTTGCTAAATCTTTCGATAGGTCTTCTGAAATATACGCCGTAATCCTTGTAGAAGCTATTATGGCTGCAGAAATTAATAATATCTGCTCAGGACCCGCCTCAGATAATAATAGCAAAAATAAAGACAAAATCGCAAACCAAAATAATACTAGGAATGGGAGTATCACTATATATTCTACACTAAACAAAACAATTGCTAAAAATTTCTCAAATCCTGGACGTTCTGAACGATTGTATTGTCTCAAATTTAATGCAAGAATTTCCCTACTTGCAAGAAATTTATAAAATTTCCAAATAAATACAGCATATATTGCAATAAAAATGGTATAAAATGCCAAATTGATGATTAACCTATATTGTTCAGGAACAGAATTAATTATCCCTCCAAAAAAATCAACAATATATTCAAGCACCATCTTATGATATATAACACCAATCTAGATTTATAAATGTTAAGAATTATCTAAATGACTTCTGTCTTTTTCTTCTTGCCTTTGAATCTCCAGGCTTATAGGCTTCTTTTCTTCTTGTATCAGCAACTAAAAGACTTTTATCATATTTTGTATAAACTTGTTTTAATTCATCCGAATCTGTAATTTTTACAATAGATCTTGCAATAGCTAATTTAACTGCTTGAATTTGACTCTCACTTCCACCACCACTAACCCTACAACTAATATCAAAATCAAATTTACCTAAAATCTTTTTAGCGATTTCAATAGGTTCCTTAACAACTAATGATTTAAAAAAATCTAAATTTTCATAAGGTATTTTATTAATTGTAACTATTCCGCTTCCCTTTTTTATTGTAGCTTTTGCTATTGATGTTTTTCTTTTTCCACTAACTGTTATATTTTTTTCAATTGCCATTATATTTTCTCTACAAGTTGTTTTAATGTAATATATTTATTATGTTTTGGTCCTTGAATTTTTTTCATTTCTTTTTCCTTAAATTCTTCTGGAACTCCATTATAACATTTAACTCTTGAGAATGCTTGTTTTCCTTGCCCGCCCCTATGGTCTGGCAACATACCTCTAATTCCTCTCTTTAATATTTTATAAGCAATTTTAATATATTTAGGACCTTTGTTAGAATGTCCTCCTTTCTGTTTTAATGTTCTATGTCTATTGATAATATCTTTTTGATTTCCAGTTATAACTGCCTTTTCAGAATTTAAAACAGTTATCTCATGACCTTCTAAAGCTTGTTTAGCAGCATAACTACAAATTCTTCCAAAACTTCCTTTTGTAGCATCAATTACAATTTCCATTATAGTATTTTCACTCCTTCTAATTTTTTCTTATCTAGAATATATTTTTTTATTGTTGACATTTTACAACCAGCTTTACTTAATTTATCCTTTGCTTGTTCTGAAAACCCAAGGGCAGCAATTTCAATCTTTTTTTCAATTTCTCCTTGCCCTAAAACCTTTCCAACAACAATAACAGTGTCTTCTTTTAATTTACTTATTTTATCTAAGCTAACTCTAGATTGCAACTTAGTTGATGTTGATAATTTTTTTGCTAAATCTAAAAAATTATTCTTTTTAGCAAGATTTATAGTTTCAACTAATACTGGATTTGTTTTTCTATCCATTCTCTTACTAATTTTTGTTTTACTAATTTCCATTTTTCAATTTTAGTTTATGAGATCCTTATGCGGGAAAGAGGATTCGAACCCCTGTAGGCACTAAGCCAACACGACCTTAACGTGTCCCGTTTGACCGCTCCGGCATTCCCGCGTAATGCGGACTACTTAACAGCCTTATTAAGCTCATCTAAATTCTTATTTAATGCTTCAATAGCCTTAGAAAAAACTTCTTTAACTTCGATTTGTTTCCAAGATTCAACATTAAAACTTAATTCTTTAGATTCTTTAGCTTTTTTAATTTTATTAACTTGATCTTCTGATAATCCTTTTACTTCTAATTCTTCTTCATTATAACTAATTTTTCCCTCATCATCAATTTCAACAAAATCTAGAACATCCTCATCTAAATTATGTTTATAAAAAATTAATCCTGGAGAATATTTAATATGGTCAATTCCTTTTCCAAGTTTTGCGTTAGCAACAAGTTCAAGTTCTTGCTCATCATCTAAAATTACAATTGGTAATTTATAATCTACTCCAATTGAAGGAGAAATCTCCGTAGAATAAACAACATTAGGTCCTTTTGCCTTTAATTTAAATTTAGTTTCTTTACTTGTAACATTAGTCTTAATTGGAACTAAACCTAATCTGTGAGCAATAATCTCATCATATAATGCAGAATCATTTTTCATAATTTCAACTTCATCAATAGCCATTATAGGAATTTCTAAAACACTTCTTCTAATCGCATTAGCTAAACTAATAGGCATATCTGTAATAAAATTAAGTTTTTGTGCTTCTTTATCGTAATTTTGTATTTTTATTGTCATCTTATATTTTTTTATTAATTTTATGGATTTTTAAACCCTTCTACCTCTTCTTCCACCTTTCTTTTTAGGCCCGCCCCTAGGGACTCTTGTAGTGTCCATTATACTTAAAATTTTGAATCCTGACCTTGTTAAAGACTTAATTGCAGCATGTGCTCCAGGTCCGGGATTGTTTTGACCAGTGCTAGCTCTTATTTTAACATAAAAACCAGTGATACCATTATCTTTAGCTTCTTCAGAAATTTTTTGAGCAATAAACATTGCAATAGTTGGATTCGCTTTCAATCTATTTTGTTTTGTTGATTGTCCACCAGTAAACTTGGCAATAGTATTCCCAGCCATATCTGTTAAAATCATGATAGTATTATTGAATGTAGTATAAATATTAAGTATCGCAATTCTCTCTTTTCTTTCTTTTCTCTTTTCTTCTTGTGTTTCTGGTTTTTCTTCAACTTGTTTTTTAATTTCTTCAGGAGAAGTATCTTCTGTTTTATTTTTCAAAGCTTCCTTTGCCTTTTCTATTGCTTCTTTTGTTATTTTTTCGTCCGCCATATTATGCTGTTACCTCAATAGGTTTAGTTTCAATATCTTTTGGAGCTTCAACAACTTCTACCTTTTCTCCACTTGCCACTTTTTCGGCATCTTCTTGAGTCTTTGCTTCTTCTTTAATTGCTTCAGGTGTTGGTATATGTCCTTCAGGAGTTTCTACTTCTGCTCCTTCTTCAATTACATCTTCTTTTATTTTTTCCATTTTAGCCTTTGCATTTGTTGGTTTTTTCAAAACTATATCTAATTTTACTAATGGTTCTTCTTCTAAACTAACTTGATAAGAAGGAATATTAACAACTTGGTTTCCGATACTTACATGTTTATGGGTAACGAATTGTCTTGATTGTTTTGGAGTTGTAGTTAATTTTTTAGTAAATACAATTGTTTGCAATCTTCTTTTTAACCAATCTTCTTTATTCAATGCAAGAGCATCAGCAATACTTTCAACATTAAATCCTTTTAATTGTAATCTTTCAACAAAAGCTTGTTTTTCTTCATCAGGTTTTGTAATTAATTGCTTAGCTAAATTTCTAATTCTTCCAATTGAAGCATCTGCTTTCCAAATTTCTTTTTTATTTTTAAGACCATATTTCTCTCTAAGTACATTTTCTTCTTCAATTCTTACCTTGTCAAAAGGTTTTCTTGGCCTTGAATATTTTTTTGATTGTTTTTTCATTTTTTGTTTGTGTTGTGTGTGTTTTGTATTTATCTTATTTACTTGATTTCCTTTTAACTCCTACTGCAGTCTTACCTTTTTTACTTCTAAAGTTAGCTCTTGTTCTTTGTCCTCTTGTTGGATGTCCGAAAGCATGTCTTAATCCTCTGTAGGATCTAATTTTCTTTAATCTTCTAATATCAAATTCTTTTTTCATATCTAAACCAGTTCCTACTAAATGCGCATCTTCTCCTGTTTCAAAATCTTTTCTTCGATTTAATAAAAATTCAGGTAATTTTGGATTTTTTAAAAATTCAGTTATAGTTTCAATTTCCTTTTCAGTTAAATCTTCAATCTTTTTCTGACTATCTATTTTTAGTATTTTACACATAGCGTTACAAACACTCCAAGAAACCCCTTTAATATAGGTAAGTCCAACTAAAACTCTTTTATTCCCAGGAATATCTGTTTGAAGAATTCTTATAATTGAAAAGTAATCTTGCTTTTTTTCTTTCCCAGCTTCCGCTACATTTCCTTCTTTCTTCTCTGTTTTAGTTATTTCTTTTTCTGACATTTTTATTATATTATTAATTTAGCACAGAAATCCTATTTCATAAATAAAATATATTTTTCTTTGCCTGTTATTTCTTCTACAAGCCTTTTTTCAATTGCCTTCCTAGGTCCAGGTAAATTAGCAACTCGTTTCTTTAAATCATCTAGAGATTCAAAGGGCTTCTTATTTCTTTGTTCCAAAATAGCTTCAGTATGCTTTTTCCCAAAACCAGGAAGTAATTCAAACTGATGCAGTCTTGTATTTATTGCTTCTGCCTCATTGAAAAAATCAACAAACTTTTTCTCATTGTCTGCTATTTCTTTCTCAATGAAAGTATGTAATCGTTCTTTTGCTGTTTCGGTAAGCTTATCTTCTGGGAGTTTCCCAAGAATATAATATATCTTGTCTCTCTTACCTTCGCCGATATATACTTCTTCATCAACCTCTAATTTCACACCACGTCTAGGGACTAATTGTAATAACGTAAATCCTTTAATTCCAATAGCCTGAGCTATAGGCATCATTTTGTTTTCTAAAGGATAACCATAAGGTAAATAATCTAAGACAATTGCATTTTCTTCTTTTTCCATTGTTATTATTTTTTAGCACTTTTCACAAGCTCAAGTATTTTATTTGTTTCCTCTTCATTTAAACTAACATCTACGAAAATTTTGTTTAAATCAGAAGCATCTTCAGGTAATAAATCAGAAATCTTAACTATATGTTCTCTTTTAAGTTTAAGCAAATCCATTTCTTCAAGTCCTTGTTTAATCTTTTCAGATTGTTCAGACTTTGCTTTCAAAAATTTCTTTAAATAAATTTTAACTTCTTCTTTTCTATCGCTATCAGGAATATTTTCCAATTTCTCTTGTACTTCATTCAAATTTAATGGTGTTCTATCATATATCATTTTATTTTAGTTTCTTTAAGTGGACTGGGTGAATTATGTATGTTTTGTCCTTATTTAAATCCTTTATTTTAACAATGTAAGATCTTCCCCTTTTACTTTCAACAACCCCGCTTCTTCCTTGTAATTGTTTTGGAAACTTAGGATTCATAGCAAGTTCTCTTATAACTGCAACTCTATCGCCTTCTTTAAAATCTTGAAAGTATCTACTAAGGCTAAGCTTTCCATGTTCTCTTTGTTTTTTTCTTTTTATCATTTTAAATATTTAGTCTTATGTTGAAACGATCGTACTAAGAAAACAAATTTTCTTAGTGTCTATCGTCATTTAAGATAGCCAAAAACTATCCACTAAGTCTTTACTATATCAATCTTAGAAATATTGCATTTAAAAAGGTTTGGTATTGGGATTTTTTATCCCTGTTCTAAATCCCCACGATTATTGGCCTCACGCATATTCTGAATAATAGCATTAAACATTTTCTCTCCAAAAACTCCCTTCCCACATCTCTCACAAAAATCTATAACACTTGTTTCATCAACATCACATTTACAGTACATACATTTTTTCATATAAATTTATCACCTTTATCAGATTAAATATCTAATTTTATTTATAAATATTTGTATCAAAAAAACAATAGCTTTTTTTATTTTTATGACCCCAAGAATTATAAATTTTATTTATATTTTGATTCTTTCTTTTTCTTTTTCTTATATCTTTTATAAAAATAATACCCAACAATACCTAATATAATAACTCCGAAGATTGATCTAGAAGTTCCATTAGAACTTACTCCTAATTCAGAAGCACTCATAACATTAAAATCAATCACCATATCCTCAGAATACTCTTTATTTAATGCATCCATATAACTAAGTTTTAATTTTAGTGGGATCATTTTTTCATTATCAATTTTTAATCTAAAATCAACAGATTCAAAATCATCAGAATCTAAATCTCCAACATATTCTTTATTTGCAGAAATTATCTTGTATTCTTCAGAATCTAATAACTCTACCGTTAAAAATTTTAAATTTGCTAAATGGTTATTAACAAAAGTTATTGTTACCTCTCCAGTATCACTTCCCTTATAGATCTCAGAGGAATCAATTTTAGCAAAGATTTTAGGTTCACTTTTTATTACTAAAACTCCAAACCCATCACTATCTTGTCTTTCATCTCCGATATGATTCACATAATCTACAGTTATTGTTGAATTATACATTCCCTCATTAGCATCAGGGGTACTGATAACATCAAAAGTTAAATCAACAATCTCGCCAGAATAAATCTTCCCAACCTTACTTTTACTGACACTATTTAAAAATTTAAGTTCTTCTGGCAAATCCAACTGAACTCTCACATCTGTTAATTCCTCATTAGCATTATTTCTAAGTGTAACTGTTATGATTCCAGATTCTCCTGGGGCAATATATTCAGGACTCATTTCAATTTTCTCAATAATCATTACATGTCCAAAATTAATTCTCCTCTCTCTATCATCATCTAATGCGCTAACTTGCGCAATAACTAAAAATAAAACTAAGATACTTAATAGGCCTAAAATTTTCATCTCTTTTTTCATATTATTTTCAATGTTTTATAGTTTAAAAGTTTATCTTATTCGTAACGCAAAGCATCGACGGGCTTTAATTTACTTGCTTGATAAGAAGGGGTTAATCCTGAAACAATTCCAATAAAAAAAGCAAATAACAAAACCCCCACAAGCAGATAAGGATTCATAGATGCCCGAATAATATCAGAACCAATTAAGACTGCAGAAACATACTCGATAGATTTTGCAATTATGATTCCTGTTAATAACCCTAATCCTCCTCCAACCAATCCGAGAATCCCTGATTCAATTACAAAGATTAAAAGTATGTCTGAATTTTTTGCACCAATAGCCTTCATTGTTCCAATCTCCTTATTTCTCTCAAGTACTGAAGTATACATGGTATTTGCAATTCCAATACCACCAACAATAACCGAAATACTCCCAATTCCAATTAAAAATGCAAGTAAAATATTAAGGATGTTGTTAAAGATAGCAACCATTTCCTTAGGAGTCTCAACTGAAAAATCAATAGTTTTATCATCAACATCTCTAAATTTTTTTAATTTTTTTTCTGTTCTCTCTGCAATCTCTTCAATATCCGCGCCCTTCTCAATCTGCACCCATATTAAATCTACTCGATTACCGGTACCAAAAATTTCTCTAAGATCTTCAAGAGGGATATAAACTTGTTGGTCATCTTGAGGATTTCCAATAGCCTCTAAAACCCCAACAACTTCAAATTCCACATTATTAATCTTTAATTTATTCCCACTTACAATAGGGTTACTAAAAAGATCACGGTGTTTGTAATTATAACCAATTAGAATTTTTTTCCTATCTCCTTCTTTTAACATTCTTCCCTCGTCAACATCTAAATTAACTGCTTCAAAAAATAACTCCTCCTTTTTCTCATCATCATTTGGAATCCCAATAACAAAATAATATCTTGCAGGATCCTCTTTGAATTCTATTTTTCCATTTTCAAACGAAAGATAAGTGGCCCCATCAACCCCTCCTACTTTTTCTACAATTTCTGCATCATCGATACTTAATTCGACCGCGCCCCCTGGAAGGCCCAAACCCCCAGAACTACCTTTTGGCTGTATAAAAAATTTATCTGTCCCTAGTAATTCAAATTGTTCATCAACATAATCCTTTAGCCCTAATGACAAACTAACTAAAACAAAAATAGTTAGGATAGCAAGGAAAATTCCAATAATAGTTAGTGAACTTCTAGTTTTCTTTTTCCATAAATTTTTATATGCAATTTTAAAATAATCTTGTATCATATTTTATCCCCTCAATGCGTCAACTGGTTTTAATTTACTTGCCTGGTAACTTGGAATTGCTCCAGATAAGATACCAATCAAAAATGAAAAAGTTACAACAGAAATTACTAATGGAAAAGATATGCTAAGTTGGATTATTTCAGATCCAAATGCGCTATTTGCACCAAAGGCTACGCCGAATGCAATTCCCACCCCCAATAAAGCTCCTATGATCCCTCCAATAAGGCCTAATAATCCTGCTTCAATTAAAAAAATCATTAAGACATTTGAATTTCTAGCACCAATGGCCTTCATAGTTCCTATTTCCTTTCTTCTTTCAAGTACAGAAGTATACATAGTATTTGCAATACCAATACCTCCAACAAATAAAGAAATCATAGCAATACCTACAACAACAACATTAACTGCAGTTAAAATATTTGTGACTGCACCAAGAACTTGAGAGGGGGTTTGAACAGAAAAATCTTCTTCCCCTTCTTTTAATCCTCTATCTTTTCTTAATGCTTTTTCTACTTTTTCAGCAGTTTCTTCAGAGATTTTTCCATTTTCAACTTTTAGCCCAATTATATCTATTTCGTCATCAATATCAAGAAGATCTTTAAGCTCTCCATGAAAAGTTATAACTGCATCATTCATTAATAAACTTCCAGAACTCTTTAAAATCCCAATAACTTCAAAATCTCCTCCTTGAATATTAATTGTTTTTCCAACAGAAATGGCTTTGCCAAATTTAGTTTTTTTAGCAAAATTATTACCAAGTAAAACTCTTCCAACATCTCCTTTTTTTAATAATCTTCCCTCAATTGCCTCCATTGATTGTGATTCATAGAAATCCTCATAAAACTCTGGTTCTTCCGGAGCCCCTCTCATCAATTCAAAACTAACCTCATTATTATATCTTATTTGAACCATTCTTAAAAGAACGGGGGTGACTGATTTAACACCCTTTACCTTTTCTATTACCTTTAAATCATGATCTGTTAATTTTTCAATAACCGTGCTTCCAGGAGGGCCAAATCCAGTTCCTGCATTTTGAACTGTTAAACTATCTGTATCTAAACTACCTAATTGTCCTGTAATTGCAGTTTGTAATCCCTGTCCTAACGTAATTAGTCCAACAACTGCAGCAATCCCAATAAAAATACCAACCATAGTCAACCAACTTCTCAATTTTCTTCTTTTAAGATTATTCAAACTTATTGTAAAGAAATCTTTTAACATTTTAGTGCTATTTCCTATGGCTTTTCACAAGCTTACCATCTTGTAAATAATAGATTTTATTTGCATGTTTTGCTACATACATATCATGAGTTATTAGGATAATTGTCTTACCTTCTTTATTCAACTGATCTAACATTTTTGCTATTTCTTCCCCTCGTTTAGTATCTAAATTACCTGTTGGTTCATCAGCTAAAATTACTTCTGGATCATTTGCTAAAGCACGAGCAACAGCAACCCTTTGCCTTTCTCCACCAGATAATTGCTGAGGTAAGTGCGTAAATCTATGTTCCAACCCCATTTTAGTTAAGAGTTCCTTTCCTTTAGCTAATCTTTCTTCATATTCAGTTCCTTGGAAAATCATTGGAAGCATAACATTTTCAACAGCAGTTAAAGTATTTATTAAATTAAATGTTTGAAAAATAAAACCAATCCTCTTACCTCTAATTTGGGCCAAATCCGATTCTTCTAATTTTTCAATATTAATGTTATCTAAATATATGTCTCCCTTTGTTGAAAAATCCAAAGCACCAACCAAATTCATCGCAGTAGATTTACCGCTTCCAGAAGGACCAACAATTGCAACAAATTCTCCTTCATAAACATCAATATTAATTTCATCTAGTGCCTTAACAGTTTCATCACCCATGTGATAATGTTTTGCTACATTTCGCAACCTAATTATGGGGGTTTTTCTCTTTCTCTTTTTTGTTTTCACCATCATTTCAGTAAGAAAACTAAGTATTTAAAATTATAAGGTATTAGGAATCAAAGATAAATTAGAATTCTTTAATCAGATCAATTATCTCTTTTTCAGATTTAACACTATTCATTTTTCTTCTTAATTTAGTGCTTCCTGCTAAACCTTTAGTAAATTCTTGTGCCTTCCATTTAGCATCTTTTATAGAAAAACAACCATACTTTTTTGCAAGTTTAATGTATTCAAAATAATCTTTAATTTTTTCTTCTCTAGTTTGCTTAATTATATTTCCTGTTTTAAGATATTCGTTTATCTGCTTAAAAATAAAAGGATTACCTATTGCAGCCCTTCCAATCATAATATTGTCACAATCAGTTTCTTCAAACATTTTTTTAGCAGACTCTCCATCAATAACATCACCATTCCCAATCACAGGGATCTTAACAACTTTTTTTATTTCTTTTATTATATTCCAATCTGCATTTCCTGAATAGCCTTGTCCTGCAGTCCTCCCATGAATCGTAATTGCACTTGCTCCTGCCTTTTCACAAATTTTAGAAATTTCAATTGCATTCTCATTTCTTATTTTTACAGTGAATGGTTTTTTTATCGTTTTACTTGTTTTTTCAACAATTTCCTTTATCTTATTTTTTCTTTTTAATAATGCAGCACCACAACCCTGAGCAAGAATCTTTTTACTAGGACAGCCCAGATTAAAATCAATTATATCAAAGTCTTTTTCCACAATTTTAGCAGCTTTAAGAATATTTTCAGTATTTTGCCCAAATAGCTGGATTGCGATAGGGCTTTCTTTTTTATTTGTCTTCGCACCCTTTAATTCAGACTTATTTCCTTTTGCAATTGCGTTCGCACTAAGTAACTCCGTACTAACTAATCCTGCCCCATAGTTTTTACACATGATTCGAAATGCAATATTTGTAATATCATGCATTGGTGCAAGAATTAATTTAGAATTTAATTTTGGGAATTGTTTACTCATTTTAGTTTATACCTACTAATATTCCCACAATTACATTTAATAATTTTAAAACCTTTTTTTATTTTAATTTCAGAATTTTTAGAATCAAACAAATTATAACATTTCTTACAGAATTTCTTTTTTAAATTTCCAAGCTTGAGATTTTTACTCATAGCAAACTTTTTCGCTTTTTTAACTTCTTTAGGATTTGGATTATTAGAAAATATTTCTTTAATCTTTTCTTCTGTTTCCTTTCTAGATAATTTAGATTTCATAATTATTTATAAGAATTAAAGAGATTATATAAAATTAACAATAATTAAAACTTCTTGAATTTGTTAATAAGTTCTAAAGTATCAACTTGCCCTAAGAAAATGGCTCTGCAACAATACCTTTCTATTCCAAGATCTCCTAAAACTTTTTTAGAATCTTCACCTTTTTCAGTCCTTTCTTTAAATTCTTCCCAAAGGTGACCTAATGGTTTTCCACATGAAATACATCGAACAGGAATTATCATTTTATTTTGTTATTTTTTATAATTTAAATTGAAAATGAGACAACTTTATGGCTTCACTTTCTCTCGAAAACTAATACCATAAACATAGTAAGCTTAACTTCTGTGTTCGGAATGGGAACAGGTGTTACCAAACTATTATGATCGTCTCAAATATACCTAAAACTGTGTGTTTATAAAGCTTTTTATACCGCTTATTATTCAAATTTAAAGGAAAGTTGATAAGAAAAACTTGGTTTTCTTATATGGATGCAGGGATGCCGGAGCGGTCAAACGGGGCAGACTCAAAATCTGCTGGCTTAGTGCCTACAGGGGTTCGAATCCTCTTCCCTGCATAAAAACGAATATGTTTATAAAGACTTCAAAAAGAGCATATTTATGAGATTATTCAAAAATTTAACAAATTATAACAAGAAAGAAATAAGCGAAATTTCTGTTAATTATCATAAGTATAAAACTAATAAAGATATTACACCTTCTGTAATTATTGCTCAATCTTTTGGAGCTTCTGAAGACAAAGATTCTTATAATTTCACCTTAGCAGAGTCAATAAGAGATGCAAGAAAATTTTTCAAAAAAGATCTTTTTGCAATAGTTCAAAAAGAAATAGGTAAAAACTTAGAATTTATAGGAGAAACAAATTATGCTGTTGCATGTAAAAACATTGAAGAAGGTAATTATATAGATACTCGAGAGATATTAAAAGATTCAAGGAAGATTATTTGGGATAACGGTTTAAATTATAAATCAGTCCTTTACACTTGTCACCCTGCTCACACACATAGAGTTATGGAAATAGGAAAGAGATTAGGATTAGCAGGAGAACCTTTCATAAAAAAAGAAATAACTTGGCCAGAGCAGGATAGCCAATATTGGGTTCGTTCTAAAATTAATTGGATTCCCAGAGAATTTTTAGCAAGAGTGCATCATAAGATGAAAGGGATAGTTGATTAGTCTATTAAACAAAAACTAATTTTTATAATTTTTCTCAAAACCTACATTTTTTAAACCTTTAACGGATTTAAAAATATATGCCCTTGTAGCTCAGTTTGGATTAGAGCACGTCCCTCCTAAGGACGGGGTCGCAGGTTCAAGTCCTGTCAAGGGCATTTTATTATTCTAAGGTATACAAACCTTTATATTAGTTGGAAACCTTATTAATTAATGCCTTACAAAGATCTTAAAAAAAGAAGGACTTATAGAAGGGAATGGTATGCCAAGAATAAAAAATCAGAAAAAGCCCACATTCTTAGAAGAAAAAAAGAGATTAGAACTTGGTTTGAAAAATATAAATCAAAACTTAAATGTTCAAAATGTTATGAAGACCATATTGCCACCTTGGACTTTCATCATAATATGGGTAAAAAGGAAATGAATATCACTAAATTGGTTTATGAAGGATATTCAATAAAGAGAATAAAAAAAGAAATTGAGAAATGTATTATTTTATGTGCAAATTGTCATAGAAAAGAACATTATAAAAAGAAATAATAACCTTTAAAAATCCCCTAAAACTACTAAAAATATGCGCTGGTGGTTTAGTGGTAGAATCATTCGCTTCCAACGAATTGGCCCGGGTTCGACTCCCGGCCGGCGCATTCAAAATTAATCTTAAATAAAAAACAAATAAAAATGTCAGAAAACTCAGAAAAATTTGCAAAAACATACGATAAAAATTATAAGAAGTTACTTCTTATTCCAACAATATTATTAATAATCTCATTAGCTTATTTAGGATATTTTTATTCTGTAAATGGAGATTTTATTCACAAAGATATTAGTTTAACTGGAGGAATTACTATAACTGTATTTCCTAGCGAAGAGATAGATATTGAAGGATTAAATGAACACCTATCACAGGAGATAGATGATTTTGCAGTAAGGGAACTTTCTAATTTTGGAACTGGAAAACAAGAAGCAGTAATTATTCAAAGTCCAATACAAGATTTGAGTTCTTCAGAGGTTTCAGATTTTAAAACTGTAATAGAAGGTTTTTTAGAATATGAATTAAATAATGAGAACTCTAGCACTGAAAAAACAGGTTCAAAATTTGGAGAATCTTTCTATAATCAGTTAGTTTTTGCAATCATTATCTCATTCATTTTAATGGCCTTAGTCGTTTTTGTAATATTCAGAACTATTGCGCCAAGTGCTGCAGTAGTTATTTCTGCCTTTGCAGATATCATCATGACTTTAGCTTTTGTAAATTTTTTAGGGATTAAAATTTCAAGTGCAGGAATTATGGCATTTTTGATGTTGATTGGTTATTCTGTTGATACAGATATTATGCTTACAACAAGGTTACTAAAAAGACAAGAGCTGATAAATCATAAACTTGCTAATGCATTTAAAACAGGATTAACAATGACTCTAACATCGATTATTGCGATAACTATTGCTTTAATAATAACTAACTCTTTTTCAGAAGTATTAAGTCAGATTTTCACAATACTATTAATCGGACTTAGTTTTGATATTCTAAATACTTGGATCACTAACGCTTCAATCTTAAAATGGTATTTAGAAAGGAGGAAAACAGAATAATGGGAAAATTAAATTGGAAGATTTGGCTTTTAATTTTTGCAGTATTAGGTTCTCTCTTAGCAATAGTGCCTCTAGACTTTACTAAAGGTATAGAAATTAACTCTGTTGAACAAAATTCAACAGCATTTAACCAAGGAGTCCAACAAGGACAAATAATTACTCATGTCGAAGGAGAATTAGTTACATCTATAGATGAATTCAATGAGATAATTAATTCAAAATTTCCTTCAGAAGAAAAACAAAAATTAACAATAACGACTAAATCTGGAGAATTTAGTTTATTTGATAATCAAGCCCCAGAAATTTCTGTGAAAGATATAGAGAAAACAAGAATTAAAACAGGGCTGGATTTATCCGGTGGAGCAAGAGCATTAGTTGTAGCTGAAGGCCATGACTTAAGTGTTTCTGAACTAAATGATTTAATAGATATTACAAATGAAAGGTTAAATGTTTATGGGCTAAAAGATGTTATTGTAAAACCCCAATCAGATTTATTTGGTAAAAATAAGATGCTTATTGAAATAGCTGGTTCAACACCAAAAGAATTAGAAAATTTAATCTCACAACAAGGAAAATTCGAAGCTAAAATTGGGAATGAAACAGTATTCATTGGAGGAGAAAAAGATATAACATATATAGCAAGAAGTGGGGAACAATCAGGAATTTATGACTGTGGAACCTATCAAGAAGGAATAGCTTGTCAATTTAGATTTGGAATAACTATTAGTCCTGAAGCTGCAAAAAGATTTTCAGAAATAACCAATGAATTAGGAATAG
>Ga0233431_1004297_pt1 | contig 15458 bp, 15 predicted proteins | sample SI_118_April2016_FD_179867 | JGI IMG/M metagenome (GOLD analysis project Ga0233431, IMG submission 179867) | Seawater microbial communities from Saanich Inlet, British Columbia, Canada - SI_118_April2016_200_MG | ecosystem: Environmental > Aquatic > Marine > Inlet | place: Canada: British...
ACTCGTTAAGAGCCTTATTCTGGCGGTGATCAAGGTGGAATCCGGTTTTGATTCGCAGGCGATTTCGCGAAAAGGAGCAATGGGTTTAATGCAGCTGATGCCCGGCACTGCCAGTGATCTTGGCGTAACAAATCCCCTTGACCCTAAACAAAACATATTTGGCGGCGCCAAATACCTCTCTGATTGCCTGAAAACCTTCAAGGATTTAAATCTGGCTTTAGCTGCGTACAATGCGGGTCCCAGCAGAGTAGCAAAGCTGAAAAGGGTCCCCATGATAGAAGAGACTCAGAAATATGTAAAAGACGTAATCTATTATAAAAAGCTGTATGACCATCTGTTAGTACAGACCTCGAAAAATGGTTGAATCCTTAGGGCCTGAACAGGGTTTTCGTTCAGGCACTGCTTAATCCCGTCTCCCGTACCCCCCCGGCGCCTGTTACCCATAGACTCCCAAGAAACGTCTTGATGAGTGATCACACCGTCATCTGCCCCGTGAAACGCTATATTTTTCCCCTGGTAGGCAAAATTTTCCTGCACCAAGAAAGGGTGGTCACAACAATAGACCATTGAAATAATTACGATTATCGGACATAGATTGCCTGGCACACAATCTGCATTGGTTGATATAAAAGGCTCATCCAGATGGAAGTGTCTTTGACTTCCCCACACGGGGGCGATAACAAAACAGTCAAGGAGGACAACCGATGATTCAAGTGATAATTGTAGCGGCTGGAGCGGTAATTTGCCTCTTCCTGACAGGGAGCACGGTGGGTGAGATATCGGAAGTCGCTAACCTTAAAAGTTGTCTATTGGTTCTTGGCGGGACCATGATGTGCGCCTTTCTAGCCTTTCCCGTTAAAACCTTCAGGGGGCTTGCCAAAAGCCTTGTGGGGGTTTTTCGGGACGAAGAAACGAATCACCAAGACCTTCTGTTTCAAATAGAAAGCCTTGCGCACGTCAGATGGATTTATGGAATCAAGGAATTGGAGGAAGATGGTAACAAAACGGACAATCCTTTCCTGCGAAGAGGCATTGAATTAATTGTTGATGACTACGATCGCTACGAAATCCGCAACATCATGGAGAAGGACTACGAGCTCTACTTTTCCAATAAAGCGTCCCATGTACACTTATTACGCACACTGGCAAAGTTCGCTCCGGCGTTCGGCTTCATCGGTACAATCATTGGGCTTATCAGCGTCTTGAATAACATGGGGACCCCGGCGGAAATCGGAAAAGGAATGTCACTTGCCCTGCTCACGACCCTTTACGGTTCACTGATCTCAAATTTTCTCTTTCTCCCTTTGGCCAAAAAGCTTTCGGAGCATACAAAGGCCGAAATTACACAGCTCAACATCATCATGGAAGGGGTTATGGACATCTCCGATAAAAGGAATCCCAAGGCTATTACCCATCGATTAAAGGGTTACCTGGGCGTGCATGATCTGACACGTGCGGATGGACTTGCACGGCCGGTCCCCCGGGGACAGCCCATACTCCGAACTTTCGTGAATAAATTCGCAATGAGAAAACAAAATGTTTAGGTTCGACCAGGAAAAATCAAAGAACCGGCTGGAGTTCTCAGAACATAAAAGGCCTCATTTACAAGCATTGCTCGCAGAAGAGACGGCAGGGGAAGATACCTTTGTGTGGAGTTTGCTTGATCTCATGACGATCCTCCTGATCTTTTTCATCTTCATATATACCCAATCCGCAGGTCAGATAGATTCAATTTCACGGATGCGTCTCCCCATACAGGAACAAAGATCCGTGTTGCAAATCAGAGAACAACCTCCCCAAGAACTAACGGCAAAGATACCCATTGAACGGCGACAGATCCTACCTTCAGCGAGTGTAAATGTTCCCGAGCCCATAAAAGAGAGCACTTCCATTGCCGGCTCTATATCAGCACAGGCCTCACAATTGGCTGAACAGCATAAGGCCGAAGGGATGGCTGAATCAATAAGGCAGATAAGGGAAGACGCCTTAAAAGCTATGGATGAGAGTGAAGGCGAAGCCTTCTCTCTCCGGTGGAACCAGCATCGCCTGATTTTTGTTCTCGGTGAGCGAGTCACATTTCCGATTGGCCAGGCGAAATTATTAGAGACCTTTCAGCCAACCCTTCAAAAGATTGCATCCCTCATTGCCTCCAAAAAAGGGTATATGGTTGTGATTTCCGGTCACACAGACAACACCCCCATTAAAACCGTCCAATTCCCTTCAAATTGGGAACTTTCCGCAGCCCGCGCCATCTCAGTTGCAAAATCCCTCACGGAAAACGGGGTTGATCCCTCCCGCGTTTCCATTCAGGGCAACGCAGAATACCGCCCGCTCCACAAGAACTCCACACCGGCTAATAAACGGGCCAATCGCCGCGTTGAGATAACATTGATCAAAGAAAAATCGTAAACGTTAAGGGAAGACCATTTTTTTATCCCTCCTCAAACTTTTTTACTAAAGTTCTGGTCTAAAGTGCCGATAAGAGACTTGAAGGGCAATATTAGACAGGGAGTTTAAAGAAGGAGGGATCGTTATGGAAACAGGAATTTCGGCAATAGCGGGAGCAACAAACCTCAACGAACAGCAAGTGAACTACAACAGCACTGTTGCTGCTCAGGCGCAATTTGTAGAGGAGGACGCTAAAGCAAGGGAAGTGCGTACCGCGGAAGAAACCGGGGACAGCGCTAAGGCAAAGGGGGACAGCGCTGAAGCAAAGGCTGAAGCACAATCCCAAACAACAACCAAAACCACTATCGAAAACAAGGATATTGTATTTACAAGGTATAATGCTGAGGGTAAGGAGATCAACAGAGTTCCGCCGGATTATAACGTAGAGGGGTAGGGATAGAGGGGAGCATCCTCTCTCTATCAATTGTTGAAGTATGGCCGCACATACGGGTCTTGGATCCGAATGGGTTGTTGTGCCCTCGTGGATGCCTCTCCTGGCGTGGTCTCGCTTTCTTCAGTGGGTCACTTTCCATTTGAGTTCTGTTTGTTTGGAAGCTGGGGAGCTATCCCTGGGGTGCCACATCTTTGATGATAATCTCCACCCGCCTGTTTCTTTTTCTCCCTTTTGTTGTGTCGTTGCCATCTAGAGGGCGAAACTTACCAAAACCGACGGTTGAGATCCTTTCGGGCGCAATCGGTTCCATGGCCAATAGGAGTTCGGCGACTCTTGATGCGCGTTCTATGGATAATTGCAGGTTGGACCTGAATCTTACCCCCGAAACAGGGATATTGTCGGTATGACCGGCAATGACGATCTCCCCCTTTGTTTCCTTCAGGATAGATGCGATCTTTTTCAAAAGCGGCCGCATTTGCGGCCTTACCTGAGCTTCTCCCGAATCAAAAGCGGTCTCCCCCATCAACCGGATAACCACTTGATGCTCGCCGGGTTCTATCTCAATCATATCTTTCAGATCCCGAGCCTTGGCCTCTATCTCCGCCTCCATCTTTTTCGCCATCGCCTCTTTCTTCGCCATCGCTTTCCCGATCTCTTCTTTGTCCCGGGTTGCAAGCTTCTCCCTGTCAAAGGCCCTGGCAATGACCCTTGTCCCCTTCGGAGATTCAAATACGCGTTCTTTACGCTGAACGCCGAAGGCATTAGCCATAGACCCGGCGACTTCTCTATATTTTTGGCGATCCATTTCCGAAAAAGAGAGCAAGAGAACAAAAAAGCAGAGGAGCAGGGACATCAGGTCCGCGAAGGTTACGATCCAGGCAGGAGCACCTTCTTCAGCGGCTTCGTTATTCTGAAATTGCTCTTCGCTCATTTCTTGGCCCCCTTCTTCGGCCGCGCCCTCTTCTTCGCCCTTTCCTCGCGCGCCTTGGGCGCCAAATAGAGACTCAGAGATTGTTCCAAAACCATTGGAGATATTGCTCTGTTCATCCCGATAACGGCATCAAGAATGATATGCCTCGTCTCAAATTCCTGCTGGCTTCTCAAGGCGAGTTTGTCAGCCAAAGGCAAACAGGCAACGTTAGCGATAAGGGCGCCATAGAGCGTGGTAAGGAGTGCAACCGCCATGGAAGGCCCGATGCTCGAGGGTTCCGACATGTTGGCCAGCATCTGGACAAGTCCGATGAGGGTGCCGATCATGCCGAAGGCCGGGGCGGCCGCACCCATCCCCTTAAATACATTTTGGCCCAGAGCATGCCGCTGAGCGGTAACCCGTATATCCTTGCTCAACAGATCTTCAATAAGCTGTTCGTCATATCCGTCAGCCAGGTAATCAAGAGCCTTTCCGGCGAATTCGTCGCCCCCCTTCTTATTCTTACCGGTCCCCAGCCGCTTTTTTTTGGCGCCTTCCAAAGCTATCAACCCGTCTTTTTTGGCGATCCTCGCGAAAAAGATCATTTTTTCGATGACTTCGTCGGGAGATTCCATCTTGTAAATAAACGTCTTCATTACGACCTGAATGGAATTGATCACGTCCTTCAGGGAAAATTTAACAAAGGACGAAGCAAAAGTCCCACCCACGACGATCAACAACCCGGGGATGTTAAGAAAAGTGGCGAGGTCGCCCCCCTGCAAAATAGCAGCAATGATGAGTCCGGTTGCACTTATCAAGCCAATTATCGTCGCAATATCCATACTATTCCCCCCAAACCCTATTTGTAGACATATGCCTTGTTTTTAACACAATTCAGCTCGTTGAATTTGATAAGTATCTCAATGCTGTGTTTGGTAAGCACTGTTTCTGCGGGCATTACAAGTGCTCCGCTGTCCCTCCGGATATCTTCTGCCAAAATCATACCTTCCCGAAGATCATCCAGAGCGGTTTCATCCAGGTCTTCTTCCCCTTCTTTCCGGATATCCTCAGAATTAATTTCCAAGAGAACATCTACAAAGGCAGAATCCAGTTCATATCCCCGCATACGCTGCAACCTGTCCGGGATATCACCCAAAGGCGTCTTCCATTTGTGGACGAGATCGTCGTAAAACACCGCCCCAGCCAATATCTTGCTTAAAAGGGGAATCTCACTCCCCTCTACGCCGTCGGGAAAACCCCGGCCATTGAACTGTTCGTGATGGGCCCTCACCAGTTTTGAAATCGGCCTCAAGGATTCAATTTCATTAAGGATAATTTCCCCTACGATAGGATGGGTGTGATAAAGATGTATTTCATCACTGTTCATTTCCACCCTCTTTTTTGACGCCATCTCATTAGGGAACCCCACCATGCCGATGTCGTGAAGCAATCCCGCAAACTCGAGGGTATTCAAGTCCCTTTCCGAGAGGTCAGGGAACCATTTTGCCAGCCTAAGGGAAAGTTGAGATACTCTTTTGCAATGTCCGCCCAAGTCCTCGTCGAACGTTTCAATAAAGTTTGTAAACATATGAATTGTCTGGAAATAATTTCTTTTGATGGTCGCATATCTTTGATCTAATTCCCTCTCCATCCTCACGATTCTAACGCCGATACCAAGACGTGCACGCAACTCATCAAAATTAATCGGCTTGGTAACGTAGTCATCCGCACCCGATTCAAGCCCCCGAACAATATCATGACGGGAATCCCTCGCGGTCACAATAATAAGATAAACAAAATGCATGTCAGACTCTCTTACTCTCCGGCAAAACTCCAGCCCATCCATTTCGGGCATGTTCCAATCCGTAAGCACAATATCGATTCGCGTAGACGTAAGCTTTGCCAGCGCTTCTATTCCGTTTTCTGCTAAATGGACAGGGAAGCCCCACATGCTGATTTTTTTTTCCAATAACCTCAGGGTGGGCTTATTATCTTCGACAACAAGAATATCCATAAGAAAGACCCCGTTTTTATAGTCTCATAACAGCGACCGTGCTTCCGCCCACATAGGCGGGCCGACATCGCCCCCTCGATTCGTTTAACGAAAGTGCTTTTTGCATTTTTTGTGCCGACTCCATAGCGTTGAGGAATATATCTACCCTGGTCTCCCCAGATGAGAAAAATTAAAAGATAAGCGAGAGACTGCATCCGTTGTCTCCACCGCCGAATACAGTGCGACAGGATTCTGGACTCGGCCAAAAAAAAACCATTTTCGCAACACATTCACATTTGTGGAATAATTTTTGCAGGAAAATTTCTTGCGATGTTTTCCAAGAAACAGGGAAAGCCGATCATTGGCAATTAGCGGGGATTCCCTCACCAATCCGCGCTGCTCCGCTCTCTTTGGGATAAATGTGGATTTTGAACTGGGCGATTTCGAAAACGATTCCCCCTTGATAATGACAAAATATTGACGGTATTATCCAACAACCTCTCCATGGTAATCCATTGGAGAGAATAGATTATGAAAGACGGAGGCGAGGAGAAGATAATGGCGGAAGACAGCAATGGGAATGAAGATATTGTGGAAAAAAAAGCCGGGGGATCAAAAAAAGTTCTGATCATAATTATTGCCTGTTTTGTTTTGTTTATGGCCATGGCAGGGGCGGGCTTCTATATTCTCTGGCAGAAGATGCCCGGATCATCTGCTAACAGTGTGATGACCTCAGAATCGGCGACTGAAAAAGCCCCCCCCTCAAAAGGATTGGGACCAATTTATTCTATAAACCCGTTTGTAATAAACCTTGCTGGCTCCGGCGGAAAGCGCTTTTTGAGAGTAAAGATGGATCTTGAACTGAAAGACCAGACAACGTTCGAACAAGTGCACGCGCAGCTCCCTAGGGTAAAAGACACGCTTTTAACCATACTCTCTGCAAAGAAATTCCAAGATATCAACACAGTTGAGGGGAAAAGTGCTTTACGGACCGAAATAGCCGCCATGATGGATACTCTTTTTTCAAAAGGGTCCGTAACCAACGTCTATTTTACAGAGTTTGTAGTAGAATGAGAAGATAATGAATGAGCGTAAGGAGGAGAAATTTGACGGGGAGATAGCTGATGCGGATCAGAGGGTAGAAAACCATGCAAAAGGTCAAAACAATACTGCCGAACTGAAAGAAAAGTCAGAGCTTGATGAGGGTGGTAACCAGATAGAACACAATGAAACCGATGAGGATTGGGACGAAAACGAATACTTTGAGGAGGCTGAGAATGTCAAAAAGAAGAAGAAAAGGAAATATACCATAATTGCAGTTCTGCTCGGTGTTATCGCGGTTACCGGTTTCCTTTTGTGGTTCATGAACGGCAGCAACCGGAGCCTCGCCGTCGGCCCTTCTCCAAGTCAACAGACTGAACCCATCAAAATCAACGAGAGATCGAAGGCTTTAGATGCCTCGTTTTCGTCCCAAAAAACCCGGGAGTCCAAAGCCACGGGCCTGACTGGGATATCTGAACATACGGCATTTGGTTTGGCTGATAAACAGGAAAGAGCCACCCGGCTCAGGGACACATTACTCAAAAAGCAAGAGGAAGTCCAGGCGCTGAAGCATTATTACCGCAACAGGATTCAAGAGGTGAGAGATGAAATCCTGAACGAAAAACGTGAAAAGGGGATAACCACCTTTCAGCAGGCCCTCAAGAGCAAACGGATAGAGTTGGGGCTTCGGACTATCAGGCGGCGTCACTCATATATCAATAAGCTCAATGGACCTCTTGAGCAACTTCATGGCGGCAGTGAAAAGCTACTCTACATTAAGCGGTTAGCAGGAATTCAGATTCAGATGGCCCCGATCGTCAATGGTATAGATATTGGCGAGTTAGGGAAGCGCATGAACATCATCATGGAAAAAGAGGCACGCGGGGTTGACAGTCTTGCCATTGATACAAGGGGGACCCGTGCTCCAGCTCTAGAAGAGATCTGGAAAGAGATAGTTCAAGAGAAAAATGTGAGTAAAGAACCGAAAAGAGAAGCTTCAAAGGGAAAGAAACCAGAAAAAGAAAAGACACACTCCAAATGGCAAGACAAAATCAATATGGAAATTTGGAAAGAGATCTGTGTGGGCGATCTAAGTCGCAAATATCAACTCACAAGGCTCTCTCTTAATGCGGCAAAGTGTTTGGCTCAATGGAAAGGAAAAGATCTTTTTCTCAACGGCATCACAGAACTACCTGCCCCGATAGCAAAGCAGTTGTCTCAATGGGGGGGTGAATGGCTCTGCCTCAACCACCTTACCGAGCTTTCTCCCGAGGCGGCGGAAGGTTTATCCCGGTGGGGAGGCATCAGGCTTTCTCTAAACGGTCTCATGGAGCTAACGCCACAGTCAGCAAAACATCTATCTCGATGGCGGGGGAAGCAGATCGAAGCTGTCGGGCTTGCCAAGATCTCTCCGGAGGCGAACAAGTATCTGACGGCATGGCAAAAAACGGGTGGGGAAATAATTTTCAGATGAAAATAAACATCTCCAACCTTATCAAAGATATGTGTGGTTCTGAATTCCAAAGGCCTTCTCTGGAAAAGGGAGCCTTAAGAGTGGGTGATAACCTGTTGGGGAAAGTGCTTGAAATCAAGAATAATGGAAAGGCGCTGATGGACTTTGGAGGGTTTCGCGCATTGGCCAGGACTCAATTCCCTGTTAGAGAAGGTGACGTGATAGACGTTAAGGTGCTTGAAAAAGGGATACCCATTAAGCTGGGGTTAAATATACCGGCTCAAGAGATTTCTAAAGAGGCAAAGAAGATGCTCAGCCTGATTCAATTCCCATCCGAAAACATATTAGAAAAACTCCAATCGGAAACAAAAAAGGTCCTTGATCACACCAATAGCATCTTCAAAGGAAAGGCAGTTCCAGTATATATAAGGGATATCCTTGCAAGAATTTCGGCTCACTTTGGGCCGATGAATATTGGCAAAAACAGCTCAAACTTAGGTTCTCAATTGAAATCCCACATAGAAAACTCGGGAATATTTTTTGAGAAAAAGATAGAAAACGTAATATTAAAATCATTTGAGACTAATGAAAAAACATCTCCCAAAGAATTGCGCGAATCTCCTGAAATAAGGGGCATTATAAGAAATGATCTGAAGCCCAACATTTTGATATTAAAGGATTTCTTGGATAGAAATGGGCTTATGCTCAAGATCTTGGGCACGAAAAACCTGGAAGCCTTTAAAAGTACGACTGAAAGACTCCTGGCGGAGATGGTTACCCAACAGGGCGATACCACTGTTAGACATGATAGGCTGGAGTCCGCTCATACCTTGACCTACGCACTACCCCTCGAAAAGACCAATCAAAGGGCCAAATTGAAAGTCTATTATTCAAAGAAGAACAAGGGGACGTCCGAGGAAGGATTCAAGGTCTCCCTCCTGCTTGCAATGGATAAGATCGGCCAGATCAGAACGGATTTCTTTCTGATGGATAAGGATTTGGATATAACCTTTTTTGTGAATGATCGAAAGATCAAAGAATATGTCGATGATCATTCAGAAAAGATAGTGGGGTCACTAAGAAACCATTTCAAACGACTGACCTTGAATGTTAATATTTCTGAGAATGAAATCGAGGAGTTCGAGATGAAAGATCCGGGAGTAATGAGCGCCGGTATAGTGGATCTGAGGGTCTGAAAATGGGTTATCCCAAAAAAGCAGTGGCCTTGAAATATGATAAAGACAAAGATAATGCCCCTAAATTAGTGGCAAAGGGAAAAGATTACATAGCTGAAAGAATAATCGAGATCGCAAAAGAGAATAGGGTGCCCATCTATCCTGACAGGGATCTGGTTCAAGTGTTGGATGCCCTCGACCTGGACTTTGAAATCCCTGCCGAATTGTACCGTGCAGTTGCAGAGGTCCTTGTCTTTATCCATGATCTAAACAGAAAACTTTGAAAGACATAACCCTGAACCAAGCACTTCAAGTATCATGAATATTTTGAAATGTTATAAAATTCTTGAACTTGATCATGAATCCTCAATGGACGAGGCAAGGGAAGCGTATATAGATATGGCCAGGGTCTGGCACCCTGATCGTTTCACAAATAATCCCAGACTCAGAAAAAAGGCCGAGGAAAAATTGAAAGAGATCAATATCGCCTATACGGAGATAAGGTCACTGTTGTCCATGAGACCGGAAACCCTCCAAACAAAAAAGCTGGATCGAAGAACCCAGGGAACCTCAGAGGCGATTCACAGAAATATTTTGGCAGTCAAAGAATTCACCCGCAATCTATGTTCCTGTGCCTACTCAATCCTCAGAGGAACCGGCTTGAAGCAAATATCCCGACAAATGATGTCTTCCAAAATCGACCTCGGAGGTGTTTCCAATCGGCGTAACCAAAACAATGGCAGTATTTCAGGCGGAGCGGGACATGCGAGCAAAGGCCGGGACAGGCACAGAAATTTTGCAGACATATATGAAGAGGTGGCAAGGGCTAAAAAGAAAGAGAAGAGAAAAATGAGATAGATATATTGGGACAGGGCACAATATCTAGTTTTTCCTCTTGACAAATGTACAATATGTAGCTGATAATCGCCCAAACTTAAGAGAAAGGGCATAACTGTTGATCGCTTTATCCATACCAGAGGTTTTTGATGCATGCGGCCTTCTTTTTGGCTCGAAAGTGGAGATCTCTCTGGATTTCTTGAAGTATCTCGAGCTGTCAGGGCTCAGAGCTGCCTACAGGAAGAAAGCCCTTGAAACGCACCCTGACCGTGCGAGGGCCCTTGGGAGGGATGAAGCCAAAATGAGTGACCGCTTCAGAGAAGTAACTCTGGCGTATGAAAAGCTCATTCCCATTGTTAGAAATAAAGGAGCGGTTCCCCTCCGGGGCCAATCAATCGCTAAAATAAACAACGAAAAACCTGACGCGAGGCGCCAGGCAAAAAAGGACTTTTCAGAAATTTTCTACACCAAGGAAATCCCGAAGCGAGAGCTATTGCTCGGGCAGTTTCTCTATTACTCCGGTCTTATTTCCTGGCACACCCTTTTAAGAGCAATAACCTGGCAAAGGAGACAACGCCCCCTCATCGGGCAAATCGCATTGGGTTGGGAAATGATTTCGCGTAATGAGATTCAGAGAATTCTGATGCGGCGAAACCTCAGGGGGAAATTCGGTGAGCGTGCTATCCGTTTAGGCTATCTGTCCCGGTTCCAGCTTATGGCCCTTCTCGGCAAGCAGCGCAATCTTCAGTGTCCCATAGGAGAATTCTTCGTAAATGAAGGGATTCTTCACTTCCAGGACATGGAGGTCTTGACAGAAAGGCAAAAAATTCACAACAGGGACGTTTGCTGGAGAAATAGAGCCTAAACTTTTTGGTAGGCGTTCAAAGGGTTCACGGTTTCCCGCTTACGGATTTCTTTCCTTCAAGAAAACTTTCAAAAAATGGGAGGTTCCTGACTTTATCCCTCATCCCCTCTATCGTGTAAGAGCTTGGCATCGGTTCTTCCCTCGGAGTTTCTTGGTAATTTGAAACTTGAAATCAGAAAAGGCAGAAAGTTGTAAACACTATCAAATTCCTAATTTCCAGTTCCAAATTTCAAGTCCGTTATCCCCTCCATATCCGCTACTTTCAGGACTGTTCGATTCCGCCCCTGGTTTTTGGCCTCATAAAGCGCCTTATCTGCAACGCCAACGAGTAATTCAGGGATACTGTCAGCAGACGGAAATACGCTGGAAACCCCCAAGCTCAAGGTGATATATCGACTTACTTGAGATCGCATATGTGGAATCTTCAACCGTTCTATCTCCTCCCGAATATCTTCGGCTAAATGGACAGCTCCTTCAGCCTCTGTATTTGGCAGGATCACTATAAACTCTTCTCCGCCATAGCGGGCCACGAAATCCCCAGGCCGTTGACAGTTGGCGCTAATCTTATCAGCAACGGCGCGTAAACAATCATCACCTGCTTGATGCCCATAAGTATCGTTATAAAGCTTGAAATAATCGATATCGCAAAATATCAACGATAGTGGTGCCCGATCACGGCTTAGTCGTTGCCACTCTTCGTTTAAGGTCTCATCAAATCGCCGGCGATTGGCCACCTGGGTCAAATCATCCAAGACTGAGAGACGCTGGAGTTCCCGGTTCGCTTTTTCCAGAGCCACTTCTGCCTGCCTGCGAGAGGTTATGTCTTTAAATTCCGCCACCATCCCCATCAGTTCCCCGTCAAGCCCAAAAAAAGAGGTCGCTGTCAACAGGAAGGATATTTTTGACCCTTCCTGGCCTCTCTTTTCCATATCGCATTCAAAAAAATCGTCACCGTTCATGATCCTGGTCAACGGGCAGTCAGGACTACCACACAGGGAGGTGGGAAAAACATCATAGCATTTCAAACCGCGCACCTTACCCCTGCCGATACCTGCAAGGCCCGAAAGTGTGCGATTTATTCGTAGGATTTCAAATTGACTGTCAATTACCCATATCCCGCTGGTCGATCTGTCAAATATCTGGTCGAGCTCCAAATTGGCAGTCTCAGCTTTGATGGACATTAGATTGGCCTTCTCTATGGCCAATTCGAGTGCGCTGTTGCCCTCTTTGAGTACATTTAACAAGCGCCTTTCCCTCTTGATTCGCTCCATTTTGGCTTTCAATTCTTCCAGCTTGAAAGGTTTAATCATGTAATCAGTGGCGCCGGCATTGATGATGCTTGTATAGGGGTAGTCAGAGGCATAACCGGTCATTATGATGAAATCGAGGTCGGGAAAGGATTGTTTTGCCTCCTTCATAAACTCGATGCCACCCATTCCGGGCATCTTGATGTCTGAGATGACCAAGTTTATAGGATTCTCTGTGAGGGTGATTAAAGCCTCATGGGCGTTTGACGCGACGTAACAGAAGTCGCCATTATCTTCCAGAAAATCCCTCAGAATTTCCCTTATTGCCTCTTCATCATCCACGATCAGAACATGTTCCGATTCTGTTTTTGGACTCGATTCCATTCCGCCCAGTCCCATATATATTACACCACGATTCTTCAATTTTGATATGGATCAACCTTGCCTGATCCATGCACTTCGCTCAAGCATAGACTGCTGCTGTCGCATCACATAGCCGCGGACCGCTTCCGCCTGCTGCTGTGATTCATCGGATTGGTCCCATTCAAAGTCGATGCCGTAACAAATACTTTTACTCTTGAGGTTTCGATTCCGAACAATCCCCACCATCTTCAATCGAGTGTCGCATCCGGGAAGCTGAAATGACAAGGTCAACCGATCAAGCGGTCCGAGCGTCCCGCCGACTTTGGGGTCCAAGTCCACGGTAATGCCGTCTCCTGTGATGCCTATTCCCATTCCGGTCACTGAAATGTCGGCCAGACGACCTGAACTACCTGCCTCGCCCCACGTCAACTCTATCTCAATTTTTTCGCGAGCGCCAGGCACAACCCGGAATGCCCGTCGCCGATTGAAACGGCTTAACGCCCCCGGGCCCAATGCCGATTCAAGGTCCACCACGTCCGCGAACCGAAATTGGCAAACCCTTCTCCCTTCAACAGCGCGCGACTCCAAAATAATTGCATCTACAATTAATTCTTTCGATCGGCTATCCATCGAAAATTTGAACCTCACCCTCTTGCTGAGATAGAGATGGCTTTCCTCCGAAAAGGATAGGCTCCCCCCTTCTTTATCTATATACTCGATGTCGCATGGCAGAAGCTCATCACCCTCTAAAATGATACTCAGCCGCAAGTCTCCTACCGGTTCAGGCTTGTTCCTGTCCCTCTTATCTGTTTTTCCCGTAAGCCATTTGAGCATTAAATTTCACACCTCTTATATTGGGATGCTGTCCGCCCATGCTACAGCATCCATATAAAGTTCAGGCGTCTTTTCCTCATTAAGCCCGGTCTTGGCAGCCAATGCAGAAACCTTCTCCCAGTCTCCGGTTTCGTAACATGAAACCAGGGTCAAGTAATCCGCCAGTTCCCCGCCCCCCCCTGTCAAGGCATTTTTGATGTTTTCCGACAGGGGCAAATTTTCCATGATATTGCCCATTTCATCGTTCAAAATAGCGTCGATGAAGGAAAAAAGTCCAAGGGTGAAGAGTTCCGAGCCGTCCTTACCGACTGCCTCTTTGCCCAGATTTTCACAGAGCCTGGCTCGTATCAGGGATGCCCGGATCAATTCATCCGGTTTGCCGGAAACCAGCTGCGCCATGGCGATGAGGGAAACAAAGCGCCTGACCTCCTTCGTCCCTAACAAAACAAGCGTCTGCTTGATGGACTTGACCTTTTTAAACATTCCAAAATATGCGGAATTGATATAGCGCATTAATTTGTAATTGATTGAAAGATCACGTGAAACGAATTTTTCCAGCTCCGTGATCCTGAAGTCCTCCCTGTTTGCCTCGGACATTATATTCAGAAGGGTGATTTTTGAGGGGGAAATATCCTTGCTTTTAAGGATCTCCGGTTTACTGAAAAAATATCCTTGAAAATAATCAAACCCCATGCTCAGCGCCTGCTGGAACTCTTCGTGGGTTTCGATCTTTTCAGCCAGCAGCTTAACCCGATATACCGCCATCTCTTTGAGGGCTGCCTCTATCTCTTCGATAGAACTCGCCCTGAAATCGAACTTTACAATCCGTGCTAAAGCGAGCAGTGGCTTCATCTCAGGTTTATAAATAAAGTCGTCCAAGACAAGGCTATACCCCTGCTTGGCCATTTCCCGGCAGGCAGTGACAACTGCCTCGTTAGGTTCCATGTCCTCAAGGATTTCCACCATAATGGTTTTCTTTGGGAACATAGCCGGTATCTTTTCTGTAATCATTTTCTCGGTAAAGTTAACAAATGCCTTCCTGCGCCCGGTAATTCGTTCAATACCATTTGACAAAAAACTGGTGGACAAAACCCTCGAAGTAGCCGCGTCCCCATCCACATCGGGGAAGGCATTTACCATCCCATCCCGAAAAAGAAGTTCATACCCATATATCCTTTTCCTTTTGTTGAAGATGGGTTGCCTGGCCACATAAACGTCCATAACTTTTCCTTATTTCAATCCTTTACCACTGATATCCGATACCTATGAACCTGCACCCCCAACTTTAGCTTAACTGTCCATCCTCCCGCTGTTGCCAAACTTGCAGGTTGCGCTGAAGTTGCATTACAGTATTATAGCTGATCTTTGACAATTTTATGGCCTTGTAAGAAAACAGAATAGCAAGACAAGAGAGAACCACTGACAGTAATCTGAGTGCAAGTTTGGCCAGATCTTTTGATTCCTGAGTGTCAGCCAGGCCTTTTTCAGGGTGTGATACCCGTGGCTCTTGCGGTAATGGTTTCTGAACAACGGGAACGCTCGTTCGGGGAGGCGTATGAACCCGGTTGCTGATCACGGGAGTTACCGCAGGGGGAGGAGATGTAACCATCTCCATTCTAGGCGAAGGAGATTTGCTCACGGCCATTTCAGGAGCAGGAGGTTTGGTCCGGGAGGCGGCGAGGTTTTGTCCCTTCACAACGAGAGTTGTGGCTGGTGCAGGAGATGTACTCAACTTCTCTTTGACGGCAGGTTTGGTCCGGGACGTGGCACGTGTCTGTTCTTTTACCGCATTGATCTTTTCCGATAAAGTATCCCTCACAACTTTCTTGTCACTGGGAAGACTCTTCCGGGGAGCCATACCCCCCTGATCTTTGACTACGCGAATTTCCGCCGATATC
>Ga0233431_1004304_pt1 | contig 15419 bp, 9 predicted proteins | sample SI_118_April2016_FD_179867 | JGI IMG/M metagenome (GOLD analysis project Ga0233431, IMG submission 179867) | Seawater microbial communities from Saanich Inlet, British Columbia, Canada - SI_118_April2016_200_MG | ecosystem: Environmental > Aquatic > Marine > Inlet | place: Canada: British...
AATCAACACGAGGCCAATACACTTGCGGCACGCAGTCCGCACTTTCCTGCTCGTGCAAAGGCCGTGATTCATATTTTTGCCAATGGTGGGCCAAGTCATATTGATACGTTTGATCCAAAGCCAAAACTTGAAGAATACGCTGGCCGTGAAATACCCGGAGCATTGAAAACGGAGCGGCGAACAGGGGCGGCGTTGCCATCACCGTTTCGGTTTCAACAATATGGTGAAAGTGGATTGCCGGTAAGCGAACTCTTTCCATCGGTGGCTCGTCATGCTGATCGACTACTTGTCGTTCGATCGATGCACGCAGACGTTCCAAACCACGAGCCTTCGTTGCTGCTTATGAATTGTGGTGATGGAAGGCTGGTTCGGCCTTCAGCAGGGGCCTGGGTGACATATGGCCTTGGGACAGAGAATCAAAACCTGCCCGGTTTCGTTGCAATGTGTCCCGGTGGATATCCAATATCTGGTACAGCAAATTGGCGCAGTGCGTTTCTTCCAGGTGTATTCCAGGGCACGTATATCGATACAAAAAAGAAAAAAGGAGATGAACTGGTTGAATATATTCGTCACCCGGTGCTGGATGAAAAAGTACAGCGAGAGCAATTTGAGTTGATGGCAGCCCTTGACCGGAAACATCTTCAACAAAGAAAGACCGACGCTGCATTGGAATCAAGGATTACGAGTATGGAACTCGCTTGGCGAATGCAGTTTGAAGCAGGGGAAGCATTTGACGTTACCAAAGAGCCCAAGCATATTCTTGAGCGATATGGGGATACGCCGCACGGTCGACAATTACTCATCGCAAGGCGGCTTGTTGAACGCGGTGTCCGTTATGTTCAGGTTTGGCACGGAGCGGGGCAGCCATGGGACAGTCATCAGAAAATTGAACAAAATCATCGAAAGCTTGCTGGTGAAGCTGATAAGCCAATTGGTGCATTGCTTGATGATTTAGTCGGACTTGGCCTTCTCGATAGTACCTTAGTGCTCTGGGGTGGTGAGTTTGGTCGCACGCCAACCGTTGAACTGCCTAATGATGCGGGAACGAAAACTGCTACAGGACGAGACCACAATCATCATGGATTCACTGTTTGGATGGCCGGTGGTGGAGTCAAAGGTGGTGTTGCATATGGCGCGACAGACGAGTTTGGATTTAAAGCAGTGGAAAATCCTGTTCATGTTCATGATCTCCAGGCAACGATGTTGCATCTGCTTGGACTCGATCATAAGAAGTTGACGTATCGTCACAGCGGCCGTGATTTCCGATTAACAGATGTTCACGGACGCGTTCTCACGGATTGGCTCGCTTAATAGTTGTTTCGGCCGATAAAAAACCGTGATTGTCTAGTGTTTCGAAAGTTGTTCGCGTGCCATATTGGCCCATGGACTCTCAGGTGCCAGTGCAAGAAATCGATGCAGATGATGGCGAGCTTTTTCTTCACAACCCGCCTCTGCCTGGATACCTGCCAAGTGCCAGTGTGCGTCAGCGTAGTCTGGTTGTTGCTTGAGGACGCCCTCGAGTGCAGCAGTTGCCAATTCAGGATCACCTTGCTCAGCAAGAACACATGCGAGGCTGGTACGAGCTTCAAGGTGATCTTCATCAAGTTCAATAACCGTATAATAACGTTCTCTTGCTGCAGCCAAATCGCCTGCTCTGTATAACGTCTCTGCTAACATGAAGGTCACAGATGCGCACGGCCCCTCTGATTGAAGCACTGCTCGTAGTGCCTCTGAGGCTTCGATAAAGTCCCCCGCTGCCTCAAGATCAGCTGCAATATCCAGAAGCTCAGCTGAGGAAGGGATAGCTGCTTGGCTCTCATGAGGCATTTCAATGAGCACGTTGGGCTGCGCAGAATCGAAGGATAGAACAAGAGGGAGTGTTGTCATTTGTTCAACCTGATGTGACACATCATAATTCGTGTCAGCATCTCCATCACAGGCATAAAAAGCTAGCTGCATCTGCCCGCCAGGTGAAAGAAGAAGATCATTCCAGCGAAGGCTAAGTCTTCGACCATCTATAACAATTCGATTGATTACCTCACCAACACGTCGTTCATCGCCATCAGTAAAAAGATGAATCTTTTGGCTAAGTTCTCGAAGTGAAAGGCCGGAGCGAAGGAGTCGTGATAGGTCTTTTGCAACCACCAGCATTGTATAGTCGTACCAATCAATTGAACTGGAAGACCGCGTGGCCTGAATCAATTTGTTTCGACGCCAATGACGGATCGTAGCCTGACTGACACCAAGAACATCTGCCATCATGGCAACGGTGTAAAGTCGACTTATCCCAAACGAATTTTCTTGGAAGAGTTCGAGAGACTGCGGCTCATCGAGTAACACAGGTCCAGCAAAACAATCTTTTTGTTCGGCATCGGTCTCTGGCGGTGTCATATTCGATAGTGCTCAACCGGTGTGAATAAAATACATGTCTTTAGCATCGTTCTACCTCACAGGCACTGAAGCAATCCAGCCCTCAAGGGTATCAAGAGTACGTGGGAGTCCAAAGTTTCGCTGTAATGCGGCATGCCCAGCCTGTAAACTACAGATGACTGCATCGAGAAAGTCACCACGAGCATCTGCGATGATACGTTTTCTCCACTGTCGGTCGGCTTCAAAGCGTATTGCAAGCCCAGCTTGACCAGCTGAAAGAGCATCGAGAATAAGCTCTCTTCGGTCTTGTCGTTCACGAGTCTGCTTGGCTGGAGAGTCACTCTTATATGAATTACGAGTGATTTTACGTGCTGTGAATCCAGGGTATGCTTCAAGCGCAATGCGTCTGATATGCGTTCTTTTACGAGGATAGCGATGTGCAGGAAACGCCAGGCCACTATGAAGCATTCGTTGAATGCCTGCGTGCATCATCCACGCAACCGGTGGATTGGTCCATCGCATGGCTGGGCTTGATCCGGATAGTTTGTCGGTTTTTCTCCATGCAAATTTATTTCCTGGTGGGCGACTGTCACACCATTGCCGAAAGGTGTTTCTGAGGTGTTCTCGTGACTGTCTGCAAAAGAATTCTACAAATGTATTCCACTGGGTTGGCCACCCTTCATGTTCGATAAGTGCTCGTGGTTGACCAAATGGTAGATCAAAACCGCCGAGCCATTGCTGTGGCTCAGTAAGCATGCGCTCAAAGGCTTCAAGTGTTTCAATTTCACGAATGGTCTCAAGCCGGTACACAGGGTCTTCGGCCGTTGGGTTTAGACCGACAGCAACGGTAATTGGCTTGCGTTGACTCGGTGCAGATGAGAAGTCGACACCAAGAAGATATCGATTGGTCACGGAGTGGCGGGCCTGAAAGAACGACTACTGGTGGTATCAGCGGTTGGGAAATCTTTGGGAGTTCCTTCTGTGACATGTCCAGAGGCTGCCCATTCACAGCCACGAAGAAAAGTTGTAATGAAACCGACGCATTCTTGTGATTCGTTTGAGTGGCCCATCGGCGTATGAAAAACACGCCCTTTGCCATATTGAATGCACAACATCATGGGTTCATGGTGTTGTGTTCGCGTTGAATAGGCTGTTGCCAAGACGTTCATGTTCTCAGCTGGCCCACGAAGGCTTTCATAAAGTTCGTCTTTTACATGTAGCCACATTGAAGGCATGCCGCGAGTTATAGGATGTTTGCTGTCTCGAATGGTAATCTGAAAAGCGGTCTTGGGTCCGTGCGCACCACCGGGTCCAGCAGATGTGTCTCGGATCAGTTCACCTGAATCATTAAAATAAACATACGGACCATTTTTCTCGGAGCGTCCTCCCCACCCACCGAGACCAATCATACGGTTGTACGCCTTCCATTCCGGGAATGAGTTGTCAGCAGCATGGATCACAACGAGCCCACCACCTTCTTTCACGAAAGATTCAAAAGATTTTTTGGTTTGCGTATTCCAAGGACTCGCACGATGTCCAAAGTTACTAATAACAACATCATAATTATCAAACGAAGGTTGAAACGATGAATCTTCACCTTGAGCAGCATGCGTCACATTATCGATAACATTAAAAAGTTTTGATTCTACAAGGCGGTGTTTCATCATCTGAGTTGTCTGGGGCCAATTTTTATGATTATTTTGACCGTCGATAATCAGGGCCTTTATCGTTGACGCCTGCGTGTTGGATCCCTGCGTGTTGGATCCTAGTGCGACGAATGTACCTGTAAGTATTGTTGTAACAATCAGTCGATGGGTGGCATGGAAAAACACGGTCGTGATTGTTCCTCCGGGAATAAGACTTACATCGTTGGTGCGATACTTGTTTTTGATATGAACCAATGCGTCTGAGTGTATAGGACTTCTGGTGTCGTGTTGCATTGGAGGATATATCCTCGGAGGAAATCCTCGTCTTCAACGAGAGTTTCAGGTGAAACTCGTAATGTCGCGGCAAACGAACAGAAACGGGTTGAAGAGATGACGATACAGTATAAAAATTGTCGTCACGGGGTAAAGCACACCGGGGCCACACCAACAGAATGATGTGCTAGTTATAGTCTGCCCAGTACCTTAAGTCGTCTGTGTTGTTGGAGGTTCTGGAATGAGTTGCAATTTCAGTGATGTTCCAGCAGCCGGGGTAGGTTGTCCTGGTGTTGGATTTGTTTGGTGAATATCTCCAGCGGGTCGATTTGTTTGGACCGGCTGACGTATCGATGGTGCTGAGCTAGCTTCGGGACTTACATGGTTCAAATCGGAGTCTTTCCAGCCCGCACCGTTTGATGGCGACGTGTCGGTTGGCCGGTCACTATATGTTTTTATTGGGGCATTTCCTGTGATTGGTGCTTGTGTAGCAGGAGTCGGCGGAAGAGCTGTTGGGGCTGCTGGCGTCATTGGAGGAGTCGACGCTGGAGGGAGAGCGGGTACAGGTGCAGATAATGTGGCACTTGGTGCTACAGACATCGGGTTTCCACATGGGTCGAGTGGAACACGTGTTATGACAGTTCGAGGCTTTCGCACGACGTACGTATAAGGAATCTGTTTTGCAACGACCCGTGGTACCTGCGCGGTTCTTTGTTCAGAAACATATTTGCAAACCTGTACTGAAATTGGTTCGACCCTCTGTTCAGCAACGTACTTGAGTACCTGAATGGGAACCTGCCGAACCTGTTCTTCAGCAACATATTTGCACACTTGGACTGGAACCTTATTCTCAACACGTTCAACTACCTTTCGTACAGTTTGCACGGGAACCTGCCGGACTTGGACTTCTGGCACCATCTTTAATGTTTGTACGGGAATTTGTTGAACAATTTGTTCGTTGACATAACGGACTGTTTGAACAGGTATTTTTCGCGTCACAACGCGATTCACATAGGTTGTCTGTGGGACTTGAACAGGAGTGACTGTTGGCTGGTACACACGGTTGACCTGATTGATAACAACACCTGGCGTAGCATTCCATGCGAAGCCACCGCGTCTCCAAGATGAAACGCCTGTGTACGGGTTCACCCATTGCGTGCTGGGTTGCCATCCAAGCGACGTATAACCAGGCGTTACTACTGGTGTCACTGTATCAACAGCTGTACTGCCAACAGAGTAGGCAGTTCCCATTGTGGTAACAGGTTCAGCAACAGTATACGCTTCTTGCCTCTCTGAAGTTTCATATATAGGTCTGCGAACTGTACTGACCCGTTGTTGCATACTTGTCTCGTAAGTGGGCTTCATAACCGTGTATCGCTCTTCACGTGTGCCTGTTTCAACAACGTCTCGTACAACGTTGTAGCTGCGGTCCTGAACGACTGTTTCATAAACAGGCTTCATGACCGTATAGCGTTCTTCACGATTTTGGGTTTCCCAAACTGGACGCTGAACGGTGTAGCTGCGTTGGCGGGTTTCTGTTTCCCAGACAGGTTTTTGTACCGTGTATGTCTTCGCATCATAAACAGTCTCATACGTCATTCGGTATGCAGTCATCTGTTGTTCTTCATAGACCGTCTGGTAATCCAAACGATACGACTGTGAGACTACTGGCGATATCACGGGTTGACCGCAGCATTGCCCTGCGCAGGATGCCGCAGAAAGAATCGCGGCCAATCCACAGAGTGAAATCCCGGTCTTTACCAATAGCGGAAAAAAACGGTGCATTGACGTTCGTACAGTACAGCTCAGGAAATGGACCATTACTTGGACTCCAAAAGGATCACCTAGACTTTTACGAGCCTAATTGCTTGGAAATGTCTTTCAACCGTATTGTTAGGATTCTTGAGTCTTTTTTCTCGAGAAAATTTGCCTGTAGTCGGTATGAACGGCGCATTCCATCCAGTTTTAATTGGGAGCTGGTAGGTCAGTAGGATTGGTCAAAAAGGGTAGATATTTACCCTTAGCTATGCCGCTCGAGCAGCCTTCGGCTTCGTCGGTCAAGATGCTGGACAGTTGGGATCAAATAGCAGATCCCATCACAATCAGTAATCGTTACGCTACCGTCCGTGTGCCACGCTACTCCATCGGAAGTCGCCTGTTCAAAAAAAGTATCACCGCGATCGGTGACCACGTTCCAGCGGTAGGGTGTTCCTTTCGATACAGATTCGATGGAATGTATCCGCGGAAGGAATTCTTCTGTTTCCAACAGACTCTTTATGAATCGCTGGTGTTCCAACGAAAGTAAGCCAAGGTCATCAATCCAGATGATTTCATTACCGTAGCTATCAACAACGGCGACTGGGCCATCAGCGGCAGTAAATGGAAATGCTCGTACGATGTGTACTCCATCAAGGTGTTCACCTGTCGCTGTAACCAATCCCATGGTTCCATCCTGTGAGCAGGATAAGACACAATCATTTATATGTAATTCCGGCATATCTGATGTTTTCATTATGTAGTTGCCGTATCTAGTATTTGCATGCAGAAAACATTTTATTTCTCTGCAAATTTTTGTGTTGGATGGAAATCATGCCCCACTTCTTGTGATTGATTATCAATGATTTGAGTTTTGTAGAGTCGGGCATAGGTTCCACCAATGGCAAGCAGTTCGTCATGTGTGCCAATTTCAACAATCTGGCCATGCTCAAGTACTACTAAACGATCGGCTCGCCGAAGCGTTGCTAATCGATGAGCAATAGCAATTGTGGTTCGGCCTGTTACAAGTTTCTCAATAGCATGCTGAATAAGAGATTCAGTTTCAGCATCAACGCTTGATGTTGCCTCGTCAAGAATAAGAATCGCAGGATCAACGAGAAGCGCTCGAGCAATTGAGATGCGTTGTCGTTCACCACCGGAGAGTTGGGCTCCACGTTCGCCGACGCGAGAATCGTATGCATGTGGAAGCCGAAGAATGAACTCATGAGCGCCGGCAGCTCGGGCAGCGGTAACAATTTCTTTTCGTGTGGCGCTTGGTCGGCCATATGCAATATTTTCGGCTATTGATCCAAAAAACAGAAAGGGTTCTTGTAAAACGCATCCAATGTGCCCCCGGTAGCTGTTGAGTGAAAGTTCGCGAAGATCAACTCCATCAATAGATATATTTCCACTACTTGGGTCATGAAAACGACAGATAAGATTTGCAAGTGTTGTTTTTCCTGCACCACTCGTGCCAACGAGTCCGACCATCTCCCCAGCTTCAATAGTCAGGCTAATTCCATGAAGAACCTCACGGTTGCCATATCGAAAGTAGATGTTTTGTAAATCAATCCTTCCTTTGACATGCTCGATATGATGTGGGGCAATTGGTTCTGCTACTGTGGGTTGGCAGTCAAGAAGATCACATATTCGTTGTGCGCTTGCAGCAGCTCGCTGAGTCGCTGGAACCATGCGGACCATCGATTCAACTTTTCCATAGAATCGTGATATGTAGGCTAGGAAGGCAGTCAATGTGCCAACGGTTACTGAATTATTGAAAACCAGCCATACGCCGCTCGCCCAAATGACAAGAACACCAAATTCACTGAATAGCGTAACAAGTGGACCAAAATAGCTCCACGTAATGTTGACATGGTCATTTGCTTCAAGAACACGACGGTTCGAGCGTCGGAAACGATTAATCTCACGTTCCTCTTGAGCAAAGGCCTTCACTACACGAATGCCTGGAATGGTATCGGCTAGAGCACTGGTCATATCAGCCCAGGCAATTCGACTGCGGGAAAATCCTTGTTGGAGACGGCCGCGGACTGAATACACAAGCCAAATCACAAAAGGAAACGGTACAAGTGTCATCACTGCAAGTAGTGGTGAAATGGTAAACAGCACAATAGCTGTAAATAACACGAGTAGAATATTGGAAAAAAAATCAATCAGACTGATCGACAAATAGTTATTGAGTCTTTCGGTATCACTTCCAATTCTCGAAATGAGGTCACCCGTTCGGCGAGTTGCAAAAAAATCGAGGGATAGCGACTGCACATGAGCATAGGTACGAATTCGCAGGTCCGCCGTGATCCGTTCGCTGACCCAAGCGAGTATCCATGTTCGGCCATAGCCTAGAAGAGATGCTACAACGGCTGCTGCGGCGAGACCGGCCAGGTACGGTACAGCGATCCCCAGGGACACGTGTTCTCCGGATTGGTGTGGTATCAGCACCTTGTCGACGAGTGGCATTGTCAGATATGGAGGCACGAGGCTCGCAAATGTCGTGCCCAGAGCGAGTAGTGTACCGATGACAACCACCCACCAATACGGAGCGGCGAATCGAACAACTCGAATGAGTGCGTTAAATGATCCTGTGGATATTTTTTTTGATACTTTATTGTGAGGTGCACGAGCATTTTTCTTCGCATCAAAAGTCTTTTCTTCCCTGTGTGAGAAATGCTCACACCTCGTTTGAAAAGAGTCTTTGAGTCGCTCAACGTCTGGTGTTATTCCGGCACTAAACTTCCAACACTTCAGAATTTCTTTATCTGCACGTAATTCAAGTTGGCCAATTGTTGGGCGAGTTGTAAGCGTGAGACATAATTCTTTGCGCAGTGACCATTGTTGTTGTGCGAGATTCTTGAGTTCATCAATGGCAAATGGGCCAACAGGCAGTTGGTCCATTCCTGTGTATAAGGCCTCAGTAGTGACTGCCAGCCAGCTAGAGTTGAACTTTGCTTGCTCATCAAGATTAATGTGACAGCATGCCAGCAGAGTCTCTGATGGATTCAGGCTGACGCTATCAAAAGATTCGGCTGGTGCCATTCTTGATTTGTGCAGAGGATGCCGGAGTACATCCGACTGAAAAAAGGTAATTGGTGGCCTGCGGTGTATAGAATTTACACACCGAGGGAATCATTAGCATGAAAAACCTACAGGCACCATTTGTTGGAACATGAAAGTATGCTCACAATAATTGTTGAAACAATTTGAGAGATTACTTGAATAAGGCAGAAAAAGTGAGTTCAGAGTCATCGATATCTTATTTTGTGCCAAAAGAGTTACGTAGCCGTACATTTTCGGCACGTAAAATGCAGTTGATGGAATTCTCATGAAATTATTGCACTCAGGCGTATTTGTTCCGCATTTCCCTCAAAACAGTGACTTTTCGGGACTTTTCGAATGCCATCCGAAAGAACGCTTCATGCCCTCGAGAATAGGCGTATGCCCACGAAAAGCATTTGGAAAAGAAAATGTAAATAGTATCGTAACAAGGTCGTGCCATACTGCACATCACGTGGAAGCATATTCAAAAGTCTGCGTCGGGGGCGTTTCCCCTGTTTTCATTGGAAATATGACATTATAGATTTCGGCAGTGTGTCTTGTTGGAGTAAGGGTCAAGTGTATTGTGATTCGCCTTCATACATGCCGAGCACTATTTATAAAGATAACCTTATAAAGATAACCTTATAAAAATCGCCGGCTTTTCCGTATTACGCGTTCAACTCATTCGGTACCGTCATTAGATTTGAAAATTTTTCCAACGGATGACTCTGCTTATGCATATTGAGAAAATCAAAGTACTTCGGGGCCCGAATCAGTGGGCCCGATTTCCAGTTCTTGAAGTTCGAGTTGATCTTGGATGGCTTGAGGAGCATCCCTCGCATACATTGACAGGCTTTAATGAGCGATTGATGAGATGGTTGCCCACCATGATCGAGCATCGTTGTTCGATTGGTGAGCGAGGAGGATTCTTTGAAAGATTACGAACTGGCACATGGATGGGCCATGTACTCGAACATGTCACGCTCGAACTTCAAACACTTGCTGGTACAGAGGTTGGGTATGGTAGGGCGTTTGAAACAAAAAAGCATGGTGTCTACAACGTCATTATCGAATACAAGGAAGAAAGTTTCGCAATTGATTGCTTGCATGCTGCACACAGTTTGCTTACCGCAGCGATTGAAGGCAAGAGCTTTGATGTTGCGAGCGTAACCGAAAATTTACGAGAAAAGTTGCTTCTCGAACAACTAGGTCCTAGCACTCGATCAATTGTAGAAGCAGCCCAACGAAGAGATATACCTGTACGCAGAATGAATGAGGGTTCGTTAGTCCGCCTCGGTATTGGGTCGAAGCAGCGACGCATAGTTGCAGCTGAGACCGATCAGACATCAGTCGTTGGTGAAACAATCGCACAAGACAAGGAATTGACTCGTCTTTTACTCGAAGAAGCTGGAGTCCCTGTTGCGAAAGGGAAACCGGTATCCTCCGCAGCAGAAGCTTGGGAAGTTGCTACAGAAATCGGTTTGCCGGTAGTCATAAAACCTCGCTGCGGCAATCAAGGTCGAGGCGTTTCAGTTGGCTTGACAACTCAGGACGAAGTTTTTCGAGCATATAATGTGGCGATTTCTGAAGAGGATGAGGTTGTTATTGAGCGTTGTCTTGCCGGGGATGATTATCGGCTACTGGTTGTCGGTGATGTACTCGTTGCCGCTGCCCGTCGTCTTCCTCCGACTGTAACAGGCGATGGTATTTCAACGGTTGAGTCACTCGTAAACAAAGAGAATCAAAATCCCCGTCGTTGTGCTGATCATGCAGGAACACTCTCGCATTTGTGCCTCGATGCAGCTGCAGAGGATGCCCTCCGTGAGCAAGGTTTTTCAAAAAATACAATTCCGTGTAGTGGTCAGCTGGTCATTCTTCGTAGAAATGCAAATCTTAGTACTGGAGGTACTGCTGAGGATGTTACGGATTTAGTTCATCCGGATACAGTACGTTTAGCAATTGATGCCGTACGAGTTGTTGGGCTTGATATTGCCGGTGTCGATATTATGGCAACACGCATCGATCACTCGTTATCGTCACAGCATGGAGGTGTTGTTGAGATTAATGCATGTCCTGGTCTTCGAATGCATTTAGAGCCAACGGTTGGAGAGTCGCGGGATGTTGGTTCCGCCATTGTCAGTACACTTTTCAAGCCAGAAGACGATGGCAGGATACCTGTTGCAGCAGTTACTGGAACGAATGGAAAGACGACTGTAACGCGGTTATTAGCTCATATCGCTTCAACAGGCGGTGCAACTGTCGGCATTGCCTGTACTGAAGGCGTGTGGGTAGGTGATAGACAACTTGATACGGGGGATTGCAGCGGACCAGCAAGTGCACGACGAGTTTTGGCACAGCCAAATGTTTCAACAGCTGTACTTGAAACAGCTAGGGGTGGAATCCTGCGAGAAGGATGCGGATTTGATGCGTGTGATGTTGCTGTTGTTACGAATATTGCCTCAGGAGACCATCTTGGTCTGAACGAGATAGATACTCCGGAACAGCTTGCCTGGGTGAAAGGGGCAATTGTTGCCGCTGTACGGTCCACAGGTGCTGCAGTCCTTAATGCAGCGGATCCACTGGTTGTAGACATGAAAAAATGGTGCCGTGGTCGGGTCATTTATTTTGCTCTGGATCCAGAGCTGCCCGTCCTTACTGAGCATCTGGCGTCAGGTGGCCTTGGGGCAACAATTCGTGACGGATGGATTGTGCTTTGTGACGGACCACGTGAAACTCGTTTAGCAAGCTTAGAAAAAGTTCCTCTTGTTCATCATGGGTTGGTGTCATTTCAGGTTGATAATGCGCTCGCTTGTGCCGCAGCCGCATGGAGTATTGGAATTCCACTTGAATTGGTTCGGCTTGGCCTTGAAAGCTTTTCAAGTGGAGCAATGGGGAGTCCGGGTCGATTCAATCTGCTTGATCTCGATGGCGCTACTATTGTCGTTGACTATGGTCATAATGTGCCATCTTTAGAGCAGGTCTGTAAGACGCTTGAAAAGCTGCCGCCCGCTCAAAGGACTGCTGTATATTCAGCAGCAGGTGATCGTCGTAATGAAGATCTCCTTCGTCAGGGAGAACTTCTTGGTAAGACATTTGATCGTATTGTTATCTACGAGGATGCCTATCGAAGAGGTCGGAGTCCAGGAGAGATAACACGACTTATCGCTGAGGGTATTGCAAGGACAAGACAGACAGAGCGTCGGGCGGTTGTCGAGTCTGGTGGCGATTGGGCAACATCGGCAGCGACGGTTCTGGATTCGGTGAAACCAGGAGATCTTATTCTGTTGCAACCCGATACGATTGAACAAACGATGCCTTGGTTGATGGAACGATATGGTGATCGGCTTCGCGGGATAGGCTTTGACAAAATTGCAGAGGGCCAATCATCAGATTCTGATGAGGTGCCTCTTGATCCGAGGCATAACAACGACGATGCCCCCGAAGTGTAAGTCTTCAACAAGTACTCAGGGACTTTATTTAAGTCCAGGTCCTCTATCGAGCGCTCCTCGTACACCTAGTTGTTCAGGGTGACGCGCAATTTTATCAGTAAATACACGCACGTCATCAATAATGGGCCGTAGGTCCTGTGTGAGGCGATTTACGTTGTTGGCCGCCTGGGACAGGTCGTTATAAACCTGTGGGTCACGAACCAGTTTTCCAAGCGTTCCTTGTGACTCATTGAGGGCCTGGGTAAAAGTGGCTGCTTGCATGAGCACAGTATCGAGACGATTAATCGCGCTATCAATTCCTTGCACCATTGATGCTCCACGTTCGCCAAGAGGTTTTGAAAAGCCTTCTAGGTTCCTAAGGTTACGATCAGCAGTATCGATGGTTGCACTAATACCCCCAACAGAATTTCGTAGATCAACAAGCACATCAGGCAATGTATAGATAGAGTCTTTAAGCTTTTGTCTCGCTTCGGCATCCCCAACAATGTCATTTACATTGTTCATTGCTGTTGTGAAAGTTTCTAACGCTGCATCTAACCTTTTTACGGTCTGGTCAATTTGAATATCTTCTTTCACGAAAATCTTCTCAATATTTCCAGAAAGAATTGCAACTGCATCACTTGCCCGTGTCAGTGACTCCAGTGAAGCGGTAACCTTTGGCTCAAGTGTTGAAAATAGTTCAAGCGGGTCTTTTGAAACAGCACCTCGCAGAACCTCGTCAGTTGTTATGCGTTGGCGGGGTAGGGTCGTTTTTCCAGCAACAAGCTCAATTTCGGCATCACCGAGAATTGTGCTTGCAACGAGCGGTGTTTCATCTCGATAGACGGGTACATAGGAGTCTATTTGAGCGACTACACTCACGCCACCGCGTTCATCAAGCATGACAGAATTCACTCGCCCAACGAGAATGCCATTTTTACGAACCGGTGTACCACTTGAAACACCTCTTGCTTCTGCAAAGTTCATTTGGACCGGATACGTGGATTGCACCAGGCTTGGTAGGTCGCCAAATAAAACAATAAGTATGCCTGCGATAATTGCGGTCGCTAAGACCATTACGCCAACGCGAAATTGGATAACACGTTCATTCATGATCGTTCTCCTGTTCCTTATCAGTAGCAGAGAAAACAGATTGGTTCTGTGTCTGCTCTTCGCGAAGTTCATTAAGGCGTTGCCCGGCCTTACCTTCGATGAACTGTCGAACCCGTGGGTCTGTAGAGGTGTCTAGTTCTTCTGGTGTGCCAGTGAAAATGATTTGTGACTCATCTTTTTCAAGACGGGAGAGTGGATAGAGCATGATAATTCGATCAGCAACCTTATGAGCAGTCGTCAGGTCGTGAGTGACAACGACATTTGTTGTTTCGGGTCTCTGATGGACTCGTAAAATGAGCTCATTGATTACGTCACTCATGATCGGATCCAGGCCAGTAGTGGGCTCGTCATAAAGGACTAGCTGTGGGTCTAAGGCAAGGGCTCTCGCAAGACCAGCACGTTTTCTCATACCACCTGATAGTTCAACAGGTTTTTTTGAAAGGACAGAGCGAGGTAAGCCAACTTCTGCTACGAGTTCAGTGACAATCTTAGTGATTTCATCCTCATCAAGTTGTGTATGTTCTCGCAGAGGAAATGCGATATTGTCAGCTACCGTTGCGCTGTCAAAAAGAGCAGCCCCTTGAAAAACGAAACCGTAGCGCGTGCGGAGGTGGGCAAGTTGCCGCTCTGGCATGGAAGCTAATGAAGTGTCCTCAAATCGTACATCACCCACGGACGGTTTTATGAGACCAATCATGGTCTTCAGAAGAACCGTTTTTCCGCATCCGCTCTCACCAAGAATGACGAGAGTCTCGCCAGAAGCAAGCTCGAGAGAGATATTGCGTAAGACGTGCTGGTTGCCAAATGATACCGAAAGTGAATCAATAAAAAGCAGTGGGCCTGCTGGCATTGTTTTTTGTCTTGGTGCTTCAATAATAGGAGCATTCATCAATAATATTTTCTGTAAAACTATGTTTTTAAAGAAGGCTTCTCGGGCCATCAGGTCGTAGAAAGTCCTGTACATTGTTCAGGCCAATGCCGAGAAAAAGATCAAGTATGAGAATGAGTACGAATGAGTGGACAAACGCATTTGTCGCAGCTCTGCCTACGCCCTGTGCACCATGGTCACAATGAAAGCCGTGATGACAACTGACCAAAGCAATAGCAGCGCCAAAAAAGAAGCTTTTGAAAATCCCCATAAGAAAATCAAAGGCGTCGATGTAGGCACGTGAATTCGCCCAATAATGATGGTAGTCAATACCAAGAATGCCATGTGAATAGACGTAGCCACCGAGCACACCCATAAAGTCAGCCATGATCGTAAGCGTAGGGATAAGTACCAGGCACCCTAGGAAGCGAGGTACAACGAGATAATAAATTGGATTCGCCCCCATGCTTTCAAGGGCATCAATCTGTTCCGTGACTCGCATTGTGCCCAATTCTGCTGCCATGGCACTTCCCACTCGTCCTGCCAGCATAGTTGCTGCGAGTACTGGGCCAAGTTCACGAACGAGTGAAAGATTAATGACAGAACCGAGTCGAGTCTGAAGGCCGAGGGCTTTAAATTGAGCGTAACTTTGTACTGCTAAGACCATACCGATGAAGAGTCCGGTTAATGCAATGACAGGCAGTGATAAAACTCCAATTTGGTAGAAGCTCGGCATGAGTACATCCCGTCGTTGGCGTCGGGCAAATAGCCAACCAACGGTACGTAAGGCAAAGAGAGTCACATCACCAATGCCGGCGACCATTGTCACTGCCATGTCGCCAACATCGGCGACTCTATTTGCAAACCAACCGGTGACATTGTCAGCGGTATTTCCTGGTTGTGATGTGACAGATG
>Ga0233431_1004305_pt1 | contig 15418 bp, 19 predicted proteins | sample SI_118_April2016_FD_179867 | JGI IMG/M metagenome (GOLD analysis project Ga0233431, IMG submission 179867) | Seawater microbial communities from Saanich Inlet, British Columbia, Canada - SI_118_April2016_200_MG | ecosystem: Environmental > Aquatic > Marine > Inlet | place: Canada: British...
TTGCCGAAGAAACGAAGACAAGTGTTTACGCCTGGGTTTTGATGTCGAATCACATGCATATCCTCCTTAAGAGCGGCCCTGCAGGACTATCTCGGTTCAGAATGAAAAGATCAGGTCTGCTCTTGACTCATCCATGGCGGAGGGTCTGCCGTTGGCTCTTGGTGGAATTATCTTTTGGGTTCGCATGAGAGAAAAAGGGATCGAAATTAAAGTCTCTGATGGGAAAAATGCAGAGTGAATGTTTTTTTGTTGACCAGGTGCCGAAAGTGTCCGATAATAACCTCAATCTCATCGGACTATTTCGGACACTTTATTCTGGTATTTTAAGAAATGTTGTCATTCAATATAAATAACGATCGAGTCAAAGAGCTCCGAGAGCTCGCCCAAGCCACGGCGCGAAAGCATCAGGCAGTTCTTTCAATCGACCGCGAGGAGTTGGACTATATTCAAAAAAACGTCCAAATCAGCGCGATTGGTGCTTCCACTCGAATCGAGAACGCGGTTCTGACTGATGCAGAAGTGGATTGGCTCGATACTACCCTCGCTCAAGACGCCCGAACAACAGCCTATCCGGATCGCCGGGAGTTTATTCAAGACAAGCTCTCCAGAGACAAAGAACGAAGTATTGATGAAGTAGCTGGATGCAGGGCCATGCTGCATCGCATCGCCACCCAGGCAGGGGACTTTTTCCCTTTGAGTGAAACCATATTAAGAGCGCTTCACAATGAGCTTCTTCAGTATTACGCTTCATCATCGCACTACCGTGGGCGCTACAAGACGGTTCCAAACAGTGTGATTCGACGAAACAATGCAACTGGCGAAGAGATTTCGGTATTGGAAACATCTCCCCCAGGTTCAATCACCGAGAGTGGAATGAGGGATCTCATCGTATGGTACAACGAGACACTTCCCTCCCACCCATGGACCATTGCCGCGGCAACGGAGTTTGTATTTCGTTTCCTGGCCATGCATCCATTCCAAGATGGAAACGGTCGGCTCGGAAGAGGTCTTTTTTGTCTTTCCCTTTTTCAGAGCCCGGATGAAAGCCTTCGTGTGATGACGCCCTATCTCCCCATAGACCGGCATATTGAAAAGCAGCGGGAGGATTATTATATCACTCTGAGACGTTGTTCCGGCGGGAAGTTCAACCCTGATCCTGCAGCCTATGAATACGATCATTTTCTGGGTTTCATGCTGAAAACAATTTTCCGGTCACTTGATGATTTCGAATTTTACCGAGAACGTTATCGAGCTTTGCAGGAACTCCCGCCAACTGCGGCTGTAGTACTCGATTGTTTTAAAGAACGCCCCGAGATTCGGTTGCAGAGGCGGATAATCATCGAAGATACGGCCCTGCCTCGCACCACGGTCACGGATGCATTGCGCATATTGAAAGAGCGGGGTTTTATTCAGAGACTTGGCCGCGGAGCCGGAATCCGGTATCAACTGATATTTTGAGTAGGGGACGTTGTTGACTAAGATGACAAAGTGTGGTAGACACCTTGTAAAGGATGAAATAGATAAAACCAAGGCGGTAAGATTTCATGCCCAGACAGGCCAGATTAGATTCGCCTGGGACCCTGCATCATGTTATTGTTCGAGGGATAGAAAAGCGGGATATTGTAAACGACAAATATGATCGAAAGCGTATGGTTTCGCGTCTTGGGGATCTTGCCGAAGAAACGAAGACAAGTGTTTACGCCTGGGTTTTGATGTCGAATCACATGCATATCCTCCTTAAGAGCGGCCCTGCAGGACTATCTCGGTTCATGAGAAGGCTTCTTACCGGATATGCCGTAACCTATAATATCCGTCACAAGCGACATGGACATGTTTTTCAAAACAGATATAAATCCATTATCTGCGATGAAGATTTTTACTTTCAGGAATTGGTCAGATACATACACTTGAACCCATTAAGGGCAAAAATGGTAAAAAGTATGTCCGAACTTGATCGATATCCCTGGTGCGGGCACAGAGTGATCATGGGCAAGAGAAAAGCGGAATGGCAGGATGCCGATTATGTACTTTCCTGGTTTGGTCAAGATATTTCCACAGGCAGGAAGGCATACCGCCGATATTTGCAGGATGGAATAGATGAAGGTCACAGGGAAGATCTTGTAGGGGGAGGACTGATTCGGACCATGGGAGGGTGGTCGCAGGTTTTGACTTTGCGAAAAAGTAAAGAAAAGGTTCTTTGCGATGAACGTATATTGGGACAGGATGAATTTGTTGAGCGTATCCTACACGAAGCGGATAAGAATATTACCGGACAAATTTCAATAAATGAGCGGGTAATTAAGGCGGGAAAAATAATTCTTGCTGCATGCGAAGAAAGCGGCGTTTCAGTTGAAGCATTAAGAGGGGGAAGTCGCCGGGGCGCCCTTCCCGGACTAAGGGCTCAACTGGCCAAAGAACTGGCCGAAACGGCACGGCAATTAGGCGTAACAACTTCCGCCATTTCGAGGATATTTGAAAGGACTAAATGATTGTAAAATTGACTTTGTCATGTTAGTCAACAACGTCCCCTATTCCACACGTAATTCTTTATTGCTTTTTGACGCAGGATTCTACTCGTTCAATTTAGTCGACTACATGCACAAAAACGGGTTTAAATATATCCTCAAAATAGCGAAATCCGTAAAACTGGAACAGCTCCCAGGAAGTCTTATGGCTGACGGTAGCTATATGGCTAAAATTGTGGGAAAAATCCTTGTAGGAAAGAATCCAAAAAACGGGCGAAATAAATGGGAAAAAGCTGAAATAGTTGTTCGTGTTATCCATTTTCAAATTCCAGGATTTCCACCAGTCCGTTTGATCACAAACTTATCAGGTCCGGCGATCACGGCAAAAGAGATTGTCATCCATTATCATAGGCGCTGGGACATAGAAATAGCCTTTGATGAAATCAAAACCCATCAATGTGCAACCCTCAAAGGACAGGCTCCGACAATATTTCGTAGTAAACGAAGTGACTTGGTGAAGCAGGAATTGTATTGCATATTGATCATGTACAACCTCATTCGTACCTTGATCATCAAAGCAATACAGACGGAGGATGCTGATCCCCTATCGATAAGTTTCCTCGAAACGCTTGATCTAATCGTGCAAGCCGTGCCATTAATGAGCATGATGACGGGAAAAGCAGAGGACGTCCATGTTTTCCTTCTCAAAATGATCGCAAATCTAAAAATCGACAGACCGCGAAGACCGAGACGGAACCCAAGAGTTATAAAAATCAAAATGTCTAATTTCAAGCGAAAGCGACGTAAGAACAAATCCGAAACGTTCAACTTGGAGCAAGACCTTGAAATCCTAAATCAAAAGGCAGCATGAATGGCATTCATCCACGGGTATTGAAGTTAGGACCAAGCCCACAAAGTGTAAACTACTTTTGTGCCCATATGAAGGATGTCGAAACTTTTCGGCAGAATTTCAATTTCAGGAATCCGAATAATCTCCCTTTATATATCGGCAAAGATTAGCTGCAAAGGAATGTTTGCCGATATAGATCAAAAAGAATTAGATCGGCAGGAATATATTGACATTTAATTCTTGCTGATCTATAAAATATTTATGTTTATTGGGCGTAAATATGAACTAACAATTATTAAACAAGCGATTGTTTCAAAACGCGCTGAACTTGGAATTGTATACGGGCGAAGGCGAATTGGCAAAAGCACATTGCTTAATGAAGTTGCGCCAAAAAAAAATACTTTATATTTCGAGGCTCTTCAAGGAGTGTCCTTGAAAAAGCAAATCGAACATTTTATTTACCAATTTTCCAAACAAACCAGCACGCCCATAATTCTCGCTCGTAACTGGCACGAAGCTTTCGACGCATTGACTCTGTATATTAAAAAGAAACGACATTATGTTGTATTTGATGAGTTTCCATGGATGGCATCACAAAGACGGGAATTAGTTGCCTTATTCAAATACTACTGGGACAATCATTGGAAACAAAACACGAATTTAACAATGGTAATTTGTGGTTCTGTTGCCAGTTTTATTTTAAATCATATCATTCATTCTAAAGCACTCCATAATAGAAAAACCTTTGAAATAAAATTACAACCATTATCTGCTGGCGAATCAAAACTTTTTTTTAAGAATTTTCGGTCAGAAAATGAAATATGCAAATTTTTAATAGTTTTCGGAGGAATTCCCAAATATTTAGAACAAATTGATCCTCACACATCATTTGAGAATAATATTGATCGACTCTGTTTTCAAAAAAGCGGATTTTTCACAAATGAATTTGAAACCATATTTAAAGAACAATTTAAAGTTATCAAGACCTATGAAAAAATTGCGCGTGAACTGGCTCAAAATTCTTGCTCTAAAGAAGAAATAAGCAAAAAACTTAAAATAAGCTCAGGCGGCGGCTTAACTGAATATATAAAAACGCTTGAAAAAGCGGATTTCGTGAAAACATTTACCCCTGTATTTCCTCTTAGCCGAAATGATAAAAAAACCAAAAGAAATGTATTGTGGGATGAGTGGTTGCGGTTTTATTTCAGGTATATTGAACCAAATTTAAAAATCATTGAGCTGAATACAACACCAGGTCTGTTCAATAATATCGCAGGGAAAAGCTTTGATACCTATTTAGGCCTATCTTTTGAGCAACTTTGTATGAAAAATCTTCCTGCACTTCTATACAGTATTGGCTGTAATCTGGATCAAATTATTAATTATGGACCCTTTTTCAGGCAACGAGCTCGAGGGGAAAATAATGACGAAGGACTTCAAATTGACATTTTACTCCATCGAAAAGGGCAAATTCTTACTTTATTTGAATGCAAATACTCAACCAGGCCTATTGGTACAGCGGTTATCTCAGATATAGAACGCAAAATTAAATTTCTGAAAGCTCCCCGTAATTATACTGTTGAAAGAGTTCTGATAACCAATAGTAGTATTACACCGAAACTTCAACAATCCGATTATTTCAATCATATTTTGGGAGTTGAAGATCTTTTCCACGATATCGCATCAATGCTTTGATAGAGGATATTTGAAAGGACTAAATGATTGTAAAATTGACTTTGTCATGTTAGTCAACAACGTTATTCCACAAGAGGACGTTATCTTTTCAGTTTGTATGTTCGGGGGACGTACTTCAGATTATAAGTTTCACGACAAAGGTCTCCGATTCTTTACTTCAGACATCTATACAATGCAATGCCAGTTTAATGCGGCATAGACTCGGATAACCAGAAGTACGCTCCCTTACTTCCCACTGCTCGAACTCAAAAAAGCGCTGATGAAAAAAATTGAAGCCGGAAAAAGGATACAGAATAAATGAAGCGGTACCGACACCCGGGAGCAATGGATGCGTAATGATAAACCGATTTTCAAAAGCTATGAACCACCCTACCGCATCACGCCCGCGGTCTTGTCGTTGGTGGAAATGATCGGTGAGCATCTGGGGGTGATCAAATCGGCATCATCAGACTCACAATGGCCCCACCTTCACCGGATCAACCGCATCAAGAGCGTGCAGGGCACCCTTGAAATTGAAGGAAACACCCTGAGCATCGACCAGGTTACGGCGGTGCTGGACGGAAAAAGGGTGATGGCAAACCCCAGGGAACTTTTGGAAGTTCAAAATGCCTTTGCCGTGTATGAGGACCTGGACCGGTGGAAGACCGACTCCCATGAGGATCTGCTGTCCGCCCACCAAATGATGATGGCGGGTCTGGTGGACGAACCCGGCCGATTCCGTTCCGGCAACGTCGGGGTGCATGACGCTGACAGGGTGCTCCATGTGGCGCCCGGACCGGACCGCGTGCCCGAATTGATGGCGGCACTTCTGAATTGGCTCAACCGGACCGACGAACATCCGCTCATTGCCAGTTCCGCCTTCCATTATGAGCTGGCATTCGTCCACCCCTTTCAAGACGGAAACGGCCGCATGGGAAGGCTCTGGCAGACCCTCATTCTTGGGAACTGGAATCCCGTTTTTTACGTGCTGCCCCTTGAAAGCATGATCCGTGACAACCGTTCCCGTTATTACGAAACCATCAACCGTTCAAATGAAGCCGGGGAGTCCACGGAATTCATCGGTTTCGTGCTGCAGATGATCGAAGCGGTTCTGGCGGATCATGCCGGGACCGAACATGATGCCGAATATGTAACCGAACAAGTTGAACGTCTCATTGGCGTCTTTGGCGAAGGGGCCTATGCGGCTAAGGAGTTGATGGCGGCGCTCGGCCTGAACCATCGGCCCACTTTTCTCTACAACTATCTTCAACCCGCCATTAAGACGGGACTCATTCAAATGACCCGGCCCGAAAGCCCACGGTCTCGCAATCAGAAATACCGGTTGACACCAGAAGGGGTTCGGCAAAAAAAGCAGATGCTGAGATGAAGGGGTTAAATCTTTGATTGACCTTTCTTCATTGCGAGTCGATATACGTCCACAGCGCTTTTTGAGCTTCTTGCTTCTCAATTTGTTTTACCCTGCCGATTGCATTGCTCACGGAACTGCAATTATTCAAATTAAATTTCTCAGCGTTCATCTCTAAACGCTCACTACGACCATCTGAAAAGATAAATCTGATAGCGTCCGCCGTCGAATTCTACCCTAAGCGCCCTGAGCATGTTCGGTATCTATGTGTGGGGGTGGTGTCAGCCCTTGACAGAGGACAATCAGGCCCTAAGTTCCTTAAGAAGTTTTCTTAGCGGCTTGTTCGTTTTAGTCTCCGCCGAGAACCTCTGATACACCTTCGACACAGCAGAATAGCCGAGTCCTCCAAATAGATGCCCAATTTGTTTGTTGCTCATACCGGTCAGTTTCTTCATCAAGTAAATCGCAAACTTTCCAATTCCGCCAGGCCGGTATACCATCATAACCGGAGCCCATCCCGGAACAGATTCGCCACAGCATATAACGGGTAAGAATGTATCTTTTGAAATACCGAGAAATTATGGCCTGAAAATCTTATTCCATACGGGCTTACAGAAGACTTTTCCTTTAGAAAAAGATGAAGGCTGCGCAGGGTTCCCGTGGCTCCGCTTTTAACTTCAACCGGGATTATATCCTGACCCTGCGCCAGCATATAATCTACTTCGGCATTGCTGGCATGGGCTTCACGGTGCCAATAAAATAGAGCCCCCTTTTTTTGGGGGGAAGAGTATGCGAGAATTTCCTGTCCGACAAATGCTTCCGTTAGAATGCCGCGATTGACAATAGCAGCATCCGGTTTAAGGATCCACTCTGCCATATCCAGGCCAAGAATGCTCTGGGTCAGCCCAATATCAAGGAATATCACTTTGAAACGATTGGGATTGGCTTCTCCCCCAAGGGGTAAACCATTGGAAGATGTATGTCTGACTTCATGGGCCACGGATGCCTTTTTAAGAAGTTCAAAGGCAGGTGCCAGTTCTCTTTTCCTCCAGTTGCCGGGCATCTTGCTGAATCGAAACTTTTTGCCAAACCAGCGAGGGATTTCATCAAATATCAAATCCACATATTTAACCTGGAATTTTTTGCAGTATTTGGAAAAATCCTGCCTGTAAGCGTCAACCAGCAAAGTTTGAATGGTTTCGCATTTTCTTAAATCTTTCCGGCTGATCCAGGTTTGGATCACCTCCGGCATACCGCCGACTGCCAGATATTCCCCAAGAAGAGCCAATAGCTTGTCATGAATGGGCTTGCTGAGGGGTTCCGCCGGGTCATGCCGCAAGATAAGCTCAACAATTGCCTGATTGTCTTGGGCGGCCAAATACTCAAGAAAAGACATAGGGTACATGTACAAAGATGCGACCCGTCCGACAGGTATGCCGATGTTTTCAAGCACAAAGTCCAGAAGAGAACCGGCGGCAATGACGTGTAGCTCCGGTAGCAATTCATGGAAATATCTAAGTGACTTAACAGCCTTTGGTGCTTCCTGTATTTCATCGAAAAAAAGAAGCGTCTTGCCCGGCACAATATTCTTGGCGGTCAACAGACCCAGGTCGCGGATAATGCGCTGGGGATCAAGATCACGATTGAAAATTTCAGCCAGTTGTGGATTGATTTCAAAGTTTATCTCGACAAAGTTTTCAAAAGATTCACCCAGCTCTCGGCAACTGTAGGTCTTGCCAACCTGGCGCGCTCCACGCAGGAGCAAGGATTTTCTATCAGGATCGTTTTTCCAGTTCTGGAGGTGAAAATCAATCAATCGTTTCATTGTGGAATCAACTGCTTTGAGTATGATATGGTCAAAAATATAATATATATTTGGTTTTCTGCGGTCAAAAATAAGACATATTGTATGGCATGCATGGCTAATAGTAAAGGCTTTTTATGGTGGGGCTGAGTTCTGAGCACTGGAGAGAGATAGGGGACATCGGCAAACCCCGCCTTTAATCGCTTGACAGAGCATGAGGATGATGTATGATGCCGGTGTATACAGCACAGGAGGTGCGGCATGATACGAACACAGATATACCTGACAGAATCCCAACGTGACGAACTGGCTGCCATGGCCAGAACCTCGGGGAAGAAACAGAGCGAGCTTATTCGACGGGCCGTCGATCGGCTCATCGAGAAATCGCGCCGGAGACGGCGGGAGGTGGTATTGCGCGAAGCTGCGGGAATCTGGAAGAATCGTAAGGATCTTCCTGACTTCAAGGCAATGCGATCCGAATGGGACAGGGACTGATCATGGCAAAGTCAATCCTTCTCGACACAGATGTTCTTGTTGATTTCCTCCGCGGCCACGGCAAAGCGTCGGCTTTCGTCAAGGCCCATTCCGATCGAATTATCCTGTCATCCATCGTCGTTGCGGAATTATATGCCGGAGTAAGGGGAGACGCGGAACAAGTTGTTCTGGAGGATTTCATCTCGCTCTTTCGCGTTATTCCTGTAGATGCGGAGATCGCGAAGGCCGGCGGGCTCTACAAACGTGATTATGCCAGGTCACACGGTGTCGGCCTTGCAGACGCCATTTTGGCTGCTACCGCTGAATCCGAGAACGCGGAGCTGAAAACTCTCAACACAAAACACTACCCTATGTTCAAAGGCCTCAGGCTAGCCTACACGAAGTAGAAGGCAAGAAAGAATGACGACCAGGCACAGTTGCAAAAATGTTCCCACGCGGAGTGTGGAAACAAGGACGAATTGAGCTCATAATGAGAATTGCTGTCACGGTAGAGGAGGGTTTGAAACTTCGGTAAAAATGATGTATATTTCAAATTGTGTTCGCATAAGTGTTGAGGAGGAAGATCAAATGCCAAAATTCACTTGGAATATTGGAAAGACGACGGTTGGTTTGTCGGCAGACTCGTAGAAGTACCAGGGGTTTTCAGCCAGGGAGAAACACTGGAAGAACTAAAAGATAATATCAATGATTCCTATAAGCTTATGGCGGAAAGTGAACCGTTGGAACTTGCTCCAAGCAACCGAAACCGAACGGTTTTGGGGCTAAGCCTTTGAAACGCGCCTTTAATACCAATTAGCGCATCCGTTTAAATGTCAAGAATCAAGGTATTTCGAGCAAAAAGATTGCTAAAAGTAAGGGGGTAAAATGCTCTGCATGATTTAAGGATGTCCCCCGACCCCATACATGCAAAAAACAGGGGAGTTGACCGGCGGAGGTATTTCTACCGGAAAAATTAAGTATTGTGTCCCCGGAATTTTCTGTCCTTTTTGTCTTTCACAAGAATTAAAAACCTGTTAAACAGTACGGAATCAGCAAGCTGAAACCGGCATAACTTCAGCCTCGAAATCGAGAGAGCCCGCATTTCAGATGGATTCGACACTTAACGAATTAAAACAGTATCTTTTGCGGGATGACAACACCCGTTTTGCCATCATCTTTGGCTCGCACGCCAGGGACCTTGCCAAGCCTGACAGCGATCTGGATCTGGCGTTGTGTTTTCGTGATCCGCCGCAGGGGCTTGCCTTGCTGGATATGATCAATACCTTGTCCAACATTGCTCAAAAGGAGGTTGATCTGGTGGTACTTAATGGCGCTTCAGCGTTCTTGCGGCATCAAATCATCAGGGAGGGGATCCGTTTTTTGATCAAGGACCCGGTTGGGTATCGTCAATTTCGGGAAAAAACCATGATCGATTATGATATCTATAAATACTTTTCGGGGTTCCATCCACATGATTGATACGCACTTGTTGACACAAAAACTGAAACGGATTGAGCAGTTTCTGCGTGAGATGGAAACCGCCAACGGGCCCGCGACATTTGAGGAATTCTCCGGCAACACGGTTTTCAAGCGGTTTGTTGAACGAAACATCGAACTGTCCATCGAGCAGATGATCGATATCTGTCGTCACCTGATCAGCGGACTGGATCTGCAGGAACCGGAAACCTATGCGGCCTGTTTTGAAATCCTGGGCAATGCCGATGTTATCCCTGAAGCCTCGGTGGAAACGTTCAAGGCCATGGCCCGTTATCGCAACTTGATCATTCATGGCTATGACGGTGTGGAAGACACCATCACTTTTGGAATCTTCAAAAAGCGTTTGGGGGATTTCCGGATCTATATCGGGTATATCCGCCAATATCTGCGATCAACTTCCGCTTGACCAACTTCCTGAGAACCATAGGGGATAAGGGGCGTTCCCAAGTTCCTGTGTAAACACATCACCTACGCATGACCGGTGCCCGCATCACACTTTGACCCGGCCGCGGCTCCGGGCAGGCAGCTGCTGGACGCGGCGGCCCCCGGGGCGCAACCCCCCGTGCCCCCTGCCTCCGGACCGGCCGCGCAGGATGGGGTGCTTCCGGCTTGATCTCCATTGGCACAGGCAGCCTCGCCGGTTTCAAGGGGAAAAATTCTGTACAATTTCGGCGTTTGATATTTCATGATTCAAGCGGCTCACTTTGCCGGCTGTTTTCCCAGCCGGCGTTTGTCGATGAAGTATTTATAGGGAAACCGGATCTGCCATTCGCCGGACTCTTCCAGCAGCTTGCCGATGGCCCTGTTTCCCGTAACTAAAATCAATTGCCTTTGGTGTTCACCGTTTATGTGAATAATCCTGAGGTCAAAAACAGGATGTAGAACATTGAATATCCCTGATGCGGCAATGATGTTTGAAACAGCCACGAGTGGCGCCAACCCGTATTGCATGGAGTATTTCCTTAACAGCATGAGTTTGTGAATACAGAAACCGGTCTTTCCGCCCTTGATGGGGATGCGCCGGTTTCTTCTTTTAGCGGCGATGACCTTGCCGATGATATCATCAAACCGGACCGTGTACGGATCGATCTTATTGTTGTTGTCTCCCCGGGTGATTACACCGTCGGGTTTGATCTCTATAATGCGGTGGACCACATCAACGGTTCCGAACGGGTGAGGGTAGACGATCACATCCCCTACGCATATTTCGGCACGATCCCTATAGGTATACATCTCTAACCCGTCCCCCGGTTTGAGGGTGGGGTTCATGCTGGGACCGTTGCATGTGCTGTATTTGGATTTGACCGTTTCCATTGGTTCAGGGTTCAGGGTTCAAGATTTCTGTGTGGCAGCATAGCGTTTTTGTTGCCTCAAAGCAAATGATACAGACATTTCATCCGCAGATTTCGCAGGTCACACGGATTGTAAGAAATTTAATGAAATTGCAATTTGATTTTCCCGTTTTTTTTCATTATGATCCGATCCATCTTAAAATGTGTTTTTGCTCCTGACGGAGCAGAGAGGAGAGCGTGCACAATGACCGATATACAACGACCGGTGGCCAATCCAACAGTGGTTCTGCGGGAGGAATTTGATGACTGGGCCGTGCTTTTCGATCCGGATTCGGGCGATGCCTATGGCCTGGACCCGGTATCCGTCTTTATCTGGAGGCTGTTCGATGGAAAACACACACCGTCTGAGATTTTAGAGAAACTGCGCGATGAGTGCGAGGACGGCATCCCGGACGAGGCCCCTGATCATCTAGGAGAATTCGTTAAAGACCTGACGTCCAAGGGGCTTGTGGGTTATGCTGAAGCCGCATAACGTGACACAAGGGCGGAGGGCGGAATTCGGGAAAGATGAACATCGAACATCGAACGTCCAACGTCCAACATCGAATGAAAAGACCGGAAACAGGGACCTGTGAGCGATTGTAGATACTGCCTTGAATTAGCGGATGGGAGTGTATGGGTGTTTGCCGCTACTGAAGAGGCGAGTGGCTGGCTGCATGAGCTGGCCCGCATCATGGAATTGACGCCCACCGGGAAGAAGGGAACCCGCCGGATATATTTTTCCGCTGAAGGAGACTTGAAGGCATCGAACCCTCCCATGACCATCGGGAGTGGGCGGAACGGTAAAAACGGATGGCGGCCCTACAGAAATGGGGGAGTCTACCGGGTATGGCGCCACGAGACCATTCCGGAAGTCCATATGGAGCTTAACGAAGCGTTCGTTGCGCATCCGGAGATCAAGTACGTCAATATGTGGTCGGCCCTGCGGGAGATTCACAGGCATGCTCTCGGGGCCGGCGGAACCCCCATTCACGCGGCCCTGGCATCGCACCATGGCAGGGGCGTGCTCATCGCGGCGCCCGGAGAAACCGGAAAGTCCACCTGCTACCGCCGGTTGCCCGGGGTGCCCTGGCAGGCCCTCTGCGACGACCAGACCCTGGTACTGAAGGACCACAACGGAAGTTTCAGGGCGCACCCCTTTCCCACCTGGAGCGACCATCTCTGGAGGGAATCCAAAAACAGTTGGGCTGTTGAGCGGGCAGTACCCCTTTCGGCAATATTTTTTCTGGAGCAGGCATCCACGGACAGGGCTACGCCGGTAAATGATCCGGCAGAGGCAGTCCTTTCGGTTTTCGAGGCTGCGAAACAGGTGTGGTCGCCCTGTTGGGAACGGGTGTCGTCCGATGAGAAGAAAAACGCGTCGTCTCTACTCTTTCATAACGTCTCTGAAATCGCCGGGGCCGTTCCCTGTTTTCGGCTGAGCGCAACGCTCGAAGGGGAGTTCTGGAAGGAGATGGAAGAGGCATTGGCCTGAGATGGTTGCATCACCTCAATCATCTATCTGGTTAAGAAAAAATTTCTGTAGAGTTTATTGTCCTTTATCAGCATTTCATGATTTCCGATAAAATAATTATTATCATCCGCGAGAAGCAGTATTTTATCCGCAGCCTCTATGGTGCTCAGCCTGTGGGCAATGGTGAAAGTGGTCCTGTTTTTTAAATATTCAGGGATTGCGTCGTATATGGAGCTCTCCGTAACATTATCGAGAGCAGATGTGGGTTCGTCAAATATCAAAATATCGGGATTTCTTACCAGGGCCCTTGCTATGGATATCCTCTGCTTCTGCCCCTCTGAAAGATTGACACCGTGCTCTCCCACTAAAGATTCATATTTTTCAGGTAGCCTTTCGATAAAATCATGGATATTGGCTGCCCTGGCCGCTCCAATGACATCTTCAATGCCGGCTTCCTGATTACCGTATCTGATATTTTCGAGGATTGTCCCGGACATCAAATCGGTTTTTTGAGCGACATACCCGATTCTCCTTCGAAGTGACCTGATATTATATTCGGAGGCATTCTTCCCATCATATAAAATTGTCCCGTTTTGCGGCTTATAAAATCTCATGATCTGACTGATCAGTGTACTCTTTCCAATGCCGCTCGTACCAATAACAGCCCAGTGTTCACCGGCACGTACTTTAAAAGAGATGTTTTTTAATATGTAATTTTCCTTTTGATAGAAAAACGATAAGTCGCAAAATTCAATATCGCCTTTGAGACGGGCTATTTTTATCCCATCATCGATATTCTCCTCGGGAATAGCCTCAAACAGTACAGACATCCTCTCTAAGGTAACTTTTCTGTTTTGAAATTCCTTAATGCTGTTAATAATGGCATCAGGAAATGACGATACTTTCGTCATATAACTCTGAAATGCATACAAAGAACCCAGTTCCCATTGTCCTTTTATGATCCAGTAAACGCCAAACACAAACACCAGAAACCTGACGGCCAGCGGAATAAACCCCCTGATGATACCTTCAATAACGCCAAATGCCATCATTTCATTGGTTATGGTAAAGTTTAACCTGATTAGATCTATCAGTTTTGCTACCGCCTGTTTTTCCGTTGAAAATGCTTTCACCAAAGACATGGAGTTGTATATTTCATGTTCAACGGCCGCAGCTCTCGAATTTATTTCACTGTTGTGATGGGCCAAAATATAATTTTTTCTGATGATAAACCGTGCGCCAAGGAATGAAAAAGGCATTGCAGCCAGTAATAAAACCGTCAATCTCCACTCAAGATAGAATAAAAACGATAAGCCGGCCACAAAGCTTACAACAGTATTAAAAGATGAACTGTAAACATCGCCAAAAAACCATTTAATCGTTGAAACATTTGCCATGGTTCTCGACATGATATATCCGGTCTTATTTCTATCAAAAAATGATTTCGGCAATGCAGTCAACTTTTCGAGGACCATCTTCGTCACGTCAATGGTAAGGCTGCGTTCAAATCTCAAATTCAAGAATCTCAAGACATAGGTCAGTATCAAGGGCAGAAGTTTTAGAGATCCCAAGACAATTAGGACCGGCAGAAGTAGACTCATGTTTTTTGCGAGTATTACATTATCGACCAGATACCGGGTAACCATCGGACCGGGAAGATTGATCAGCACAGACAGGGATGGCAGTGCAGCACATAAAATAGCCAGTTTCCAGTGTTTTTTAAATATGGGCGAAAAATACTTGAGAATTTTTCTAATCTTAGGATAATTTTCATTGTTCTTCATTACATCTTCAGGCAGCTCTTTAGAAATAGAACTTTTGAAGTAGCCAAACCATCTTTTCAGGTGAGCTCTCATAACGGCGCTGGTTTTTTCTTTTGTTTCCATTTATTAATATTTCAAAAACATGTAAGTTAAATTAGCCTTGGAATTATCCTGACTTTTTACATCGGGGGGGGGCAAAGGGGGATTTATAAGATCCAATCTCCTACAACACCACGGGTCTGAAACCGCAGATGATCCCCGCTATCTCTACCATTCCGGAAATGGTTTTTCAAGACTTTAACCCGTTATGCTGCGAACCGGAATCGCGGGGCTCGATCATCGGACATAACAGCATTTTACCATAAAACCGACCTCATAATATGGTTTTCTGTTTGCCTTGACATGAGAGTTTCAGCCCTGTACAACAAAAATCCGTCAACCCGGCCATTGCCGTTCGGCCCAATCCCGGAGGTCGGTATTTCGGCTGCTTTTCAATCGTCGACTGTGGGAATCAGATCCCTGTCACCAAGGAGGGAATGTTAAATGGGCGATGCATTAACGCTTAGTAAATATATGTACGAAACGATTGCCACAGGGAGTTCCAATCAACTGCCTGTTTCATCTGTTTGCAGCGCTAAATGTATTTTTTGTTCGAATCACATGAACCCGTTTCCCATCTATCGGGAAGGGTTTCGTCCTTTGGATGATATTAAAAAAGGC